>Ga0302179_10000289_pt1 | contig 35788 bp, 31 predicted proteins | sample I_Palsa_E3_1_FD_198788 | JGI IMG/M metagenome (GOLD analysis project Ga0302179, IMG submission 198788) | Peat permafrost microbial communities from Stordalen Mire near Abisko, Sweden - I_Palsa_E3_1 | ecosystem: Environmental > Terrestrial > Soil > Palsa > Peat permafrost | place: Sweden...
TGCAGTTACCCGACATGCCAGGGGCCGCTGCGATATTCGTCAGATTTCCCCAGGCATCCATGGTATAGCCCTCTCCCCAACAGTTCGAGGAGCCTGTGTTGACGGTGTTGGCCTGCGCGATTCGATTCAGCGGGTCATAGATATAAGCGGCACTGCGAGTGCCGTCAACGTTGTTGAGAACCTGACGGACGTTGCCGTTGTTGCCGCTCGGGTAGGCGACTCAAGCCCAGACCTACTACTTCTTGAACTTCAGCGAATGAAGTTGGAAGGCCCGTTGCAAATCTGGATCGTCGGGTCGAATCGGCTGGGAATCCTGCACCTTGATCTGAAAAGGCTCGAATAGAGCCCAGTTTTCCACGTCATGTCCATATTTCGATCGGTAGTAGATTCCCCCCAACCGCTCAGAGAACACGACGCGCGATACTAACTGCGTAAGATTTCGCGGAGCTGTCTTCTGCAAAACAGATGCGTCCAAGTCATCGAAACCAAACCTCTGTAGCTGACCTGCCAGCACAATCCGCAATCGGCTGATCCACTCACTGCTACAAATGTCGGCATACTCTCCGCCAGCAGTGGCGACTCCCATCATCCGCTTCTCGATCCACTCCATCGGCACCTCTCCCAACGGACAGTAGTCATCTTCTCCCTCAATCTCAGCCAATTCAGCCAGGAGTTTGATATCGACACGGAATCGAGCCAAGGTTTCGAGGAAACAACCGAGTCTTTGCGAGGACGCATATAGAACACGGTACATCCCTTCGGGATCGTCGAAGCGATTGCCGAAGGTTCCGTCCGTTCCCGCCGAAGCCCAGTCCGGAGCAGACCAGGGATCAGGCTTTCTTCCCAATCGATAAATCACGCCGGGGACTTTCAAGAATGACTATCCTCCAGCTAAGAATGCGCGCGCCGCCCCAAGAATCTCCGGACCCACGGCCTCAACATTCTCTTCTCGCAAAAGCCGAATCGGCACGCGATCATTCAACTCTGGATTCAGACCTGTAAACCAAGCCTGAACCACACGTGGCCCTTCGTGATCGTTAATCACCTTCGCCAGCCGATACGCAAGTCGCAATCGTTCTTCAACTCCCTTGTACGGCTCTGAACCAGCCATCCAGCGCTCGATTGCTCTGGTGTCTCTGACCGAAGCGATGTAGGCCGTCAATTTCTTCCCCAAGATTCCCGTTAGCTCCGCGACCAGTTTGGAAAACTCCAAAGTTGTTGCTTCCCGGTACGCTAGCAGGTCCGGCCGTGGTGGGGTCAATACTGCCATGTTTGGAGGTCTCCTAACCTCAATGCGAGTGTATCAAAATATCTGTAAAATAACAATGTAATTACCAACAAATAACATGTACAGAACTGAATCGCCCCTAGTGCTATTGCATTTATATCAAGTCGTGTGCATACTATTAATGCTTTGGCGCATTAAATGAAACGCGATCGCATATCCATGGATAATTTTCGCATCATTCAGACTCTTTGCCGTATCGGATTGCCGTCGTCAGGCCCCGCGTTTCGCTTTCAAGTGGAGCGCCTCAAAGAGGCTCTTCATGGCGATGGTTACGAGAAGGAAGCACATGCACTTGAGGAGTTGCTGAAACCACAGAGTCCGGAGCAGTCGTTGAGGCCGAGTCGAGTTGTTCCCTCGATTGCCTCTTCGTTTGCTGGTGAAATATTGAGCCCTCGCGTTTCGGTTCCAGTTGACAAGGAAACAGGTGCTCCGCTGGCCGAAACCCATTTCCCTCCCGAACGACCCGAACCGCCGGTACTAGAGGAGGCATTGGCCTCGGCTATTGATCGACTGACGGAAGAGTGGAGCCATGTGGATCAGCTGACAGAGGTTGGCGCCCCGCCCCCTCGCACCTGCATGCTGTTTGGTAAACCTGGAACTGGAAAGACAAAGCTCGCTTACTATATCGGCGATCGGCTTGGAATGCCTATTGTCTTAGCACGATTGGACGGTTTGATCAGCTCGTTTCTTGGCACAACCGCACGGAATATCGGTGCGTTATTCCAGTTCGCCAATCGATATCGCTGTTTATTGCTACTGGACGAGTTCGATGCGTTAGCTAAGCTGCGCGATGACCCGCAGGAGGTGGGTGAAATAAAGCGAGTCGTGAATACGCTTCTCCAAAACGTCGACAAGCGCTCGGCCCACGGATTCACGATAGCAATCACCAACCACGAGGGACTTCTTGATCCCGCGGTCTGGCGGCGTTTTGAGGTCAGAATCATGGTCCCGGTTCCCGAGTATCCGGAGCGAAACAGGATTCTTGAGTTGTATTTGCGCCCATTGCCAATCGATTCCGCGGCATTGGTTTTTTTGTCATGGTTGTCCGCTGGAATGACGGGCAGTGATCTAGAAACTCTTGCGAGGAGCCTTAAGCGATTTACAACAATACATGGAAGGGGAGACTTTGCTTTGATCGAAGCATTGCGCGCATACGCTGTCACAAACGCAACGGCGCAGCGGAGCGAGTTCCTCGATCTTTTGTTGGCTTCTCCGCAGGAAATTTCTCGTCGGATCCTCGCGGAACCGGGGCTGGGTTTGACCCAGCAAGATGTCGGAAAGTTGTTAGGAAAGGATCAAGCAACTATTAGCCGTTGGCTGAAAAACGACTCAGTCCCTCCGGCAGATAAGGCGGCGGTCCATGCCGAATAATCCCGTCCAGGTAATCCTGAACACACGTGACTATTTTGTAGCTCCAGAGCCAGGGCGATTTGGCCCATCCACGGACTTCTTTGAAGGGCGAGACCAGGAATTTGTTGCACACCGTGAGAAGTTGATCAAACAGGTGACGTCAATATCAACGGCGTTTCAACAGTCAGGCGCAAGTTCAGGTGTATTAAAAGTAAGTTTGCGGAAAGAAGCCTGGGCGAAAAGCCATAGGCCCCAGCGTGCCCTTTTTCCGCCGTCAAAACGACCGTGCATTGCGGTGTCAAATCTCGGAGAACTCTACTACCACGTGACTGCGGACGATGTGCGCGAACTCGCGAGCGAAATCACGGCAGCCGAAAATGAGACTCGCCGACGCGTTAGTGCAAAGACCGGTAAGGAGTACGTTGCTCCATCTGATCAGCGCAGCGATGCAGGCGCAGTGGAATCGATCGAGCTACCAGCCGCCGCTGATAAAAGGCGATTCAATGTGGAGGAGGCGATTCGCTGGCTTTCAGATGCGCGAACTTCAGGGGCATACTTTGTCGAACTATTCTCGCCACCGCCGACCTATATCTCTGCACTGATCGCCGATTACCACGAGCGTGTACTCGCCACTATAACTTCAGATGCACGTGAGCATGGTCTTACGGTGGAAACATTCCCGGTCGATCTCGCAAACGATAAGGGCGCGAGACCCACTGGAGTAGTTGCGGTCAGGTTGGTTTCGGCCGGGGTTGAACACGCGTTCAGTACCAACGTCGAAGATCATGGCCAGCTTCTTAGAATATTCGACTCCCACCCGTATGTAAGGCGAGTTGTCCTGCCGCCGCTGGTGATGGCCGCACGGGTCCAATCATCGTCTGCGGCAACGCCGGAGGCCGAGGCTGCGCCGTTGCGCCAAGCAGGAAGGGTCTATCCAAAAGTTGGCGTCATTGACGGCGGAGTTGGAGATCAACTCAATCCCTGGAAGCTCGGTTCCCATACGGTTGTTTCGCCCGAACATCAACAATTGGATCACGGGTCATTTATTGCAGGACTGCTTGTTGCGGGCCAGCAGCTAAATGGATCTGCCGTGTGCAATGAGGCGGACGGATGTGAACTGTTCGACATTGGAGTGTTGCCAGATTCGGATCAACAACTTGCGTTCGAAACCTACTATCCGAAGGGCATCGTCGATTTTCTGGAAGAGCTTGATGCGGGTGTGGAGATAGCACATCACGATCATGGCGTCCGTATCTTCAATATGAGTCTTAACGTAATGGAACCCGTTGAAAATGACTCGTACGGCGTAGTTGCGAGTCTGGTCGATCGGATTGCTGACAAGCACGATGTAGTTTTTGTTATCTCGGCAGGAAATCTGCGGCCTACTGACTGCAGAGCAGAGTGGTCGGCAGATCCTCAGATTGCGTTGCAGTATCTCGCGTCACGAACTGTGGCGGAGACACTCTTGCAGCCGGCGGAGAGCAGTCGCTCCATTGCGGTTGGGGCTCTGAATCCGCCGGGGTGCGCTCCGCGGGTTGGAGGAGCACCCACCACCTATACACGCCGGGGTCCTGGCTTGCGCGTGGGCGTAAAGCCAGATGTAAGCCACTTCGGCGGTGCTACTCCCGATTCGGGTAACAACACGGGTTTGCAATCTTGGAATGCTGGAGGGGCACTAATCGCGGGCCATGGTACAAGTTATGCCACGCCCCTCGTAGCAAAGTCTCTTGCGACGCTCGAAAGTCGTGTGGCTTCTCCACTCTCTCGGGAATTGCTCATCGCGATGCTGATCCATGGCTGCCGAATACCCGAACCATTAACGGACGAGTCACTGAGCGAGGTTGCTCGGCAGTTCACGGGATTCGGTATTCCGAAGTCAAGCGATGAGATGCTTTTTACGGATGACCATGCGATTACCCTTGTTTTTTCTGATGTATTGCATGCTTTGCGCGAACTTCAATTCGATTTTGCATGGCCCCACAGTTTGGTGAATCCCAATACGGGAGCTTATTTTGCAAGTGATTCTTATCCGTCTCCCTCACATTGGTTTCAAGGTCGGATAAGTCAGGCTTCGCGGAGCCTTTCTTCGCATTTCTTGGGACGTCGTGGAAGATGACACGCCGGATTACGACAGTTGCAAGGTCATCATGAACTATCACGCTGAACGTTCTCTTTTCCGGGGAAGGAAAACTAATCCTATCCTTCGCGGTTACGCCAGCGCAAGCTGTCACCCAAAAGCTAAGCTCCATCGATATGCCGCAAGATCCTCTCTGCCCATGCGACCGCGCTCGAAATGAGCGACACGGTTCGGGGACTCGGACGGCTGTTGCTGAGGTCTTCAGGATTCTTCAAGTGCCGCGCAACGAGAATGCTCGCCGCAATCAACAGCACGCGCTTGCGCCCTTCATCCACGGAAGGCAGTGTAGCAGTTTCGCCTTTTGTTCGTCTACCACAATTTGTGGTGTTTTCGGAGTAGAATCGACCCAAGCGAAGCTGTACCAGAACTAGCCAAAATTCAGCAGCAAAAAAGGCCCAATTCCGATTGGGCCTTTAACTTTTATGGAGGAAACATGAGTACACAAACTACGATCAGTCGCAAGAAAAACATTCTTCACACCAAAGGAATCAAGGCGCGTGTCCATATTGGCACTCGGCATGTCACCGTCAGTGTGAGCATTCCCATCAACAAACTCGTACGAGCTTTAGCCAAACGGCAACACGTGAAACCGATCTAGAGGTTGTGATATTCTGTGCTTTCGCCGTGCGCTTCCCCCGGTTGTGCTGGCGAGCGATCTAGTCCAAACGGGGTCGTGAGGACTCGCGTAATCGGCTACGCGCTTACCTTGGTGACAGCAGCAATCGGAGCGACGTTCGCTTCCTGTTGATTGCCGTTCCGGGTTGCTAACAGGATGCAAGAGTAGGACTCGACCCCAAGGACATCTGAAAAGCCTCCCGCTGCCGGGAGGCTTTTCCATTTTGATCGGAGCTACTACACTTCCGTGGGCTACCGATCCGGCTACCGCAGGGGTATATTAAAACACCCAGCGAGACTGGGAAATTCTGGGCCAGTTTTCGGGCGGTCTTTAGAGGACAGTAATTTAGCCAGTGTTAATGGCATTTTGAGGGGTATGGCGGAGAGAGTGGGATTCGAACCCACGTTACCCTTTCGAGTAAACACGCTTTCCAAGCGTGCGCCTTCAGCCACTCGGCCATCTCTCCGGCGAAAACCTGGGAAGAACGACGGGTTACCGGAAGGCTGTTGCGTTGCGCTGTCGTCACAAATTGCGCTGACTTAGCTGGACTTCATTCTATGGGCAACAGCGCACAAGCGCAAATCGGGCTGCGCGGGAGCTAAGGCATCTGCTGCGGACAGGCAAGATCCTCAGAGTGGAGAGCGTCAGGAAAGTTTTGCGGGCGGTCGATAGGGCGCAGATGAACCAGACGCGGTAGCCGGCGCGCTCGAATTGGCCGCCGCTGCGCCCGCCGCGGCACCGTCCGCGGAAGTACCGTCGGCGGAAGTACCGGCCGCATTGCCACTCTGTGGCGCGGCGGATGGAACCGGGGGCGGCTTGACCCCATCGACCACGTGATGGCTCAGGCAGTACAGCGCGAGTTCGAGGCGATCAGCGACGCCCAGCTTGTCATACACTTTGCGTAGATAATTCTTTACGACCTGTTCGGTCGTCCCGACGCGCATCGCGATTTCTTTGTTCTTCATGCCCTGGGTCACGCAGGAGACGATCAGCGTCTCTTTGGGCGTTAGTTGGACCTTCGGGCGCGCACCCGAGGGGCGCAGATTGTGTCCGCGGTAGGCTTCCATCACCCAATGAATGGCCTGGCTCTCGAGCCAGGGTTCACCGGCGGCAACTTTGCGCAGGCAATCGACCAGCAGTTCAGGTTCCACCTCGCGCGACAGGATGCCGTGCGCTCCCCGGCGGAATAGATCGAGCGTGAGTTGTTCGTCCGATACGGGTGTGACGACGACGATCTTCAGTTGTGGCGCCTGGCGCAGAAGTTCGGTTACGGCTTCGACTGGATTAGGGGTCAGTGCCGACTCAAAGATCAGAATATCCGCGGAAAACTTCGTCACTGCCGATTGGGTTTGGGGCAAAGTCTCGGCTTGGCCAACCACACGGATATCGTCTTCGAGCGCGAAGATCTTACGCAGCCCGGCGCGGAAGATGGCCTGGGTATCGGCCAGGATCACGCGAATCAGATGGCCGGTGCCACCGTCCTCGTGAACGCCGTGATTATCTCCCACGCTGACCGTTGTGCTGGCCATCAGTTTCCTTGCACCTTATGCTCGCTCAAAATGGTATTCGTCAATCACCACCCCAACGCCGCGGCGGCCGTTGTCCTCAAAGCTGCGAACCACGCGGCCGTGGCAGTCGATCTGCACGTCACAACCTGCACCCACGACCTCGCCCGGAAGCAGGATCGTGAAGTCCACCATCGACCCCACCGGGACGTCGCGGTCCATCGCGAACAGCACGCCGTTGGCGGAGATGTTTTGCGTCTCCGCAGAACAAGGTCCGCTCTGCGACTTGACCTCTACGGGCAAGTGCAGCGGGAACCGCGGAGCACTCTGCATCTCGGCATAGTGCTTGATTGCTGTCTGCTCCGGAGACTCCGCCGTGAGTCGCTCGCCTGTCGCTTCGCCTGGCACCGTTTCTAACGAACCTTCTTTCCGTCGAGCGCATACTACCGATGCGTCTCTAAATTTCTGCGAAACTCAAGGGCAGCGTACACCCCGGAATCAGACATTTAAAGTTACCGAAGTCATGGAACAGAAGGGTGCTAACTGCTTGTAGATGAATACATTAGAGGGAATTTACCGAGGAGGATCGGCGGGCAGAAAATCCCGTCACAAACGTGGATTGGCCGGCCCTCGCTAGAATTTAGTGACTTCCGTAAAGTTGAAATCGTGGATTTTCATCGCGGGCACGACCATGTCGAACGATTCTTCGCCGCAGGAACGAAGGGGCACGCTCATAGCCTCGACGCAAGATAGCATGTGGATGAGGCTCTCGTTGAACCGGAAGTTCCGCACACCTTGGCGAATTCGCCCGTCTTCCACCAGGAACGTGCCGTCGCGCGTCATGCCGGTGAGCATTTTCTCGTAGGGATCGACTTCGCGGACGTACCACACGCGGGTTACCAGCACGCCGCGCTCTGTGGAGCCGATCATCTCTGAGAGGGTTTGCGGATTCTGCGGCGCGGCGAAAACGATGTTTTGCGGCATCTCGCCCGTTTCGTTGGGCAATGCAAAGCCGTGGCCGGTAGCTTCGATCAGCCCTGCCTTGTCTTTATATTCCGATTGCCGCATTCGTTCGGCCGTGGCCCGCGCATAGACAACTCGCTTAACCACTCCATTTTCCACCAGCGGCACACGCCGCCGCCGCATACCTTCGCCATCGAAGGGAGAACCTGTCTGCAGGGGGTGTGTGACGTCATCCCAAACGGTGATGTTCTCGCCGAAGAGTTGGCTGCCGATGCGGTCGGTTAGAAATGACCGCTGGTCGAGGATCGCCATGCCGGAGTAGTCCCAGAACATGAAGCCCACAATATCGAGCACGGCGGCCGGTTCGAGGATCACCGTGTACTTCCCGGCTGGAATCTCCACGGAACGCGCCGAGTCCAGCGCCTTCTTCGCCGCTATCTCTGCCAGGCTGAGCGGATCGAGGTTGGTCACGTCGGGCGAGTTGGCCTTCTGCCATCCGGAAGAATCGGCAGCCAGCATGGTGATGGAAACTTCCGCTAGAGTTTGTGTATGCCACTCGCTGAGGCCGCGCGAATTGAAGATGCCTTCGACGGATTCAGAGCTGGAAAAGATGCCAGCGGTTGTCAGCTTGTGTTTCCGCGCAACTTCGACGATCTTCTTCACGCCGTCGGCGCGAAGTTGGGGCGTGATGGCTGCGGTCTCGGCGAAATGGCGGCACGGGACTTGTAAGGGATTGTGGTCAGCGCCGCCGGCGGCCTCCCACGAATCCGGCATGGGCAAGAGATCCGGATCAGGATGTTGCACTTTCGCCAGAGCCTCCGAAGACTCAACTACGCGCCGCAAGCTATCGTCGTCACGTTTGTTGGTGAAAGCGCGAGCCGTGCGTCCGCCAAAAACCGTGCGCACAGAGACGACATGGTTTTCTTCGTCAACATTTTGATGGATCGTGTTGTTCGCGAAGCGAGTAAGGGCGAAGCGGCTGCCTGAGATTAGTACTTCCACCTCGTCGGCAGACGAAAATCTCCTAATGCGGTCGAAGAGGTCGGCGGCTTGGTCCCTGGTTAGCATCGATCGGTTTGCTTTTCTCGGTGTTTGGGTGTCTCTGCGAGCTAGCTTCCTTTGTATGCGCTTCCCACTCTGATCTTCCGAAACCGCGACGGTGCTGCGCCGTGGCCTGTGCCCATCACCTGCTGCGGCTGGCCCTTGCCGCAATTCGGCGTGCCCCAGAGCGTCCACTCATCCCGGGAACAGATTGCGTCCAGCGAATTCCAAAACTCAGTCGTGATGCCTGAATAGGATGGGTTCTTCACCATGCGGACGCGCTTGCCGTGCTTGATCTCCCAGCCGATCTCGCAGCCGAATTGAAAGTTATATCGCCGGTCGTCGATCGACCACGAGCGGTTGGTCTGCATCAGAATGCCTTGATCGGTGGAAGCAATCAGTTGCTCCAGAGTCAGCGGCTTCTCGCCCGGTAACAGGCTGATGTTAGTCATGCGAATCATCGGCAAGCGATTCCAGCCTTCGGCGCGCAGCGTTCCGCCGGAACGATTTTCGCCGATGGTGTGCGCGGTCTCGCGCGAACTGAGATAACCGGTGAATAATCCGTCGGTGATGATCGGCGTACACTGCGCGGGAACTCCCTCGTCGTCGAAGCCGAAGGTTCCCAGCCCCGGTCCGTGCTCCTGGCGCGCGTCCGCGACTACGTTTACCATCTCGCTGCCGTAGCGCAGCGTGCGCAGCTTTTCGCGCGTCAAGAACGACGTGCCTGCGAAGTTCGCCTCCATGCCCAGCACCCGATCGAGTTCGATGGGATGCCCAATGGATTCGTGAATCTGTAACCCCAATTGAGAGCTATCGAGAATGATGTCGAACGTGCCTTCCGGGCACTGGTCCGCATCATGCAGGGCAACCGCTTCTTCGGCAATGCGGCGGGCGTTCTCGACCAGTTTCAATTCTTCGATCAGCTCGTAGCCTTTGTTCTGCCACTGTCCGCCGTAAGAATTGGGATAAGAGCGCTTCTGAATTTCGTTGCCCGCGAACGCGTATGCGGTATAGCCCGCACCGGCGGAATACTTGGTCTGATGGATGTCGGTTCCCTCCGACGAGACAAACCACTGCTCCTCGCGATTGAAGTTGAGATTGCTCTCGGCCAGCGTGACGCCTGCAACCGCGCGCAGTTCGGAATCGATGCTCAGCAAGAGCGCAATATTCTGCTCGACCGAGATCGAGAAAGGATCAATGACATGAGGCGTGGTCCACTCGGCGGTCACAGGCGTTTCGGGAGCGAGGCGGACATCGCTCTGCTTCACTTGCGCCGACGCGCGGGCAATTTCGACCGCGCGGGCAGCGGTGGCCTCAACCCCGGAGCGCGACAGATCTTCGGAAGCGGCGAATCCCCACGCACCATCGGCAATCACGCGCACGCTCATCCCAACAGACTCGGCGTCAGACGCGCTGCCAACCTTGGCGTTCTTCGTAGTAAGCGCGCGGCTGCGCTGGCTAACAATTCGCGCGTCGGCATAGGTCGCGCCGCGCGTCGTAGCGACGTTCAAAGCCCAGTTGGCAATTTGCTTCATTGCGGAAATTCAAATCTACCACGGAGACACCCTGCGCTCAGGGCGGGCTTCGGCACCGAGAAAGGCGAACGAGAATCTCTTATCGAACGCCAATCCCTAGGGCGTTGCGCGTGCCACATCCAGCGCCTTCCTCACCGCCAGCAATTCCTTCAACACCTCGCGCAGTTTGGTCGACTCCAGCGCATTCGCCCCGTCGGACTTTGCTGCCTTGGGGTTGTCGTGCACCTCCAGGAAAACGCCATCCACCCCGGCGGCGACCGCCGCACGCGCGAGCACCGGGATGAACTCGGGTTGGCCGCCGCTAACCGCAGGGCCGTGGTCGCCGGCTTGCGCAGACGGCAGTTGAACGGAATGAGTCGCGTCGAAAACCACGGGCGCGAACTTGCGCATGATGGAAAGCGAGCGCATGTCCACGACGAGATTGTTATAGCCGAAACTCGTGCCGCGCTCGGTCAGAAACACTTGCGTGTTGCCCGCCTCTCGGCACTTCTCCACGGCGTGCCGCATGTCCCAGGGCGAAACGAACTGCCCTTTCTTGATGTTCACTGGACGTCCGCTGAGCGCTGCTGCGACCACCAGATCGGTCTGGCGGCAGAGGAACGCGGGAATCTGCAGCGCATCGACCACTTCTGCAACCTTGGCCACGTCCGCCACTTCGTGGACATCGGTGAGCACCGGAACCTGCACTTCGTCTTTGATTTTCTTCAGAATGCGCAAGCCTTCCTTCACGCCTGGCCCGCGAAAGCTGCGAATCGACGTGCGGTTGGCTTTGTCGTAGCTGGCCTTGAAGATAAATGGAAAACCGAGCGCCTTGGTTACGCCTTTAATGATCTCGGCCATGCGAATGGCGTGCTCTTCGCTTTCAATCACGCACGGGCCCGCAATCAGGAAAAGATCCCCGGACCCGATACGGACTTCGCCGACTTGGAAGGATGCAATCAATGCAAACACTCATCTCACCACGGAGAAACGGAGGCACAGAGACATTTCAATTCTTATTTTTGGTTTTCTCTGTGTCTCTGTGTCTCTGTGCCTCTGTGGTGAATCCGGGTTTCGGATGCTATCGCCGCGTCACTTTTTCCGGACGATGAAACATCTCTACCGCCGCCGATTCTTTCTCTTCCCGCCTCTTCGAGCCGTGCGCATACGCCGCCGCAATGAAAGTGCTGAACAGCGGATGCGGCTCCAACGGCTTCGACTTGAACTCGGGATGAAATTGGCAGCCGATGAAATGCGGATGGTCCGGCAGTTCCACCATTTCAACGTAAGTGCCATCGGGGGTCGATCCGGAAATGCGCATCCCGGCCGCCACCATCGGCTCCTCGTACTCGCGATTGAATTCGTAACGATGGCGGTGGCGCTCGCTGATCTCCAGCTTGCCGTAGATCTTGTGTGCCAAGGTGCCGGGCTCAATTTTGCATGTCCACGCGCCCAGACGCATGGTGCCGCCAAGTTCTTCCACCCCACGCAACTCCCGCAGCTTGTAGATCACGCGATGCGGCGTTGCGGGATCGAACTCGCTCGAATTGGCCTCCGCCAACCCAACCACGTTGCGGGCAAACTCCACGCAAGCGGTCTGCATTCCCAGGCAAATCCCGAAGTAAGGGACTTTGTTTTCGCGGGCGTAACGAATCGCGATCAGCATTCCTTCGATGCCGCGTTTGCCAAAACCGCCGGGCACCAGCAGCCCGTCGTAACCCTCGAGTTGCGCGGTGTAGCTCTGGTCGCCGGTTTCCAGCCCCTCGGCCTCAATCCAGTTCAACTGAAGTTTCAGGTTGTGCGCCAGTGCACCGTGCACTAACGCTTCCTTCAGCGACTTGTAGGAATCCTCATACTCGACATACTTGCCGACAATCCCGATCGTGACCGTGTCTTTCGGGTTGTAAACGCGGTGCACAATGTCTTCCCATTTGGAGAGGTCCCGATCCTTCGCTTCCATACGCAGATATTTCAGCACCAGCGTGTCCACGCCTTCGTTCGCGAACACCAGCGGCACTTCATACACCGAAGCCACGTCCTTGGCCGTGATCACGGCTTCTTCCTGTACGTTGCAGAAGAGCGCAATCTTCGACTTGAGGTCTTTTGCGAGGAAGCGGTCCGTACGGCAGAGCAGAATATCAGGTTGAATTCCGATGCTGAGCAACTCCTTCACCGAGTGCTGCGTGGGTTTGGTCTTCAGTTCCTGCGCGGCGGCAATGAACGGCACCAGCGTCACATGGACGAACAGCGTGTCCTCGCGGCCGAGTTCCTGGCGCATCTGCCGGATGGCCTCCATGAATGGCAGCGATTCGATGTCGCCTACCGTGCCGCCAATTTCGACAATCGACACGTCCACGTCCTGCGCCACTTTCTTCATGGCGGCCTTGATTTCGTTCGTCACATGCGGAATCACCTGCACCGTCTTGCCCAGATAATCTCCGCGGCGCTCCTTGGCGATGATTTGCTCGTAGAGTCGGCCCGTGGTCCAGTTATTGTCGCGGGAAAGTTTGGCGTGGGTAAAACGTTCGTAGTGGCCGAGGTCGAGATCGGTTTCGGCGCCATCGTCGGTCACGAAAACCTCGCCATGTTGAAACGGCGACATCGTGCCCGGATCCACGTTCAGGTAGGGATCAAACTTCATCAGGTTGACCTTGAGCCCGCGGCTCTCCAGCAGGCAGCCCATGGAAGCCGCGGCCAATCCCTTGCCCAGGGAAGACACAACTCCGCCCGTTACAAAGATGTACTTCGCTGGCATCTCTTCCTCGCTCTAAATTGTGTTTGAAAAATGGTGCAGGTGGGGTGCACGATCAATTATGGCAGATGTTGCCTGTGGAAAGAAATAGAAGAATCAGCGCGCGTTGACTATCCCGGTGATGTGGGCGAAAATGATGACAGCACTTCCTTCGATCCCGACTCGTCGGGCTTTGGCTTTTCAAGTTCCCCAATGTGGGCCTGTGGCGCAGCTGGGAGCGCGCTTCCATGGCATGGAAGAGGTCGCCGGTTCGATCCCGGCCAGGTCCACCAATTCTGTCGACAACTTAGACGGGGTGGGTCCCGTAAGAACGGCGCCTGTGTCGTGGTTTGTGTCGTACTCCCCTTTCTGGTGCCCACAATTCGCGGCGAGTTTTCTTCGCGATCCTCGCCGCTCAAAACCTTACGCAAAATAACTCTAGCAAAAAGGACGCGACGACAACCGAACCTGTTCCCGTGTACAATTGCTGCCGCTCGCCTGGATCCACCTCCCCGGTTCCCGAGCTGAAGCAGACCTCCGTTGACTCCAACATGACTTAGGGAGAAAAGCATGAAGAGCAGATTGGCGCAGATTCTCACTCTGGCCCTTGTAGGTTTGGTCCTGACCTTGACTTTTAGTGGCGTGGCGCAGGCTAGCGCCGAAAAGGTGATTCACAACTTTAACGGAACGCCGGATGGCACGGTTCCGAATGCAGGCGTAATTTTTGACGCTTCGGGCAATCTCTACGGGACGACCGCCGGCGGCGGCAGCAATGGTTTGGGCATTGTCTACGAGCTTTCACCCTCGATTCGCAGGCCTGGTGATGGATTCGGCGAGCAACCTGTACGGAGTAACTTACAGCGGGCTCGAACAAGGCAATGAGATTGGCGGCGTCGCCTTTCGAATTAACCCGACGACCGGAGCCTACACGCTTTTGCATGAATTTGGGCAAGCTGGCGATGGCTATGGTCCGCTGGGAGCGCTTGTCTTTGGGCCGGGCGGCAATTTATTTGGGACGACCTGGGGAGGAGGAACCTCGCAGGTTTATGGAGAGTTTGGAACGGTCTTCGAGTTACAGCCGTAGATGTAAAAACGTGAAGCGTGAGCTGTGCAGAATCTTTCATCTTGACGCGCGGCGAGCAACGGACGAATAATTCGTCCGCCAGCCCCCTGCCGCTCCAAAAACTGATCGGAGAACGAAACCATGCCCACACTCGACTCATCCACCCTCGATTCCACGAGGCGACAACCTTCGCATTTGAACGACCGTCTCAATCAACGTTTGCTTGCCTACATGGCCGCCGCCGGCGGCGCCGGAGTCAGCATGCTGGCTATGACCCAATCCGCAGACGCCAAAGTCGTATATACGCCCACCAACCGGGTCATCGTTTCCGGCTCTCGTCTCGATTTAAATAGCGATGGCATTCCCGACTACGATTTCCACAGTAATCTCGAGATATGTGGCACCTGTGGCTACTTTGATGTAGGGGCCATCAAGTTCAATAAGGTGATGAGTCATGCGCAACCTCTGGCTGCGGGAATTTCGGTCGGGCCGGGCGGTAAGTTTAATGCCGGTGGGGGGCAAATGATTAATTGGTGTACCTGTTCGGGGAACCCTGGCACCGGCGGCCCGTGGCTCGGAATTCAGAATGGGTACATGGGTTTTGAATTCAGTATCAAAGGGGCGGCGCATTTTGGCTGGGCGCGTTTTTCGGTTACAGACAAAGGAGCAATCACCCTCACCGGCTACGCTTATGAAACCGTTTCCCTCAAGCCTATTGTGACCGGAAATACCCAGGGCGGCGATGACGACGAGGATTCAGTCGATCAACACGAGCCCGCCGCTGCCTCCCCGCAACCTTCCGGGCTGGGCAGATTGGCGCTTGGCGCACAAGGAAGGACGGCGCGCTAAGCACGGAGTAAACGACACGCGGTCGCTCGGCTACAGTCGAAAATGAAAATGGCCTGGCAGGGTCTGTCGGCTCGATCCCGACCAGGTCCGTCAGGTTTCTCCAGGGAATGCTAGGCTGTGAGGGTGAACCTGCGGCCGATCCTTCATCCTTTTTCACTCCTTCTTCTGGTCTGTACGTTCTTCGGCTCAGTCCCTCTGGCCGGTGCCGCGAACTGGGCGGCGCACGCTCAGCCCGCGCGCCTGGTGAACGGCGGACCTGTCTTATTTCAGGTCAAGCCCCCGCAGCGGCTGGAATCACTGAGCGGAATCTGGCTCGGACATGAAGTTTCCTTCAGCTTCGATACCGCGAGTAAGACATGGTTCGCCTTGGCAGGCGTGAGCCTGGAAACCGCACCGGGATCGTATCCGCTGGAGCTAACGGGCGAGACGCAAACGGGAGCAACGCCAAGCGGGAACGAAAGAGGCAAGAAGCTATCCTTCGCCCGCAAGTTTTCTGTCACTCGCGGCAAGTATCCCAAAACCGAAGTCAAACTTAGTGTTGAAGGCAAGTTCACCGAGCCCAGCCCCGAACAGCAGAAACAAATTGAAGAGGGTGTCGAAATCAAGAAGGACTATCTCAACCGCGTCACGCCCGACCGCGAGTGGTCTGGCAGGTTTACCACCCCCGCCGAAGCTGCCATCTCGGACGTCTTCGGTTCCGAGCGCATCTTCAATGGCAAAACCCAAAGCACCCATTACGGCTTGGACTTTCGCGTCCCCAGTGGAACTCCCGTTGCGGCCATGAATGACGGCACCGTCCTGCTGGCGCGGCCCCTCTATTTCGAAGGTAATTTCGTCGTGCTGGATCACGGCCAGGGTTTGCTCACTCTCTACCTGCATCTTTCGGAATTCAAAGTAAAGGAAGGCGATCAGGTAAAACGCGGGCAGGTATTGGGACTGAGCGGCGGCACGGGCCGTGCCACGGGCCCTCACCTCCACGTCGAAGTACGATGGCAGGGCACGCGTCTCGATCCCGCGCGCCTGCTGCAGTTGCCCCTGCCTTAGCCAGGTCTTCAGTGCCGAAAGAAACTTCCCTGAAAGCCCGCTCCAGCCTCACGCCGAAATATCTCGCAACGCTTCGTTCAGAATCTCTTTCAACTCGAGGTTGCGAATCAAGCGATGCAAGTAGTTGGGATGTATGCCCAGAAGTCGGGCAGCTTCGGCGTAGCTGCCCTGGGTTTGCTCCACCGCTTCGACAATCAGCTGCTTCTTCAATTCCTTCACCGCCGCGTGATACTTCGCCTCGGTCATCTCCGGCGGCGGAGTGCGCTCCAGCAACGACTCCGGCAAATCCTCGGGCAGAATCATGTCCGACGACCCCAGCACCAGCGCGCGCTCGATCGCGTTTTCCAGTTCCCGCACGTTGCCCGGCCAATCGTAATTCACCAGGCAAGACAGGGCCTCGCGGGAAATCGGCCGCGGCTTCACTTTGCAGCGCTTGGCATGTTTCTGCACAAAATGCCGCGCCAGCATCGGGATGTCTTCGCTACGGTCCCGCACCGTCGGCATCGTCACGCTCAACACGGCCAACCGATAATACAGGTCCGCGCGAAACGCTCCGTCGCGCACTGCCTGCTCCAGGCTGCAGTTGGTGGCGGCAATAACGCGGATATCCACTTTAACCGGATTAAGCCCGCCCACCCGCTCGAACTCACGTTCCTGCAAGACACGCAGCAGTTTGACTTGCAGCGTGGGAGCCAGTTCGCCGATTTCGTCAAGAAAAACCACGCCTCCGTCGGCCATCTCGAGTCTGCCTCTCTTCAGACCGGAGGCTCCGGTGAAGGCTCCGCGCTCGTGACCGAACAAGTCGCTCTCCAAAAGCGCCTCCGGAATGGCCGCGCAATTAATGGCCACAAACGGTTTGCAGGCCCGGGGACTGTTGCGGTGCAGGGCCCGCGCCGCCAGTTCTTTGCCGGTTCCGCTCTCGCCTTCAATCAATACGGTCGAATCCGTCGGGGCCGCGAGCTTGAGGAACTGGTAGACCTCCCTCATCGGGGCACTCTCACCGACGAGATTCCGTTCCTGGCTCATCTCGACCGTTAAACGCTCATTTTCCAGCTTCAGCCATTGCAGGCTGCGGGCGTTCTCCAGCGCAAACGCCGAGAAGCCCGCGATCGCCGTGACCAGTTGCAGGTGTTCTTCTTGAAGACGGTTGCCGAGACTGTCGCTGTCCAGATAAATGCACCCGATTACCTGCTGGAACACCGTCAAAGGCACGCACAACAGGGACCGCACCTCCGACGCCGCCAGACTCTCGACTTCCCTCAACTCGTCGCTGCCGGGAACGTCACTGCCCAGAATCGCAATCCCCTCTTCCAGGACCCGCCGGGCTATCGTGCGGCTGATCTTCACCAGCGGCGCCGCTCCCGCCTGCCGCAAGCGCGCGTACATCGAATTGAACTGCTGGCCATCCCGGTCCGCCAGCAGAATTGCGCCCCGCCCTGCCGGCACCACCTCGAAAATCAGGTCGAGCAACTGGCTTTGCAGCTCGTCGAGACTGCGAATCGCATGCACGATCTGGCTGATCTTGAACAGCGCATTCAGGTTGCGTGCCACTCTTGAGGTCGCGGGCAACTCACGCAACAAGCGCTCCGGCTGCAAGTACACCGCGTCCTTGGGATGGATGACGGTGGTTGCCGCCGTATACTGCGCGTCCTCGAATTCCACGCGGCCCACATTCTCCACAGAATCTTCGTCTTCCAGCAAGAACTGGAAAGAAGAGTTGCCCGCGGCGATCTCGTCTCCGTGTTGCAGCCAACGCTCCTGGGCGGCGGTGCCGTTCACCAGGGTCCCATTGCGGCTGTCCAGGTCGCGTAGCTGGAACTTGCCGTCCTCCCATCGCAGAAGAAAGTGCTTTCGCGAAACCGAGGGATCCGTGACCGCGACCGCGTTCGACAGTTCTCGCCCAATCGTAATCTCGCCCTCGGCCAGCGGAATCGTCGAATCTTTCAACGGCCCGGAAAGCACCAGCAGTCTAGGACGCACAACTACTCACCTCGTGCTCTTCTTTATCACACTATCGCACTAAATTCATGCCCGAATTGAAACTGTTCCAATATCCGAACGGATAGTCTCGCTATCCGATCAGATAGCGTCCCGAGGCCATTCGCCCAGGCGACCCCAGCTTGCCAGACTCTCGTTCTGGCACCTAACCGCTTTCCTTAGAATGAGTTAGGCGGACGAGCACATTTTTGCGGCCGCCTGTCCCGTCTGGCACGAAGCATGCATTACGTAGGGTGCGCCACCGCTCGGCAAAAAGCGATGTGGGGAAGCGCTTTGCTGACATAGTTCGTGCTGGGCTGGCCAATCAGGGACCCGAGGGGCCCCCTCATCGGGTCCCTGATTTTTTTGAAACGAATCGCGGTTATTTCTCACCATCCCTGCAAGACAGTTCGATTTCCTCCAGAGGTACGCCTCATGAAAGTCCGCAGCGCGTGCGTGATAGCTGGATTCTTGTTGCTGATCCTGTCGCTGATTCCACTGACGGTCGCCCAGACAACCACTGAAACGGCATCGGCTCTCCCTCATCTGATCCGCTTCAGTGCCGTTGCAAGAGACCTCAACGGCAATCCCCTGACCGGCGTGCTCGGCATTACGTTTGCGCTTTACTCCGAGCAGACCGGAGGCCCTGCTCTTTGGATCGAGACGCAGAACGTCACTGCCGACAGCAGCGGCCATTATGTTGCCCTGCTAGGCTCGACCAAACCCGATGGCCTCCCCGCCGATCTATTCAATTCCGAACAAGCCCGCTGGGTCGGAGTGCAGGTCTCGGGACAGACCGAGCAGCCTCGTGTGTTGCTGGTAAGCGCCCCATATGCGTTGAAGGCTGGCGACGCCGAAACCGTCGGCGGGTTGCCGCCTTCGGCATTCGTGTTGGCCGCGCCGCCGGTGAGCGGCAGCAGCGTGAACAACGCAGCTATGGCGTCGGCCTCACCCTCGTCCGCGTCATCCTCCTCGGCGTCGCCCGCTACCTCGTCCGATGTGACCACAACGGGCGGAACGGCGAATGCGGTTCCGCTATTCACCACTTCGACGAACATTCAGAACTCAATCGTGACGCAGACCGGCACCACGTCTGTGAATGTGGCCGGGGCGCTGAAGCTGCCGGCCACGGGCACGGCGACCGCGACTGCGGGCAAGAATTCGCGGCCGCAGGATTTCGTTGCGTCTTCGTTCAACATCTCGACCAGCGCGGCGGAAAACCAGACCTTCCAATGGCAAGCTGAGCCGGCCTCGAACGACACCACAAGTCCGTCAGGCACGCTGAACCTGCTCTACGGGCTGGGCGCTACCACACCCTCCGAGACGGGATTGAAGCTGAGCAGCACCGGTCTGTTCACCTTCGCCACAGGGCAGACGTTTCCCGGGACAGGGACGATCACCGGCATTACTACGGCGAGCGGCAGCGGTCTGGCCGGAGGCGGCTCCAGCGGCACGCTGAGTTTGAGCGTGCCCGCGGTCGGCATCACTAACGCCATGCTGGCGAATCCTTCGCTGACCGTGACTGCGGGAACGGATTTGACCGGAGGCGGCCCCGTGGCGCTGGGTTCCACGACCACGCTGAACCTGGACACGACCAAGGTTCCGCAGCTCGCCGCGGCCAACACCTTCACCGGCAATCAGACGGTCAACGGGAACCTGAGTGCGACCGGAGCAGTGACGGGTAGCAGCTTCCAGATTGGAAGCAACCTCTTCGACTACGGGTCCTATGGAAATGGGAACGCGTTCCTCGGTTTCGCAGGAAACGGGATCGCCCCGACGGGCAGCGCGAACACCGCCATCGGGGTCCAGGCGCTTGCCGCCAACTCGGGCTATGGCAACACTGCCACCGGCAGCGCCGCGCTCGCCCAGAACACCTCCGGCCTCCTCAACACGGCCAATGGCAACGGGGCGCTCTATTCCAACCAAAACGGCACCGGCAACACCGCCAGCGGGGTGCAGGCGCTCTACAGCAACAACAGGGGCGACTCCAACACCGCCACCGGTTACTGGGCGCTCTACAACAACACTGCGGGCAGCAATAACACCGCAAACGGTGGTCTTGCGCTCCAGTCCAACACCGAGGGCTATGAGAACACCGCCATCGGCAATGGTGCGCTCAACGAGAACTCCACGGGCGGCGCCAACACGGCCGGCGGCTTCCAAGCTCTTTTCTCGAACACGACGGGCAGCGGAAATACAGCCATGGGACTTAACGCCGCATACACGCAGGATAGTTCTTACGTAACTGGTTCCAACAACACCGCTCTGGGTTCAAACGCCGGATTCTCAACCGGATCCCTCACCTATGCGACCGCGATGGGCAGCAACGCCTTGGTTAGTCAATCTAACTCTCTAGTCCTCGGTGGCCTGTTCGGCAGCAGCTCCGCCGTCAACGTCGGCATCGGCACATCGGCGCCATCGAACGTATTCACCATTGCGCAAGGCGCGGGTCATGCCATCAGCGACGGCTGGGACACCTACAGCTCACGGCGGTGGAAAACGAATATTCATACGTTGGACGGAGCGCTGGCCAAGGTGGAACAGCTCCGTGGCGTTTCCTACGACTTAAAGGCGACCGGCAAGCACGAAGTCGGCGTCATTGCCGAGGAAGTGGGCGCCGTCGTTCCCGAGGTCGTCAGTTGGGAGAAGAACGGCAAGGACGCACAAGGGGTCGACTACAGCCGTCTCACGGCCTTGTTGATCGAGGCGGTCAAGCAGCAGCAACGGGAGATCCGGAGCCAGACGACGGACATCCGGAACCTGAAGTCCGAACTCCGCAGCACGCGCCAGACTCTTGCAAAATTGCAGGCTCAGTCGAGTGCCGGACAAACTAAGCTGGTCGCGTCCAAGTGACTGCGAGGCGGCCCTAACATTCCCGCGGAATACGTTCGTGGGTGCGTCGTGCGAGACGGGACAGGTAGGCCGTGAAAATGTGGTTGTCCGGGTCGCCCAAGAATTTCCACAGGCCCCTTGTGACATCTGACCTTGTCCACAGCCCATCACCTGCGCGATCATGGTCGAGGCCGTGACGGTTGGCAGAAGCCAAATCGTAGCGCCTCTAAGTCATTGGTTCTTAAGAACTTAGAATCTAAGTTCTTTTAAATCTCGATCTTGCGGAGAATTTCCCGCTAAAGTGATGATTCCAGAGATTTTGCAAAAAGGGGGGAGGGGGGTACCGACCGCTTTTTGGTTACAGTTTCAGCCGAGGTTGCCCCATCCCGCCGCGAGTTTCGGCGGGTGGCCTCAATGCTGCCGGTGCGACGGTTCGCACCTTAGAAGAAACCTCGGCCCGTTTCACTCCCCAGACCCCTTCTTCTCTTCGTTCATCACCTTCCGCAGCGCCCGATTGATCCTCGTCTGGTAGCCGCGCCCCGCTTTCTTGAACCAGGCGAGCACATCGGCGTCCACACGCAGCGTCACCGGCTTTTTGAGCGGCTTGTACATCGCCTGCAGCTCGGCGATCGAAATATAGGACTGCTCCTGCTCCTCAACCGCCGCGCTCAGGCTGATCGTCTTCCGCCGCGTCGCCTTCCGAACCCTCTTAACCCCTTTAGTCTTTTTCATTTAGGAGCATTATACATACAAGATTGTACCCCTGGAACTGCAGACACAAAATGTTCCAGTGGAACATATCTCCACTGTGTTCCGGCAGGAACGTTCAAGCGCTTTCCGCTCGGTACTCGGTACTAGGTACTGCAATAGCTGCCGCCCCGTCGCGATAGCTAACGCTGTTGCCGGAAATCGCCGGCACGCGTTCCCCTGGAACCAGAATCCCCACCAGGTTCAACGGATCGGCCGCCGACAGCGTGATCGTCGCCTGCGCCAAATCAAGCTTGCGCATCGCCCTCACCGAGTCCACCGCGACCGGCAGCGCAAACTGCTCGCCCAGAAATCCATCCACGAATCGCCCACCACGAATCTCGCCGCGATCCTCCAGCCGGCGGAAGCCCATCAGCAACTCGCGCCACGGCGGCAAGTTGGCCTCGCGTGCCAGCACATCTCTCACAACAATGCCGTAGCGCCGCAACAGCATCCAGCAAGCCGCCTCGACTGCACGCGGCCGCTCGACAAGTTCATCGGCGTGCAGCAGCGCCCAGCGTCCCGCGTTGTGCCGTGGACGCGTCGCGCGCCCGCTGCCTTGTCCCGCACGCCGTTTCGGGTCGATCAGCGAACGTAGATTGTCGAAACCGTCGGCGGTCACCAGGCCCGCCGCCACCAGTTCCCAAAGCGCGGTCTCGATTTCCGCTTTCAGCTTATCGGTTCCGCGCACGATATCGGCAAAGAACGAAGCGCCGCGCTGCCGCAGAAAATCGAGCACAATCTGGGCTCCGTGGCTGAGACCGCTGTTTGCGCCCGCCTCCGCACCCGGATGCCGCGGCGTCATCCAATCCGCATCTTCTCGTACAAAGAACGTGATGGGCGCAACGCTGGTAGGAATGACCCGCCGCTGGCGCGGCGCCGCGCCCAGCTCAGCATCCGTTCCGCGGCTCGCATTCGAATACTCCAGCGTGGCCGGATGCGGCGATAACCTTCCCCATCCCACCGCCCCGGTCAGGCAAAGCTGGTCGAGCCACTTCGGGTCGTAATCCACAATGCGTCGCGCCAGCACCTGCCGCTCCCAGGCATTCGCCGGAATCTCAAACCCTTGCAGTTGCCGCAATACTTCGAGCGTGCCCCGCTCACCCGCAACCTGCGTGCCGGAAGCCACGTGCTGCCAGTTCAACAGCCATTGCATGAATTGCGCCGCGGTAACCGGCTCAATCTGCTTGCGCAAGCTGGCGACCGTAAGCCGGTGAATGCGCGCCAGCAACCGCCGCTCGCACCATTCCGTCTCGAGCGTGGTGCTCGGCTCGTGTGGCAGAGGCAACTTGTGTGGCAAGGGCTGCTCGTGTGGCGCGGGCACTCCTGCCCGCGAGGCAGCGCCACTGAAGTTTCCCCGCAGAATAGTCCCGCTGGCCTCCATGCGAAGAAGCGCATTCTCAATCTCGGAAGCCGGGAGTGTCAGCATCTCCCCAAGTTGTGTCGCGGTAATCGGCCCCAGATGCGACATCCATCCCGTAACCAGCATGAGCAAAGCATCGTCGCGAGTGGGGGCTGTTGCTTCAACCTCAGCCAACGGCTGCGCAAATTGCCCCTCGGGAAACGCCACAGAAAAAGTCCTGGCACGCTCCGTGGCTACCCAGAAACTGCGAGCACCACACACAGCCGACGCCGCGCGCCCTTCGCTGACCAAGCGTTCGAAGTAATATTTCCACTGCTCAGTCTCGAAATTCTGCCCACATTCCGGCAGCGCCACCAGCGTGTGCAACACATCGTGCAACTCGTCCGCATCGCGCACATCCGGCCAAGCCTCTTCGCGCACCTGGGCAATGGCCACCGGATCGAGGCCGCCCACTTCTTCGAGCACCGATTCTGGCAGCATGCGCCGCATCTGCACCGCGCGCGCGCGCCGCTCCTCCAGCGGGGCATCGTCGAGAAACGCATACGGATTTGCATTCAGAATCTCGTGCGAAAACTGCGACGGCACCGGAGTGTCAACCGCGAGACAACGGATGCGTCCATCCGCGAGGCCGCTCAACACAGCCTTCAATCCATCGACATCCATCGCCTCGGTAAGCACATCCTTCATCACTTCGCCCACCAGAGGATGGTCCGGAATTTGGCGTTCGCCTTGAATGTTTTCGAAGCACGCGGCCGCGTCGGGAAAAACGGAAGCCAGCAGATCGTCGGAGCGCATGCGCTGAATCTGCGCGGGAACCTTCTTTCCGTTTTGAAAGCGCAACAGGGCCAGGGCGCGGTTCGCATCCCAGCGCCAGCGCGTAGCGAAGATGGGCGAATCGAGCGCTGCCTGTTGCAGAATCGGCTGCACGGTCGCCGCCTGCAAAAAGTTGAAGACGTCCGCCAGTGGAAAACTGTGCTGCTCGGCCAGCGCGATGTTCAGCCCGTTGTCGGTGGCCGCAGCCTGCAACTCAAAGTTAAAACCAACACAGAAGCGCTTGCGAAGAGCTAACCCCCAGGCCTTGTTGATGCGCCCGCCAGACGGCGCATGGATCACGAGTTGCATGCCGCCGCCTTCGTCGAAGAAGCGCTCGGCAATCACCGTGGTCTGCGTGGGCACGGCGCCCAGCACTGCGCGGCCTTGCAAGATGTACTCAATCGATTGTTCGGCACCGGAATCGTCGAGTCCGCATTCGTCCTTCAGCCAGGTTACCGCTGCGGCCACTTCCAGTTGCGTCGCCGAAAATCCTACTGGCGAAGTGTGCGGCAGCATCGCGCTGATTTTTTCCCGCAGGGTTCCAACGTGCTCCGAAAGTTCTTGGGTCCGCGCCCGAGCTTCGCCGCGCCAGAAGGGAACGCTGGGCGGCGCGCCGTGCGCATCCTGCACCAGTAGGCGGCCTGCGTTAGTCTCGATGCGGCGAATCATCCAAGACGTGTTGCCCAGGAGCATGATGTCGCCGCGGTTGCTTTCCACCGCAAAATCTTCATCCACCGTGCCCACCACAATGCCGTCGGGCTCCGCGACCACAGCGTAAAGCGAGTTGTCCGGGATGGCTCCACCGCTGGTGATCGCCGCCAGCCGTGCCCCGCGCCGCGCGCGCAGCTTGCCGTTCACGCGATCGCGGTGCAGATACGCGCCGTAACGCCCACGCCGCGCCGCGATACCTTCCGCCAGCATTTCCAGAATCGAGTCGAAAACTTCGCGCGTCAAATTGCGGTAGGAATACGCGCGCCGCACCATGGCAAACATCTCATCCTCGCTCCACTCCTCGGCGGAGCACGCGGCTACGATCTGTTGCGCCAGCACATCCAGCGGAGCTTCCGGAATCATCAGGCGGTCCAGATCGCCATGGCGTATGGCGCGCACTAAGGCCGCGCACTCGATCAAATCGTCGCGAGTAGTGGCGAACAATCTTCCTTTCGGAACCGCGCCGCGCCAGTGCCCGGACCGGCCTACACGTTGCAGCGCCACTGCAATCGCCCGACAGGAATTGATCTGCACGACCAGGTCCACCGTGCCTACATCAATGCCGAGTTCAAGCGACGCGGTCGCCACCAACACGCGCACCTGGCCTTCTTTCAGCTTCTTCTCAGCCGCCAGGCGCAGTTTGCGCGAGAGACTGCCGTGATGCGCCGCGACGTTGTCTTCGCCGATGCGCTCACCCAGGTTGTGCGCGATGCGCTCGGCCATGCGGCGCGTATTCACAAACACCAGCGTCGAGCGGTGCTGCTCCACCAGCGCCACCAGCCGGTTGTAAACTTCGTCCCACATTTCGTTCGAGGCCACCGGCCCCAGCGGCATGGGCGGAACTTCGACGGCGAGATCGAGCTTGCGCTTGTGACCAATGTTGACGATCACCGCATCACGCCGCGCCTGTTTGCCATCGGAGTTGCCCGTAAGAAAGTGCGCGACTTCTTCAATCGGCTTCTGCGTAGCGGAAAGCCCGATGCGTACAGGAGGCTTGCAAGTCAGCGCGTCCAGCCGTTCCAGCGACAGCGTCAAATGGGCTCCACGCTTGTCGTCGGCCACGGCATGGATTTCATCGACGATCACCGTCTCGACGTCACGCAGGATGGCGCGGCTTTTATCCGCGGTGAGCAAGATGTAGAGCGACTCCGGCGTGGTGACCAGAATGTGCGGCGGACGCTTAAGCATGGCGCGCCGCTCGTGCGCGAGCGTATCGCCGGTGCGGACCGCCGTGCGAATCTCCGGCATGAGCAGGCCGCGCTCGCCCGCCATAGCGAGGATTTCGCTCAGAGGAACTTCAAGGTTCTTCTGGATATCGTTGCCCAGCGCCTTTAGCGGCGAGACGTAGAGAACTTCGGTGCGGTCAACCAGATCGCCTGCCAAGGCCTTGCGCACCAGCCGATCGATGCAGGTGAGGAACGCAGCCAGCGTTTTGCCGGAGCCTGTGGGCGCGGAAATTAGAGTCGTGCGGCCAGCAAGAATGTGCGGCCAGCCTTGCTCCTGCGGCTCGGTGGGCGTGCCGAACCGCTGCACAAACCACTCCGAAACGAGAGGGTGGGCCCAGGCTAGCGAGTCAGGAAGGGACGGCATCCGAATATTGTAGCCGGAACATGGAGTTTCGTAAATTGTTCGCTTCACTGCGGACATATGTCTCTTGACCTAATGTAAGAGTGAATGTATATTCACTCATCTAGGATCGAACATATGACCCTTGCAGATTCCGTTTGGCTGGCCACGGCCCTATTGCACCGCGAGAACTCGAAGGCGCTCGACTTCTCCGGACACGAAATCATCGAAAAGGCGACCGGGGAAAAACTCGTCAAGGGTTTCAGACCTGGACTTCAGGTTTTTATTTCGAAGCACTGCGTCGCGAATAAATCCCCGAATCCCCTTCGTCATCGCATCCTGCTGGAGACAACACGAGGCCGCAGGCGCCTCTTCAAACAAGGCGACCCATTTCATCCGGATCGCGAAGGTGGGAAAATCCGCCCCGACCGGGCCGATCTTCCTGCTGAATACCAACCCCTGCTGGATTGGTACGATGAGGTCTATTCCAAGCAATCTGCCTATGCCTCGTCGGTCGCGTCATCGGCAGGGACCACCGTCCCACACCGGTTCCCGCTAGACATAACCGCCGCCTTCGCCGGCTTTGAGGAGATGCGTTCGACAACGGCCTTCGTTGGCCCCGGAGGAACCGTCGTGCTGCCGATGCACCTGCAGCACGAACTTGGCCTCAAGGAGGGATCTTGTCTCAGTATCTATCGCGACAAAGAACGTGTTGTGCTGCTGCCCATTACCGACGAGTTCATTCGCAGCCTGCGCGGTTCTTTGAAGGGCGATTACTCACTGGTTGAAGACCGCGAGCGCGAACACCGGATCGAGAAACGACGATGAGGAACTTCGTGCTGGACGCGAGCGCGGCCGTTGACTACCTGGAAGCCAGCCCGGGCGCTGGCAGGGTTGAACAGTTGCTGGCGGACGCCTTCCGCCAGCAACTGCTGTTGTATATCTCTGTCCTGAACCTTGGCGAGGTCTACTACCTCACTTGGCAAAGGACAGGCGAAGACAAAGCTCGTCAGGCTGTCGCCAACCTCTCCCACCTGCCTATCCAGATCATCCCCGTTGATCTTCCGCAAGCCCTGAAAGCAGGCGAACTTAAGGCCGTTCATAAAATCCCTTATGTAGATTGCATCGCGGCCAGCCTCGCATTGCGACAACAAGCCACCCTGGTCACCTCCGATCGCGACTTCGAGAAGCTCGGACGCCACTTTCCGATCCTATGGATCGCCCGCTCATGAACCACCGTCCGGCCGAATGCTAGAATTCCCGCGATGGCAAAACTCTCCGCTCGAGCCCGCGCCCGCAAGATCAGACTTCTCCTGTTCGATGTAGACGGCGTCCTCACCGACGGCAAGCTGTTCTTTCTGCCGGTTCCCGCCGGGTCACAAACGGGCATGATTGAGTTCAAAGGCTTTCACGCTCACGATGGAGCCTCGATTTCGCTGGCCCGGCTGGGCGGCATCAAGACCGGGCTGATCACCAAGCGCAGTTCGGAGACGGTGGCGCTGCGGGCGCGCGACCTGAAGCTCGAATTCGTATATCAAGGGGTGAGCGACAAGCGTACGTGTTTCGATGAAATCGTGAAAAAAGCAGGGTTGAAAGCGGAAGAAGCCGCGTTCGTGGGCGACGACGTGATCGATCTGCCGGCCATGCGGGCGGGCGGACTCGCCATCGCCGTGAAAAATGCCCGAGCCGAAGTCAAGAAGGAAGCGCATTACGTCACGCCTCACGCCGGCGGCGAAGGCGCTCTGCGCGATGCGGTCGAGTTCATTCTCAAAGCCCAGGGCAAGTGGAAGCGTGTCGTGGAAGATTACATTGGCGAGAAAAGCTGAGAACGGAGCTCTTAGCTTTCAGTCTGACAGCTCAACGAAAAACCCACCGGACGCTTGCTTGGGGCGTGCTCGGGTCAGCATCCGATGGGCTACCGTTTCTCCTTACTCACCCTGTTGTTTTCAGGAGCATTTGCAATCATTAAACCCCAGAACTCGGCGAAGTTCCGTCTAATTTTGTAAAGCTTTTGTAATTTCCCGTAGGGATGCGCCATTCCTCGCCGATCAATCAGGTAGATTCCGTAGAGCAACCGCGCCAAGCTTTAAGATTCCTGCCCACCTAGTTCGAAATCGCGGGCGTGCTCACAGCCATGAGTTCGTTGAATCGCGGATTTTTCCGCAGCTCCGCAAACTCCACGTCCTTATACACATTCTTCAAATCCTTGTAGCCATCTTCCTTGGCCTTCCTCAAGTATTCGAGCGACTGGTTCGATAAGCCCATCTTGGCATACAGCTTGGCAACGGTGTAGTCGTAGCGGGCGCGATCCTCGGGACTCGGCAGCTGCGCCTGAACGCCACCCCGCGAGGTCCGTTCGAATACGTCGGGATCGAGTTCCAGCGCGTGCTGGTAAGCGGCCACCGCGGGATCGAAGTCGCGCTTGGAGAAATAGGCCGCGCCCAAGTTGCTGAAGAACGACGCCGAGCTGCTATCCACTGCGATCGCCTTCTCATACTGCTTGACCGCCGCTCCGTATTTCTTGCCTTCGTAGAAAATCACGCCCAGATTGTTGTAGGCGTCGGCGTATTCGCGATCGGCGCTGATGGCCCGCTCGAAGGCCTTTCGCGCGGCTTTATAGCGCTGTATCATCAGTTCCGCGATGCCGATCTTATTCAGCAAGCGCGAGTCATTCGGTTTCTTGCTCAGCGCGGCGTGATAATAATCAAGGGCATCGAGATATAACTTGTCCGCCCGCAACCGGTCGGCTTGCAGTTCCAGGCTTGCCGCGGTTGCGTCGGCGGCTGGAGGATCGATGGCTCGCACCAAAGGCGGAGCGATCTGCACTTGCTCAGAACGGGAAACTTGCGCCAGTGCGGCAGTGGAAGAAACCACGAGGAGAATCAGGCAGGCCTTTCGGTAGGACATACGCACCCCCAAGGCGACCGGTTCCAACGGGGCCATTCTGACACAGTTTTGGCCGGACGGCGAAGAAATTTGAGTCTTGCAGGCCCGGGCGAATCGGGCTGTGGATTTCAAACTGGAAACAAAGGTTTGGGCGGCCTTCCCGGAGCACTGCCCTGAAATCATCGATACCCCCCACCGTCTAATGAAATCATCAACTTAGCAGATGATTCCATTATGTCCCAGTGGGGAGGGGTATCGAGACGAGAGATTCGATGCGCACCCAAACGACCCGAATCCCAACCCGCCTCCCCGAATTTATTTCGATGAGGAATGCACAGCTCGTCGCCCGCGTTGCGCCCGACTCCGCGGCAGCGCATGTTAGCTCGTCGAACATGCCCGCTGCCCTCACCGGGAACGGGACCTCAGTCGGCGGGTTCGCAAGGAGCTTCGGAGTCGGCTGCGGGGTCCGGTTGCTCCTCAAGCAGGCGGTGCAGTTCGGCACGAGTCTGGTTGATAAGGGCGGTGGCGAACTGCCGCGCCGATTGCTGTCTTTCGGGCGACAGCTCTTTCACCCGCATGTTCAGCAATGGGATGTCTTGCTCAAACCAACGCAGGGTTTTCTGAATACGGGTGATGCGATAAGCGGTAGGAAGCATGGCGGCAATTCTCCGGTATCCCACCAGATTGCCATGCGCAGGTGGAGGCACAAGTCACAAACTGGATACCCGGGATCGATGATGCAGACCGTGAGGCGCCGTTCACTGGATGATTTCGGAACGCGAGGTTGCAAGCTTCGCCTTCGAGCCGGGAAGCTGTTTTTTCATCTGTTGGTCGAGCCAGCGTTCGAGGAGTTCCCGGGACTTCTCTGGCAAGTTGCTGAAGCGCAACCCAACTCGTCCTTCAAGGTCTGCCCAGGCTAGTTCCCCGTCGACGTCCAGAGTGAGATTGGTTTCGGGCAGGGTGAATTGCAGCCGCGGCGCGCAACTCCTGGGTAGCGCCTCGTGCAGCAGAAGCGCCATGCCACCCTCGCTGATATTGGTACTGGTGGCCTTTAATTTCTTTTCGCCCATGGCTACCGTCACCACCATCTTTGTGGGGTGGCGGAAGTAGCGGCGCTGCTCACGCACCATGAAGTTCAGAGCGGCGTTGAAGCAGCGCGCTGCGTTCAACGTGCCGATGGGCTTTTGCAGGACGAAATTTACTCCCATGTCGAAGGCTTCCTGCGTGGTCGTCCTCTTGCCGTTGAGAAGAGCAAACGCTACCGAACTCCTGTTGCTGGGCGTGGTACGCAGCCCCTGCAACACTTCCAGTCCGCCGGGCAGATCATCGCAGTCCACGATCACCGCGTCGAACTTTTCGGAGACCAGAATCTCAACGGCCTTTCTTGCCTCCTGGCAGATTTCGACATCAATCGATAGACTTTCCAGACTTGGGCGGAGGATTCGGATCACATCCGCATCCCCCGTCAGAAGAAGAGACTCCAACGTCATGACGTCATTCTAGGGTTCGAACAGGACTCGCCGAAAGTGACCAAGGTACAGGGTTCGAGAGCGGTATTGCAGGAGCGCAGCGGCGAGACATTCTTGGTAAAAACCGGCAGTATAGAATCCGACTTCGACCTCACGGCAATGTCCGAACTCGTCTATCTTTCTCTCGGATCGAATGTCGGCGACCGCGGTGCGCAACTGCGGGAGGCACAGACTCGCCTCGGCTCGGCTGGGCGCGTGGTTGCAGTGTCGTCAGTTTTCGAAACCGAGCCGGTGGAGTTCACCGAGCAGCCGTGGTTTCTGAATTGCGCGGTCGCACTTGAAACCAGCAGCACGCCGCGGCAAGTGATGACCGCGATTCTCCGCATCGAGGAGGAGATGGGCCGGCGGCGCGTGCAGAAAAAGGGCCCACGCGCGATCGACATCGACATTCTCCTTTTCGGCAACATTGTCATGCAAGATCCCGAACTCACCATTCCGCATCCCTCGATGCAGCAGCGCCGCTTCGTTCTCGAGCCGCTGGCGGAGATTGCGCCGGAGATGCGGCACCCAGTGCTGGAAAAGACAATTCGCGAACTGCGCGATGCGCTGCCGCCCGGACAGGTGGTACGGTGGGTGTCCAAGCCGGAGCCTCCTGGCTGACGAACGACCACCAGCCATCGACCGCTTTACGGCATAATGATCCGGCCACCGACGTCCTGTGGCGTAACCATGGCTGACTCTTTCTCGGGAAACTGCGCGAAGAGAAAATCGACGAAGGCCCGCGATCTGGGCCGGCCCGACGTGCGTCCGTGGCCCATGCGAAGCAGGAATACCAGCGCTTTGAGCACGTCGGAATCGCGCAGGTTCGAGTATCCTAATTGCTTCTGCTCGGCCTCGCGAAACTGCTTCAACATGTCTTCTACCTGCGCCGCGGCAGCATGTTGAGCGGCACTCGTCAGCGGCTGTTCGTAGTGCAGCCCGGAGTTCACCAGCCGCTCGTAACTCGTACACATCGCCGAGAGTGTGGCGATCAGAGCGTGATCGTTGAGGCTGCGATCGGCATGAGCCGCTTTGGCCAAAGCATAAGTCAGCCCCATGAGAAGATGCTCGCGCTCGTAGGTGAATTGATCGGAAATCTCAACCTGCAGGAATAACGACGCGGCATCAAACTGCTCCGCCGAACGCGGCTTCTCGTGTTCGCGCGCCTGCTGCAGATACGGGCAGTCGCTGGGACAATCCAATGTCACCTCGCGCTGCTCGCCGCAGCACTGCGGGCAGATGCGTCCGTGTAGGGCGGGGCAGAAACGTTTTTCCTTGCGAATTTCGCAGATCGCGCAACTCAAATCGCGGTTCTCCTTCTTCAGCATTATGGCACTGCAGGCCGGTAGCCAGCCCACGGGATGTGAATGGGCGGAGACGGTCAAGGATCGCGTTCCGATGTCAGTAACTGCTGTGGTGCGCGTGTTTGGGCCATTTTGGGAGGACCACCTGTAAAAAATGGCGTAGAAATGGCCCTTTTCGAGTGCTATCCGTAGGGGACCCGCGTAGAATAAGGGTGTTTTCCACAGGGCGGTGGTATAAGATCAAGCCCGCTGGAATCTACAATTCGCATCTTTTCCGAGGAGGAAACATGGCTTCAGGTTTAACCAAGACTCAACTCGTCCGTCATCTGGCCGAGAAAACTGAACTTCCCAATAAGACTGCCGCGGCGTTTCTGGAGCATCTGGCCGACGTCGCCGTCAAAGAAACCAAGAAGAACGGCGTGTTCGTTGTGCCCGGCCTGGGCCGGCTGGTGAAGGCGCACCGCAAAGCCCGCGTGGGACGCAACCCGCAGACTGGCGAGCCGATTCAGATCAAGGCGAAGACTGTGGTGAAGTTCCGCGTCGCCAAGGCTGCCAAGGACGCAATCGCTCCCAAGAAATAGCGTTCCGTTAGAAGATTGGTTCCGAAGGCCGGCTTAGGCCGGCCTTTGAATTTCTGCAAGCTTTCATTTGGGTCCGCCTATGCTCAACTGGATCGTAGTTGGAATCGGCGATATCGCCACCCGCCGCGTCATTCCCGCCATCCAGGCCGAGCCCAGGAGCCGCTTGTATGGCTTAGTTTCGCGCGATCCGGCAAAAGCGGCGCCGTACAAGGCGCGCGTTTGGACCTCGCTCGACGAAGCGCTCTCCGATCCCTCGGTGCAGGTGGTGTACGTCGCGACTCCCGTCTTCCTGCACGCGCCGCTCGCGATCCAATCTCTGCGTGCGGGCAAGCATGTGCTGTGCGAGAAGCCCATGGCCATGAACGAGGCGGAGGCGCGCTCGATGGTTCAGGCGGCAGAAGACAACGAACGCATTTTGGGCGTGGCCTACTATCGCAGAATGTATCCCAAGGTGCAGCGCGCGAAACAACTGCTCGACGCCGGCGCTATTGGCAGACCCGTCCTCGCCGAGCTCACCTGCCACGAATGGCGTGACGAAAAAGAGAATCCGCGCAGTTGGCTGATCGATCCAGCCCAGGCCGGAGGCGGCCCGCTCTACGACATCGCCTCGCACCGCATCGACGTGCTGAATTTCTTCTTCGGCCAGCCCCAACGTGCCGTCGGCTATCTCTCAAATGTAGTTCATCACTACGCGGTGGAAGACAATGCGACGGTGATGATCGACTACGCGGGCGGCGTGCGCGGCATCGTGGACGTTCGCTGGCACTCCCAGGTGAAGCGGGACGAATGCCGCATCCGGGGCACCGAAGGCGAGATGGAGTTAAGTCCGCTGAACGGGCCGGAACTCATCTATCCGGGCGGCCGCGAGAACCTCCCAGTCCACGCTAACGTTCACTCTCCTATAATCGAGAACTTTGTGGACGCCGTGCTGGGCAAGGCTCCCCTGCTGGCCAGTGGGGCATCTTCCTTCTGGACGGACTGGATCACAGAGCGGGCGCAGCGAGCAAACGGCGTCGCGTGAGGCCATTGTCTCGGTCCATTATTTTCCGTACTCGTTTTTCACCACGTCGCCGCCCTTCATCACAAACTTCACATGTTCCAGCGTAGTCACATCTTTGAGCGGATTGCCATCCACGGCGACGATGTCGGCCCACGCACCTGGCTCCAGGCTTCCCACTTTTCCCTGCCATCCCAACAGATCCGCCGCGTTTACTGTGGCCGTCTGGATTGCCTGCAACGGCGTCAACCCAAGCTTGACCATCACCGCGAACTCATGGGCGTTCAGTCCGTGCGGATACACGGCGGCATCGGTGCCGAAGGCCACCTTTACCCCGCTGGCGAAGGCGTGCGCGATGTTCTGGCGCGCCGCCGGCATCACGGCTTTCGCCTTGCCCAAGAGAAAATCGGGCACGTGATTTCTTTCGGCATTCTCCAGAAACCAATCGCCCAGGTAAAGGGTGGGCACAAGATAAGTGCCGTTCTTCTTCATCTCGGCGATTCCGGCATCGTCGATGTAGGAGCCGTGCTCGATGGAATCGACGCCCGCCTCCGCTGCCCAGAGAATGCCCTGCGCTCCATGGGCGTGGGCGGCAACTTTTCGTCCCAGGCGATGGGCGTCGGCCACGATGGCTTTCATCTCTTCCAGCGTGTACTGGGAAGCTTGCGGGTCGTCGCCTTTGGAGAGCACGCCGCCGGTCGCGCAAACCTTGATCAGATCGGAGCCGTACTTAATGTTCTCGCGCACTTTGTGTTGAACGGCCGCAATGCCGTCGGCCACTCCATCGCTGGTCGCGTGATACTCGAAGGGCAGCAAATCGTTGTCGCAGTGTCCGCCGGTAATGCTTAGCGCCGGCCCGCTCACCAACATTCTCGGCCCGGGCACGTCGCCGGCGTTGATCGCGTCGCGCAGAGCTACGTCGCTGTATCCCGCCGCGCCCACATTGCGCACGGTGGTGAATCCTGCCTGCAGAGTGACCCGAGCGTTCTTGGCGCCAATCAGCGTTTCGCGGGGTATGGAAAGGGCGAGGCGCTCGTAGCCAAAATTTTGATCCATGGTCAGGTGCGTGTGCGCGTCAATGAGGCCTGGGAGAACGGTCGCGTTGGGAAGATCAATGCGGACCGCATCCGCGGGCGCCTTCGTTTCCGAGGATGCTGTGACACTGAGGACCTTCCCGTCCTCGATGACGAGCGTCTGATCCGAAAGCAACCTGCCGGTCTTCACGTCGAGCACCTGCCCGGCATGGATAGCGACGTGCCTCGAACTTTGCTGAGCGACGAGCTGCACCGCGAAGGCAAGTAGTGCGATAACAAGCCTTGCGGAACCTGGGAATCTCCTCATGGAGCCTCTTTCTTCTTAAAGCCATCGGATTGGACCGCAGTCCGGCGAACACCGAAAGAAACCGATCGGCGCGGAACACACCGCAACCGTGTTTCGCCAACGAGTAAATGAGTGGTCATGCAGGGAAATGGGCAGCCGCCGGAAATGCGCCCCTAGCCACCGGGCCCATCATTGGAGACGTATTGCTCGAGCGACTCCAATTCGCGGCTGAGATCCTCGACCCGCCACTCCAGCAGATTGCGGATGGAGAGAATCCCCAGCAGTTTGCCGTCGTCGTCGGCCACCGGGAGATGACGGAAGTGGCGCTCCAGCATGGTGGTGAGCGCCTCGCCCGGTCCGGTGCCTCGGGTTGCCATCTCCACGGGCGTGGTCATCAATTCTCGCACGGGTGTGGATTGTGGATCCGTGCCGCTGAGCGCCATCTTGCGGAGCACATCGCGTTCCGTGAAAATTCCGGCAACCCGGTATTCGGAGTCGACCACGGCTACGGCTCCGACGTGGTGGTCGAGCATTTTGTTAATGGCGTCGGCTACGCTGGCATCGAGCGGGACTGCCGCGATTTGCCGGTCACAAAGTTCGAGCACGCTCATAAGAACCTCCTCCGGCTCGCCAATATTCCGCTGAGCCGCGGACAATCTCGAAACAGAATCCGGGATTGAAGAATTATGCTCACGGCGAAGCCGATGTCAAGTGAATTGAAGCAATCGTAGGAATCTTTGTTTCAACTTGGCAAAAGGGGTATGCCGCCGACGCTTCTTTGTCTTTGGAGACTCGCCGGCCGCAGTCACTTTCCTTCAATGTAGGCCTCCGCCTCGATTTCCACCAGAATCTCGGGTGAGATCAGGGCGCTTACCTGGAGCATCGAGGTTGCGGGACGAATGTCGTGGAAGAACTCTCCATGCGCCTTGCCGATTTTCTCCCACTCCGCGATATTTGTCACAAAGATGCGAGTGCGCACGACGTGCCTCGTGCTGGCGCCGGCTCTCTGGAGCGCGGCCTCAATGTTCTTCAAAGTCTGCACGGCCTGGGCGTAAGGGTCTCCGATGCCAACAATCTTGCCA
>Ga0302179_10000290_pt1 | contig 35753 bp, 34 predicted proteins | sample I_Palsa_E3_1_FD_198788 | JGI IMG/M metagenome (GOLD analysis project Ga0302179, IMG submission 198788) | Peat permafrost microbial communities from Stordalen Mire near Abisko, Sweden - I_Palsa_E3_1 | ecosystem: Environmental > Terrestrial > Soil > Palsa > Peat permafrost | place: Sweden...
TGCGCGGTTAGCTTGTCCTGCCAGGTCTTCCAAGCGGCTTGTTTCTTGGTTTGCTCGTCTTCGGGGGAGTCGGCGGGTTTCGCTCCAGCGGTATCTTTGCCGTCGGTCGAACCTGCCGGCTTCTCGGTGGTTTTCTCGCCAGTCTCCGCGGGAGTGCTGTTACTGGCGTTTTCGGCGGCTGGTTCCCCGACCACGGAGAGCTTGTCGTCCTTCGGAAGGTTGTCGTTGTCAAAGACCTTCGGCTTGGCCTTGGGTGTGGCGTCCTTGCGAACGCTGCGGGCATAGTCGCCGAGCGAGGATTGGTCCTGGGTTTGCGATGCGCTCTGAGCTCGGGCTGGTGAGCCCAGCAAGATCGTGGACCACGACAGTACGAACCCGATGTATGTTATGCGTTTCATAGTTTGATCCTTGTAGTGTGCCATAGGTGATCCGTTATTAACCTGTTGATGTTCAAACCGCAGTGTTCAATGGTTGAGCCTCACATGACATTGCTGGCCGCGCCGGCACGGTTCCCTATGCGTGCAGAGATGCGTTTCTCGGCCAGGAATCCTCCGATGTGGCGATCGAGACGAGCCGCTTCGCTGGCGATGTCGGCGGCCAATTGCGGAGCGAGCTCGGGATCGCGATTGCGCGCCAACTGCTGGGCGTATCCGGCGATGGAGGTCAGGGAGGTGCGCAGTTCGAGCGCCATCTCGGCGGAGATCTCGCCGTGCAATTGCTGCTGCTGGCGGATGCGTTCAAACTCGCTGCGGTCGCTAATCAAACAAGCTGCTCCGAGCAGGCTGCCATCGACAGCATTTACGGGCGAAACCGTTACGGCGATATGAAGCTTTTCTCCTGCGGGAGTGGTATAGTCCGCCTGGACCTGCCGGCGAGTGCTGCCCTCTCGCAACACCGCATGAACTTCTTCGGCGAGACGTATGGGTTGGTCCACCAGCCCGTCGGAAGAGGCCGAGGTAGAGTCCACCGGGCAGACCACCGCACCGCGGAAAATATCTTCCGGACTCATGCCCGATGTCGAATGGAAACCCAGGATGTTCTTGGCTGCGGGATTGGCTTGTTTTGCCAATCCGTTGAGGCCGAACACCAGCACGCCGGACGAAAGATTGGCGAGCACGGTCTGGCTGAAATTTTCGGTGGTACGGGCGCGGCGTTGTTCGGAAAGAGTCTGCACCTGTAGCTCGTGCTTTTGCTGCTTGAGTTGCTGGATGACGGTGTTGTAGAGATGGAGCGGAAGAGCCTCCAGCGTGGGCGCGGCTGAGGAATCGAGATCGGCCTCGGCCGCAATGTCCCTACGCAAGCGGCGCATTATCCAAATCGCGAATACGAATGCGGACCCCGCTACAAACAGGACTGCGGCGGCGCGCAAAATAAGCGGGTTGGTGAGCGTTACCCCCATAGTCTCCCGTACCAGCGCAAGAACTGGTTGCCAACGAAGAGCGCGAGCAGCGCCATGCTGCCGAGAAAAACGCCGAAGGGCATCTGGTAATGGCGGTAAACCATCTGCGCCGATTGCCATCCGCGGCGGCGCGCCGCGCTTCCATTGGCTAGTCGGCGCGCGAAGCGGTGGGTGCGCTTGATCCACACCAGGAGTACGGTCGTCAGGCCAAACAGTGATCCGGCCAGCGACGCAGTGAAAATCGTAAAGATAGTGAGCTTGATGCCGAGAAAAGCGCCGACCATGGCCATCAGCTTTGCGTCGCCGAAGCCCATGCCTTCCGCCCCGCGCCAGCGCAAGTAGATGGCGCCCGCGCCATAAATGAATGACGCTCCCAGGGCCGCGCCCATGAGCGAATCGAGCAGGGAAAGCAGGCGAGCGGCAAGATCATCGCTGAAGGGCAGATTCAGCATTCCCGGCAAGAACTGCGAAGCCAAATCATGCACCGGAACGAGCAAACTGAACAGCACACCCAGCGCCAGGCCGGGGAGGGTCAGCTTGTCCGGCAGCAGCTTGGTTTCGGCGTCGGTGAAGATGAGCCCGAGCAACAGAAATCCAAAGACGCAGTATTTCAAAGTGGCCAGCGTGAGTCCGGAATATGCGTAACAGCCCAGGAATAGAGCCGCGGTGAGTCCTTCGATAAACAGATAGCGCGCGGAAATCCTGGTTTTGCAGTGACGGCAGCGCCCGCGAAGAAGCAGCCAACTGACGACTGGCAAGTTGTCGTAGAAGGCGATGGGTCGCTTACAGCTTGGGCACGCCGAGCGCGGCGCCACCACCGATAAGCCGCGTGGCAGACGATGGATGCACACGTTCAGAAAGCTGCCAAAAGCCAGCCCGAGGAAGCCAATCGCCGATGCGTAAAGAGGGTCCACTGAGTTGTGCGGCCTTCCGGAAGTGCCTTCGGGATCCTAAGCGCACGCCTTCCTGAGAACGCGAATACTGCTGCTTCTTGAGTGGATTATAAGGGGACCGAGGCCGGGGGACTAAGGTACTGAAGTCACTGTCCAAACGGACAATGGGCGGCTCATTGATGCGCCGACTCTCGAAGCGGGCGGCAGGGAACCGATTGATTCTTCCTCAGGGCACATCAAAACGCAACAGCTCCCCTTCCAGAGCGATGGCAGACGCTTCATAAGCGGGGAGTCGTCCATGCCAGAGGTTCCAGCTGCGGGGGACGAGACGGATTTCCGGCGCAGGGAGGTCGAGCCAACGCTCGGCGGTTTGCTCCCGGACCAAAACAGAAAAGGCAGAACGGCCGCCGGCGCCGTTCGTGGCACTGCGGTTCTGCAACGCGCTCCATTCGAATAGGGTTGCCTGCAGACCTTCGGTCAAGGACTCCCCTGGCTCGATGCAGAAGATCCAATCGTGGCGCGCGAGATCGAGATAGTGAATCGCAGAAGCCAGGTTCCCTGCGTCGACGATCCGAGCTCCGTATTCGCGCGCGACGCCCCGAGTAGAGTCAGTGGACTGATGATCGACAATCAGGATTTCGGCGCAGGGAAGAAGCGTTTCGAGCGTCCGCCCCAGGCGCAATCCGTCATTCATGGTTTGCAGCAATGCCGTGATTGGAGTCATGATCGAATGAATCAGCGCGCTTTTCGAGTGTACGACGGAGCAGACAGTGCGGCGAGTGCCTTGCGAGATTGGCATGAGACAAAAGTGCGATTGACCCATCCCTGCCGCTGTGAGAGACTCCTCGCGGCACTTATGACGTGCAGAAGTAGAGCGTCGGAGATACTGCGACCTTGGCTTTCGGCAGCGGTTTCGGCCGTATGTTTGCTGCTTGCGGTGCCTGTCTCAGCCCAGGGGGATCCATTCAACGCCAGGGGATCCACTACAAATTTGGCGCCCCGCTACGACAGCCCGGGCGGCGGAACCGTTCTCTTGCTTACGGTCTACGCTGAAAACAACAAGAAACGCCTGGACCGGCAATCGGTCGTCAAGGCCACCAATCAGACGACCCAGACCGTTAGCTGGCAGACTACAAACGACCAGTCCGAAGCATCTTTTGGCGACATGCCCTTCGGGCAGTACGACCTCGAGGTCAGCGCGGTCGGGTACCTGACCGCCCACAAAGAGCTCCAAGTGATCAGCGCTCTCAACACGGTCGCTTTGGAGGTCGTGCTGCACTCAGATCCTACGGCGCTTAAGCTGGATGTTGACGAAGGCATGCCGACCAAGGCCCGCAAAGATACTAAGCGCGGGGTCTCCGCTCTGAAGTCGGGGAATCTTAAACAAGCTCAGAGATGGCTCGATGCCGCCTACCAGTTGGCGCCAGCCAACTCCGACCTGAACTTCCTGATGGGATACTTGCGTTATCAGCAGAAGGATTTCGATCAGGCGCAGACTTACCTGGGCACGGCGGCAAATCTGAATCCGCGTGACGTGCAATCGCTCACTTTGCTCGGCCGGTTAGGCCTTCAACGAGAAGATTATGTCGCGGCTAGTTCGACATTGGAGAAAGCGGTGGCCGCCGATTCGGAGTATTGGATGGCGCACGACTTGCTGGCCGGCGCCTATCTGAAACAGAAAAAATATGACCAAGCCCGGCAGCAGGCGGAGCTTGCCATAGAGAAAGGCAAGGGCGGAGCGGGTTCGGCTCGGCTCGTGCTAGGGCAGGCACTGGTGGATCTGGGAAAGAAGCAGGAGGGAATCGAGGCGTTGAGGTCTTATTTGAAGGACTCTCCGACGAGCCCGACGGCGCCGCAAGTGACCAATCTGATCGCCGAACTTGAGCGGCCTGAAGCGCTGGCTGGCTCTCCTACCGGTACCCCCGTGGTTTCCACACCCCTGGCGGGAGTTGATCCTCTGTTCGCCTCTCCGGAGATGTCGTTCACGATGAAACCGTGGCAGCCTCCTGGAATCGACGAGACCAAGCTGTCCGTGGCCGCAGACGTGACCTGTCCGCTCGCCAACGTGATTCAGATGTCGGGTAGCCGCGTGACGGAGTTAGTCACCGATGTTTCCCGTATTGCTGCCATCGAACGGCTGCTGCACGAACAAGTAGACGAGATCGGCAATCCCATCACGAAGGAAACACGGGATTTCAACTACGTCGCGTCCATCACCGAAGACAAGCCGGGTTTTCTCGAGGTCGATGAATATCGCGCCGCTCACTTAGGGCTTTCCGATTTTCCGGATCACATTTCCAGCAGCGGCTTTGCGGCGTTGGCGCTCGTGTTTCACCCCGATATGCGGGATAACTTCGAGATGACGTGCGAGGGATTGGGCGACTGGCATGGTCAGTCGGTTTGGCTGGTTCATTTCCGGCAGCGCGACGACCGTCCTGCCCGCATCCATGACTACAAGGTGGGAGCGCTGACATACGCAGTGAAGCTAAAGGGACGGGCGTGGATCACTACCGAAAAATTTCAGATCGTGCGCATCGAATCGGAACTGGTCAATCCCATGAAGCCGATTCAACTCCTCAGCGAGCACCAGATTGTGGAGTACGGGCCCGTTCCTTTCCAAAAACGGAACATGGAACTGTGGCTGCCGAAAACCGCCGAGATTTACTTTGATTTCCGCCACCACCGCTACTACCGCCGCCACAGTTTCGATCACTACATGCTGTTTGCGGTCGACACCGATGAGAGGCGCAAAGAGCCCAAAGCTGCGGCCCCAGACGGCAAGACCAATCCGTCGCCGAACTAATACGCTGAAGCCGCTGACCTACGCAAGACGAAGCATCGCGAAATGGAACGGGTACATTGCCTTAACCAGCATTCCTGTGCAAACGACCATGCTCGCTGAATCATTCGGTTGTCGCGTTGCTCGAAGAGCGTGCCGTACGATACGACGCCCTCCCAAACATAATTCCCGTCTCCACCTCGACTGGCTTCCCGTCCTTCAGGTAGCGCTTGAACTTCCATTGCCCCAGGGCGTCGGTGATGGCTTTTGCCTGATCGGGAAACGCACTGAGAAAATGAATGTGCTTTACCTTGCCTTCTTTGTCGATGATGATTCGGACGGGAACTGGGTTGAACCGATGCTCGCTAAAGACTGGGTCAACCCGCGTGATCACGTTTTCGTCCCTAACGTAATCCTTGATGCATACCGGGTCGGCTCCCCCACCCGTCCCTGCCGTGGGGCCGGTGTCCGCGGGCAACTTCAATTTGTTCAGATCCAGGACCAAGTTCTCCAGCAGTTTGGTGTCACGGCTGGTCAGCACGATTTCCACCGCATGGCAGCGAATTTCAGTAGCCATAACATACCAATGCAGCTCCGCGACAGGGGACCAATACGCATAGAACGTAAAAGAGCGGTCGGCGATCTTGGTCGGCGTGGGCGGCATTTCCACTTTGTAGTCGGCCTGCAAGTGGTTCTTCGAGTAATTGACGAGCTCCAGCGCGTTGGTCGCGGGAAACGGCGTGAAGAACATGTCCTGGGCAGTGACCAGGATAGTTCCCCTGGCAGATCCCTTGAATGTGTTCGCCGGCCTGAGTTGCAGCAGAACATAGCGGCCGCTGTCCGACGGAGGGGGCCCTTTATATTTCTCTTCCCAGTCCCGAGGGAGCGTGTAGCTCATCCCAAAATACTGGTTGCTGAAGGCATAGTTGGTCACGTTCCCGCCTTCGGGAACGGGGGTCACGGAGTCGCTCGCGCTCGACCACGCGCCCTTTACCAGGATGACCCCAGTCGGCACTTTCCCAGCGGGTTGAACGTTGTCGGAAAAGTCGCCGCCGTTCCTAGGAGCATTTTGCGGCTTGGCGTCTTGGCCCCAAGCCGGCGATGATAGAGACAAAGCGAGGACGACCAGGGAACACAACCATCGTGGGTGCATAGGTATCCTTCGAATTCAAGCAAATCTTCGCTCCGTGGCCCGGCGAATCTGCCACGGATCGTTTTCTATCTTGGAAAGAACTGGCGAGACCCAACGTGGGTCTCGCCAGAAGCTCGCTCTTGGAGCGATTACAGCGAGCGCAGGAAATCCAATATGTCCTGCTGCTGCGTGGTTGAGAGGTCGAAGAACTGTTCCTCCACATCGGTGGCTTCGCTGCCATTGCTCGCGTGGTCCTGGATCGCCGTGATCAGGTTCGTGGTGCGGCCATCGTGCAGCAGGAATATCCGCTGTCCAAGGCCCCACAAGGGAGCCGTGCGGAACTGGTTGCCGCCCGCGCTGCCTTGCGAGACGTTATCCGCCAAGCCAGTGCCCATGTTGTGGATCTCGATATCAGAGAACGCGTTCACGGGAACCTTGCTCAACGATGAGGTGAAACCCGACGGTTGCGTCGTGCCCGGCGTCGGGTTGTGGCAGGTCGCGCAGCCGGTGGAGACGAACAAGGAGCTGCCGGTGGAAATCGTGCCCGCGGAGACCGTCTGTCCATTCAGCACAACCCCACCGGTTGGCGGCGGGGCCAGGAAGCGCATGAAGTTGGCAAACGCCGAGACGTCGTCGAGAATCGCCGTGCCCGTCGATCCCGGGTTGGAGGTGTCTTCCGGGTAACCGGCCCCGCCCAGGTTCAGGCAGGTCGATACCAGCCCGGTATCGCCGGTGCCGCCAGCGCCGTCTTCCCCAGGTAGCGGACGATCTTGGGGAAACAGCAAGTTGCTGATGCCCATCTCCACGTTGTAAGCCTCACCGGCAAAGATGTGGAGCGACTTGTTCTGTGCCTTCCAACCAAAGCGGCTGATGGTGCCATCGTTGCCGTTGTGATTGAAAGTGCCTGAAATTCCGAAGTCATTGTTGAGATTCTTCACCTGGTTGGTCAATAGGGTCGAGTCGTCCAGGTTCTCGATCAGGCCTGCGCCAAAGACCGGAGTGGGAATCCGGAAGATAACATCGTTCTCCGACACGGCAGTGGCGAAGCTGGGCTGCGGCAGCGCGGTGGCGCTGTTGCAGGTGCCGGCATCGGAGCGGCCAGTGACGGTGAAAAGATCTTCCACACCCCCATTGGGAGAGTTGGTATTGACCGAGCCGTTGCTGTTAAAGAAGAACGGGAACCGGGCTTCGCGGGTTGGCCCAGTGGCCGTGATGAAAGACGGCATCGTATTGCCCGGCGCGACCCCGTTGCTGGTGAATAGGAATTGAGGGTTGGTGGCAGCGCCAGTCCCACCGAGCGTGGGTTGCGCGTGACATGAGCTGCAGCTATTTGAGTTAAACCGCGGTCCCAGGCCGACGTTAGCCCCGCCGGAAACCGTCTCCACTTCCTGGAAGCGAGTCTGACCGTCAGTGAAAAAGGCCAGGATCCCAGACGGGCTGTTCGATAACACCGAAGAAAGTGCAGCGCCGGTGCCGCGGTTGCCGCTTTGAACTCCAGGGTCGGTTTGCGTAAATGCCATTCCGGCGAGGAACAGCAATACGAAAGTTAAAGCTGACGCGAGTCTAGCTGTCTTGATCACGACTCCTCCTTAGTACCTAGGGTCTTCTCCTGGCTTGCCCTGGAGCCCGACTTCGGGACCCTGGTTGAAACGCCCACAGGCCGATATCCCGGGGAACAAGTGGAGAAATAGGGTCTTGCCTTCCCCGCCAGGGGCGGAGAATTCGTTGAGCGGAGCATAGCTCCCCTTTCGAGTCTTGGGCGACAGAGCCCAATGTCAGGAATGGCGCAGGAAATGCACTCATGAATTCGGACAGTGAAGGTGCAGGGGCGTCCGAAATCAGTGCTGCGGGTTGTAGCGCACATTTGTCTTGGCGCGACAGAAAATCGCTGGATGTTACGGAGTCAGAACAAGCCAAACTCGACCGTTGTCACGATGATTAGATTTTTCTTATGCTTGCGGGGAAGTTTGTAGGTGTCGTCGCTAATCGTGCACCAACGAAAAAATGGCGGGACGTGTTCGGAATTCCGGAATTGGCGGTGAGAGGGCTGGAGAATTTCGAGAAAGTACGAGTCGGGGAGGAAAAGAGTGCACCTGCAGCAACGCGAGTCTTGCACACCAGGATAAAAACGTCTTCGGCGTTCTTGGCTGGATCTGGGCTCCTACGGATCGCCTAGCTTCTGACGGTCGGCATTCGCACCGGGGGACCTGATTACCGTGACAGGGGCTTGCAAGGTAAAATTGAGCACCGTCTCCGAGGGCAGCTTGATTTTTTGCCCCTTGCCTGCGGCCTGTGTCCCGGCGCCCACACCAGCGCCCGCTGCGCTACCGATGGCGGCGCCTTTTCCGCCGCCTGCGATCGCGCCGATGATACCTCCCAGGATCGCGCCTCCGCCTACTTTCTCCGCGGTGTTCTTGCCTCGCGAACTGCCTTCTTTCCTGTACTGGTCGGTCTGGAGGTCATAGCTCTTGCCGTTCGCCTTGATGCTGTCGAGTTGCAGCACAACCAGCGGTTTTCCAGAGAACTTGCTCGCACTCTCGACGTCGACCAAGTGTCCGGTGATGTCGGTTCCTGCCGGGATGGCTTCGGCTCCTTCCGCCGAAAGCGGAGTGTTCAGCGTGGCATGAAAGGTGTCGCCGGACTGGTTCTTTTCGCTGTCTATGCTATCGATGAGCCGGACTGAGATCGGCGTGCCCTGTTCAATCGTCACCTTCTGCGGCTGCGGCTCCGCCGGCGTTGGCGGCTGCGCCCCTGCCAGTGGCGCGGCAGCGAGTGGAGTTTCCTGCGGTTTGGTTGGTGGCGGCTGGGAATCTTCGGCGCTCGTTGGTTCGTCTTCGCCTCGGTCGCCGACTAGGGGTGCATCCTTAACCGCGCGAGCAGGACTCGGCTTCCCGCTAGCCGCCGGCTTGTTCGCCGGCCTGGCTCCGGAATTGTTCTGCTTTGCAGGCGCAGGCGCCGAGGCTCTCAGTGTGCTTCCCACCTGCAAGTTATTAACAACGTCCCTTACACCCTCCACCGCGGAAGCCTGCCGCGCGGCGGCCTCCCACTGTGCCTCGTTGTCCACGGACCCAGCCAGAGTGACCACGCCATTGCTGGATTGCACGGCAAGCTGCTTGGCCGCGAGTCCTGAGTCCTGGCTGAACTTGCCCTGAATGGCACTGGAAATCTTGGCATCGTCCGGCACTTTGGTGCAGCCAAAGCTCGTGGTCAGAATGGCCGCAAGAAAGAACATGGCGAGGAACTGGAAGACTCTATTCACGACTCGATTCCGGATACCCGGGAGTGGACACCCTACCGCTTGCCCACAGTCTAGCTGCAGCAGGGCGCGATCGTCGATGTAATTTGCACTGAGGTAAGGAGGCGCACGCTAACTAGCGGATGAACTTGTAGTCAACGATGGAGGCGGCCAGGAGGCCGACGCTGGCTTCCGTATCTGCCGTCTCCGTTTTCTTGGTGCCGCCGTTCTGTAGGTCTTCCGAGCGGATTACACGGCCCTGGCACACCACGTTGCGGTTCTTCTGGCCGGAAATCTCTTCCGGCATTTCAAACACCATCTCGATCAGAGCGTTCACCGGCAGCGGCTGCGGCCCACGAAACAGCAGTCCGGTCTGGCTGAGATTCTCGATCATTCCCTCATGCCAGACGCTAGTGCTATTTACCCGGTAGCGGAGCGCCACGGCCAGCTTGAGGCGGCGTGCGCGCGGCGTCCAGGACGGCCGCTTTACCCGCTTATGGCTGCGCCGGATACTGGCCTCAGGCTTGGCATGTTCCACGCGCTCGGTGCGTCGCATGGTGGTCCAGTCATACTTGTACTCGGCCGCGCATAAGAGACAAACTTGATAGTACTCGCCGTCTGCGCTACGCCGTGGCCAGGAGAACTCGTGCGGGCAGCGCCCAAGCATAAGGACGTCCATGATTTTCTGCTGCATGATGGTGACTTCCGGGCTTGAAAGCTAGCGCCCGGAAGCATATTCATCATCTCCCGAAGCGTCGATGTTTGATAGTTACTTCCGTGCAATGCTGGTGTCGATGTGGAGGCAAGGCCAACGTATGTAATCAGTTACGTCGTGGATGTGCGCGGATGTGCGCCGGGCGATGCGATTGTTGATACAGGCACCGGGCCAGTTCGCGGCGGTGTGCGGCGAAAAATTTCTTGAGCAGGTGTTGGACCCGGTACGATGCCAACCCTTCCAGAAGCCCTTTTCTGGATAGCTTCCGGCGCCGACCGTACTCCCAGATCTCGTGTCTTGTGTTTTGCTTTCCCCCAACCGCGCTCTGGACGATCAATCGCACAAGTCAGATTGGTGGTCATTCCACTTGGCGCCTTCAAGGAAGTAATTCCGCCCTGCCTCCAAGAGCATTATGATATTGTCCAGTAAACGGTGAAGGAGTTCACCGCCAACCGCTGTCCCATCTTTGAGCCGGGAACAGCTGATGACTCCTGACAAGCGGGACTTGTCGCGGAGTCATAGTTACCGGCAAGAATCCGCAGAAATCTCAGAAGTCGAGGTGTTCTATGCAGAACGTCTGGGTTCTTGCGTCTCTATGGGTCGGCTTGGCGCTGGTGGCGACCCTTCTCGCCATTTGGTTCAAAATCTCCACGGCCCTCACCGAGATTGTTGTGGGCACGGTTGCCCAGCTCATCTTTGGCGCTTTCATTGTGCAGGGCGGTCTCGCCGCCAAGAGCGAATGGATCAGCTTCCTGGCGGGCACCGGGGCGATCGTGCTCACCTTCCTGGCTGGCGCCGAACTCGATCCCAAGATCTTCCGAACCAAGTGGAAAGAGTCAACGGTTATCGGCTTGGTGGGGTTCATCGGTCCGTTTCTGGGCTGCACCGCAGTGGCTCATTTCGTACTGCATTGGACAACCCGATCGAGTTGGCTGGCAGGCGTTGCTCTGTCCACAACCTCGGTGGCAGTTGTTTACGCAGTGATGTTGGAACTCGGTTTCAACGTCACAGATTTCGGGAAGGCCATTCTGGCAGCCTGTTTTGTGAACGATCTGGGAACGGTGATCGCGCTGGGCCTCATTTTCTCCCCGTTCACAATCAAGACCTTGATCTTCGTGGGCGCGAGTGTGGCCATATTCGCGGTTTTGCCTTTCCTCACTCCGTGGTTCTTCAAGTTCTATGGAGGGAGGGTCTCCGAACTCGAAGCGAAATACCTGCTGTTCGTGCTGTTCGCGATGGGAGGATTGGCGGTGTGGTCGGGGAGCGAAGCTGTTTTACCTGCGTACATCATCGGAATGGTACTGGCGGGAACGGTTGGTAAAGACCATGTCTTGATCCGGCGTCTCCGTACTCTCACTTTTGGTCTGCTGACCCCGTTCTATTTCATCCGGGCGGGATCGTTTGTTTCGGTGCCGGCGCTGAGAGCCGCTCCGCTGGTGTTTGTGGCGCTGTTCTTTGCGAAAATGATCTCCAAGGTGGTCGGACTGTTTCCAACTGTGAAGGCATTCAACTACCAGCGTGAGGAAGGCTTGTACTTCGCGTTGATGATGTCGACCGGCCTCACCTTTGGAACGATTTCTGCCCTTTTTGGCTTGAACCACGGCATTATTGATCAGGCGCAGTATTCGCACTTGGTGGCCACCGTGATCGGCAGCGCAGTGATTCCTACCATGATCGCCAATGCCTGGTTCATGCCGCGGCACCTGCTGTCGAGGTCCATAGAAGGTCCTGCGGATTCCCAGGCCGTCACCCTAAGTGCTGAGGGAGAACATCCATGAGCGGGAAACGACACAACGCGCATTTTCGACGCATGCTGGTGGGATATGACGGATCTCCGCAATCAGAAAAGGCTGTGGAGGTCGCGCTCTCGCTTGCAGATTGTGTCGATTCAACGGTGCTGATCTTCGCGGTTGCCCGGCCTCCGGAACCTGCAACCTCGGTTGAACTAGAGGCTATGCTCGACGATGCGCGTGAACACTATGAAGAAGGATTCAAGAAAATCCTGGAGAAGGCGCGCGCACGCGACCTCGATGTAAAGACGGATATGGCGGTGGGGCATCCGGGAGAGCAGATCATCCATCGCGCCGAACTAGAGAAGATTGACCTGATTATCGTGGGCCGGCGGGGGCGATCAATGCTCTCACGAATGATGTTAGGTTCGGTTTCAGAGCGCGTTTTGAGATATGCCCATTGCCCCGTGATGGTCGTGCAGTGAATTGGCCGCCGGTTGGCGAATGCTCAGAGAACCCTGTGAAGATTGCGATTATTTCGGACTGCACCGTTGCACCGCCAATACGAATGGCGGACTTCATCTTCGGTCGGGAGAAAGAACTGCAGATCCTGAAACTCCGTCTGCTGAAAAGGACCCCCTTTCTTCTGCATGGGCCAACCGGTGTTGGCAAGACACTGCTGATCCGCAGTCTACTGCCACAAGTGCCAACAGCGCTCTATTGTGCAAACTCGGCGACTGCACGAGCTGTGTTTCGCCGTGTAGCGCAGGCTTTGCTGGAGCTACATGATCAGCGCGTACAGAGGTTCTGCGGCGATGGGGATGGCATCCAGGCTAAATCCGTGGTCTCGTTAAAGGGCATCGTAATGGACGCGTTGCGCGAAGGGAACTACTGCGTCGTGCTGGATCATTTGAACCGGCCATCGCTATCCTTCGCAGCGGCGGTCCGGGAAATCATCGGTTGGTGCTCCACGCCTGTGGTTGCGCTCGCGCGGTCCAGTCACATGGAAGATACCGGCTTTCTCCAGTCCTCGTATTCCGATCGATCTGAGAAGTACGAACTGAAGAACTTGGACTCGGCCGTCGCCGAGCAGTTCGCTCGCGAGATCGTCAGGCGGACCGTGCTGTCGGCAGCGAACATTGATGAATTCCTAGCCAAAGTGCTGGAACTGAGCGAAGGGAATCCGGGAGCGATCGTTTCCATGCTTGAGATGGCAAAGTATCCGAAATACCGCACGGACGAACACATCAAGATAGCCCCGCTCTACATCGACTTCCGCATGAATTGGTAGCCGGCAGTTCGAAGACGCTGAACTTCGCAGCGCCCGGGCCGACGATTGACTTCGCCTCCCTGGGTTGGCATAATTTGCCTGGGTGTTGGAGTTCACCTTTAACCGCCCGAATCGGGCAGATGACTCCTACGAAGACGAAGGAATTCTCTTGGTAGGGTTTGATTTGCCGGTTTTCCCCTCGGTCTTCTGATCCCAAGAGATTCCTTGATTATTTGAGCACGAGTAGCTGCGCACGAGTTAGTCAGAACGAGTGTGTATCTGCCTCCGCAGGAGCGTTATGCCAGAGGATTCTCTCACTTCGAACCAAGCTCGGCGACTGTCGGTCACGTGCCGGCACATCGATAAGCTGCTGGCCGATATGGAAAGCGCGCTCAGCATCTCCAGTTCCAAGCGGGCTTTTCCTGAGTACCTGTCTGACGTGACGCCGGCGCAACGGCGCGTGATTGAAGACTACATCGCGCGCATCCGGATCCATTTGGCCGGCGTCCTGGATGCTCAGGGCATTGGGCGTCCTGAGCCCTTCATTCCGGTTAGCCGATCACTGCACATCGGTCTGACATTTATTAAGATTGCCGCCGAGGAATTGCAGCCGAAATACATGCGCGGCTATGGGCAGATTTCGCCTGCGGCCGCGACGGATCTCAATCGAATTGCCTCGGAGTTGGTGGGCCTGACGGCGGAACTGGATCACTACGTGACTGGCGAAATTCGTGGGCAGGCGGAACCTGCGGAAGAAGAACCTGCCAAAACAGAAAGGAACACGACCACTTGATCAAGTATCTGATGGTTGGAATCGGAGGATTTCTAGGTTCAGTCTTGCGCTTCTGGCTCGGAAGTTTTATCGGGGGGAGATTGGGCGCTCGATTTCCTTATGGCACATTTGTGATCAATGTGACGGGTTCTTTCCTGATCGGCATGGTTGTCACTGTGTTAGCGACGAAAGCACACTGGAGTCCGAATTGGCGATATCTGATTCCCATCGGTTTCATTGGGGGATACACAACGTTCTCCACGTTCGAGTATGAAACGTTTCGCCTCTTGCAGGATGGTCAACCGCTTACCGCGATACTCAACATCACGCTCAGCGTTGTCGTCGGATTTGTCGGAGTCTGGGCTGGCGTAGTCGCAGGGAGGGTAATCCCATGAAGGCGGATGACTGGAACACACAAAGCTTAAGGAGATCACACCGGCGGTGGGATACTAGGGCGGGCAGCTGAATTTCTCGTCAGCCAGCGAGGACTGTAGACCGGAGGAGGAAGAGTGCTCACATCTGGACCTGCTAAGAAGGTCGCTATCTATGTTGCAGAGGACCAGCACTATCACGGGAGTGCGGCCTATGCGGCCATCCTGGATTTTCTGTTCTTTCGGGGTGTGTCGGGCGCAACCGTGACGCGAGGTATCGCCGGCTTTGGCTCCGATCACCAAATGCACACGACTCGGCTCGTAGACCTGGCAACCCGTTTGCCTATCAAGGTTGAGTTCATCGAGACTGCGCAGAAAGTGGAGGAGTTGCTGCCTAAACTCCAAACGATGGTTGGCACTGGGTTGATTGAGATGCACGACACGACCATTCTGAAGCCAGCCGAGACAAAGAAAGAGCAAGCAGCCGTGCCAGGGAAGCCCGCGCTCAAGAGCGAAAGCAAGGCCAAATTGATGCGGATTTACATCGGCGAGAACGATAAGTGGAATGGCAAGCCGCTCTACCAAGCGATTGTAGGCGGCTTGCGCGCTCACGACATTGCCGGCGTTACCGTGTATCGAGGCATCCTCGGCTACGGCGCGAATCGGCGAATCCACAAAGATGCGGCGCTAAGCCTCTCCCACGACCGTCCAATCCTCCTCTCCATCGTCGATACGGAAGAGAAGCTCAAGGCGTTCATGCCCATCCTGGGCGAGATGGTGCAGCAAGGCTTGGTTGTGCTTTCCGATGTGGATGTCATCAAATACACCCACAACCACGAGAAAACCGAACGGCGTCAGGAGACACGTGTATGAAACTCGAAGGCAAAGCCAAGATGCTCCGGATTCACTTCGGAGAAGATGACAAGTGGCATGGCAAGCCCCTCTACCAAGCAATAGTCGAGAAGTGTCGAGAGCTCGACATCGCGGGAGCGACGGTTTATCGGGGCGTGGAAGGCTACGGTGCCAGCACGCTGATTCACCGGGCTCACCTGCTCAGGTCTTCCGATCGTCCCATTATGGTGTCTGTCGTGGATACCCACGAGAACATTAGCAAGCTTCTACCTGCATTGGATCAGATGGTGGGCGATGGCTTAATTGCCGTGTCCGACGTGGAAGTGATCAAGTACGTGCATCAAGCAGGCTTTCGCTCGCCGGCATCATGACGGCATGACGAATAGCGAAGACAATTCGTCAATCACGGTTGGCATACAAGCGGAGCATCGTCCCTTGGCAGTACCTGCAGTGATGAGCGACGTTGACGGTGCCGCGAGACTCCTTCGTCTCGCCAAACTGGCTGAGGAGTTGGGTTCGAGTCGAATCGCTGAAGAGGCAAGGGATCTTGCGAGCCGGGTTTCCGAGGGCCGTTTCTATGTCGCATGCCTTGGCCAGTTCAAGCGCGGCAAGTCCACGCTGATCAATGCTTTGATTGGCGATGCCGTGCTCCCGGTTGGCTTTACTCCAGTAACGGCAGTTCCCACCGTGATCAGGTTCGGAGACCGGCGAAGAGCGCGAATACAGGTGCGAGATGATGCTTGGCAGGAAGTTAGCGTGTCTGATCTCAACCAGTACGTATCGGAAGAATGCAACCCGGAGAACGCAAAGGGAGTTCGCGGAGTAGAGGTGTTCGTGTCCAGTTCGATATTGGCCCGGGGCATGTGCTTCGTGGACACGCCCGGCCTCGGCTCGGTCTTCACCGGGAACACGGCGGCAACACAGGCATTTGTACCCCACATCGATGCGGCGCTGGTTGTGATCGGTGCCGATCCGCCGCTGGCGGGGGACGAGCTCGCTCTTGTGGAAGCCGTAGCGCAGCACGTCCAAGATCTTATTCTGGTTCTTAACAAGGCTGATCGGACAACTCAAGAGGAAAAAGCTGCCGCCGTGAATTTCGCGGATCGGCAATTGCAGAAGCGATTGCGACGTGGGCTTGGTCCGATTCTGGAAGTGAGTGCCGTGCAACAAATCGAAAATCGAGGCCCGGAGCGTGATTGGCAAAAGCTGGTTGATGCCCTTGACGGACTGGTTGAGGAATCCGGACGGCAGTTAATCTATTCGGCCTGTGAGCGAGGGCTCGGCCGGCTGAGCGAGCAACTGTTGGCCGTTATCAGCGAAGAACGGGAAGCGCTGCAGCGGCCCGTTGAAGAGTCTGAACAGCGCATTGCTACCATGAAGGCAACGATCGCCGAAGCTGAACGATCGATGCGCGAACTCGGGTTTTTATTCATGGCTGAGCAGCAACACCTTTCCGATCTGTTTGTGGACCGGCATAGAGCATTTCTCGCAAGCGTATTGCCCCGTGCCAACGAGGAATTTCAAAGGGCAATTTTGTCTATCCCTCAGGGGCTGGGACCAGGCTATCGCCGCCGAATGATGAAAGAGGCCCAGGAAATCGCCAAGCGCCATGTGCTCCCGTGGTTGAAGCCCGAGCAAGAGGAGGCAGAACGGCAATATCGGGGAGTATCGCGTCGATTCGTGGAGATGGGCAATGAGTTTCTGAAGAAACTGGCTGATGCGGGCATTCCCGAGTTAGGGCGCACGCCGCACGCGCTCGACCCCGAAACCGGCTTCCGTGTTCGTTCGAGGTTCACTTTTCTGGATTTCACTGGGGTCGCGCACCCTGCCTCGCCGCTGCGGTGGATGGCCGACTTAGTCCTCGGTTTCATCGGGGCTCGGCGCGTCATCGAAAATGACGCACGAGAGTTTGTGGCGAAGCTACTCGAAGTCAACAGCAGGCGAGTGCAGAGTGACATCCTAAACCGCGTTCAAGAGAGTCGCGGGCATCTGGAAGTTGAAATCCGAAAGCTTTTACACGAAGTCAATCGCGTAGCGGAACAAGCTCTTGGCAATGCGAGAAGAGTGAGGGAACGGGGAGCGTCAGCAGTCGAGGTGGCAAGGGGAAGACTGGGCACATTGGAGCGAGAGTTCGTAAAGCTGGACGAGGTGGCCAGCCTACCTTTTTCTATGTAGTTGCCGCTGCGATAGGGAGCCAGAAGTCCGGTTCTCGATCGCGCCGCCGCCGGCGAAGAGATTCTTCCCGAGATAGGGACAATCGGCTGCCTGGACTCGCATCTAGAAGACGGCGGCCGTAGAGGTGCGGTTCGATCAAAAGAACAGCACAGCAAACCCCGCCACCAGCAAAGCGATCGCCCACACAAGATCGAAATTAAGCCAGGCACGCCGTAGCAACCCCAGGCTTGACTTCTCATACGTCTCAAAAAATAGAACGGCGAGGACAGCGGCCACCAACAGCATGCTTACTGTGTGGATCACTATTGCTAATCCAATCAAAGATGCGTTCAACGACGATGGAATCGCACGTATTCCGGCAGACATGTGGTGCGCCATCCCAGTGATTGGCCGAGCCATCAGAACTGGTAGGAGCATCAACCCCGCGCCGTGCGCGGATGCCATAAGGAACGACCAGATGAATAGATCCTTTCCTCCAACGCGCATGCCCGCTCCTCGCGGATGACTCGCGCGGAAGAGGCGATAGACACCCAGCGTGAAGAGGATCACCGCAACTCCCCACTTAAGAGTCTTCAGAGGCAGAAATTGCTGGATGAAGCGCAAGAGGAGAATGGCCGCCGTGATCGCAGCTGCGTGTCCGAGAGCGATCGGGAGCAGGGCGCCAATGACTGCTGACCGGCGCTTTTCTTGCAGGCCAAGGGCCAGGGCAAACAGCCAGCCCATGGCTGGATTCAGACCGTGATAGGCCCCGAGAAGCGCCAAGGCAACCCAGGGCCAATGGTGATTCATGGGTAGCAGTAGAAGTCCGACGAGGCGTCGCCGCCCTGCAGTTTGATCTGATGCCCACGGAGATGGCCGAAGTCGACAAACAGCTTAGGATCGAACTGAATCCCACCTTGCGGGGCGAGGTCCAGCTTTACCATCCAGCCCCGGATGCCGTCGGGATAGAACTGCTTGTCCCAGGCCGCGTATAGCGAATTGGTGAAATACACGCGGCGTCCGTCGCGGCTGACTTCGACCATCTGCGGGCCGCCATTCAATGGCTCACCCGGTTTCGCAGGATGAGAGGCGCGGCGCACAATCCCCCCGATGTGTACCGAGCCGGTGAGCTTTGGGTTTAATGGATCGGAGACGTCGTATTGGCGCATCTCTCCGGTGCCCCAGCAAGAAGCGTAGAGGAAGCGGTCATCGACAGAGAGATTGATGTCCGTAAGCAGAGGCGGCACGGCCTTGAAGCCTTGGAGAAGCGGCGGTAGCTGGCTGGGATCGGCTGGCTCGGCCGGAATCTCGATAACCTTTTTCACCTCAAATTTTCCGTTCGACGCTCCGTTGGTGCGATGCCACAACCAGATGGAACTGGAGAGATCTTTCAGCGAGGTGACGACTCCGACAAAACCATAAGCTTTCGTTGGATCGTGGGCTGCGCGCAGCTCAAGAACCATCTGCTGTTCCGCCCCTAAATCCAGAGCTTGAAGATGACGACGCTTGCGGAGGTCCCAGATATGCAGGCTATGCCCGTACTTGCCGCCGAGCAGCAACTCGGCATTCAGACCGTCCTCGATCATGTTCGGCGTACCCCATTCGCTGGTGACCGCGATGTCATAACCCAAGTGCCAAGCGAAGTCGTAACCGAAATATTGAGGACCGCGATCGACTTCCCATCGACCCAAGGGCTCGAAATTGTAGTGGTCCAGGGCAAAAATTCCGCCAGGACCATCGCCGCTGGGCGACCCGAGTGCGCTCAGGTAGATGCCGTCAGGCCCACAGTGAATCGTGTGAGGGCGGCTGTATCCGGTCCTTTCTGCGACGTCCTTCGGCTCAATCACTTTCACGATCTTGGGCCTTTTCGGATTCGGCTTCGTATCGATCACGTGAATGCGTGAAGAGCGCAAGCCGGGAACGATCAGATAACGGCGCTCCACATGCGGATGTGGAGCATATGGGCACAAGGCGGAACTGCAAGCGTTCCAGCCGAGATGATGTAGTTCGTCGCCCACGTTAGGCACGTCCACCCGGCCCACGATCTGGCCATACTTATTGGATTTATGGTCGACATCCACGACCAACAGGGCGTCGGGTTCGCTGCCGCCGTTGGCATTTAGCGCTGCCACGTAGGCCAACTTCTCGGCCGGCGCCTGCATGGCAAGCTTGGGGGAGGGATAAAACGTTGGATCAGTCTTCCACAACATGGCATGACCTCTTCGCTAAAATTCCGATCCCGATGCAGGGGTTTTCAATGCCACACCGTTTTGTTTCTGCTCGTAGGATCGATCACTAACTTGACTTCGGCGATTCGACTTGGAAAATTCGCCACACTGGGCGTGCTCGCGAATGATCTCGGCATTCGGAGCGATGTGGAGGCAATCGATCTTGTCGTCGGCGACATAACTTGTACCCACCGAATCTGCCGTCCCAGGGTCGGGCGGGATTCCGCATGAAGTTTGGGAGATTGCGTCGGGTGGCGGAGGGGTGAGCCTTCCGGTTTCCGGCAGTTCACGCTCAATCACACAAGGCGGCGCAGCCTCCTGAGACCTCGACCATTCACTCCAAAACGGGCATAGTCTACTATATAGACCATTGCATTACTAGACATTATGTCGTCTAGTTTGGGCGGCCATCCTGAATTCGCAGTCTCGATCATCGGGGAGGGCTTCACCGGCTAAACCAGGTAATAAAGGGGTTGCTGGTCCGCCCCTCCGAATTCGCCTTGCCCGCAATGATCGCAGGGATTCTCTTCCAAGAGTTCGTAAACGTGGCGAACGGCCCTTAACGTCGCAGAAAATTTTTCTGCTTCTTCCGGAAAGACGCGGTCGGCCGGCAGCCAATCATGGAAGTGCAGATCTACCATGGCCTTCGCTAAAGCTGGGCGAACGCCGCAAAGCAACACTGCTACTCCGCGCGCCTCCATGTCGTGAAGGAAATGGTCGAAGCGTTCGAGCGAGACCATATCGGGATTGCGGGTGCGCTTGAGACGCAGGACAACGAAACGAATGTTCTCGTTCTCGGTCCGGTGCTTCAAGTGATCGAAACAGCGGTCTAGTTCCGGTGCCGCGCCAAAGAATAGTTCGCCTTCCAGATCGTAAAGCAGCATCGCCGTGCAAGGCGGATCGTCCGGCACGCGTTCGCGCACCACGCGCTCGCTGCTGACCACCAACTCTGACCAACGAAGGAGGGAGGCGCGGGGAACAAACATCAGTATCGACAAAGCCACGCCGATCAAGATCGAGAATTCAACGCTTATAAAGATCGCAGAGAAAGCGGTAACCAAAACTAAGACGGCATCGTAGCGCGAGGCCCGCATTGCATAGTTCAGTCGCTTCCAGTCGATCAGCCGGGCGGCGGTGACCAAGAGCAATCCCGCCAGAGCGGCTTTGGGAATGTAGCGGGCGAAGGGTGCGAGCGCGACCACGGTCAGAGCGACCGTGCCTGCCGCGAACACGCCGGAAAGACGGCTCACTGCGCCCGCTTGAAAGTTGATGGCCGAACGGGTCAGAGAGCCGGAGCCCGGCAAGCACTGGAAAAATCCACCTGCGAGATTAGCCAAGCCTTCAGCCAGACACTGCCGGTTGTAGTCAAGCGACTGGCGTGTGGTGTTGGCAATCGATTTAGCGATCGCCAATGCTTCCAGAAGTCCGAGAAAAGCGATGGCCAAGGCGCTTCCCGACAATTCCTTCACCCACCAGAACTTTATCTGGGGAAGATGCGGTAGCGGCAGACTACGCGGGACACTCCCCACAACCGAGATGATCGTCTTACCGTCCATCGCGGGTTTAGACCAGCCGAAAGCAGCGCCGACAAGCGCCGCAACGATCAGGGCGAGGAGCATGTCAAATTGCGGCAGATGATACTTTCGCGCCAACTTCCTGAGCAGGACGACAAGCACAATGGTTCCTACCCCGATGCCGAGTGCGCGTGGGTTTATCTGTCCGCCGCTCAGTGTCAGCCAGATACGGTACAGCACATGCTGCTGTCCCGTGCCACGGTCTCGCAAACCGGTAAGATTGCCGAGTTGGGTTATTCCCACCAGAGTGCCCGCGCCGGCCATAAAGCCGATCACGACGGATTCCGAGATGTAGCGCGTCAAGTCTCCGAGTTTGAACACGGCGACCAGAATCTGGATGCTCCCAATCATGATCCCCAAAAGGAACATGGCCTGGTAGGCGTCGAGTTTCGCGTCGGGATTGAAGAAACCGAGGGCGCTGAAAACCACGAGCGAGATAGCGTTGGTGGGACCGTTGATCAGGTGCGAAGACGAGCCAAAGATCGAGGCCACGAGCGTGACCACAATGGCGGAATACAGCCCAAAACGCGGGTCGACACCAGCAATGAGGGCGTAAGCCATTGCTTGGGGCAACGAGATGGCGGCGACGGTTACGCCGGCAAGCAAATCGTTGCGCGTATTTCCCCAAGAGTAGTTGAACTTCATTCCAATTCACCTCACCTTTGCCGATCCAATCTCAGACTAAGAACATCATGCGAGAACGACACATTCGGTCCGTTGGCACGATAGCCATGCTGGCCGATCGCGTTCGTCTAGAGAACGAGCACTAGGGGAGGGAACAGACAAAACTCGGGCGGTAATCAGGCAGCTCTCCCAACCACGGTAGCGTCTGCCACTTCAATCAGCTTTCCGGAATGTACCTCAATAAACGAACCTGTAAACCGGAATCGAACTCGGTACTGGAGGACAGTTCCGAATGCGCTCGACGTCGTCGATCACAGCCCTCCGATCACGGATGGCCGGAAACAATTTGGACCTCCTCTCGGCTGCAGCTCAACGTTTCGCGTGCTTCTACCGTGGCGCCCGCGGATAACACGTGGAACCAACGCACGATGACCACGATGGCAAGCATCCACCATAAGAACCAGGTCTTAGCAATCAAGAGGATCATGCTCTTCCCTTCAAGCCCCGAAAGTGCAACAGGCTCCTTCTGGTCCATCCCCCACTAAAGTGTGGTTCCCACCGAAACGTCAACAGTATACCATGTAGTCCATCGGTGTGATAGACATTATAGAGTTGAGGACAAGATAGTCATGGACGAAGCCAACGCAGACGGGGAGTGTTGCTATTTCACGGTTGCCATCATCGGCGGAGGGTTTGCTGGAGCCACCCTCGCCGCGCAGATGCTGCGGAAGTCGAGCGGGACTGTCCGCGTGGCGCTGATTGAGAGAGGCGCGCGAGTGGGCCGCGGCGTTGCCTACGGGACCCAATGCACACAGCACCTGCTGAATGTGCCGGCCAAGAACATGAGCGCTTTCCCCGACGATCCTGAGCACTTTCTTCGTTGGGCGCGGCTGCACTATCTCCCGGGCGTGGGGCCGGGCGACTTTCTCCCCCGCCAGGTATACGGTGAGTATGTCGCGTTTGTGCTGCAGCAAGAAATCCAGCTTCACCCGAGCCGATTCCGGCACGTGCAGGGTGAGGCGGTCTCGCTAACTCGAAAAGGCGGCATGACAGAAATCTGTCTTCGGAACGGGCAAAGCTTATCCGCCAACAAAGTAGTGCTTGCGCTCGGCAATTTTGCAGCGGGAGATCCCCGGCTTCCGGGAAGGACGCCGCACAGCCAACGATATGCCTCCAACTCCTGGGGACCTGGCGCGCTAAGCGACGTTGCTCAGGACAAGAGTGTTCTGCTGGTCGGTTCAGGCCTTACTAGTGTTGATGTCGCGATGGCTTTGCGGACGAAAGGATTCGGCGGGACGATTCACATCCTTTCCCGCCGAGGCTTGCTGCCGCGGATTCACAAAATGAGTTCTCCCTGGCTGCCCTTCTGGGACGAGACATCCCCCAGAACCATCAGTGGGCTTCTACGGCTGGTTCGTATGCAAGTAGAAGCTGCGCAGCGACAGGGCAGCGGCTGGCGTGCTGTGATCGACTGTCTGCGTCCTTTCACGCAAGAAATCTGGAGCACACTTCCGCGCCCGGAGCAGCGCAGATTTCTTCGCCACGTGCGACCGTACTGGGAAGTCCATCGCCACCGTGTAGCGCCGGAAATAGGCGCTTGGCTTACTGCGCAGATGCGAGATGGCCAGATTGAGCTCCACGCAGGCCGGATCATGGAGTACAACGAAGATCTTCACAGAGTCGAAGTGACGTACCGAGACCGCGGGAGCCGAGAACTGATGCAACTGCGCGTAGACCGCGTCTTCAATTGCACCGGTCCAGAGGCGGATTGCCGCAGGATCGAGAATGCGTTAGTAACAAATCTCATGCGGCAGAAGATGGTTCGTCCCGACCAATTGTTTCTGGGCTGGGATACGTCAGAAAATGGAGCGCTCATTAATGCGTTCGGAGAGGCTTCAGAGTTTTTATATACCCTCGGCCCATCTCGCAAGGGAAGCCTGTGGGAAACGACTGCCGTTCCAGAAATTCGCCGCCAGGTGTCCGAATTGGCCGGGCATCTGCTGGCTGCTGGCGAGGGGGTTGATTCCGGCGTGTTGGAGATGGCGCGGGCACCCCGGCAATCTGCCCCGATCCGGCGCCCCGGGTTCCTGCCCTCGGCCGCCGTGGGTCACTTGGCTGACAACCCGCTTAATTCTAGCGATGTTGCATGACCTTCGCAGGTAGCGCAAGGTCAAATACTTAGTTTGTCTGCGCTCACGATTCCTTCCATGCCGGCGTCGGAAGGCGAAGCAGTCGTGGGGGAATCCCCAGCCGATGTGGACCATCTATCTGAAAGCCGTTCACCACACGGATTAAGAATCTCAGAGGCGATTCGTTTCACAGGTCGTCGTCCGGAGGGAGATGACCTAGGTTTCTCCTCCTCGCCTCCAGTTCCTAACTTGATAATGTCTCGTGACACAGAGGGTGACATAATCGCCGCATGATCGAAACTCTGAGTCTCGATTTTGTTTACCTGGAAAGCGACCCGAGAACTCAGGAGCCATCCGCTTGCATCTACTTGAAGGCAGGAGGCAAACAGGATTATGCCGGAGTGAAGGCGGAGCGGCTCATGAGTCGTGAGTGTTTGAGTTTTATCGAACTCGATGCAGAAATCAGAAGACTGCAAGGGGAACTCGAGGAAATCCGCGCCCGGGCAAAGAGAAAGTTCTACAGAACTCATGCCGCTGCCGCCGGCGCCTAGCGAAACCTACTCTGTATCTGCTAAGTCGCGGTGCCCGACGACGGTTCACCGTCCGCGTCGAGATTATCCGTTCCAAATTGAGACTGAGCAAAAATAAAAAGAAATCCACAAGGGGCGAGGGGAGACTTTAGTCCTATAATCCTTGGTATGGAAACCTCAAGTCTCGATCTTGTGTACTTGGACAAGGATCCCTCGACCCAGCAGCCATCCGCCTGCGTCTGCGTGAAATCGCGCACCCGCCGAGATTATGCAGTTGTTAAGGCTGACAGGTTGATAACGGACCAGTGCTTGAGTTTCATCGAACTGGATGCCGAGATCAGAAGACTGCACGCGGAACTCGAGGAAGTCCGCGCCCGGGCAAAGAAAAAATTCTACAAAGCGCACGCTGCTGCCGTTGGCGCCTGAGAGCAAGCCTCAAGGCTACTGGTACCTCCGGTGGGCGAGTCGTTCAGCGAATGCTCGAGAGACGTGTGGTCCCATACAATCTCGATCTTATAACTTGACATTAGACCTTCGGAGGCGTTACACCTCTTGCGTAATACTCCACGAAGATTTGAACGTGTCCAAGTTTCGAATGCGCGGGAGTAATGCGCGCTCGTTTGGGCAAATCTCCGGTCAGGTGTTGCAGGATGCGGATGTTCGTCACTGACAATTCTGTGAGCGGTGAGCGACATCGTAATGTGCTAAAGACAAGGACATTTTTCTTTGCAGGCGTTCCCGCGAATCTCCGTCTCGCACCGCCGATCATTTCCTTTCGCCACTAAGGAGCGAATCCATGCCTGAGAAAGCCGAAGTCCGTCATACCTTGAGTGAGCAGCAAGCACGCCAGCTCGCGAATGTTACCAAAACCGTCCCCATGATGGAGGTGATCACCCCGCGATGGCTGGTCACTTTCTTGTCGTGGGTACCCGTCGAAGCCGGTACTTACCGGGTTAACAAGGTGAAACCCACACGCCCCGGGACCCGGACAATCGAGTGCAGTCCCGACGAAGAGGTCGATCTGCCCGAGATCTATGTCGACTATGAGGAGAAGCCGCGCGAGTACACGCTCAACGCGGTCACTACCGTGCTCGACGTGCAGACCCGCATCTCCGATTTGTACCGCAGTCCGCACGACCAGATACGCGAGCAACTGCGCCTGATGATCGAGAAAGTCAAGGAGCGCCAGGAGAATGAACTGGTCAACAACGCCGAGTACGGCCTGATTAATAATGTCGTCCCAGAGTTCCGGGTTAAGACCAGAAAGGGAGCGCCCACGCCTGACGACCTTGACGAGCTGATTGCCAAGGTTTGGAAAGAGCCATCTTTCTTTCTGGCGCATCCACGAGCCATTGCCGCTTTCGGGCGTGAGTGCACCCGCCGTGGGGTTCCCCCACCGACGGTGAACCTGTTTGGCTCGCCGTTTGTAACCTGGCGCGGCATTCCGCTGGTTCCTTGCGACAAGTTGGCGGTGAAGGCTGACAAGACCAATATCTTGCTGTTGCGCACCGGTGAGAAAAAGCAGGGAGTGATCGGGCTGTTCCAGCCAGGACTCCCCGGGGAAGTATCGCCCAGCTTGTCAGTTCGCTTCATGGGCATCAATCATAAGGCGATCGCTTCGTACCTGATCTCGCTCTATTGCTCCGTCGCAGCCCTCACGGACGATGCTATTGGCGTGCTGGAGAACGTAAATGTCGACCAATACCACGAGTACAAGTGAGCGAGTAGCGGCGGACATGCAGGCCGCGGCAAGAGCTCCGGGTCAAGGGCAAGATCCACAGACGTATCAGAACTTGTCCGCCGCTTTTGCCTCACTGCCGGATCCTGCGGTCATCGCGAGACTCGCCAACGAGTTCTTCGCGGCTCTGCAGGCGCAACCGACGGCAGGGTTTTCGCCGCCGGGCGAGGTCGATTTGGGAGCGATTCCCGCAGCCGCTGCCCCGGCCGGTGCGGTGCCCAACCTGCCGCGAGAAGTCCTGTCGTTCTCTGCTGCGCCGGGTGTGCAGTTCGTGCCAGGTGTTCCGGAGCCGCCCTCATCTCCGCCCTTCGGGGCCTTGAATGAGGCTGATTTCCGGGCGATTGTTGCTTCGCTCGCAGGTGCCACCGGGCTGGTACCTCAGCCGGCGGCAACGGCTCCGCTGCCGGGAGTGCCGGATTTGTCGTCTCATTTTCTTGACGGAGAAAAGGCTGGACCTTGGGCGGCAGCGCCCGTTCTTCCCCCAGCGGTCGAGATGTATTCCTTTCCCGGCGTTTCCGCTGCGCCTCTATCACCGCTGACGGCCTCGCCGAGTGGAGCCGATCTGGCTGCGGCGCCCGCTTCACCGGCAGCCGCAACTTCAGTGGCGCCCGGTATCCCTGCTCCGCCCACAACCGCTGCCTCACCAGCGACGGCGCTTGATGGATCGAAAGGCGATCCGTGGGCGGCCGCTCCGACGATTCCCGCAGCCAGCGAAATGTATTCCTTTCCGCGGGTACCAGGGATGTCGGTGCCCGGAAGTCCCGAGCCTCCCGCCGTGTCGCCCGAGGTTCCAACCGCGCAGGGTGTTTACGAAACCATTCCTGTGTTTTCAACGGAGGCGCCGACAGCATCCGCGATGCGTCCCACCTCCGTCGCTCCTCCGGCACCTGCTGAACCGGCAGTTCCATCCGCCAGAGAGGAACAAGCCGCACCCTTCGCTTCTCCGACTTCATTTCCCTCGGTAAGCAGTCTATTTTCTTTTCCCGGCGTTCCCGGAGCGCAATCGCCTCCGGGTGTTCCGGTCCTACCCTCGTCACTGCCGACCAAACCACCGACAAACGACGACCTCGGCGCGCTGCCTGCGGCAGTGGCGGGATCATCGGCGCTCACGCCGCACTTGCCAGCCTTCTCGGAACCACCGATTCCCGGCGCAGCGGCGAATCCTCCTGACGCAAAGAAGGTTTCGGCGGCTCCTCCCGACGTTATCGAGTCGCTTGAGTTTCGCCCCGATGTAGTCCCCGACCTTGGAGTCCCCAAGCGCCCGCTTGATGCGCGGTTGATACGCCAGGACTTTCCCATCTTGCAAGAGCGAGTGCACGGCCGGCAGTTAATTTGGCTCGATAATGCCGCCACCACCCAGAAACCCAACGCCGTGATTGACCGACTCTCTTATTTCTACCGGCACGAAAACTCCAATATCCACCGCGCCGCCCACACCCTGGCGGCGCGAGCTACCGACGCTTACGAGAGTGCTCGGGAAAAAGTTCGACGCTTCGTGAATGCCTCCTCAACCCGCGAGATCATCTTCGTTCGCGGCACCACCGAAGGTATCAACCTGATCGCTCAGGCCTGGGGACGCCGCAACGTACAGAAAGACGACGAGGTCGTCATCACCTGGCTTGAGCACCACGCCAACATTGTGCCCTGGCAGCAACTGTGTTCGGAAAAGGGCGCACGCCTGCGTGTGGCGCCAGTGAACGATCGAGGGGAGATAATCCTCGAAGAATATGAGAAATTGCTGGGCCCACGCACGCGCATTGTTTCGTTCAGCCACGTGTCGAACGCACTCGGAACCATCACCCCGGCGCGCGAGATGGTGGCGATGGCGCACCGGCACGGTGCGCGCGTGCTGGTCGATGGCGCCCAAGCCGTCTCCCACATGCGGACGGATGTGCAGGCCCTCGACTGTGACTTCTACGTCTTCTCTGGACACAAGATCTTTGGACCTACCGGAATTGGCGCTGTCTACGGGAAGCTTGACGTGCTCGATCACATGCCGCCCTGGCATGGCGGCGGCAATATGATTGTGGACGTGACCTTCGAAAAAACCACTTATCAGGCGGCGCCGGCGCGCTTCGAGGCCGGAACCGGAAACATCGCCGATGCGGTAGGGCTGGGCGCGGCTTTGGACTATGTAGAACAGGTCGGGATCGAAAGCATCGCCGCCTACGAGCACGAACTCTTGAACTACGCGACCGCGGGACTGCTTACCGTCCCGGGTCTGAGGCTGATTGGAACCGCACGCGAAAAGGCAGGGGTGTTGTCTTTCGTTCTAGATGACGTCCGCACCGAGGATGTGGGTGCCGCGCTGAGCCAGGTAGGAATCGCAGTACGCGCCGGTCACCACTGCGCTCAGCCGATTCTGCGCCGCATGGGAGTCGAAGCCACCGTCCGTCCGTCACTCGCGCTCTACAATACTTACGAGGATGTCGATGCCTTGGTCGCGGCCCTGCTCCGCATCCAGGCGGGTCGAGGACATCGCAAGTTGTAATTTGAGCAGGGAAGGGGATCGAGAGAAAAGACTCGACCGCGTTCTCGAGTCCAACGCCATGCACGTCGCGCATGGGTAGTTGCCGGCTCTCCGATACTGTCTAGTGAATACATTGCTGGCCCTATATTGCCGGCTCTAACTTCCCTCCGCGAAAGAAGCCCGGCGGAGAACCCACCTCTGCAGAACGCTGCTGTACAAAAGTTAAATGCGTTGGTAAACCATTGATATAAAAGAGATTAGTGGAGAGTTGAACCACCTGGCGTGTTTGAGCCTCCCTTGACATAACCGCCAGTTTATACTACTATGTCGATTGATATAATAGCGTATATTCAATGTCACTGTCGCCAGTTCCCAAGCCGCTTCTAAGTTTTCCCGGCCCACCTGTCGTGCCATTTAGCCCAAGGGCGTCTGCCCTGGTGTTTGAAGACGTTAAGTCCAAGGCACTACTTGAAAGAATACATTTGATCGGACCCAGCACCGCGAACGTGCTGGTCACTGGGGAGACAGGCACCGGCAAGGAACTCATTGCCAGACACGTGCATAAGCTGAGCCCACGGGCTGACGGCCCTTTTGTGGCAGTGAATTGCGGAGCTTTTTCTGAGGGCTTGGTTGAGAGCGAATTGTTTGGTCATGAGCGCGGTTCATTCACCGGAGCAACGGTAGCCCGGGCGGGATGGTTTGAAGCGGCTCGGGGCGGAACGTTATTCCTGGATGAAATCGGAGATTTGCCGTTCGCCATGCAAGTGAAGTTGCTCCGAGTGCTGCAAGAGCGCCAAGTAGTCCGGCTGGGTTCGCGTAGTCCGGTTGCTATTGATGTTCGCGTGGTAGCTGCGACCAACGTGAATCTTGAGGATGCGGTTGCCGCGGGACGCTTCCGCGAAGATCTTTATTACCGGCTCCAGGTTGCCGCGCTGCATATTCCTCCGTTGCGCGAACGGTCGGGTGACATTCTGCCTCTAGCACAATATTTTCTCGGAGTTTATGGAGAACGTCTGGGACTAAGGGACCCCGCACTGAGCGCGGAGGCGATCAATGTCCTGGTTAGCGGGCACTCTTGGCCAGGCAATACGCGAGAACTGGAAAATGTCATCCATCACGCTCTTCTGGTTTGCCGGGAAAATGTAGTTCGACCAGAAGATTTGAGGCTCTCTCCACTCGGGCTCCGAATCGGAACCAACGGACCTGCGCAGCCCTTCAAAGCGCTAAATGACGCTTTACTGGCACTTTTTGAAGATGGCCGTCCCGACCTTTACGCGGAGATCGAGACGGCAATTACGAGAACAGCCTATGAATTCTGTCACCGCAACCAAGTTCAGACGGCCCGGCTGCTAGGCATCAGCCGGAACATCGTTCGCGCCAGGCTGATGCAATGCGGTGAGTTGCCCGCCGGCCGATAGACCACGCAATCTTTCGTGGCTAACTTTGTTGCACTGGCACCGGTGTCGCCGCTGTCGTGCGCGGCTGGTATTCATTCGCGACCAGTTCTCCGAACGGGCCAGTGACATTTCCAACTGATTTTGTCGTTCCCAGAGAAACCGGCAGATGCGGAAACAGCAAATCAGCCACGCGATACGCCTCTTCAAGGTGCGGATAGCCGGACAGGATGAAGGTTTCAATTCCCAGGTCGGAGTACTCCTGCATTCTTTTCGCTACAGTGGCTGGATCGCCAACCAGCGCTGTGCCGGCGCCTCCGCGCACCAGGCCCACGCCCGCCCAGAGGTTGGGACTTACTTCCAGTTTTTCGCGACCGCCGCGATGCAACTCCGCCATGCGGCGCTGGCCTTCGGAATCGAACCGCGCAAATGCTTTTTGCGCTCTGGCGATCGTCTCGTCGTCGACGTGGCGAATCAGATCATTTGCCGCGGCCCACGCTTCCTGCTCCGTTTCCCGGACAATAACGTGCAACCGAATTCCGAACCTGACTGATCGTCCCTGTTCCTCTGCCAAACGCCGCACTGTTTCAATCTTTTCTTCAACCTGTTGTGGCGGCTCTCCCCAGGTGAGATAGACATCGACCTGTCGTGCCGCCAAGCTGTAAGCAACCTTGGAAGATCCCCCGAAATAAAGCGGTGGGTGCGGCTTTTGCACGGCCGGATACAACACTTTCGCGTTTTCTACCCGGAGATGCTTCCCGTTCAAGGAAATTGCTCTGCCCGCCACAGCCTCGCGCCATATCTGGAGAAACTCCTCCGTCACTTCATAGCGCTCATCGTGGGAAAGAAAAACACCGTCGCCGAGCGCCTCGTCCGGATCACCGCCAGTGACGACGTTGATCAGCAGTCGTCCCTCGGAAAGCCGGTCAAACGTTGCGGCCGCTCGCGCCGCGGCCGTGGGTGAAGTAATGCCGGGGCGTATCGCGACCAGAAACTTCAACCTAGTGGTTACCGGAACCAGAGTTGACGCCACGACCCACGCGTCTTCACACGACCTGCCAGTGGGCAACAGGACGCCTTGAAACCCAAGCTGATCGGCCGCTTGCGCGATTTGCTTCAAATATCCGTAGTTGACAGTTCGAGCCTGTTCGGCAGTGCCAAGGTAGCGACCGTCGCCGTGAGTTGGTAAGAACCAGAAGACTTCCATGTTTGCGGTCTCTTTCCGGGGAGGGCTGAGTTCCACATAGGCTTTGGCAATTGTCTTGCCAACAGATAGGTGCACCTATGTCCATGAATTTCAGGTTTTCACGCGGTTACGGCCAATGTCAGGCGGTTCAGGCAATCGGGATGTGCTGCTACAGCAACACTAGTTCAGCAGAGGTGCTGCTGAAGCAGCAACGGGCGACCGTCCGGAGTATCGATCGATATGCCTGACGACACAGAAGGGACTGTAGTGCTTTCTACGGTAAATCACATCGCAGTTAATGTTCCGCCCCGGCAACATGCCTTTGAGATTGCCGACCAATTGGCAGCGGCATTTGCTCAAACCGCCGTTGAACGCGATAAGCGGGGCGGCACGGCGAAGATTGAGAGAGACCTGTTGCGCGCGAGCGGACTACTCAACGTGACGATTCCGGCAGGCTTGGGCGGCTGGGGAATGGAATGGCCGGACACGATGAAACTCATACGAATCTTCGCCCGTGTCGATAGTTCGATTGCCCATCTGTTCGGCTTTCAGCATCTCATGCTGGCTTCCGTGTCGCTCTACGGATCATGGCCACAGACTGAAGAGCTCTTTTCTGAAAGCGTCCGCAATAAATGGTTCTGGGGCAATGCGCTCAATCCGCTGGACAAGCGTACAAGCCTTACTCCCAAGAATGGGGGATACCTCATCAACGGGCACAAGAGCTTTTGTTCCGGCGCGGTCGACTCTGACATGCTGATCGTCTCCGCGATTCGCTCGGTGGACGAAAAGTTCATGGTAGCCGCCGTACCTTCCGGCCGGCCGGGGATTCGCATTCTCGATGACTGGGATGCTATGGGACAGCGGCAAACAGACAGCGGAACAGTGGAGTTCTGCGACGTGACCGCGGGGCAGGAAGAGTTCTTGAAGACACCCGGCCCGCTGGGGAGTATCAGGGCGTCCTTGCGTTCGTGCATCGCGCAGCTGATTCTCAGCAACATTTTTCTGGGAATCGCCGAAGGCGCGCTGGAGGAATCGCGTAACTACACTCAGGCGCAAACCAGGGCGTGGATTGCTTCAACCGCGCAGAGCGCCACGGAAGATCCCTACATCCTGGCGAATTACGGCAGTTTCTTTGTGAACCTTCAGGCAGCGCAGGCCCTCACAGACATCGCAGGAGAATCTCTCCAGCGAGCTTGGGCGAGTGGAGACGCCATCACTGAGAATCAGCGTGGCAAATGCGCGCTGGACATCGCCACCTCGAAGGTGACCACCAGCAGAGTCGGCTTGGAGATCACCAGTCGAATGTTCGAGGTGATGGGAGCGCGCGCCGCCGCCGGTCCCGCCAGGATCGATCGCTTCTGGCGCAACCTGCGCACTCACACGTTGCATGATCCGGTCGACTACAAGATTCGTGAGTTGGGAGATTGGGCATTGAACCACCAGCTTCCGAAGGCGTCATTTTATTCGTGAACAGCGATTGAGTAAGGACTCCAAACCTATGAGCAATTCTCTTCCTGCAAAGCTTCCCAGCGCGATCATGGTAGCAATCACGGCCCTAATGGCCTTAGCCCCACTCGCTTCGGCCCAGAATGCCGATAACGTCCTACGCATCGGGTACCAGAAATACGGGACACTGGTGCTGCTGAAAGCGCGCGGCAGTTTGGAGAAACGGCTGGCGCCGATGCACGTTGAGGTCAAGTGGACCGAATTTCCGGCCGGCCCGCAATTGCTCGAAGGTTTGAACGTGGGCAGCATCGACTTCGGTACGGTGGGCGAAGCGCCGCCCATCTTCGCCCAGGCAGCCGGAGCGGATTTAGTTTACGTCGGAAATGAGCCGCCAGCTTCCGCTGCTGAGGCCATTCTCGTTCCCAAGGATTCGCCCATCAAGACCGTGGCAGAACTCAAGGGCAAGAAAGTGGCCCTCAATAAAGGCTCAAACGTTCACTTCTTGCTGGTGAAGCTGCTGGAAAAGGCAGGAGTGCAATACAAGGACATCGATGCAGTTTTCCTCACGCCGGCGGATGCGCGAGCTGCCTTCGAGCGCGGCAGCGTGGACGCATGGGCGATTTGGGAGCCGTTTCTCGCCGCAGCACAAAGGCAAACGGGCGCTCGCATTCTCGCCGATGGCAACGGTGTAGTTAGCAATCATCAGTTCTTTCTTGCTTCCCGATCCTATGCCTCGAAGCGGGCAGATGTGGTTGCGATCATCCTGGAGGAAGTTGCGACGGTGGATGAATGGGCGAAGACGAATCCAAAGGATGCCGCGGCAGCACTCTCACCGCAGATTGGTCTGGATCAAGCCACACTTGAGCTGGCGCTTTCACGTGGCGGCTATGGCGTGAAACCCGTCAGTGATCAGGTGCTGGCTGAGCAGCAACGGATCGCTGACTCCTTCTACGAACTCAAGCTGATTCCCAAACCCATTAACGTCCGCGACGCGACCTTGCAAGGAGCAGCGGGAACTCAGTCGCAGGCCAAACGCTGAGCGAGGAGCCATGAACCAGGGACAGGAAAAATCCGCCATCAAGACTCAACTGTGGCCGCATATTCTCGTGGTGCAAGCGTTGCCCTGGGTCGTGCCCATTTCGTTGCTGATCGGCTGGCAGTGGGCATCTTCCGCGGGGATTCTGCCCAGCCGCTTTCTGCCCGCGCCACGGGCGGTGGTGAGTTCGTTCATCCAACTCAGTATCTCCGGCGAATTGTGGATGCATGTTCGGGTCAGTACTCTGCGCGCCTTGTCTGGTTTCGTCGTTGGTGGCGGGGTGGGACTGTTGCTCGGGCTGCTCACCGCCTCGATGCACTGGGCTGAAATTCTGCTTGACACCACCATTCAAATGGTCCGGAACATCCCTCCCCTGGCGCTCATCCCGCTGGTGATCTTGTGGTTCGGCATCGACGAATCGGCCAAGCTTTTTCTAGTGGCCCTGGGCGTTTTCTTCCCTGTCTACATCAATACGTTTCACGGCATTCGCTCCGTCGATCGCGGACTTCTGGAGATGGGGCGAACTTATGGCCTGTCTGGCTGGCCGCTTTATCGCGAGATCATTCTGCCCGGAGCTTTGCCCTCCATTCTCGTAGGCGTGCGCTTCTCTCTCGGGCTGATGTGGGTGATCTTGATCGTCGCTGAAACGATTTCAGCGCGCTCGGGCATCGGCTACATGACAATGAACGCACGCGAATTCATGCAGACGGACATCATGGTGGTCGGCATTCTGCTGTATGCAATTTTGGGGAAACTCGCTGATCTTCTGGCGAAAGGATTGGAACGCTACTGGCTACGCTGGAATCCGGCGTATCAGACGGCACGATAGGGGATCGCTTTGCCCATCACTTGCAATTCGACAGAGATCGTGGCTGAGAGAGCGCGTTGCTCGCGCGGCGCTTCGGTCGGAATCCAGAACGTCAGCATCGCCTTCGGGGGACGCACCGTGCTGGAAGACTTCAATATTGAGATTTCAGCCGGTGAATTTGTCGCAATTGTTGGCCGTAGCGGTTGCGGAAAGAGTACTCTCCTCCGCTCGGTTGTGGGTTTGGAAACACCGCAATCGGGAACTATCGCTTTGGGTGAAATTGCCGGCTCCAAGGGCAAGCCCGATGTGCGCGTCATGTTTCAAGACTCTCGCCTGCTGCCGTGGAGACGAATTCTTCCGAACGTCATGCTCGGCCTTGAGCCGGCGCTCATCCCGCAAGCACGAAAAGTCCTGGCGCAAGTGGGTCTGGCAGAAAGAGCCAACGACTGGCCTTCCACCTTATCGGGCGGGCAGCGGCAGAGGGTGGCACTTGCGCGAGCGCTTGTCCATGATCCGAATCTGTTGCTTCTGGATGAACCGCTCGGCTCATTGGACGCGCTCACGCGCATCGAAATGCAGCAACTCATCGAGGATGTCTGGCGAAGCCGCGGCTTTACCGCAATGCTCGTGACCCATGACGTTGCCGAGGCGATCAGCCTCGCGGACCGCGTCATCTTGATTGAGGGAGGCCGCGTCGCGTTGGACGAACTGGTAAATATACCTCGGCCACGAACCCGCGGCAGTGCCCGCTTCGCTGCACTCGAAGAACGGATACTTGGCCGGGTGCTTCAACGCCGGCCGCTGGTAGAGGAACAGTGGCAAACGATCGGTGGCAGGACGGAGGGTTGATGGTAAATGACGCGGCTGCACCAATTATTCTGGAAGGTGAGCAGCGGCGTTGCGAATCTTCCGTTCATCCTCTGATTGCGGGTCGGCGAAGCGTTCTGGCCTTCGCCTCAACACCCGTTGAATCAGAAGTCTTGGTCCGCTTGATGGAAGCGGCACGATGGGCCCCTTCGTCAATGAACGAGCAGCCGTGGAGTTTCATCGTGGCCACGAAGGCAAATAAATCCGATTTTGATCGCCTGCTCGGTTGCTTGGTTGAATTCAATGTTCAATGGGCGCAGCATGCACCTGTCCTCCTATTGTCCACAGCCAGATTAACCTTCGAATCGAGCGGAGAACTTAACAGGCACGCGCTCCATGACGTTGGTCAGGCAATCGCTTATCTCACGTTCCAGGCAATGGTGTCCGGATTAATGGTGCATCAGATGGCCGGCTTCGATGT
>Ga0302179_10000301_pt1 | contig 35319 bp, 36 predicted proteins | sample I_Palsa_E3_1_FD_198788 | JGI IMG/M metagenome (GOLD analysis project Ga0302179, IMG submission 198788) | Peat permafrost microbial communities from Stordalen Mire near Abisko, Sweden - I_Palsa_E3_1 | ecosystem: Environmental > Terrestrial > Soil > Palsa > Peat permafrost | place: Sweden...
ACGAGCTGTGAACGTCCAACGCGATGAAATTCGTCCGTCTCATGGTTGTCTCCTGGCCGAATGGGTCATCCGTGTCCAAGAGACAGCGTATCCGAAGCTACAGCCCCACACTTCTTACATCTTCAATGGAATTTGACGAATATTGAATCGCCAGTCTCGTTCAGCAGTCGGAAACTATGGATGCCGAATCCTTCAATCATCCGCAGCGAGCGCGGCAACGTACGATCGGACATGATCCACATGATCATGTTCAAGGATTCGGGCGTGAGAGAAATAAAATCCCAAAAGGTATCGTGCGCTGTTGCCGATTGCGGGAAGCCGCGATCGGGTTCCATTTTTACGGCATGAACGAGGTCGGGGAACTTGATCGCGTCCTGAATGAAGAAAACTGGGATGTTGTTGCCGACCAGATCCCAGTTGCCTTCCTTTGTGTAGAACTTGACGGCAAAGCCCCGGACATCGCGAGGAGTATCCACCGATCCCGCGCCACCAGCCACGGTTGAGATGCGGGTAAATACTGGCGTTTTCACACCGACTTCGGTCAGTATCTTGGCCTTGGTGTATTGTTTTAACGAGGTTGTCAGTTCGAAAAACCCATGAACACCCGTCCCTCGCGCGTGAACGATACGTTCAGGAATGCGCTCGTGGTCGAAGTGCGTGATTTTCTCGCGGAGGATGAAATCCTCCAGCAGCACGGGGCCGCGTGGATGCGCCTTGAGCGAATTTTGATTATCAGAAATCGGCAGGCCCTGATTCGTCGTAAGCGGCGGATGTTCTTCACCTGCGATCTGATGGAGTTCGCCGCCGGCGGCTGAGGCGCAGGCCGCATCAGGAGCTACGCTAAGATGCTGTTTCTGCTTTCCATGACTATTCGTCGTTTTGTTTTTGGCCATAACTTATTCCTCGGTCCATGGCAGGACGTGTTAGTTTTTGCGCCGGATGATCGCACTCGACACGGTACCGAATACATCACTCGCATCTGACGTTTCCAATCAGTGGATTCGGGACGTCAAAAACGATCCTCAGCTATCCTGAATTTAATCGGTAGCCAGCTGAGGATTCGACTAGACGCGCAAACACCTGAAATAACGCTCATTCTTGATCGGCGCCAATACGATCCCAGGCATCGCGTGCGGCAGGCTTCGCTTGATCCCAGTTCAATTTCGATTTGCCCCTGGCGGATTCCCAGTCATTCCCGAGAGACGCTTCGACGTCGTCGAAGCTTTCATCTGAATGACGTGTGCGCGATTCCCAACCATATTGATACGCCGGTCCGTACTCGTCGTATTTTGAGCCGGGCGTTGCGTAGGGACGGGACGCATAATTGCTCCGCCAGAATTCGTGCTCGACGGAGGGGTTAACTTTTTCCGCGATCCCTTTCCCAATTAAGCCACCTGCTACTGCACCCACGACGGCACCGACAGCCGTACCGACGGGGCCTCCCAGGGTTCCCATTGCCGCGCCGGCAGCGATCGCGCCGCCGACTCCCGCTGCACCGATGCCCGTGCCAACAGGATGCGCTCCCGGAGCTTTCGTAATCAGATCGGGGTTTGCAGCCGGGTCGTTCGTCTTCGCCGCTGGTATTTTCGATTGATTCATCGTCACCTTTCAAAGTGACTGCCTCATGACATCGCTCATCACATGACGGCCGGTGGCACAAAGTTGAGTTTTTCCTAAATCAAAAGGCGTGCCTGTCATAGAACGTTTAGTTTTTCTTTAACTTTTCCCGGCCGAAGACGACAAGCCAGACAATACGCCGAAGATGCGACCGATATGGCGGACTGCATCTGTGCGATCAATAGAAGAGGCTGCTGCTTTCAGCACACGAGGGTCGGGGCGAAGATCTCCGTTCGGTAGTGAGTTTATTCGGCCTGACCGCCTGCATATCCGCCGAGCATGTGGGAGAAGCCAAAGAGCCCGGCGGGAGATTGCCCCATCGCTTTGCGCGCCACCTCCGCGTTGGGGTTCGTGGTGTCGCAGCAGGAATACTCGGTGCGATTGCAAAAGAAGCAGGACCCACAGGCGATCCCGGACTCACCACGTTGTCCGCCGCGTCCTAACCTCTGTACCGGTTTGTACCGGCGTACCGCGTTGTTCCGCGAAGGATGCGTGTTTTCGCTTCCATTTGCGAAACCAAATGAGGGGATATAAAACACTGAAAATTCAACAGCTTCATTGCTTTTCGGCAGCTTTCAGGGACCGCCGATAAGGACGAGGTCGGACGTTCGAATCGTCTCTGGCCCATGGAAGGATCGGTCAGGGAATTTACATTCTCCGCATGTGGATGGATCAGGAGCGATTGGTTGTTGCCGCGGAGGTCTCAAGGATTTGTTTGAGCTTTTTGATTGTTTCGGCGTTATCTGGTCCGGCTGCGAGGATGGTACCGAAACGATCGAGGACAACCAGCGAAGGGGCTGCGTAATCACCCCAGCCTAAGTTGCCGTAGCCCCTAATATTCGGGCATTTTTTCTTCGCTGATGGTGGCAGCGCGATCCAGTTCATCTTCTCATCTTTCATGTATTTGAGCATGTCCGCATCGTAGTTGGGGCTTTTGCGGCCGGTGGCTTCCTGTAGATCTTCTTCACTGACCATGACGATCGCCAATTCGGCGTGTTTGGAACCAACTTCGTTCTGGAAAGCCACCACTTGCGGCGCGAATTTTCGGCATGCATCGCACCAACTCGCACTGAAATATAAAAGGACATATTTCAGGCCTTTATAGACGTGCTGCGCAGAGGTACGTGGGCTCCATCAAGTTGGTGGCCGCCGCATCGGTTCACACAAGGAGCCTCATTTAGCCAACCCCGTCATCGGGCCACGCCGGCGCCGCTGGTCGATGGTTGGGTTGTTGGGCCCGGCATAGTCACTTTCACGTCGGCAATGTTGCCAGCGACGATCGCCACATTTTCCGCGACGGTGCGCCACGGTCCGTAGCCTTGGCGCATTTTCAAAGAGTAGGAGCCGGGTGGAATCCAGACGGTTGTAAGGGCCCTGCTCACCGCACCGCCCTGAATAACAGTTCCGGCAGCGGGCTGGCTTGTCGCCGGGGTGGTGGCGGGGGGTGTGGAGATGACTTGGAAGCTCTGACCGTCTGCCTGATTCGCAGTCAAGCCCGTGATGCGAAAGCCGCTGTCGAGTTTTAGTGTCGCCAATTCGCCTGGCTTCACCTCGACGAGCCTCGGCCAAGTGACGCCTTGCCATTCGTATTGATATTGCTGCACTACGACACGATAGCGCCCTGGATGCAGGAGCACGCCGATCCACTGGCCAAACCAGTTCTGCGCCGCATCTGTCTGACCCTCGGGAATGAACGATAGAACATGGGGCGCGGGTTCCTTTCTATCAAATGGCTCCACATCGATCCCGCTGTTCAGCGAAACTTTCAGCTTAGAGTTGTGGTCCAGATGCACGTTGTCCACCCACGTTATTTCCTTGGTATCGTATTGCGTCGGCGTAATGGCGAGCCGGTACTCCCCGGGTGGCAGCCAGCACGTCGTTGCGCCGCCCGCCCATTCTGAAGCGACTTTGCGATTTGTTTTCACGTCATAGACGTTGAACGAATAAGGCATTGTCGCCCATGCGCTGGCAACCAGGTCCACCTTTGCCGGAATCGGCCCGGTTGTCATCGCGCCCGCCTTTACGGTCAGCGGCTCCGGGAATACCACTTTCAGCGAGTTGTACTGTGTTCTTTGCACGGCCCACAAATACTGACCTGGAGGAACGTTGCGGCTTCCCCAGGAATTGACGGCATACTGCACTGTGCTTTGATCCGATGGCAACAACAACGACCATGATGCGGGTGGCGTTTGCGCGGCTAAAGCATCGGGGATGGTCACGCCGCTATTGAGCAGAATCTTGACGCTTGCGTTGCTCTCCAGATGCAGTTTGTCCACCCACGTTATTTCCTTGGTATCATACTGCGTCGGCACGATGGAGAGTTGGTAGTCACCCGGCGGCACTCGACAACCCGTCGCATTGCCGGCCCACTCCGAGGCGATCTTCCGGCTCGTTTTCACGTCGTAGAGGCTAAAGCCATAAGGAGCCCCGGCCACCGCGTTGGGGACGAGCTCAACCTGCGCCGGTAGTGGCAAGAACGTCGGACGGCCTGTCTCCACGGTTAGCGGCTCCGGGCCAATCGCGTTCATCGAGTTGTATTGCGACCGTCGAATGGACCACAAATATTTCCCCGGTGGAACGCACAGCATTCCCCAGGTGTTAGAAGCATGTTGCACTGTTTTATGGTCCGTTATTGTCAGCAGTGACCAGGATGACGGGGCCGGCTGCGCGGCCAGCGAGTCCGGAATTGTTACGCCGCTGTCGATTTTCAGTACTAGGTGCTGGCCATCTTCCAGGTGTAAGCGCTGCGGCCAGCGCACCCATTCACTTTCGTACTGACTCGGCTTTGTCTCGATAAAATAGTCCCCCGGCGGCAGGAGCATCACCGGATGGGCCGATGACATGAATTGCACGATTTGATCCGGATGGTCCGCAAGAATGGCGTGCCACTGCCACGGCATCGGGACCCAAGCCGGCGCTTGAAGCTCGACCACCGTCCGCATTGTGACCTTCATCGGTTCACTCACCTTGCGCTCAATAAGCCCCGGCAGCATGATTTCCTTGCCGTCCTGGGCATAGCGCTGGAGGGCGAGCTGGTATTTTCCAGGTGGAATTGTCGACGATGGTGCGGCACCCGCTTCGACGACGGCCACATCTTTTCCAGTTTGCGGATCGATGATCCTCCAGCGGGCGGCCGGGGACGGATCATCATCCAAGTCAGCAACGAAATCTCCTGTGCCGGCGGCCCGCGGTTGAATCACCGGCGGCTGCGGCGGTACGAAACTAATTCGGTAGATGTTATTGGCAAGATCGAAATCCAGCTGCTTGGAATCGGCAACGGTAGGATCGCCCGCATCGCTGCTTACGATCACGCTGTACATCCCGGCCCCACCATATGGAAATGTCACATCCACATCTTTCACATCCAGCGGACCAAGGGTTCCAATTTCAATGGCCTTACCGACCTGAGGATCCTTAAGCGGTTTTGCGACTTGGGCATCACCTGGATAGATGCGCACTGTAACGCTGTGCGCAGGGCTTTGGCCAATGTTCGCCACAGACAGGGGCAGCGAAATGATTTGGCCAGACGCCGGCTTCGCGGGGATAAGCTTGGGATTTTCATCCGGCCGGGCGAAAATCCCCACGTCTGGCTTGGAGTGATTCATCTCGTCGGTTTCCGCAGCGACGGCGGCATCGGCTGCCTCCTGGGTGTCGGCAACTACCAAACGCTCCGAAAACGCCTGCCGTGCCTGCAATCGGAAATTTGCCGCGGACAGGTAATGGCCGGGATTCATATGGACCGTGCGCAGCCCGATCACATTGTGCGGAACGCCATTTCCATCCTGTGCCAAAACGCCGCTGGGAATGCCGACGAGATAAGTTCCTTCGGGAATGGCGTTGTGCAGACGCATCACCGGCCGATCGTTTACGAGCACCGTGACATCATGCGGCTGATAAGCGGCGCGCGCGAAGCGGAGCGCGAATTCGACTTCGAGCCAGGCGACATCCACCGACGGGAAATGTGTTAGCATCCGCCGCGGCGGCGACCAATTGCCGGAGGATGGATCGAGCGTCAGGGCAAATTGCTTGAGCGTCGTGGCGGACAGACTTTGCGTAGCAGCAACAGAGCCAGCCCGAGGCAGAGAGCGATTAGCGCGGAGATCGCCATAATACGAAAGCTGCGCGCCGTGGTTGTTTCGCGTCAACACCGGATACTCGGCATAGTGCGATTCTTCGGTGACCGCGTGGCTGGCTGACCACGTCTTGGTGCCGTCGTCGCTGTGAGCACAGTAGATTTGTGAACCCCATGATGGCCCGACCCGATAAGCGGCATCGCCATGTTGGCCGTCCAGCAGCAAATCGGGTTCGCCGGCATCCATTTGGGGAGGACTAAGGCGGATGACATTTTGGAAACTATTTCCCCGGTCGTGACTGACAGCAGCAAAAACCGCAGTTTGTACACCAGATTCTGGCACCGGCGGCGGGGCTTGAAAAACGATGCAGAGTGATCCATCACCTGCGATTCGGGCCACTGGCCGCTGGACACCGGGTGGCAAGCCCGTGGGAGTGACCGGGGTGAAACTTCCTGCATCATCGCTGCGGGCGAGCATTAGACGTGCATCTTTATCCCGCCCCTGTTGCCACAGAATCAACACCTGACCATCGGCCGCCAACAGTGCTTGCGGATCGTAATTTCCCGCTGGTGAATCAGCCCCGGGGACCGGTCGAATTGGCGACCAAGTTCCGAATCCGCGGCCACCGACTCGATAGGCAAGCGACGGGGGATCTTGCGCTTTTTGTACGGTTTCCCAGACCGCAAGCAAGGCGGCGCGATCCGACATAAATAGAACCGTTGGCCAAGCACTGAACGTCGTCGGGCTGCTCAAGGCAATTGTCCTAGAGAGCGCCCGTTTACCCAATCCGTCCCAGATACGCAGCAGAATTTGCCGGCCTTTGCCATTGGTCCAGCGGCCACTGTGCCACACTTGAAAAATCATGCGTTCCACAGGATCGCCGACGGGACTATCGCAAAACGCCTCGGGCTCGTTGTCGAAGAAAATCCCTGGACGGAACCGTGCATAGGCCTCGCGCACAGCCAAGCCACGCGGTGCGCTGTGCGATCCGGTGCCGTCGCCGTAGTCCACGCCGCTGAGCTGCGAACCGGTTGGATTTGCGGTGCTGTTGGGGTTGAGATTGTTCTGAACGGACTGGCTGATGCTGACGGTTGTCTGGCCGCTGGTGACGGTCTGGCCGTCAACGTTGACATTCCAGTTGACATTAATGATTGGGCCGCTCGGATCCGAGCCCGGGGCTGCCCCGACATCCCCGCTGACGCCCACCGGACCGACGTCGCCTCCGAAGCCGACGCGGCCTGAAGTGTTGATCCCTGTTCCCGGGATGTTGATATCGGGTAGATGCGAGTTTAACCAGTTGGCCAGATTGCTGAACGGATTGCCATCATCATCCCCGCCGGACTTTTTGCCGCCATTCCCACCGTTGCCGCCGCCGCCATCGCCTCCGTCCCCATAGTAGTGGGGATCATCCCATTGCTTTTTGAGTTTATTCCACGTGTCGTCCGGATCGCTTGGACCAGAAACTGGCGTGTTGGAGTTTGGGTTATTAGTGCAGTAGGAGCTGCTGGCGCCGTTACTGGTTGTAGTAAAACTCGTGGCGACAAAGACGTGTTTGCCCGGCGGCAGCGGCAAATCTATATGCAGCGACTGGGTCTGCCCCGCTCCGCTTAAAATCAATGCTCCCTTAGCGCCCGTGTAATCGGTCGCCAGCACCGGCTCAGCCTTGAAAGTCAATTCAGCTCCTGGCTCCAAAAGCGTGTGATCGACGGTCGGCTTGATTTGGACCTGTCCAGCCAGCGCACTATCCGGTCGGACCGAAAAATCGGTGATTGTCTGTCCGGTGTTGCGGACCGTAATGCTGCGCGCAAGAGTTGATGAATCTTGATCGCCAACCGTTGCATGGATGGAAAAACTCGGCAGCGTGACAAAAACCGTGATCGGCGATTTGGCCAACACAGCGCCTGTGCCAGCATCTGTTAGTGTGACGGTCGATCGGTAGCTTGGATGAATCGCATCCTGGGCATAAAGATGCAGGAGCAGGGAGGTGGATTGTCCGGCGGATAACTCGATTGGCGATACACCGCCGTCACCGCCAAAGCCGCCGATCATTCCTTCGTCCCACGGACCCACGTCGGCGAGAATCTTCTGAGTGTGATTGGATATGTTGTGAATCGCAATCCCCAGCACCTGGCCATAATCACGAGCGATGGTATAGACGGGATGCTCGTTGCCAAAAATCACGATGCCGGAGGCGGAGCTTTCGGTGTCTTGCAGCACTACACCAGTTGGCTGCGATGGCGTCTTGGAATTCGCTTGGGGAAGTGGGGCTGAGGTTACCGGCGTCGCCTTTGTCGTGGGAGCCTGGGGTGCAGCCGCCTGCGGCCGCTCTTTTTTACACCCCAATGTCAGAGTGATCGACAGTATGACTGTCAGCGTCCAGCCGCTGCCCCCCAAGGTCCGAGGAATCCACGCTCGACTGTCGCACATTCGGGCACTATACCATTAGCCATGATAAAATATCGGCTTTTTGTGGCAATTATGCCAATTGCTGCTTGGCGCAGCTCAGATGGAATCGTTGTTTTGCACGCAGTACGGGTATGATGGCTTTCCAGGGAGATGAGTTTCATTTCAAGCCCCCCCGGCCTTTTCCTCCTAAACCCGATCGGCCCGGAATGTCAGTATTTTGGCCAGATCAGGGAGGATAAAAGTCATGGGTCGCAAGCGTCATCCGCCAATGCACTGTGGACCACTTCCGAGCTTAAGTCACCTGAGTATTTCGTAACGGTACTGGTGGCGGAGACAACAAAATGCTTGTACTGACGTACCGCGTTGTTCCGCGAAGAATGAGGGTCTTCGCTGCGGATTGCGAAAGTGATTCGACGAACGTAAAGTTCTGCAAGTTCAAAAGCTTCGGTGCTATTCGGCCGTTTCAATGAGCCGCTGATAAGGACGAGGTCGGACGTTCGAATCGTCTCGGGCCTATTTAGCCGATATCTTTCTGAACGCTTGATTTAGCGTACCCGCCTGTGTCGGGCGGCGCGGCCCAGAAGCTGGAGCCAAAATGGTAATTACCGTTTTGGCATTTGACTTTTCGAGGTTGCTGCCATGCCCCGACTCACTTGTTCCGTATCGTCATATCGTCTGCATAAGCCGCCCGGTCGCGCCGTTGTCACACTCAACGGCAAGGACCATTACCTCGGCCCTTGGAACTCTCCCGAGAGTCGGGGAAATTACGACCGCCTAATCAGCGAATGGGTCGCGGCACGCAACGCCCCAGTCCACTCGACTCCAGCGGACAAGTTCACAATCGCGCAGTTGCTTCTGGCCAACTTCAAGGAAGCCCAGGTCATATATGTCAAGAACGGTAAGGAAACGAGCCACCTGCACAACATCCGTGACGCCATCAGCCCGTTGAACGAGATGTACGGAACCGAACTGATTGTGCAGTTCGGACCGCTGAAGCTCAAGACGGTACGCGAGACGTGGATTCAGAAGCGGCTTTGCCGCAGCACCATCAACAAGCACGTCGGCACGCTCAAGCGGATCTTCCGCTGGGGCACGGAGAACGAGATGGTGCCCCCTATTGTAAACGAGGCAATCCAGGCGATCTCGGGGCTGCGGCGCGAGCGCAGCGACACGAAGGAATCGGAGCCCGTGAAGCCGGTGCCCGAGGCGCACGTTGAAGCCGTGAAGCCTTTCGTGTCCAACCTCATCTGGGCGATGATTCAACTCCAGCAGCTCACGGGGATGAGGCCCGGGGAGGTCATCATCATGCGAGGCTGCGACTTGGATACGAGCGGCAGTATCTGGGTATATACGCCGCCGTCCCACAAGACAGAACACCTGGGATTCGAGCGGCAGGTTTATCTGGGGCCGCGGGCGCAGCAGATCATCAAGCAGTTCCTGCGACCGGAACTATTGGAATACCTTTTCAATCCCCGTGGCGCGATCTATCCGCGCGATCAGAAAAAGTCTGAGACCGCTCAGGTACCGTCACGCAGAAATGAGAGAAAAAAACCCGCGCGGAGGTCTCGGAAGCTAGGCCGGTGGCCCGGTCCCCTCTATACGTCCGAGTCCTATCGACGGGCGATCGCTCGTGCATGCACAACCGCCGGCGTGCCTCAATGGCACCCGAACCAACTGCGGCACTCGGCGGCGACGGCGCTGCGGAAGGAATTTGGCCTTGAGGTCGCCAGAGTCGTCCTTGGTCACCGGTCCTCGGCGGTTACCGAAGTGTACGCCGAACTTGATCGAGGTCGGGCTGCTGAAATCATGGCTCGGGTCGGCTGATCTTGTAAAAGGACATGTTACGGTGCGGGGCAAATGCGAGTGCCCCTGTATGTTCTCGACGTTGCTCCACCTTCTCGCTGATCTCGCACCGACCCGATTCCTGAGGCGAGCAGGGTCACTTGGCCCATTCTCGTGCCGGACTAGGCTTCTCAATCAGATAGGGGGGCGGCCCTTGACTCGCGATTGGTCTCGCTTATGTCAAAAGTGGTAGTAGCAGCTTCGGACAGATGAGGCATGAACGTCTGCTCGAAGATCACCATTAATTCGCTGGCTGGTGGGCGGCCCCCCATGACCAGATGACGGGCGAAGGGTGGGGGGGATCAGCGCGATTTTGAAAAAAATGTGAAAGGGAACGGCTCCGCCTCAAAAAAATTCGGGTGCTGATTTTAGAATTGCCAAGCATGTGGTCATGAGCCTCGACGACTGCCTGTAGGAAGTCCATGCGCGCAAATTGGTGCTGCATTATCTCAAAGAGCATACTGGTGGCTTCCGCGTCGGGGTCTATCTTGTAAAATTCGGCTCAACTGGTGCCTCTTGCGGATGCTTTCGCCGATCGCAGATTGCATCGACTGTGCGGACGAAATTAGCAAGTGAGCTAACCTTCCGCGACCTCCGCAAGCGCTGACTGCTCAAGATTAACGTTTCGCAGCTTCCCGGTGTCGATGCATGCACGGATTTCAGCCGCATCTCTAGTTTTGAAGCCATCTGGCAGTATGAGGGCGCATTCCGCGACGGCGAACGAGAGCAATTGCGCCGCCCGCCTGCTTAATGGGCGACTCGTGTCCCAGCGACGTTCCCATGGCAACCGTCACAATCGAATGCACGGCTTGCACCAATGTGGGTAGCAACGGCAAGCGTCCCGAGCGAAACCAAATCGCTGAGTCGGCTTCGCCAGCGCGGCCGAATACGTTATGGAGCAAAATTCCACCCGCGCCCACCAGCAATCCGGCAGCGAGAAGGATTAAAACATGTCGTGCAGGCGAGACATGATCGATGGCTTCAAGCAGTGTACCGGCATCATATCGCCAGGCGATATGCTCGACTGCGTGGAGCAGCCGCATGAGCGCGCCGCCGATAAGACCTGCTGTCACGCCCGTCAGTACCGTGACCAGCCAAAAGCGAAAAGACCAAGTGCTTTGGGCCGCCGAAACCTCCAGGTTCGGCTGAGACGGCTGATTGGGAATAGGGTCATTCAATGAGTGCTCCGGTCGAAAATGGCGGCATCGCCCTTCCGGAAAGAATTTCAGCAATTACCTAAGACACTCGCCGCGTCGAGCCGCGCATAAACTACTGCGGTGGCTCCTCGTTTATCGAAGTATACTATTTTTATCGACAAGTCACGTTTATCACGGCTGGAATTTCATGCGAGATCGATCGAAATGCCATTCATCATGCATTTGGGTAACTGACAGGGATGCGCCGTTTTTTGACAAGGTTTAAGCGGCAAGCAAATCAACCTTTCGCAAGCACTTCCAAGTGGTGCCTTTTGGCGCTGCCTGGGTTTGCCCCGCATGGTATACACGGCCGGTCGCTTTTCACTCCCGAATTCCCGCGCTCGCGAAGGAGTCTGGCATGGGTCTCGTCTTGTGTCTCTGCGCAATATTTTTAGTCGCCGGGTGTGCTGCGCCGCTTCGACGGGACGCATTTGAGAATACCGCGCCCGCGTTCGACCCAATCACGTTTTGGACCGGCCACACGGCATCGTGGGGTGTGATCGAGAACCGGGATGGCGCGCCCACGACGATCATTACAACGAGAACCGACGCGACCGCCGAGGGTGTGAACGGACTGCACATGGTTCAGCACGTCACGACCGGCGGCCATGACACCGTGCGCGATTGGCACATGCGCCGCCTCGGCGATGGGCATTTCGAGGCTACTGCCAACGACGTGGCCGGAGCCGCCCAAGGCTCATCGAGCGGTCGGACGTTCCATTGGACTTGGATTTTGGCGACTAAGCCGGGCAACTGCCTGTTCAATGTCTCGATGGAGCAGTGGATGTATTTGGCGGACAACGGCACGCTGATGAACCGCACGGTCATTACGAAATTTGGCGTGCGTTTAGAGGAGATTAGCGAGCAGATTGTTCGCCGAGAGTAGCGCGATAACAGACCCAACGAAGCACTTGGAGAACGGCGAGTTGTATCAGTTTGGTAGCCGCGTATTGAGCGGCCGCCGTAAAAGCAAAGAGATCTTATGGGCGAGCACTATGACATCATCATCATTGGTACGGGCGCTGGCGGGGGTACGCTGGCGCATGAGTTGGCGCTTGCGGGAAAGAAGCTGCTGGTCCTCGAACGAGGGTCCTTTCTCCCGAGGGAGAAGGAAAACTGGGACACAACGGCCGTATTTCAGCAAAATCGTTATCATACGAACGAAACCTGGACGGACCACAATGGTAAGACGCTTCATCCCGGAACGGGCTATTGGGTCGGGGGCAATACCAAGGTTTACGGCGCGGCGATGTTTCGCTTGCGGTTGAAGGATTTCGACACGCTGCAACACGAAGGCGGAATTTCGCCTGAGTGGCCGCTGAAATACGACGTATTCGAGCCCTATTACACCCGGGCGGAAAAGCTCTTCCGCGTCCACGGCAAGAGCGGGGTCGATCCCACCGAGCCGCCGCGCAGCGAGGATTATCCATTCCCGCAGATTTCAAATGAGCCGCGCATGCAGGCGATTGAGGATAGCGTCGCCGCTCTGGGTTACAGGCCATTTCCGTTACCCTTGGGCTTAAAGCTGAACGAAGCCGATCGACTCCGCAGCGCGTGCATTCGATGCGACACCTGTGACGGGTTCCCCTGCCTGATTCATGCCAAATCGGATTCGGATATGAATTGCGTTCGACCCGTGATGGATCGGTCGAACGTCACGTTGCGGACCGGAGCGAAAGTGACCAATGTCCTGACCAATGCAACCGGCACCTCCGTGACGGGCGTGGAAGTAGAATTCAGTGATCCGGCAAATTGCCAGACATCGGTGGCCACATTCACCGGCGACATTGTCGTAATCGCCTGTGGTGCCATTAACTCCGCGGCGTTACTACTCAAAAGCGTGAGCGACCGTTATCCCAATGGACTGGCCAACAGTTCTGACATGGTTGGCCGCCATTTTATGTTCCACAATTCCGACGCGATGGTCGCCCTCTCCACGCATGAGAACGATGATAAATATATGAAGACTTTCGGCATCAACGATTTCTACTTCGGCGAGCCTGATTATCCCTATCCCATGGGCAGCATTCAGCCAGTGGGATCATTCAAGAAAGAGATGATGAAGAGCGATGCGCCGCCGCTCACCCCAGGCTTCGCTCTGAAGATTGCCAAGGATCACGCGGTCCCGTGGTGGCTCATGACCGAAGATTTGCCCGATCCCAACAATCGCGTTCGCGTCGTGGATGGCGGGATTCGACTCGAATACATTCCGAACAACCAGACCTCGTTTAATCGACTCAAGACCCGCTGGATCGACGTGCTCAAACGATCCGGCCACGCCAATGCGGTCTTCGCTTGGCACGCCTACTTCAAAAAAGATGTCAACATCGAAGGTGTGGGTCACCAGAATGGTACATGCCGGTTTGGAGAAGACCCAAAGCAATCGGTCCTTGACCTGAATTGTCGTGCTCACGATCTGGATAATTTGTACGTGGTTGATGGCTCCTTCTTCCCCTCCTGCGGAGCGGTGAATCCTTCCCTGACGATCATCGCCAATGCAATTCGCGTCGCCGATCACCTGATTGACCGAATGAAATGAGCCTCAACCAAGTGGGCATCGATGCGATGGGCTGCTTCTATTACGGTATCATTATGTCAAAAGCAGTTCCATCATCGACTCCTCCCGAAAACGTGCCGCTGGGGGCTGCCCTGATCGTGGCGGCGTTTCTCCTCGTGGCCATCATGAGCGCCCTTGGAAAAGGGGCGGCGGTTTCCACGAGCGCGATTGTTTTCTTCCAAAACTTCATCAGCCTGCTGCTGTTCCTTCCGTGGGCATTGCACAATGGCGTGGCTGATCTGAAAACCAAGCACCTTCTGCTCCACGGGGTTCGCGGTTTAGGGGGAGTTTTGTCGCAGGCCCTGATGTTCATCGCAATCCTGAAAATGCCGCTGATGAACACGGTTCTCTTAAGCAACTCCGCGCCTCTGTTCATCCCACTTGTCGCGTGGATATGGCTGCGGGAAAAGATCGCCTTTAGTACCGCAATCAGCTTGGCCATCGGCTTTATCGGAATACTTCTCATCCTCAAACCGGGCCCCAGTCTTCTGCGCAATCCCGCCGCGCTGGTGGCGATTGCCGCCGCGGTCTGCTCAGCTATCGCATTGGTCACTGTGAATCGACTCTCCTGCACTGAGCCGACATACCGCATTCTGTTCTATTATTTTCTCACCGCATCGCTCCTGACCGCGCCGTTTCTTCCGTGGGGCTGGCATTCTCCGACGGCGCGGCAGTGGTTGATTCTGCTGGGCATCGGTTTGTGCCAGGCGGCAAGTCAGTTGCTCATTATCCTCGCCTATAGCCACGCTAAACCAGCACGCATTGCACCGTTCAACTATTCCGTCGTGGTTTTCTCCGGCCTGATCGGATGGATTGTATGGCATAATTGCCCTGACGCGCTTGCCCTGGTTGGAGTGCTGCTCGTCAGTGCCGGCGGCATTTTCACCACCCTCAAGGGAGGACCAAACACCCGCGGTCATTTTGGCTGGATCGGTCACTGGAACGCCGATTCCCTTCGTATCAAACATTGGGAGAAACAATGGCAGTCGCGACCATCTCAGGCGACGACGTTCAGTGCATCCTGAAATGGGATGCCGTCGTCGGTGAATCACCCCTGTGGCATCAGCAGCAGCGCCGCCTGTACTGGGTTGATATCCAGGGCAAAAAGGTTCATCGTTTCAACCCCGAAAACGGCCGCAACGAAACGTTTAACCTGCCCGATTTAGTGACATGCCTCGCCTTTCGCAAAAAAGGCGGTTTGCTCCTGACCCTCCGTAAGCAGTTTGCTTTCTTCGATCCTGATTCCGGCAAACTTGAAATGCTTGCAACAGTCGAATCCGACAAGCCCAACAATCGTTTCAACGACGGCCGCGTCGATCCGCAAGGCCGCTTCTGGGCCGGCACGATGGGCGATCCCGCATGGGATCAGCCGGTCGGCAATTTGTATCGCTTCGATTCAGATCAGACGCTGACAAGAATGTGGACCGACGTCATCTGTTCCAACGGCACCGCCTGGAGCCCCGACGGTCGAACAATGTATTACACGGAAAGTTTTCGTTATGCGATTTTCGTGTATGACTTCGATTCCGCGACAGGCTCGCTCGCCAACCGCCGCATCTTCGCCGAGGTTGACCGTAAGGTCGGTGCGTTTCCTGACGGCCTATGTGTGGATGCCGAGGGGCATGTCTGGAGCAATCAGGTCGGCATCGGCCGGGTCGTACGCTACGATCCCGCCGGGCGCATTGAACGCCAGATTCAGCTTCCCGTGCCCAGGGCCGTCGGCTGCACCTTTGGTGGCGACGATCTCGGCACGTTATTCATCACGTCAGCCCGCGAAACCATGACGCCGCAGCAGCTTCAAAATGCGCCGCTGTCCGGCAGCGTCTTCGCGGTCAAACTCGGCGTGCGGGGACAAGCAGCAAAGTCATTTGACGGCTGAAACGAGGGTCCTAGCTCCTACAATCAACTGTGCGGGCGCGATGAGAGGATGACAATCAGATGAACAGTCTCGAATTTCGCTGTTGCGTGACTGACAAGTCGGCAGCACTTCCACATTTCTGGGAGCATACCGTTGGAAGCGGGCATGCGCCCCTGGCGCTCCGGGCAGATTGGCAACAGCAAATGCGCCAGTGCCACGATGAGCTCGGCTTTCGTCACGTTCGCTTTCATGATCTGTTGTCGGATGACATGGGAACCCTCATGGACGAGCAAGATCGATTACGCTTCTCGTTCTTTAACGCGGATCAAATCTGCGACTTTTTGGTATCGATCGGGATGAAACCGTTCATTGAGCTGAGCTTCATGCCGTCAACGCTCTCTTCTGGCACCACGACAGTCTTCCATTATGCCGCCAATGTGACACCCCCCAAGGACTATGCGATGTGGGCAGCCCTAATCACCAAGCTGGTGACGCATTGGGTCGAGCGCTACGGCATCGACGAAGTTGGCACTTGGTTCTTTGAAGTCTGGAATGAGCCCAATCTTGAGGCTTTCTGGACAGGCACTCAGGCCGATTACTTCAAGCTCTACTCTTTCACGGCGCAGGCGATCAAAGCGGTGGATAATCGATTACGAGTCGGCGGTCCAGCCACCGCCAGAAACGAATGGATCACCGAGTTTTTGGATTTCTGTGAGAAAAACAACATTCCAGCGGATTTCGTCAGCACTCACCACTATCCCACCGATGCGCTAGGCTCAGTAGAGGAAGACACCGAGACAGAGCTCGCAAACAGCCAGAGAAGCATTCTTCGCGAGTGGGCCCAGGACACGCATCGCAAGGCGCGCGGCAAACCCCTGTATTACACGGAATGGAGTTCCTCATCGAACCCGCGCGATCATCTGCACGATGAGCCTTACGCAGCGGCAGTCATCATCAAGACCATGATGGAAGCCAGAGGTCTCGTCAATGGCTACAGCTACTGGACGTTCTCAGACATCTTCGAGGAAAATTACATGCCCGCGACCGCCTTTCAAGGCGGCTTTGGGTTGCTGACGCTGCAAGGTGTGCCTAAACCCGCTTACCGCGCCTTTGAAATGTTGCATCGCCTCGGAGTCAACGAACTACCCGTGGACGGTATGCATGAAACGGTGGACGTGTGGGTTGTACGCAATGGCGACCTCCTAACAGTTCTGATCACAAATTACGCATTGCCAAAACACCCCATTGGAACCGAATCAATTGAGGTTCACCTCAAAGGCCTTCTCTCGCCGCGCGATGTCTCCATGGAACGCATCGATGATAGTCACGCAAACGCCAAGCGACTCTGGATTGAAATGGGCCAGCCGGCGCTTCCCACCAAGCGGCAGGTCGAACAGCTAAAGGTGGCATCGCAAATCATTCGCAAGCAGTTGCCCTGGACCTACGATGCCGAAACGCTCCACTTAGAGATCGTAATGCCGCCACAGGCAATCGCTGCGGTCACTGTGGAAATGGTGACAGAGCGAACAAAAGGAGACGCTCAATCGTGAATGACACGAAGATCAGTCACAAAGTGATGGAGGCGTTGCAGCGAGAAACGTTCGACTACTTCGTTCACGAAATAAACCCTCTAAATGGTTTGGTTGCGGACAAGACCCAGGCGGGAGCGCCGGCGAGTATCGCGGCTGTCGGCTTAGCGCTCACGTCCTATCCCGTTGGCGTGGAGCGCGGCTTCATCCCCCGCGCAATGGCGATTGAGCGAACGCTCGCGACCTTGCGATTTTTTCGCAACAGCGTCCAAAGCACCAATCCAGATGCGACCGGCTATAAGGGTTTCTATTACCACTTTCTTGACATGAACAGCGGAAAGCGCGTGTGGCAGTGCGAGCTTTCCACGGTCGATACTGCGTTTCTATTGATGGGTATGCTGGTGGCATCGGCCTACTTCTTGAGTAACACTCCCGACGAACGCGAAATCCGCGAGATCGCCGATCATCTCTATCTACGCGCGGACTGGAACTGGGCCCGAAACGGCGGAAGCACGGTTACGATGGGCTGGAAACCCGAGAGCGGATTTTTACCATATCGTTGGCAAGGCTATGACGAGGCGCTGTTTCTCTATCTGATCGGCCTCGGCTCGCCCGCGTATCCTCTGCCGGTTGAAAGTTACGCGCAATGGACCTCCACTTATCAGTGGAGAAAGATTTACGACCACGAGTTCTTGTACTCTGGACCGCTTTTTACTCACCAGATCTCGCATATCTGGATCGATTTTCGCGGAATTCAGGATGAATATATGCGCGGCAAAAGCATTGATTACTTCGAAAATAGTCGTCGCGCCACGTATGTTCAGCGGGAGTATGCGATTCGCAATCCCGCCAAATTCGATGGCTACGGGGCAAACTGTTGGGGCATCACTGCGACCGACGGTCCCGGCCCAGCAATTCGGTCGATTAAGGGACACGAACGCCAATTTTTCGGTTACGAAGCGCGCGGTGTCCCAAACGGCCCCGACGACGGAAGCATCGCCCCTTGGGCGGTGGTCGCGTCACTGCCTTTTGCTCCTGAGATCGTGCTGCCTGCACTTGAGTATTTTGAGACGCTCAAGCTGCGTGAGAGGAATCCCTACGGCTTCAAAGCGACGTTCAATTACACGTTCGCTAGTAAGTCGGATATATCGCAGCCGTGGGTTTCCCCGTTCCACTTCGGCCTCGACCAAGGTCCGATCGTCTTAATGATAGAAAACTACCACACTGGCCTGCTATGGCGTCTCATGCGTCAATGCCCTTATCTGGTCGCCGGACTTCGCAAGGCCAGGTTTTCGGGTGGTTGGCTGGGGGCCGCATAAACCGCCATCATTGAGGAAGCAATTTCTTCCCCTAACTGGAAGCGGCGGCAGAACCTCGCCATCATTGCCGATGCTCACGCCAAAGTGTAATTCACCCAGCGCAGATTAACCACCGCCGGTTGCCGTGAGATGGGGTCTTGGCGAAAGTTCATCAAACTGCACATGAACACGCTGGGGGCGTGTGATTTCCTCTGCTAGGACCTGTTCACACCTCTCGCTTCGGTTCGGTTTTGCCGAGTGTTTCGTTGTGTTTCTTGACACGGATCTCCAAAGTATTCTGCCGCTTGCGCAACTCGGCCTCAATCGCTTTGGATTCCGTGATGTCCACAAAGGTAATCACCACGCCGTCAATTCGGTTGTCCAGCGTGCGGTAAGGCATGATACGCACTAAAAACCAGCGTCCGTCGGAGGTAGCGACGGCCTTTTCAGAAAATACCAACGTCCGCATCACCTCGCGGGCGTCGGCCGCCAGTTCGGGGTAGCGCAAGTTAGTGGTGATGTCGGTGATCGGCCGGCCCGCGTCGGTCGGGATCAGGTTTATGATCGCCGTGGCCGGCACCGTAAACCGGCCGACGCGCAGCTCCTGATCCAGGAACACGGTGGCGATTTCCGTGCTGTCCAGGAGATTCTTCATGTCGTTGTTGGCCCGCGTCAGATCGTCCACCTTGGCCTGCAATTCCTGGTTGACTGTCTGAAGCTCCTCGTTCAAGGACTGCATCTCTTCCTTGGAAGTGGTCAGTTCCTCGTTGGTGGACTGGTATTCCTCGTTGGAGGACTGAAGTTCTTCTTGCGAGGTCTGCATCTCCTCCCGGAAGGTCTGCAGCTCCTGGCGGGTTTGTTCGAGCTCCTGTCGCATCCGCACCGATCGGGCGTTCTCGGTTGGAGAGTGGCCGGTCTTGCCGGGTTTGTCCTCTTTCAGGGTTGCCACCACGTCCGTAAAGACGATCATCACCATGCCCCGCAGGGCTTCGGGTTCGCTGATCGCCTCGACAGTGACATTCACGACCTGCGTCCCGCCGTTGGTTCCAATTTTCACGTTGTCCAGGGTGACCACACGTTTCTCCCGCACGGCCTTGCGTAAGGCAGCACTCAGCTCGAGGCGTAGTCCCTCGCGGGCCATGGCGAAGATATTCAGATTGGCTTTGCCCGCCGCCGGCTCGAGGTATTTGCCCGTCCGCCCGCTGATATAAAAGATGTCGCCCTTGTCATTCACCAGGGCGGCCGCACGGAGGTATCGGGCCAGTAGAAAGTGCCCCGCCATATTCTCAACGCTGGGGGTCGGCTCTACCTGCGTGGAACGCTCGGGCGCGCGCGGGTCATCGGGCGAGAAAACCACCGGGAACACCACGGGTTGGTCGGCATCGGGCGACGAAAGCCGCCGGTAGAGCTGCGATTTCCCTTTGAACGGGCTGAAGAGCTTGGCGAAAGTGCCCACGGTCTCCGCGCTGCCCAGGAACAAGATGCCACGTGGATTCAAGGCGAAATGAAAGACCGGCATAAGTCTCTTCTGCAAATCCGGGGTCAGATAGATCAGGAGATTCCGGCAACTCAAGATGTCGAGCTTGCTGAAGGGTGGGTCCATCACCAGGTTCTGCGGGGCAAAGATCACCATCTCACGGATTGCCTTTGCCACCTGATAGCCATGCTCCGTCTTGACGAAGAATCGACTCAGTCGTTCGGGCGATACGTCCGCGACGATGTTGGGCGGGTAAAGAGCTTGGCGCGCCTTGGCGATGGCGTCACGGTCCAAGTCCGTGGCAAAGATCTGCAGCGCAGCGGTCTTGGGGAGTTTGAGTTGCTCGTGTAATTCCTTGTAGACGATGCCAAGGGAATAAGCTTCCTCGCCAGTGGCGCATGCGGGCACCCAGGCGCGCAGCGCCTGCGTGGGTGAGCGTCCAGCCAGAAGTGCCGGAAGCACCTCGTTCTTCAACTGCTCCCACGCAGCCGGGTCGCGGAAGAAGTTGGTCACCCCGATCAGCAACTCCTTGAAGAGGAGCTCCAACTCGTGGGGATTCTCGCGCAGATACAGGACATAATCCGCCATCTTGCCAATCCGGTGAATGCCCATGCGCCGCTCGATGCGACGGACCACGGAAGTCTTCTTATATAGAGACAGAAGTCATGTCCGGTGTGCGCCCGCAGCAGGAGCAGAATCTTCTCGACCCCGGTCTGGCCTTTGGTGTCCGTGGCCGGCCCGGTGTCCTTGATGAGGGGTTTGTGGCGGAGGTAGGCGGCGATCTTTTCCGGCAGTTCCGCCGGAGGGGCCACGAAGTCGGCCAGGCCTGCCTCGATGGCGCTGCGGGGCATGCCGTCGAACTTCGCGGAGGCCGGCTCCTGCACGAAGACAACTCCCGCGCTCTCCTTGATGGCTGCCAGGCCGAGCGTTCCGTCGCTTCCCATCCCCGACAGAATCACGCCGATGGCCAAGTCATGGCTGTCGTTGGCCAGGGAACGCAAGAAGAAGTCCACCGGCAGGCGCAGCCCGCGCGGCTCCGCCGGGGCGCGCAGGTGCAGTACTCCATGCAGGATGGACATGTCCTTGTCGGGCGGGATCACATAGACGCAGTCGGGCCTGACCTTGGTGTGGTCTTTGGCCTGCACGACCGACATGGTGGTGCTCCGCTGGAGCAGCGCCGCCAATACACCCTTGCGCGTCGGGTCCAGGTGCTGAACGATAACAAAGGCCATGCCGATAGGTTTCGGCACGTGGCGCAGGAACTGCTCCAAGGCTTCAAGGCCTCCTGCGGAGGCGCCAATGCCGACGATGGGGAAAGGGGCTCCGGCGCGGACGGATTCTGTGCCATGTTGAGGCGAACCCTTTAAGCCGCGTTTGACGGCGGTTCTGTTGATCGCGTGCTTATGTTCAGAAGGCTTTGCCATGGTCATTTCCTCGACGTGTGCAAGGGCGGTGCTTCGACACAAGAGTGAAAATGATAACCTCTTCGCCGGTGACGGTGCTGATGTCATGGTGCAGGCTGAGAACCGTGACGCCGGTGATTTCCGTAACCAGCGCTACCAGGATGGAGCGTCCCGTCTCGACCAACTGTTTTCGCAGTTGTTTGAGCAGATCTCGGCCTCTGGCTTTCTCAGATGTTTGGAGCAGGTGCTGTTCGGCAGCATTCAGCGCGCCGTGCAGCCGGACCACAAGAAGGTCCTTCAGCAGATAAGCACGGATGTTCTTGGGCCCCTGGCCCATGTATTCCTGTTCGAAGCGCCCGATGCCCTCCGAAATAGTGGCTTCGATTTCACCCTGAGTCTTCATCAGGATCGACATTGTACCGGATAGTGTGACGATTCCTCTCTTTGGCCTATCCTCGAACCACGAAGAAGGGTTCAATAGGCCATAAGACACGGGTCAAAAAGGAGCTTCTGTGCAGGATGAGAATCGTTCATCGAAAGTTGAACCGGACCTTCGCATCTACTTCGCCGCCGAGCGAACAACTCTGGCTTGGGTGCGAACGGGTCTGGCAATGATGGGCTTTGGTTTCGTGGTCGCCCGATTTGGACTGTTCCTTCGAGAACTTGCCGTAGTTCGTGGTGTCTCACCGCATCAAGGGCGATTGAGCCTTTGGGCGGGTGTGGCCCTCGTAGGGCTGGGTGTGATGGTCAATGTTTATGCCGCTGTTAGGCACGCTCGCTTCACTTATCGCTTTGACGCCGGGGAGGTGGCAAGACCATCGTCGCTTCTGCCCATTGTTGCAGCGGCGACTCTTGCCATCATTGGTGTGGTCGTCAGCATATATCTGATCGCCACTCGGTAAAGGAGGTAGTCAACGGGATTGCTAGGAGTAATAGACTGCCAGCCAGATCGCCGGCTCATTGGGCTCGGTCCAATCGACTCGATGACGCTGATGAGCAGGAATGTTCACGAACGAACCGGGAATCAAATCGACCGGTTCATCGCCCTCGAACTGAAGCCGTGCGACCCCGCTGATCAGCAATACCCATTCGTGCTCGGATTGATTGTACCAAAAGTTTTCAGGCGAGGCTTGGCCCTGCGAGATAATCCGCTCAATCCGAATGTTGTCGGTGGTCAGGAGCGTTTGAAGCAGTTCTGTCGGAATCTTTTCCGGCACATCGTCGAAAATGTTGTTCAGCAAAGTCATTGGAACGACTCTCTCAATCTATGTGCTCGGATATCCTCAACCACTCCATGTCAGCAGGTTGCACTTCGCCTTTAGCGACACATGCCTGCGGTGCGGAGAAGCTCAACAAGTTCGTCTGAAAATGCCTGCATTTGTATTGGACTACGGGTAGGCCCCGGCCATATTCCCAGAGCGGGCTAGTCATTTCATTCCTCCACCCCTTCGGATACTGCTGCTCAATGCCGCCAGATTGGTCGATAGGAACGACGATCTGCTCGCCGCAGGTGGGGCAAATGTAAGTGCCCTCGTCTGCTGCGGTGGGGCGGCGTTTCTTCTTCCGTTTCTTCATGGTGATGCAATATACGGTCTACATTCAATTGCGATTAAGTTGATGGTTCCTTTCTGCGAGAATTCTTAGGCCCGCCTGATAATAATGATTCCTCCAAGCACGACTGATGATTCCCCTTGGCGATAGCTCGCTGGAACTCGCAATACATCTATTTCTGTAGACGAAACAACCATTTGCCCCATGGCTTGCTGGTTGGTTGGACGCGTTCCGTCCCGTGCAGCTTGATGGCTTATGCTCTGTGTTTCTTAAGTCCGCATTGTGCATGAGCGATGTGCCAATTACATCCCTAGCCGGTGCGAATTGGCCTTTTGGGGACTGGGCGACACCTCCACCTACGTCGCGTCATTGTGCGGCATGATGATTAGGCGATGCATGACTCGGATCGTATCGCCGGGTCCAGACCTTTGTGAATTCGGCCCCGAAAAAGAGGCTGAAAGACGAGTAATAAATCCAAGTCAATACCGCCACCAACGAACCGGCTGCGCCATACACGTTGTTGTTGCGGGCATATTTGAAATAAATCGCCAGCCCAAATCTGCCGGCAGCAAACAGAGTGACGGCGATCAATGCCCCATGCCAGACGTTTTTCCATCCCAGCCGCACGTTCGGCAGGAACTTGAATATGGCGCCGAACAGGGTGAATTCCACAGCGCAAGAAATTGCGGTACTGGTCAGATAAGCGGGCCATCGATCGAAGCCAGCAATATGATGTTGGACGGCCGCGAGAATTCCGCTGACGAATATGACGATGATGAGCAGAAAGCCAAGGCCAAAGATCATCGCCAGCGACAGGAGGCGAGCGCGAATAAATGCAAGAACGGCCTTTTCCGCGCGGTCTGTCTTGCGTGCGTTGAGTTCCACGCCCCAGATGCTGTTCATTGAATTCTGCAACTCAATGAAGATGCTGGTGGCGGAGAATAGCAACACGACAGTGCTGATTGCCGTCGCCAGAGAGCCGATGCTCTGGGTGGCGCTGCTTTCGATGATTGGCTTGATCGCTTCGGTCGCCTGTTTACCCATCAGATTAGTGGCCTGCCTGATGATCTGCCGGCGGGCAAATTGCCTGGCATGGGCGATTCCCATGACCCGCACGACGATGACCAACAGCGGTGCCAAGGACACAACGGTATAAAAGGAAACCGCCGCCGAGAGCCGCAGGGCATTGTCCTGGCGCCATTCCGATGCGGTCTTCCTAAAAAGCAATCCGATCGATGCCAGCCGGGATGTTGCCTGCCGTGGGTCGATTTTACTGTCAAAGCCCCGGCGCTGAGCCATGTCCCGAAACTCCTGGTAATGCCATAAGCACTACCTGCACAGTATTCCCCTTTCCCAAATATCCTCGCAATAACAAAAATCAAGACCGCTCCGCCCAGTCTTGCTCCTGTTGCCGACAGCCAAAATGGCGTCGCGGCCATCCCGGATGGGGATCTTGCTGGCAGACACATCTTCGCGAGTCATTATCAGCGCCGCAGGACCAGTACAATAATAACGATGAGAACAATGAGGCCGACTGAGCCGCCGCCCACCCAAATGTAATCTGCGAGGATGGGAGCATTTCTGGGAACCATTGATAGGAGCAATTAGTGCATGGCGATGTCCTGTGAAAGAGAGTGGTTTCAGTAAATAACAATTACTCTTGCGCGCAAGGCACGGCAGTTCGATCAGAAGCCGCGCGGGATTACGTTGAAGATTATCAAAATCACCAGGATCAGCAGAACCAGTCCCAGACCTCCGCTCGGTCGGTACCCCCAATTCCGGCTGTAACCCCAATGTGGCAATCCGCCAAATAGCAACAGGACGACGATTATTAGTAGTATCAATCCCATAAATGGCTCCTTTCGGAACTCTTGACGACGAGAAGTGCCATCACCGCGAACGTCACGGCCTGGCGGTCTCTTTTTTGGTCAAATTGGCCGGTGATTCTTTCGATGCGTGCGGCCTGATCATTCCTTGATACTTCGCAACCTTGGCTGTTGCCGATCGTTCGCGTTCAATCCGATCGAGCAAAGCGCCGACGATCGGATCGCATGCAGGTTGGGGACCACCGATGACTCGTGTCAACGATAGGAACTTCTGGACGCCGGCATCGATGGATGTCTGCTTGCCCGAGCCGCGGCCAACTTCATTCCCGTTGCGCGTGATCGCCCAACCATCGTCACCTTCGACGACAAAGAGCCAATTGGCTCCATCTTGCCCGACTGATCGGAATAGAGCTTGAGATACAAGTTTCTTTTCCATGATTATTTCCACTTCCTTCCTAATCAGACCAAAAAGCTCATTCCGCCATTTGCGCCACGTCGGCAAAGTTCCAAGGCAACTCGCCGGCACAGACCTCAAGGTGTCTTAGTCTCGGTGTGGGTCTTGTCGTCCGTATCCGTGATCGGATTATGCGTGGTTGTGGTCTCTTCATGGGTCTGTCCCCCGAAGAGACCCGGCTTGTCAGTCTCCGTGTGGGAAGTTTCACAACCAGTCAAATAGGAACCAGTAGCCAGCGTTGCCACTAGAGCCAGAACATGAATCGTCCTCATAAGATCTCCTAAAGAATTAGAAATTCCAAAGCGGGCCTCAAGCGTGACAGCGTCACGACATGAGAAAATGACAACCCGCGTTACATCTTTTTTCAGCAAGACTGAGCCGCCCGGCGAGTTCAAGGAAACAAAAAAGCCGACACGACCGAACACCAGTGGTGTTCAATTGCGTCGGCTTACTCGTTACTAGGTCTCCCGGCGGTTGGCCGGGTTACCCTTTATTTAGTCATCCGAATACTTCGATATTCTTTTACGGAGCCGATTTGCTTAAAGCTCCACTACCGTTATGACAATAGGCGTCCCAATCGGCGAAAGCGCGAAGATTGCCGGAATTTTCTTTATTTTCTATGAAGCCCCAGGGCGAAATCGAAAGTGCGATTTCCGGCCGCATGCGCCGCTTCGAATAGGAATACATGGGCCGCGGTCCAAAGGACGTTCGCGTTTACCTGATTGATGATCTGGTTGTCGTACAACTAACAGGCGTTTTGACTGCTGCCGAGGAGCATCTGATCAAGACGCTTCCGACTGAAAAAGGCAGAGACCTGCTCAAGCAGGTGCTGAGTCATTTTATCGAGACCGCGCGGCCCACCATAGAGGGATTGTACAGGGGATTACCGGCGTCAAAGTGCTGAGTCTGCATCACGACATCAGCACCCTCACCGGCGAAGAGGTGAAACTCTTTTCGCTGTCCAGTTCGCCTCCATTCCCCGAGAAAAAAACATAGAGCCATTTGCTCGCGATTGCCTTAAGTCGCAATATTGTCCGTTGTGCTTTCCTATCGGGGGTTCTAACGTGCCGTAAATAGATTCAACTCAGGGATGGCATTCCATGAACCGGCGATCGCAACTCGTGACATTTCATTTATCCTGCGCACAGCGCCGAGCATGGCTTGTTCTGTCGAATGACCATCAAACGACGCGCGTTTTGGAAATGCACGAAAAGGACGCGGGTAATTGGACGATCAGCACCGAACTGATCGCCGGCGAATACCGTTGTCGCTATTACGGTGGTGACGATCAGAGTGTGGTGTATTGCGGCGCGGCTAATGTGGATGGCAGCGTCGATTGTGGATTGGATGGTCTGCTCTCAGTCAAGATTCCTGAAGAGGCAACGGGGATTGAATTTGTTCTGTAAGCTGGAGATTGGCCGATACTATTCCCAGTCAACAGTTTTACGCTCGGTTGCGGGGTGGAAGTAACGATTTCCGCATCGCTTGAAAATAAAGTTGGTTGGACGTCTAAATAAATGGCTCTCCTCACACCTTCTTGACGAATTCGAACCCAACCTCGTTGTTACTGCGAGCATCGAACACCCGTCTTACCGCGCAGCTTTCCCCTGACACTTCCAATGGCTGCGGCAAATGGGCACGCAGAGGGCCAAAAATGCGTATCCGGCACTCCCGAAAAGAATCCTGATTTCCCAATCTCATAGCGGCTGGTTATTGTCTTCAATTGAACCAGATTGCCATTGGCGCTGAAAAAGAAGCGTTGCGGGGAGATGTGAACCATAATTCCCGGCGGGGAATATCCATCGATCATGCGCGGCGGCATTGAAATAGCCTGCTACAGGTCCATAGGAGATGAAAAATGAGACGAATTAGACTGGGCCTGTTCATGCTGATGACGTCGGTGGCCATGGCCGGATTGGTCGGGCTGGTGGGATGCGCTTCGGTCGGATACGACCGAGGTCCGGAATGGGATGGGGGCTTTGGCGGCTACGGAGGGAACTACGGACACGACAGGGATCAGCATTCGCAGGCATTTCACGCCGATGCCGGCAGCCGTGAAAGTGATAGAGGACGGGCATCGATGGGGTCGGCGGGGCATGGGGGCGGTGGCGGTCATCGCTAATCACCGCAGGTTCTGGCCGCATGGCTTGCGAAACCTGGATCAGTTGAACATCGATCGTGAGTAGAAACCTATGAAAACTAAAACACGCGGAACTATCGGAAGGATTATGGCGGGCCTTCTCGCCGCAGGAAGTTTACTGCTTGTCAGCGGATGCAACCATGTGGCGAATTCCGCGCCGACGGTAGTATCAGCCCAAACCGCGGCTCAGGCTCCGGGCGCGCCGGGCCAGGGCCAACCGGTTTTTGACAGCGACGATCAAGTGGTCAGCGCCCTGCTTGCCGCCGTCAAAGCCCAGGACCATGAAAAGGTACATCATCTGCTTGGTCCGGCCTGGAAGGAATTGGTTTCCGGCGACAAGGTCGAAGATGCCGATGCGTTCAAGGAATTCGCCGACCGAGCGGCCGAGCATATGCGTCTTGAAAAACACCCGGGCGGGGCATCAATCCTGCATGTCGGCAAAGACGATTGGCCGTTTCCGATCCCGATCGCCCGTGCTTCCGACGGTAAGTGGTTTCTCGACACCGAAACGGGCAAAGAGGAAATCCTGGCTCGGCGGATCGGGAAAAATGAGTTGGAAGCAATCCAGATTTGCAGGATATACGTCGATGCGCAGCGTGAATATGCGAGTCAGCCGCGCGACAATACGGATGTGCTCAAATACGCCGAACGGATTTTAAGCACGCCGGGCAAGATGGACGGCTTATATTGGAGTGTCCCAGCCGGCGGGCAGCAAAGTCCGTTCGGCCGGTTGATCGCGCAGGAGAAACTGGAGGGCTATGAACCAGCGCCCGGCCAACACGTGCCTTATCACGGGTATCGCTTTCGGGTGTTGAAGCAACAAGGCGCCGCCGCTCCGGGCGGGAAGTACTGCTACGTTATCAACGGAAACATGGTCGCGGGTTTTGCGCTGATAGCGTATCCCGTGGAATATGAATCATCAGGGATCATGACTTTCATTGTGAATCAGCGCGGCAAAGTTTTCCAGAGGGATTTGGGAATCAATACGCCTGACATGGCGCGGCGTGTCACCCAGTACAACCCGGACAGCAATTGGAAACTGGTGAAGGACTAGAACGAGCATTGCTGGCGCTTGGGCATCGACTTCGTCAGAAAGGTGTGCCATTGGTTATCGATAAGGAAAAAGATGCCCCGGTCGCGCTGGAATCGATCCTTTGCACCGATGAATTGAATCGGCGTCCCTCGCGTCCGCCGGATTACGCAGTCGAGAACCGCGCGCTGGTGGCACTGGGCCAGGCGCTGGCCGACTCGCCGTCAACCGTTCTACAGACATTGGCCGACACGATCCTGGATGTGCTCCAATCCGATTCAGCCGGCATCAGCCTCTTGGCCAAAGATGGAAAGCGGTTCTACTGGCCCGCGATCGCGGGCATCTGGACACCTCACATAGGCGGCGGCACGCCGCGCGATTTCAGTCCCTGCGGTGACGTACTTGACCGCAGCATTCCGCTCATGATGAAACGTGTCGAGCGGCGTTACACCTATTTCCTGCCGGTTACACCTCCAGTCGAAGAGTGCCTGCTGGTTCCATTCTACGTGGAGGGAAAAGCAGTCGGCACCATCTGGGCGATCGCACATAGTCATCGCCGCAAGTTCGACAACGAGGACCTGCGACAAATGGCCAGCCTGGGCCGGTTTGCTTCATCAGCGTACCAGGCACGGGCGGTGCTGGAAACCTTGGCGAAACATAGCCAAGTGCGCGCCGGGCTTGCCGCCATCGTGGACTCTTCGGATGAAGCCATTGTCGGTATGACGCTGGAAGGCATCATCACATCCTGGAACCGTGCCGCCGAGAGAATATTCGGCTTCACCGTTACGGAAGCGGTGGGACAGAATATCACCCTCATCGTTCCGGCCGAGCATCGCGCGGAAGAGGATGATGTGCTCGCTCGCCTTCGGAGCGGCCAGAGAGTGGACCACTTTGAGACCGAGCGGCAGACCAAGAATGGTCGGCGCGTCAGCATTTCGCTGACCGTGTCGCCGATCAAGGACGCATTAGGGCACATCATCGGCGTGTCGATGGTGGGACACGACATCAGCGAGCGCATGCGGATGCAAGCGGCGCTGCAGGAGTCGGAGATTCGATATCGGCGGCTATTCGAGGCAGCGCACGACGGGATTCTGATTCTTGATGCGCAGACCGCCAAGGTCGTCGATGTGAACCGCTATATGCTCGACCTGCTGCGTTTTCCCCGTGAACATTTCATCGGCAAAGAACTGTGGGAGTTTGGAGTGTTCCGGGACAAGTCAGAGAATCAGGAGGCGATGCGGAAGCTGCAGCATGAAAGCTCGATCCGCTACGAAACGCTGCCGTTACAGGACCGGGACGGTCGGCGCATCCCCGTGGAGTTCGTCAGCAACATCTACCAGGAGGACCACCATCCGATCATCCAATGCAACATCCGGGACATCAGCGAGCGCAAGCGGTTCCAGAATGAGCGTGAGGCGCACCTGCACAACGAGCAGCTCCTGCGCTTGGAAGCGGAGACGGCCAACCGGGCCAAGGACATCTTCCTGGCCACGCTCAGCCACGAACTGCGCACGCCGCTCAACGCCATTGTGGGTTGGACGAGCATCCTGCGCGGTCGGGGCTGTAATGAAGCCGATTTGCAAGAGGGTCTGGAAGCCATTGAGCGGAATACCAAAGCTCAGGTTCAACTGATCGACGACGTGCTGGACATCGCCCGAATGGTCTCGGGTAAGCTGCGCCTGGAAATCCGGCCCTGCGAGTTGACGGAGGTGATCAATGCGAGTGTTGAAGTGGTGCGGCCGTCGGCGGAAGCGCGCGGCATTAAGCTGGACTTGCAACTCGACCCATCGGCGAGCCGGGCGTCGTGTGATCCGGCCCGGATTCAGCAGGTCGTATGGAATCTCGTCGCCAACGCCATCAAGTTCAGCCGCAACGGGGGAACGATTCGCGTGACTCTGGGGCGAGACCAAAGCTTGAACATTCAAGTCAGCGATGTCGGGCAGGGAATCAGTCCGGACCTGTTGCCCTATGTCTTTGACCGCTTTCGCCAGGCAGACAGTAGCACGCGGCGGCGCTTCGGCGGGTTGGGACTCGGGCTTTCCATCGTCAAGCAGATCGTGGAAATGCACGGCGGCACGGTGGAAGCGAGCAGCGAGGGGGAAGGCAAAGGCTCGACGTTCACGGTCCGCCTGCCCATCGGCGCAGTGCTGATCGATGAGAACGACGTGGAGGCAGGTGATAAAACATCGGGCTGGGGCGACGGTGAACGACCGCCAAGGCCGGTGCGTCGCTGGTGCGTCTTGACGGGCTGCGTGTATTGCTGGTGGACGATGAAGCCGATGCGCGGCGGGTTCTGGTGCGGGTGCTGCAGGACGCGGGGGCCATCGTCACGGCGGCGGCCAGTGCCGGCGAAGCGATCGAGGCGCTGCCCACGGCGCGCCCGGAAGTGCTGGTCAGCGATCTGGGGATGCCCGATGTGGACGGGTTCGATCTGATTCGCAAGGTGCGCGCCGGCGGGCATAACGCCAAAGAGTTGCCAGCGGTGGCGCTGACGGCGTTCGTCCACAAGAACGACCAGCGGCAGGCGCTGTTGGCGGGATTTCAGGTGCATGTTCCCAAGCCGGTTGATCCACATGATCTGACGGTGGTCATTGCGAGCCTCGCCGGACGGACGGGTTAACTCAGCGTGTCAGTGCCCTTGGAGGAGCCACGGTGGCAGAGGCAGACGACAACAAGGCACAACAAAAGGTTAGTGCGGGATCGGTGAACGACAAAGCCATTTACGAAGAAACGGCGTTCGGCCGGCGACGTGTCAGCAAGGTGCCGAAATGGCTCGCGGCATCTATCCGGTTCGGCGCAATACCAATCCTGTTTGTCTATCGCCGCTTGCGGCGCGGCCGGGGCGCATGACAGGTGTCTTGACCCCATGCGGTTCGGGGTCGGTTCAGACACCTTTTGGTCATCAAGCTGTGAAGGGATGCAAGCCGTGACTATCACTCCACCCGTGGCCGTATTTGCTGCTGCGCAACCTTCGGCCATCCGATCCGGAGCGGAGTCGGCAGACGGTCTTACAAGCGAGAAGGCTCGACTGCTTGCGTCCCAGTTCGGTCCAAACTCGATACCCGATACATCGGCGCATCCAGCGCGAATGGCGATCGAAAAACTCTGGGCGCCGATTCCCTGGATGCTGGAAGCGGCCATCGCGCTACAGGTCGTGCTTGGCGCATACGTCGGAGCCGCAATCATTGCCGTGCTTCTGCTGTTCAACGCCGCCCTTGGATTCTTTCAGGAGAGCCGCGCTGCGGCAACGCTTGCTGCGCTCAAATCGCGGCTTGCCTTGAACGCTTCGGTTCGCCGAGATGGTGTGTGGAAGAATCAACCCGCCGCCGACTTGGTGCCGGGTGATATCGTGAAGCTGTCGCTTGGTGGTGTGGTCGCCGCGGATGTGCAACTTGTCGAGGGAAACGTCCTGCTCGATCAATCCATGCTCACCGGCGAATCGATCGCCACTGAAGCGGGGCCGGGGTTTCAGACTTATGCCGGCGCACTGGTCCGCCGGGGCGAAGCGGTGGCTCGGATCACGGCGACCGGAATCCGCACCAAGTTCGGTCGAACCGCGGAGCTGGTTCGCAGCGCCCATGTCGTCAGTTCACAGCAGAAGGCTGTGTTTCGCGTGGTGCGGAATCTCGCTGCATTCAACGGCGTTCTGATCGTCGGTCTGGTGATTTACGCTCTGGCTCATTCGATGCCAATGCGGGAAATCATCCCGCTGATTTTGACGGCGATTCTGGCATCAATTCCGGTTGCATTACCGGCGACGTTCACGTTGGCAGGCGCTCTGGGGGCACAAGCACTGGCTCGCCAGGGAGTTTTGCCGACCCGGCTCTCGGCTATCGACGAAGCGGCCACGATTGATGTGTTGTGTGCGGATAAAACCGGGACGCTGACACGTAACGAGCTAACTGTCACGGCGATCCACCCAATGCCCGGTTTCGACGAAGCACACGTGCTGACGATGGCCGCGCTTGCCAGTTCAGAGGGCGGACAGGATCCCGTGGACGGGGCGGTTCGTGCTGCCGCCCATGGCAAAGTTTCCGCGGATCCGCCCAAGCTAATTCATTTCGAGCCTTTTGATCCGGCAAAGAAGATGTCCGAGGCAACGGCATTGGACTCGAAGCTTGGAAATCTTCGCATCATAAAGGGAGCCTTTACCGTAATCAGCCCTCTTGCCGCTCCCTCAACGACGGCGTCGGCAGCGGCAAGCGAACTGGAATCCAAAGGCTTTCGGGTGCTGGCTGTTGCGGCAGGGCCACCCGCAGCGATGCAAATTCTGGGACTGATCGCGCTCAGCGACCCCGCCCGCGAAGATTCAGCCGCTCTGGTCACTGAATTGAAATCGCTCGGTATCCGCACGGTGATGGTCACAGGCGACGCGGCGGCAACGGCAAGCATTGTGGCCCATACGGTCGATCTTGATGGAGCAGTATGTCCACCAGGGCCGATCCCGGGTGATGTTCGGCCGGACAGCTTTGCCGTCTATGCTGGTGTGCTCCCGGAAGATAAATACAAACTGGTGAAGGCGTTTCAGAAAGCCGGTCACAACGTCGGCATGTGTGGTGACGGAGCAAACGATGCGCCTGCGCTTCGGCAGGCGCAAATGGGAATCGCCGTGTCGAGCGCGACGGATGTCGCCAAGTCCGCCGCCGGATTGGTGCTCACCGACCCCGGGCTCGCCGGCATCGTTGCCGCGGTGAAAGAAGGGCGCACCACGTTCCAGCGCATCTTGAACTACGCGCTGAACTCCGTGACCAAGAAGATCGTGCAGGTGATGCTTCTGTGCGTGGGGCTGATCATGACCGGGCACGCGATCTTCACACCGACGCTGATGATTATTGTGATGCTGGCGGGTGATATACTGGGAATGTCGCTGACGACGGACAACGTGCGGCCGTCGACGATGCCAAACCGCTGGCGCATCGGCAACATGACGATCGCGGGCATTTTTATGGGTTTTTCTGAACTTGCGTTCTGTGTCGGTGTTCTGGCAATTGGTCATTTCCACCTGAAGCTGGGCACTGCAACATTGCAAACGCTGGTTTTCGTCACGCTGGTGTGTGGAAACCAGGCAACGACCTATGCGGTTCGCGCCCATCGGCGAATCTGGTCTTCACCTCATCCGAGCCGGTGGGTGGTTTTATCGTCTGTCGCCGATGTGCTGATCGCCGCGACATTGGCCGCATGTGGCTGGCTTATGGTACCGTTGCCGCTCTGGATCGTGAGCAGTGTGATCGCCGGCGCGATCGCTTTCGCCTCTGTCCTGGATTTAGTGAAGGTCTCCGTATTTAGCCGCTTAAAGATTGCATGAACGGTCAAATAAGCGACGGCGATTTGGAACGCCAAAACGTGTCCAGTGAAGTGGAGGAGATGCCGATGAATGCACCAATTTCCACACTTGCCGGCAAACCGGCGCCCAAGGAAATGCTGGTGGATTTGGCTCGGCTGGAACGTGAATATCATGAGCGGCGACCCGATCTCGCAGACCCCGGCCAGTTAGTCAGCTTTGGCACGAGCGGATAGAGGTGCCCGAAGTAGATTTCAAAGTCGATGTTATGCGTATCACGTGCGACCGGATCGATTAGGTGAACACTACCGCCCCAACCAAGAACGACGTACTCCTGCCAGACTATGCACTCGACGAACGGGCCACCATGCAAGGGCCACGCATCAACGCGTGCATATGGCTCTCCCTCACGCTCGATGGTCACGTAAGACGCCTGGGGTTCCGCGTCCCGTCGGTACCGGGCCAACGCGGATTGGTTCCATATCCGTCCAATGGCCCTCTACGGTGTTGTGTAACTTAACGGCGTACATTCAGGCTGGATAACGGATGACAATCTGTGGCGGCCAACGCGACGCGCCAATGAACATTGTATCAAAAGGTAATAGCCCGACGCGAGATGGGACCGCTTACAGCAGCGTATAGCTACGCGCCAGCCGGACCGCCTGAAATGCGACTAAGCTGGCCCGAGCCGACCTCAACTCGTCGGTCGATGTATCGGGTGTTTCGACATTAGTTACGCGAGCTAAAGCGCCGCCAATGGCTCGGAGTGCTTTCGGAACGAGTGCCTTTTAGTCGGCCCAAAAACTCTCCGGTACACTCTCCACTTCGAAACGGTTCTTCGGCAAGATAGTTTGGATCAAAGTCACTCAGCCCGGTGACGCAACGGTTATGGCAATCAATCGGCGGCGCGGGGGTGGTTGACTCTCGCTTGGAAAAGCCCATTGCAATTATGGTAGTGGCAGCCTTTGACATGAGAGGCATCAAAAACCCTGCGAGGATCATGACGGCTTGATCGATCACGCAAATGCCCGACGCATGCAGGTTATAGCGGTCCGGGATTATGGAGGGGGGGTGTCAAAGCAACTTCAAAAGAGTTTCGGCAAAAGCGAAGGCACCGCGAAAAAATTTTCGGCGAGCCTCATTTTTGGAGACGGCAATGTAGTCTTTTCGTGCATTAAGCTGTGACCATAGCCACGAATGAGTAATTGGTCGGTTCCTAATTCATTGAAGACAGTGGCTACAGGCGTCATTGGCCCACTTTCCTTGAATGCGCCGCATGCATTACATCTCCAGCACGAATTACGTCCAGAAATCCAGGCTGACGCCAGGCCCACAGAGATGTTGCCGATATTTAACGTTCCATCACTGACCGCAGCAATAGGTCCTGTGGTGGCAACACGTAGATTAACCGCCACGCTCATTTGCCGCACTTGATTGTTAGAACGTCATGCGGCGTTACAATCTCGACCCCTGGTGGGAGATCGCCCGTGGAGGAGAAATATCGATTAATGGCTGTTTTACTGAAACTGATAGCCATTGAGACTTCCTCGCCTCGGTGCTTTGCCCATCCTTCTAATTCAACAGCATCAGTACCGGTGCCTTCAACCTTCACGTGCAACGCTTCGCGCAATTGACTGCGACACCATGTAATCAAGGAAGGGTCATGACTAGCTGAGCGGGACGAAAGTCATCGTTTAAGCTGGTTATACCGTGCGAAACCGTTATGTTGTTCGTTCACGAATCTCGGAGGCTGTTTTTCGTCGCTTTTTGCGTCATGTGGC
>Ga0302179_10000304_pt1 | contig 35033 bp, 36 predicted proteins | sample I_Palsa_E3_1_FD_198788 | JGI IMG/M metagenome (GOLD analysis project Ga0302179, IMG submission 198788) | Peat permafrost microbial communities from Stordalen Mire near Abisko, Sweden - I_Palsa_E3_1 | ecosystem: Environmental > Terrestrial > Soil > Palsa > Peat permafrost | place: Sweden...
CGGTTCAACCAATGCCCACAGTTCGTCGGGCACCAACAACTTGCCCATAGCGTCCTCCATGACGTTTAGACGCTATACATTGGCCGAAGCCGTCTATCGTGACAAGGGGCATTTTTAGAAGCTCTAAATGCCCAAAGGGAGAAATCCCACAACAGCGTTGGGCGCATCGCGATTTTCTTGGCCTAGGCCATTAATCCTGGATCGACAGGTACAAAACGGATGGAAAAAAAGGGGGATGACTGACTGTCACCTATACGACTCCGAGATGCCGATAAGGGAAAAACTCAAATGCCTTGGTTCTCACTCCATGCTGTTTCCTCGTCATAACGAAAACACACTATTTCGTTATGCCGCTGACTCATTGCACCATCGCCGAGCCATAACTCGTTATGCTCGCGAGCTTCCCCGATATGACGAGTAGGAGATGCGTTATGCCGCGAGATGATGGCGTTATGCCGGCGGCCTTCTCCGTTATGCAATGACACGCTTTCGTTATGCGGAAGCCGGTTGCCGTTATGCCAACACACAACTCTGTTATGCCAAGGGGCGATTCCGTTATGCCAACACATGATCGCGTTATGCCGGAGTCGAGTTTCGTTATGACATCGCGCATTTTCGGTGTGCATTTATAGTCTGGGCGGCGTGCGCAAGTGCGGGTACGTTGTTTTTATCGCGCTGGGCTGCCCAGGTCGTGTGGTTAAAGTCATTCGTTCAAGAACGGAAGTGCCCATGCCGATGCTGGTGAATGTATGTTGCTGCATCCACCACCGATGTCTAATGCCGAGCGTCAGCGCCGATTTCGTGAACGGAATCCCGGGTATTACGGCCGCTTGCACAGGCGGCGTCGGGCAGGAGAGAAGGCTGCCGCAACGCTCATTACAGCGGGGGCACAAGCGACGGCCATGAAGCCCGAACAGCTTGCACTGCCCGCGCCGGTGGAGGCTATCGAAATTCCGGGGATGAATACGATTCCGACGATGCAGCAGCTTTCGCAGCTCGACACGGCGCGATGAGCTCCAACCGCCTCAAGCCTTAAACAATCCAGCCCCCACAAAACTTCCTTCAGCGATGCCGGCCGGGCACGCAAAAAGTCCGCTGCCGACGTGGGTAACGAACTGGTTCATCATGTCGAATTTGGCCATGCGCTCGAAAATTTTGATGAAGCCGGTGCGCGGGTCGCGCTGATAGCTGACGAAGAGCAGGCCGGCGTCGTATTCCATGCCTTGCCGCCAGGGCGGCCAGCGCTCGGAGGTGAAGCTGACGCCATCGTTGTAGGAATACGATCGCCGCAGGATTCGGGCACCTTCGTTGCTGGCGGCGGTGGCCATCCTCAGGTGCGCATTGTCCGGGATGACCGGATTGCCGTCGGTGTCATTGGCATCTAAGTCGACCGCATCGAATTCCGCTTTTTTACCGAGCGGGGCGCCGGAATATTTTTGCCGGCCTACGGTTTGTTCCTGAAACGAAAGCGGCATCTGTTCCCAGTGCTCCAAGGCAATGCGAATTCGCCGCACTACGGTGAAGCTGCCACCTTGCATCCATTCGGGACCTTCCTTGCCGACCCAGACGAATTCGCTCAGCGACGCCGGATCGGAGGGATTGCCCGTGCCGTCCTTGAAGCCCATGAGATTGCGTGGCGTTTGGGTTGTGCCGTAGGAGCCGAGGAATCCGGTCTGCGCCCAGCGGATTTGCACGAGATCTTTCCCCAACCGTGCCAGTTGCCGGACCGCATGAAATGCCACTTGCGGATCATCGGCACAGGCCTGCACGGATAGATCGCCACCGGTCTGGGCTTCGATAAGCTGATCGCCGTTGAATTTCGGCAAATCGACCAAAGCGGCGGGGCGGCGGGACGCCAGGCCGTAGCGGTCTTTTCCATCTTTGATGAACAAGCCCGGACCGAAACCGAATGTCACGGTTAATCGCGCCGGAGATAATCCGAGGGCATCACCGCTATCAACGGCGGGGACAGCGGCGTCCGATGTCAACGGCTGTGCCGTCAACCCGCGCGCCATCCGGGCTGCGGCATTGGTCCACATCGCCAGCAGTTTCACCACATCCGCCCGATTCGCTGCCACCAAATCGAAAGCCGCGAAATAGGTATGGTTCTGAACCGCGGTGACGATGCCGCCTTGGTTCGGTCCCCAGAATGGTTCGATGGCGCCGGCATCGACTTGTGTCGTCGCCGAATTTACCGCCGCTGTCGTGGATGGCGTTATGCCCGCCGCTGCGACGACGCCGCCGGTCATCGACAAAAATCGTCGACGAGTCAGATCGGTTTGGTCGCCGGGTCTGTCGCTCATCGGGCCTCCACCAGGGCGTTCACATCATCCTCGACATAATAGAATCCCTTGCCATCCGGCGTCATGGCAAAGCCGAACAAATCACCATTGCCCGGCGGCGATTGGGCTTGATCGGCGTCGATCCATTGCGCGTACAGTTGTTTGCCGGCGGCCGGATCGATTTCGACAATCTGGCCGTTCACGCCATTGCACGTCAGCAGATGTCCATTGGGTGCCACGCCCAAAGACAATGGCCGCCGCAGCAATCCATCCTTGGTAATGGTGCGGCCGGTGCCGGCGCTGGTGGTGCGGGTCGGAGCATCATCGATCGCCACAATCTGATTCTCCAGCGCATCGGAAGCAAACAGCGTCTTACCATCCGGCGACATCGCCAAACCGGTCGGACCGATCAAAAAAGAATCCCGATCCGCGCGCTGGCCAAATCCCTGGGCGATCACCGTTTGATTTTTGATCTTCGGCGGCTGGCCGGCGGGAATGTCCAGATCGATCCGCAGAATCGTCGCCTTTTTCACGATGATGGGATAACCCCGCGCATCTTTCACGTCCGGTCCCGGCACGTCCAAGCCGGACATGCTGACAAACAGCGTCGCCGTCGTGCCGTGATCGATCGTCGCCATATTTCCCCACGGCCCGTTGATATTCGGCCCGGTCCAGGCGGCGACGGGTTGGCCATTGGGGTCGATCACCAGCAGGCAGCCATCGCTTTTGGTGCGGGTCGTGCCATCGGTGCTGGGCAAACTGCCGACAATGATCCAGCCGCTTTTGAGCATCGTCATCGCCGTGGTCAAGCCGACGCCGCCGGGGCAAAGCGCAGAATGCGCCGGCAACTTGGCGAACAAACTCATCTTCTTACTCGACGGATCGTACCTCATGATCGTCGTGCCAGTTCCCTGCAGGTTCGACATGTTGTTGAAATTGTCGATCAGCACGTCGCCTTCATGAATTTTCCCGACCGACGCCGGAGCGACGATGATCGCATACGGATTCAAATCACCGTTCTCGGAAATGGTGCTGCAGCGGGTGATGTGCTTATGCACCGTCTCCAAAAATCCGCGCGGGGCGGCATGCACCGTTGCCGCGATCAATGCCATTGCCGATATCCAAATCTTTTTCACAACTGCCTCGCTTCACTTTTTGGTTCAAAACGAAATATTCACGCGCATGCCGATGACCAGTTCGTCTTTGATTTTATGGTCGGCCCGGGGATCGGGAATACCGCCGCCGGGATTGAAAACATACTGCAAATCCGGCTGAATCTGGCACCAGGGTGTGAGCTGATATTGATACGTCGCTTCGATAAAAGTCTCACCGCTGCGCACCGGATAATTGGAATCGGTGAAGTGCCCGGTGTCCCGATCCAGGGCGGACGCGCTGCTGCTCACTTTGGCATAACCCAAGGCAATGCCGAACGTGTCATCATCCCGATGCGGCAGCGGATCATGCAGCGTGAGGCCGGCGTTCAGGCTCAAATCGACCAAATTGCGATCCTCTTGGGGCGTTCCCATAATACGGACAAAGCCATTGAGCGTTCGATCGGCATCATCGTTGGATCGCCAAATCATCTGATCCGCCACGGCATAAAGCGAATAATCGCCGTGATGCGATCGGGCAATGCCGTTGCTGGCCGGGTCCGCCAGCAAGCGGCCGGTGCTGTCGATGCGATAGTCAGCAAAACTTTCACTGTCGAACCAAAAGCCGAGCTTGTATGTCCGGGCGAGCGGCTCGGATTCACCCGCATACACCATCGATCCCAGCGCCGGGTAGGCGTACTGAATTTCGCCGATGACCAACGCGCCGCCATTGAGCGGAAAACTGGTGCCCGATGGATTGACCTGTTGGGGATCGCCGGAGTTGTTGGCGACCGGACTGCCGTTGAAAACGCCGAGCAGGACGGTGAACGAATCAGTCGGCTTCGCACGCACCCGAATACCCAGGTCGGATAAAGGATAAGCAGGCCCGCCGCCGGGCAGATCGGCTGACGGCACCATCGGCCAGCCAAACATGGTATTCACAAAATATCCCGCATTCTGGCTGACGATGAATTCCTGGTCCAGACTCTGCTGGCCGATTTTCACGTCGAGCTGATTTTGCGAGAAGAATTTTTGCTGAAACCAGAGTTCCCAAAGGCGCGTCGACCGATCCGCTTCGATGCCGCTGGCGGTTTGCAGCGTGTCGAGATTGTCGGCGCTGAGATTGCGCCCATGAATCTGCAGGGCACTGATATTAAATAGGCCCCCGTTCCAGTCGAATGCGCGTTGCGTGTCGAGAGTGAGCGTGGCCGTCGTCAGGCCATCGTAATCAAATCCCTGTCTTGCCCCGCCGGTGACGTTGCCGAGCACTTCGCTGGTTTCGGTGAGTGAAAAATTGATGCCCGCTTTGCTGAGCATGGGCCGCAGTCCGAACATGTCGCCGAGCAGAAAGCCGGTGCGCGAGAGATTGGAAAATGGCCCCGTTGGTGCGGCTTCCGCGGGATTCTGGCCCTGTTCCTGCGGATTGGAAGAGGTCTCCGCCAAGCCCGGAGCGGGTGGCGGCGTAGCAAAACTCCGGACACTGGCTGCGATCGCCAAAGCCATGAATGGACCATGCAAGTAACTTCTGAATCTCATTGAGCCTCTTTTCCCTATGATGTAATGATTGAAAAATACCATATACTGAGACTCAATCTCAATTGCAACAGCGCAAAGAGAATATTTTGCTGTCGAAAAATCGTGCGAAAAGGTGGGGATGGGCGCGGAAGGATTCGAACCTTCGAAGGCTAAAGCCATCAGATTTACAGTCTGACCCGTTTGACCACTTCGGTACACGCCCGAACTGCGGAAAGTAAACAGCTTGCGGCCAGAATGCAATCCTCGGCGGCCAAGGCTTCCCTTCCAGAGCCGGCACCGAGGTGATGGCTTGTCCGCTACCGGTGATTTTTTTGCCTTAAATTCTCGAAAGTTTTAGGTTTATGGAATCGTCGGGACGGAAGGCAGCCGGCCGGTAGTATACCAGCCGAAGATAGAGCGTCGGAGGGAAGTGCATTTGGGGAGTAGAACCAGTGGCCACGGCTTCGATGCGCCCCAGGGGCTGAGGGTGTGGCGCGCGAACCCCTGTAGACGAACAACATGGCGGCGATGGTGCGTCCTGATCGGCGCGATGCCGTTGCTGGGGCCGCAGAGGCTTTGGGCAAATACCGACAAATGGACCGGCACGGTCAGCAATTGGTCGAGCAACACCGGCTGGTCGCTGAATCATCAGCCGGGCAATCTCGACACGGCGCAGATCGTCGGCAGCAGCAGCGGCTCGAACATTTTGACATTCGACTCCGTCGCGACAGCCACCAATCTCGCGGTACTTTGGATCGATGCTTCCAAGCTGACCACTTCAATCACCTTGTCACAGGCGACCGGCTCGCTGACCACGGGTCTGGAAATCATCGGTTACACCAATAGCGGAACACTCTCCTTCAGCGGCGGCACGCATATCGTAGGCGGCTCGGGAACCAACAGCCTTTATCTGGGTTATAACCCCGCCTCGACCGGCAACGTCAACATTACCGCCGGCTCGCTGCAGATATTGAACGCACCTCTCTACGTTGGCTACAATGGCAACGGCAACCTCACGCAAAGCGGCGGAACCGTCCTGCTCAGCGGCAGCGGAACCAACGGGCTGATCGTCGGCGACAACAATGCGGGCACCTACACACTCTCCGGCGGCCTGCTTTCGGTGTCCAACGGAGCCACCACCCTGGGCTTGAACCTGGAGCTATCCAACACGTTCAATCAAACCGGCGGCAGCAACATCACCGGAACTCTCGACATCGGTTTTTTCAGCACCTCCTCTTACTCGCTTAGCAACGGTGCATCGCTGAGCGTCATCAGCACCACAACTGTCGGCGACAACGCCACCGGATCGTTCACTCAATTCGGCGGAAACGCATCGTTCAACTCGGACTTGCAGATCGGCGACAATGCTTCCAGCTCCGGCACGCTCTTGCAATCCGGCGGTGCAGCCAGCGTGACGGGCAATCTCCTGCTCGGACTGCAAATAGGGGTAATGGTATCGTTTGAAAATCAGAATCTGGGCAATTCGCTTGACGGTTCCGACTGACTTGTTCACAGTGTCGGCATGGCAAAGAAAAAGAGCAAGCCGAAACGGAAGCGGGAGCCACGCAAGGACTCGGCGCAAATCGCCCTGGCGGTGGTTGAGAAGGCAATCGGGGGCAAGCTGGCCGATGGGATGAACCTGAAGCGCAAATAGAGGCGATTGCTCTAATGCCTAACTGATTTTTGGTATTTCCCAGTCCTCTGATTTATCAAAGAGTCCTGGCACTTCTGGGAATATGGGCGATACGATATCAAGCTGATCGTGAAAGTCGTCAAAAGAGGTGTTGGCCTTCATCAGCCCTGTCGCTTGGCCCAACTGAAACGAAATTGCCGGATGACCAATGTCATCGCTTGTCCATCGATGAAGTTTGTCACTCTTTTTCCCGCGCTCCAGCCGACGATTCTTGATCGCAACCAAAAGTCCCGGAGCAATCCTTCGGTAAATAATGTCATTTGTGAGTTTGCCAAAATAGGGCGGCAATTTCATGTCTGGACGAAGCTCTACATTCTTGAGCCTGCAAAGGTGCTTGAAATATTCCGGCGGAAACATTCGTACCTGACGGCTCAAACTCTCCGCGAGAAACTTGTTTAGTTGTTCCTCTAAATCATGGCGTGGCCGTTCATATTGGAAACCCGTTGCCTCATCGACGAGCGCAATAATCCCGACGCGGGCAAACCCACGCACCAAAATCTCGCACCGTTTTGCAATATGCTCTTGCTGATAATTCAGCTTTCCCTTTTGGCGGGCATCCAAGACGGCATCGCACATGTCCGCCAAGATCGTGGCTTCATAGCCGTAAGCGATTGATCCGGTTACCCGAAACTTAATTGGGTTCATGATCATATCGCGTAAAGGCTCTGGTACAAAAGGGTTAATCGATTTCGTAGCCAAAAAACGCACAAGACGATCACCTGATCCGCGACCTGCCGTTCCCTGCGCCATATTGAGTGCATCGATCATGCCGCCTTGCACCAAAACTCTGCGTTTATCGTTGAGTACATAGCACGCAATGTCTTCTGCAATTCCTGGGATTCGCAGCGGATGGTCAGGCGACCCCCACTCGGCAATTGGCATACCCCCAGATTTTCCGGCTCTTTTCCATCGTGCTTCAACGGCACGTCGGCCAGCGTCGCTGCGTTCTTCAGCGGTAAGTGCCTTGGCGCGGGCATGACCGCCTTGTGAAGCGGCTTCGCTTGATCCGAATGCGGGATTATTCATATCCATTAATGCTCCTTTTCATGGCATTATACATGCCTGTAGATACGTGGCAAGTATAATGTGAAAAAATATTTTGTTCTTGCCTTATACGTGCCTTGCACGTATATTGGTTGGCATGAACAAGCTAACCACCGCCAAGCAAGTCCAAGTCGTTTCGGCGCTGATCGAAGGAAACAGCATCGCCAGCATCGTTCGGATGACGGGCGTGGCCAAAACGACGATCCTGCGCTTGATGACAAAGTTCGGGGAAGCCTGCCAAGCGTTCCATGACCGCGAAGTGCGCGACTTACCGGCTCGCCGGATTCAATGCGATGAGGTTTGGGCGTTTTGCCACTGCAAGCAAAAGAACGTGCGCGATGAATTGAAAGGCACGATCGGCATCGGCGATGTTTGGACGTGGACCGCTCTGGACGCCGACACCAAGCTAATGGTCGGCTGGGCCATCGGTAGCCGTGATGGCGGATATGCCCATGAGTTTATGAATGACATCGCCGGCCGCTTGTCCAATCGGGTACAACTCACCACGGACGGCCACAAGGCGTATCTGGACGCGGTGAACGACGCTTTCGGAACCAACATCGACTATGCGATGCTCATCAAAGTCTATGGCCCTGAATTGGCCGGCCCTGGCCGCTATTCCCCGCCGGTCTGCATCGGCACACAAACGTGCGCCATCAGCGGCAATCCCGATCGTAGCCACGTCAGCACAAGCTACGTTGAGCGGTCGAATCTGACCGTCCGCATGGGAATCCGTCGTTACACCCGTTTGACCAATGGCTTCTCCAAGAAATTCGAGAATCACATTGCCATGACCACGATCTTTTTCGTGCATTACAACTATTGCCGGATTCACCAGACTTTGAAAACAACCCCGGCCATGCAGGCGGGTTTGACGGATCGGCTTTGGGAAATTGAGGATTTGCTGAAATTGATGGACTAGGGCGCGTTACAATCCCGCGATGCGACGGTTTGGAAAATGGATGTTTAATGGGCTGGCGGTGCTGTCGCTGGTGTTGTGCGTGGCGTTAATGGTCCTATGGCCGCTGGGTCATAGACGCTCCGAAAGCTGGTGGTTCACCACCCAAGACCGAACCACGGGATTTGTTACAGCAATTAGTCTCGAAAACGGAAAGGGGTGGATTGTTGTCTCCGACGTACGCACCCGGCTTAAACCAGTCGAGCCGGGATACAAGGGTTGGCACCACGGATTGCTGTACCAATCTTTTGCAGCCAAGTTCGGTGGATGGTGGAACTACTATCGTGGTGACGTCACTAACAAAAAGCTGGATCGACATTGGCGAATGATCCGAGTGCGCGTTGCCTTGAGCACAGCCTTGACGGCGATCCTGCCGCTTACTTGGTTCGCATGGGCCATATACCAACGTCGCAAGCGGAGGGTGCCGGGTTATTGTCTCCACTGCGGCTACAACCTCACCGGCAACATCAGCGGCGTATGCCCGGAATGCGGGAAGCCGATTGCGTTAAAGGCGTGATTCTGAAATACAATTTTCAAACGATACCATTACCCAAATTGGAAGTTTCGGCTCGGCCAATCTCAGCGGCGGGTCGTTCAGCGCGGCCGGGGCGTACATCGGCGGCAACAGCAATGCTGCCGGCGGAACGGGAATGCTCAGTGTCAGCGGCGGTGATTTGACGATCGGCGGACTTCTCAAGCTTTACACTGCTAATGCCGCCAATTCCCTAGCCTTGTCGGGCGGCGGCACCATTTCCGCCGGCTCGCTCGATCTCGGCGGTAATTTTTCCCGATTCACTTGGACCGCCGGCACGTTGCTGATCAGCGGGAGCAATGGTCTGAACATCGACGGCGGCTCCACGGTGGGGGGAAGCTGGACGATCGGCACGGGTCAGAATCTGACCGTGAATTATTCCGAAACCGTCGGCTCCAGCACCAACGGCGGCGCCTTCACGCAAACCGGCGGTAATCATACCGTGCTCGGCACGCTGACCATTGCCAGCGGCGTCGGGGCAAGCGGCACGTACACGTTAAATGGCGGGGTCCTATCGGCGGCCGTGGTTGACAACGGAAATTTCACGCAAAACGGCGGCATTTTCACCGGCTCCTTGAGCATCAACAACAATTTCAATTTCACTGCCGGAACATTTAACGGGCCGCTAACTATCGGACTCGGCGCCAACGCCAATTTCAACGGACCGTTCACGACCAATTCCAGCGTTGCCATCACCGGCAACGCCACCGTCGGCGCGGCCGCCACGCTGAACACCACCGCCGGTTTCGATTCCGAAGGCGGAGCGATGACACTTGCTGGCGGCACCATGGCCGGCTCCGGTCCGATCCTCAATAATGGTTTGATCAGCGGCTTCGGCGTGATCGGCGGCAGCGGCGGGTTCACCAATAACAGCACCATCAACCAGGGCGCCGGCAATCTCACGCTGGCCAACACCGGTCCAAGCATCAACAACGGCGCCGTCAGCCTCGCGTCCGGCCGGCAACTGATTGTGAGTGCCGCCTACAGCAACGCCGGCTCGATTACCTTGAACGGCGCCATCATTTCCGGCACCTCGACACTCATTAACACGCCCACCGGCTCGCTGAACGGTCCCGGCATGATTTCCGCGCCGCTGAGCAACAGCGGTAATGTGATTGTCGATTCCGGGACACTCACCGTGCCCAGCGTCTTCACCAACTACGGCAACATCCAGCTCGGTGGACTGACCGCGGCGTTCAACGGTTCAGGCATCATCAACGCCAACGAATTGCAAGGATTTGGAACCGTCGGCGCTCCAGTCACCAACAACGCCACCATCGCAGCCATCGGTGGGACATTGACCTTTTCCTCTCCCGTAAACAACGCGGCTACCGGAACACTCGAAGTGGCGAGCGGCACCAAACTTCTTCTCAGTGGCGGCCTGGCCGCCAACAACGGCTTGATCGGTCTTAGCGGCGGCACGGTCGACAGCGGCACGCAATACATCGTCAACAGCGGACAAATCAGCGGTTATGGAATTCTTTCCAGCGGCGGCCTGACTAACTCCGCAGGAGCCACGATCACCCTGGGCGGCGGCACAGCTTCGATTTATGGCACACTGACCAACAATGTTGGAGGCACGGTCCGTGTCAGCCAATCCACCGCTGTATTCCAGGGACCGGTGATTAACAACGGGTTCATGCAAGTAACCGGCGGCAACGTAACTTTTGCCGCCGGATTCACCGACAACGGAATTTACTCCAGCGATCCATCGATTCACACGCTGACCAATCTGACGATCGGTAAGGCGGGAGCGCTTGAAGCCGACGGTGATACTTTTGTTATCAGCGGTAATTTTCTGTCCAGCAGCACGCAAAGTGCTGTGTGGGACACCCGCAGCGCACTGCTCGAGTTCAGCGGCACATCGGTTCACGCCTTTTCCCTCACCGGCTCGGATGAAGGGGCCGCTGCGGCTGGCGAAACGAATAATTTCGCCTGGGGAACACTGCAACTGGATGACAACGGCACATTGTCACTGCAGAACGGCAACGCCAATCCCAGCGGCGCGTTGTATGTCAATGTCCTGGACTTGGCGGATGCGCCGACCGATGGAACGCTTTCTGCTTACATCGCCGATCATCTGGTCAATGCGAACGCCGCCGATCCGATCAACGTGTATTACAATCCAAGCGAGCCTGGTGATGCTTATCTCGATGACCAAACCTTTGCCCTAGGCAGTGGTGGAGGTTATTTGTCACCGCTGGTTCCCGAGCCATCCAGTGTAATGCCTCTGTCATTCGTCGCCGGGGCATGGCTTGGTCGTCGCCGACGCACAGCCCAGTCCGCTAAAAAATCTTCAGTTTAACGAATCATTTCCGCGAATTTGCGATGAATGGACCTCAATTTGTTACTTGATCGCTGGCGACCGCCGAAGTAAATATTGGCCCGCCGCATGGCTTGGCGCGAATTGACCCAGGGATGTGAATTTATGCGTTTTATTAGGACCGACGTTGAAGGATGTTTCGTGATCGAGCCGGATCGCTTTGAGGATGATCGCGGTTTTTTTGCGCGGATTTGGGACGCCAAGGAATTCGCTGCTCATGGTCTAAGCACAGAATTCGCCCAGTTCAATTTGGCCTATAACCACCATGCGGCGACGTTGCGCGGCATGCACTTCCAATCAGCCCCACACGAAGAAGTAAAACTCGTCCGTTGCACCCGCGGCGGCGTTTACGATGCCATCATCGACCTGCGCCCTGGTTCGCCAACTTTTCTCAATTGGGCCAGCGTCGAACTCACCGCCGACAATTACCGCACGTTTTATGTTCCCCGTGGATGCGCCCACGGCTACATCACGCTGGTCGACAAATCGGAAGTCGCCTACCAGGTGTCCGCCGCTTACGCCCCTCATTCAGCGTTCGGCGTCCGCTGGAATGATCCGGCGTTTGGCATTCGTTGGCCGATCATTCCCAAAGTGATTCACGAACGTGACGCCAACTATCCCGATTTCAAGCCCGATTTGGTTGCGGCACGCTGATGCACCCACGCGTCTGAGGCCATGAATCCAATTCAAATCCTGCGTTTTGAGCATGTGCAGATCAACGTCACCGATCTTCCGCGCGCCCGGAAATTCTACGGCGAATTGCTCGGCCTGATCGAAACACCCCGGCCCGAAAGTTTCGATTTCGCCGGTTGCTGGTATCGCCTGGGCGAAGTCGATGTGCATCTGGTCGTTCGTCCGCCGGAACCGGCCAGCCAGCGACATGTCTGTCTCTGGGTTGCCGATGTCCACGCCGCCGCCAAGCACATTGAACAGGCTGGTCATTCCATCCACTGGGACCACAAATACAAAATCCCCGGCGTCGATCGGTTTTTTGTCTTCGATCCAGACGGCAACCGTACCGAAATCCAGGGATCGGACGGCAGCGGTGTGTCACGCTGGGGTTAGCTGATAGAATCGTTTTATGAACGCGCTGTGGCATCGCCTCGTTGTGTCGGCCCATTTTGATCCGCTGGCTCTTTTCGGTCTCGTGGCGGTGACCGCGATGCTCATCTTCTACGCCTTGGAAGATCGCGCACCCGTTTTCATCCTCGCCTTCGCCGCATCGTGCTTCATGGGTTCTGCGTACGGCTTTCTTCAAGGCGCATGGCCCTTTGGCCTCGTCGAAGGAATCTGGGGATTCGTGGCAATTCGTAAATGGTGGCGATCCCCGGCCCGGTGAATCATCGCCTCACCTGTGCTAAAATGAATCCAACGACTCATGGCCAAGCGAGATTATTACGAAGTTTTAGGCATCCCCCGTACCGCTGCCGCAGATGAAATCCGCAAAGCGCACCGCAAACTCGTGCGGCAATTTCATCCGGATGTAAATAAAAACAATCCCAAGTCCGAAGAAAAATTCAAAGAGGTGCAGGAAGCGTACGACGTTCTTTCCGACGAAACCAAACGGAAGAACTACGACCAATTCGGGCATGCCGGCGTCGATGCGGGGGCCGGCGGTGGGGCGGATCCGTTTGAAGCGTTCCGCCGCGCCCAGCAATCGGGGCAAGCGCCGCGCGGCGGAAGGTGGCAGGCGGGACCGAATGTCAGCGTCGAAGATTTTGATTTGAACGGCGAGGGCAATTTCGCCGGAATATTCGAGCAGTTTTTTGGTGGTGGCGGCGGTGGGGCGCGCGGTGGCCGGACCCAAGGGCGAAGCCGAAACCGTCCTGCTCCGGAGCGTGGAGAGGATATTGAATATCCCGTCACGCTGACATTTGCCCAGGCCGCCCGTGGCATGACCCTGCCGCTGCAAATCAACCGTGACGGCAAGCTGGAAACGATTGATATAAAAATCCCCGCCGGTGTGAAAGACGGCAGCCGGGTTCGCATTAAAGGGCGTGGACAGCAAGTCATCGGCGGCGAAACGGGCGATTTGTTCATCATCACCAAGGTGATGCCGCATCCTTATTTTCGGCGGGATGACTTGGACATTTATTTGGATGTGCCGATCAGTTTGTACGAAGCGATTCTGGGAGCCAAGGTGGATGTGCCGACGCTGGACGGCAATGTCACGCTAACCATTCCGCCGGGAACCAACGGCGGTTCCAAGCTGCGCATTAAGGGCCGCGGCGTTGAGCGAGGCGGCGAAAAGGGGGATCAGTATGTCATCATCCTGGTGACGGTGCCGAAAGCGCTTGACGAGGCCAGCCGCCAGCTCCTGCACCAATTGCAGCAAAAAAATCCACTGGATGCCCGAGCCGATGTGAAATGGTAATCGACAGACATCGCATACAATTGGGTGATGGCGGATGATCCCAAATTCCATTCCCCGCCTCCCGGGAAAATGCACTGGGCGGTCCTGGCGTTTCTGCTCGGATTTCTGGCCCTGCTGGTGTTCGTTTGTTTTTATTACCTGCTCCCCGCTTTGCGAGTGTATCAGCACGCCTCTCATGCTGATCAACAGCGACTGCGGGCCTGGTCGACACTGCTCCTGGCTATTTTGCTGGTCATGCTGCTGTGCGGCCTGATCCTCACGTTTCGCATCGGCCGATTTTTCTTTCCGCGGGCCGATCGACGCCGCACGCACACCCGTTACGTCGATGTCTGGGCCGAAGCCGGCCGGCGATTTCAACCGCCGGATTCGGATGATGCGAAATAAATCCACAACCACCGCTGATCGATCGAGTATTTCGTTGTATTAGCGTCGCGCCTCGTTACAATCTCTGTGGGCACCGGGGCGATTAATGTGATCGCGGCCGGGACTGAATTCTCATCGCTTCTTTCCATGGCGTTTACAACATGACGCGGGCTTGGCAAAGCCCAAACGGCGGGAACCGGGAGAGTTATGCCGACAATGCGCAATCCAAAGCGGCGGAGGACTGGAATCTGCTGCGGCCGAGCGGCCATGCTGCTGGCAGCGGCGGCGGCCACGCGAACCCTGTCGGCACAGGATTTCTGGAACGACGGCACCGGCAACTGGAGCGTCGGCGGCAACTGGCTGTCGGGCAATGTACCGGCGGCGGGCGATACCGTTAACCTGACCCAATCCGACGCCACCACCCGCATCGTGACCTTCGACGCCGCCGCCACCAGCGGGACAGGATTCACGCAGCTCACTATCGACGCTACCGGTTCGGGGAGCATGAGCCTCTACCAGGCCACGGGCACACTCAGAGTCAGCGGCACGGAGTACATCGGTAACTCCGGCACCGGCAGCTTTGTTCAGACGGGCGGGTCCAACGTCACCGGTTCTCTCCAACTTGGCGCAGGATCCAACGCCGTCGGATTATACACTTTGAGTAACAGCGCCTCACTGACCGTCAAATCGAATGAGTATATCGGCTACTCCGGCTTGGGTACTTTCAATCAGACCGGCGGTACGGCGTCCATCAACACTCTCGTACTTGGTGCCAACACTGGCGCGAGCGGCACGTACAACTTGAGCGGTGGGAATCTGGCCGTGAACTCCGGCTACATTGGCGATTACGGCGCTGGTGTTCTCAACGTGCAGGGCGGGACCACCACCTTTGGCAACCTCACGGTCGGTTATTATAGTTATGCCACGTCCGTCGGCAGCGCAGGGGCGGTCAACCTGATCAGCGGCACCCTTAACGCGACGGGGTCGACCATCATCGGCCAGGAGGCCAACGGGACGCTCAATTTGCAAGGGGGCTTAGCCTCGTTCCAGAACTTGACGCTGGCCATGAACCACGCCGGCACGCTGACGATCACCAATGGCGCTTCTCTCTCGGTCGCCGGCAACGCCTACTTCGGTTACTCACAGAACGACGCGGTTGTCAATCAGTACGGCGGCGCGGCCAACTTCACTGGCGTTGCCACCAACGCCCTCGCCGTCGATGGCAACGGCACCAACGTTGGCACCTGGAACATGATGGGCGGCACGTTCAGCGGCACCGCCCGCACGCTGTCGATCGGAGGCAACACGGGCCTCTTCAACCAATCCGGGGGCTCGGTCAACGTCGCGAACGTCGCCATCGGCGCTACGTTCTTCTGCGTCGACACGTACAACGTCTCCGGCGGCGCGCTCACCGTTAGTAGCAACCTAAATGTCGGTTACGACGACGGCGGGATCGACACCTTCCACCAGACCGGCGGCACCGTCACAACGACGACGCTCAACGTCGGAGCCGCCGGTGGCACGACTTTCGGGTCGGCCGCGTTCTACCAGCTCGACGGCGGTACCCTCAATGCAACGGGCGATGAAAACATTGGATTCAGCGCAGGCCCCGGCGTCTTCAACCAAACCAGTGGGCTCAACAACGACAGCGGGATCGTCCTCGCCTCGAGCGCGCTTTGGAACGGCACGTACAACCTCTCCGGCGGAACGGTCAGCGGTAACGGTATTTTGATAGTCGGCGGTGCCAGCGGCGCGGTCGGCAACTACAATCAAACCGGTGGCACAGCGGACTTCTTGAGCGTCCTCGGGCCCAGTGGTGGTTCCGCCCCTTATGGCACCGGTAACGTGAACCTATCCGGCGGCGTTTTCAACGTCTCAGGCAATCTCCAAACCGGCCCGGCCCCGAACGGCTCCATCAACTTCACACAGACTGCCGGCGTCGCCCTGATCTCCGGTAATCTCGACATCGCCCACGGCAGCAACTCCACCGCGGCATTCCTTGTCCAAGGCGGCACTTTCAGCGTCGGCGGTAATACCTACGACGGCTCTTCCGGCACCAGCTCTTTCATCCAAACGGGTGGGTCGGTGCAGTTGTCGGCCGTCAACATCGCCGTCAACGCCCGGGGCAACGGCCTTCTCGCCATCGAGGGCGGCACGGCCACTGCCACCAGCCTTTTCGTCGGCGGCTCCAGCTCCGGCGCGGGCGGGACCGGCGTCGTCAGCGTCGCCGGTGGTTCGCTTGCCGTTTCCGGGAGCACCATTGTTTACGCCGCGGCGGGGACATCCGGCGGCACCGCGTTCAACGTGACCGGCGGCGGGTTCACAACCGCCTCGCTTCAAAACCAAGGGTTATTCGAACAGTCGGGCGGCGTCACGAGCCTCGGCACCATCAGCGGCACGGGCACCCTCACCGTCGGCGGCGGCACCGGTGCAGCAAACATGGCAGCTACAGGCATCTCCCAGGGCGCGGCCACGATAAGCCCCGGTGGATATCTCGCTGTCGCCAGCAACGCTGCTCAAGCGACCAATACCGTCACGAATCTGACGATCACTGGTTCAGGCCAACTCGATCTGGCCAACAACAACCTCATCACCAGCACATCTCCTTCCACGATCCGCCAATATCTGATCGCTGGCTACAACGGCGGGGCGTGGAACGGCACGGGCGGCATCAGCAGCATTAACGCCGCTGCGAACACCAACCAATCCACGGCCCTGGGATACACCAGCGGCACCAGCGCCGTGGGAATCGCCTTGGGCCTCGGCTCCAATCAAACCCTCATCAAATACGTTCACTACGGCGATGCCAATCTCGATGGCACGGTCGGCAGCAGCGATCTGAACATCGTTCTGAACAACTACCTTTCGGGTAAACCTGCCACGTGGGATACGGGCGACTTCACTTACGCCGGCAAGGTTGATATCACCGATTTGAACCTCACCCTGAGTAACTATGGAGCGACTGCCGCGACGACAGTTCGTGTCGGCGGCGCGGCGGTGGCTGTTGCCGGGGCATCAACTGCTCACACGCTGACCGGCGTTGCATCGCCGGGAATCGCACCCCCGCCTAATGGCCAGTTGGAACTGATCGTCTACACCGACACCGGCGATGTGCAGCTTGAGGGCAACAACGCCGACATTGCTTCACTGCAAATCACCAGCGCCAGCGGCGGAATCGTCACCGCCAACTGGGATGATTTGAATTCGCAGGGCAACGGCAATTGGTCGGACACGGCCAGGAAAGCGGCCGGCATCGGCGAATATGACAATCAGTTTGTCGTAACCGGCAATTCTCTGTTGCTCAATGGCATAATCGATTACGGCGACATCTACAACATCACCACCAATGCCGAGGATCTCGTTTTCGAGTACGGCTCGGTGGAATCCAACCAAACGACGGTCAACACCGATGTGGGGGTTGTCTACTTCATCCCGGAACCGACCACGCTAAGCCTCATGGGCCTGGCGGCGGTGGGATTGATGAGTCGGCGGCGGCGCGGTGTGCATATCCTGGCTCGGACGACGCAAAATAATAGTAATCGCAAATAACCCGCCTCGGCTGGCCCATCACGGAGGGCGATACCTATCATCTTCCGTCAAACCTGGAGAACGCCGCGTATGAGTCATCCGCATCCCGCTACCCTTGGACAATTGAAAGAATCGGGCTATCGGCCTTGCAGCGTCAAAGATGAACTTCGCCGCAACGTGATCGCCAAGCTGCGGAAGGGCGAGGAACTTTTTCCCGGCATTCTCGGTTACCGCGATTCCGTGCTACCGCAGATTATTAACGGCATTCTCTCCCGCCACGATCTGCTCTTCCTGGGACTGCGTGGCCAAGCCAAGACCCGCATTTTGCGCCTGCTTCCGCAACTGCTGGATGAATGGATGCCCGTGCTGGCGGGCGTGGAAATCAATGACGATCCGCTGACTCCGATGACACAGAGTGGCAAGCGCATCGTCGCCGAGCAGAAGGATGACGCCAAGATCGAATGGGTGCATCGCTCGGATCGATATCACGAAAAGCTGGCGACGCCCGATGTGACGATTGCCGATTTGATCGGTGAGATCGATCTGGTCAAGCACGCCGAAGGGCGATATCTGTCGGATGAATCGACGATGCACTACGGCATGATTCCGCGGTCCAACCGAGGCATTTTCGCCATCAATGAGCTACCCGATTTGGCCCCGCGCATTCAAGTCGGTTTGTTCAATGTGCTGGAAGAGCGGGATGTTCAGATTCGCGGCTATCCGATTCGCCTCGATCTGGATGTGTGCCTCGTCTTCAGCGCCAATCCGGAGGATTACACCAACCGTGGCCGGATTGTCACGCCCCTGAAGGATCGCATCGGTTCGGTCATCCGCACCCATTATCCGCAGACCATTGACGAAAGTCTGGCCATCACCGAGCAAAACGCCTGGCTGCAGCGCGACGGCGGCGTTGCTGTTGAAACGCCTCGGTTCATGAGCGAGATCGTCGAAGAAGTGGTGCGCCTGGCCCGTTCCAGTCCGCATGTGAGCCAGGCCTCGGGCGTGTCGGTGCGCACCAGCATTGCCAACGCCGAAACGCTCACCAGCAACGCCGAGCGGCGCGGCATTCTCACCGGCGAAAAGCGCGTGGTCTCCCGCATTTGTGACTTGAGTTATCTCGTCGCCAGTTGCCGTGGAAAAATTGAAATGACCCTGGCCGAGGAAGAAGGGGCGGAAGACAAATTAATAAAATCCCTCACCGGCGAAGCGGTCAAAGGAGTCTTCGATCGGTATAGCGATCCGGACGGTTTTGAATCGCTGGTCGAGCAGTTCAAGGGAAATTTAACTTTCCCCGCCGGCGATGATCTGCCCGCTGAGGAATTCGTCGCCAACATGAAAGCGGTCAAAGGATTGACGCAGGCCGCTCAGACATTGGCCAAGGAAATGGAGCTCGACAGTGGCGACCCGGCGATCCTCGCCAGCGTCGGGGAATTTCTGCTGGAAGGTTTGTACGTGAACAACCGTCTGAGTAAATACAACTCCCGCGGCAAAACATTCTTTCGCAAGTGATCCTGTAAAGCCGCAACCGGTGGTCGCGGCAATCCACAACCTATCCTCATTTACAACGATGCCTATGCCCCGATTCTGGGTAAGCGGCATCCCGATGTGCCGGACGAGTGAAACTGGGGCCGAGTGGATTCATTAATCATTCTCTTCGAGAAGAAATATCGGTAAACGGCGCTACGCGGGTTTCTCAGTCCTGAAGAGACCGGAGCCGGCTTTAAAGGCCGTTCGCTTTCCGACATCATCGTAAGCGGAACACCCTCAGAGAGATTGGGTTTCTGAACATTTGACGAACTCTAGCACGAGTTCAGAATAGGCATCCCCAATTGGGAGTTCGAGGTTCCGTACGATGCGCCGACGCATGGCCGTCACCGGAGTTTGTGTCCGTGGATCAACCGAGGATTTCTCGTAGTCCTCCCAAAACATCCCGGTCCCGCGCTTCTGCCAAGCAGGCAAATCATTGAAGTTTATGCCCGCCTGAAACAGAAGTTCATTCTTCTGCGAGACACTCATTCCCCTAAGATGGGCGGTCGCTGCCTCGACGCTGTCGCCATTACGACGGAGCAGCCAATAGCAATGTGCGCTGAGTGCGTTTCGATGCGCATCCTCCTGCCGCCATCGGAAATAGTCCTGGACACGAGCCACATTTGGTAGCTCGCAGATTCGGCTGTCGAAAGCTGCCAAGTCGCCTAGAAGGAGGGAGAATTTTGCACTGGCCTCGCCCGCCAGGACGGAATTAAGTTTCCTTGTCTTCCGATTAAATGATGCGTCGTTTCGATGGAACAAGAGCGAGATTTCGTCGCTCTGGGTGTAGCCGTAAATGATCCTCATTCCGCAGGACATTAGATGTTCAACGGTTTGAAGCATGTAGTCGCGAAAACGCTCATCGAAAGGAGCCACGAACGCATGTCGCACCTTGGTTAATGTTGTAAAATTACGCCCATCAATCCGCGCGACGATGTAAATATCCGGTAAAACGCATCTATCTGCGGCCGTTTCAAAAACGCGCATTTTGTTGTCAAGATCGTCGAACTTCATTTTAGCGATTCCACTGTCCAGCCTGTCAGACCTTCGCTCTTTACCACGAACATTGAGTCAAATCCTTCGCGGGTAGTTGGTTTTTGAAGCTTGGCGAACGTGCCCCGAACCCCGATTTCAGGGACCCGTTGCTTTTCTGGCCTCCGCGCATTCCTCACTATCGCCTCCTCGAGCGATATATCAAAGTAGTACAAAACTGCCTCAAATCCGGCGGCTTTTGCGAGCCCGCAGTAGCGTTGTCGTTGCTCTGTTGTTGGATTGGTATTGTCAATGACCATGTCCTGCTGCGCCGCGAGGCAAGCATAAAGCAAAATGTCTTCGCGGTTCCGGGTCTTTAACAGATCCAAGCTTAAGCGCACATGGGTCGTTGAAAAGCGATCGTGGAAGTAAGTGCTCTTACCAGCTCCCTGAACTCCCGAGAAGACGACCATTTGCATGCTCAAATACTACCCCGCCGGCTCTGCTGCGCAAACCACGGCTGGTTCGATGCCTCTCAAACACACGTCTAGTACGCTTGCAGGTAATCCTTTGCTACCATGCATTCGATGGACATCCAAAATCCAAAACTACTTTATCTTAAGGGCAGCCTCTTCGTCATTGGAGGGCTACTCGCGTCGGCGGGAATTCTGCTGATCGTTCCCAGCGTGCGGATCGCAGCATTGTTGGCGATCGCCGTTTGGTGCTTCGCACGGGCATATTTCTTTGCATTTTACGTCATCGAACATTATGTCGATCCGAGCTACCGCTTCGCGGGGCTGTGGTCGTTTATTCGTTATGCTTTGAAGCGGTCTAAAAGCTAAATCTCCAACGATTTTCCGGTCGAATCGCGGAAGTTTTGTCGGCTCATGGTTTTTTGAGTTTATCCAGTATCCGCCGCATCGCCTCTTCGACATTTTTCCGGCTGTTAAAACAACTCAACCGAAAATACCCCTCACCCGCCGCACCGAATCCGCTGCCGGGCGTGCCAACGACGTGGCAATTCTTCAGCAGATAATCGAAAAACTGCCAACTGCTCATGCCATCCGGCGTTTTGATCCAGGCATACGGAGCGTTCACTCCGCCATACATCGTCAACCCAATTTCGCTCATGCTCTGGCGAATGATCGCGGCGTTGGCCAAATAAAATTGCACCAAATCTCGAACCTGCGCTCGGCCTTCGTCGGTATAAACCGCTGCTGCTCCGCGCTGGGTAATGTATGACACGCCGTTGAATTTCGTACTCTGGCGGCGATGCCACAATTTGTGCAGTTCGACGGCCTCGCCATTTTTCGTGCGGCCTTTCAATGATTTGGGCACGACCGTGAATCCGCACCGCACGCCGGTGAATCCCGCCAGTTTTGAGAAACTGCGGAATTCGATCGCCACGTCGCGCGCTCCGGGAATTTCATAAATGGAATGCACGATCGCCGGATCTGTGATGTACGCCTCGTAAGCTGCATCGAACAGCAGCACGGTGTCGTTCGCCTTGGCGTATTGCACCCACCGTTCCAAAAGCGGCCGAGTCATCACCGTTCCCGTCGGATTGTTCGGCGAGCAGAGATACGCCATATCCACCCGCTGTGACGGCGGCTCGGCGGTAAAATTCGTCTCCGCTTTGGTCGTGACATAAACCAATCCATCGTATTCGCCGTTCTCCTTGGCCTCGCCGGTGTGTCCCGCCATCACGTTGGTGTCGACGTAAACTGGATACGCCGGATCGGTGATCGCCACGACATTGCCGGGCCCGAAGATGTCCAGGATGTTGCCGCAATCGCACTTGGAGCCGTCGGAGACGAAAATTTCATCCGCCGCCACCTCGCAGCCCCGCGCCTGGAAATCATGCTTAGCGATCGCCTCCCGTAAAAAATCGTATCCCTGTTCCGGGCCGTAGCCGTGGAAAGTTTCGTGCCTGCCCAAATCATCGACAGCTTGGTGCATTGCCTGCCGCACTGCCGCCGGCAAAGGTTCGGTGACATCGCCAATGCCCATACGGATGACGCGCGCCGACGGATTTTCCTTTTCAAACGCCACCACCCGCCGGCGGATTTCCGGAAACAAATATCCCGCTTTGAGCTTTAGATAATTCTCATTAATCGCAGCCATGGGTGTTTGTTAACACGGCCAGCCCATAAATCAAACACTCAGCTCCAACACCATCGACAAACGCAGGGCTACCGGTGGCGATTATGATGCCACGCCAGCGGCATGGCGATCATTCGGTTGTAGGGCAAAAGCAGCACAACGCCGGCGATTACCAGTGCCAGCTCCGAATGTCGAGCGGCTGGAACCAGGCAGAATATCAATCCGAGCAGGGTTACCGCGGCGAGGAACCAGACCGCTGTCCAGGTGAGGAGTTGAAAGCTACTAGCGATGTGGCATCGTCGGATGGCATGAACGATCGGCATCGCCACGACGATTTTCGCGGCAATCAGCACGCAAATGAGGATACGCACCGCCAATAGCAGTGTGGCCCGGGAATCAGGATGTTGCCATACCCAATGGCCCAGCCAAGGGAATGAGGCGATCAGCGCAATGGTCGTGAACATACGGATCATGGAATTCATTTGCCGCCATAGAGATTGAACGCAAAGGATTTGATGACATTCAGCCAGCTCAGGAGAACCAATCCGGCCAAGGAAGCGATGGCGATGACAACATGCCGCGGTGTGGCGTGCCGCAATAAAAAGTGAACGAGTTTTTCGGCTTGCCGGTCGCCATGCGGGATTAACATGCTCAGCCCGATGAGCCCAAACACAATCGCCCAAACAAGCGCGATCGTCAGCGTTGTCGCCTCGATTTTGGCCACAATAAGAAAATTGTCGCTCATCGGCCGCGCGGTCAGAAAAGCAGGTGCCCTCGTGCTGGCGTTCCAGGCGTCGGGCGCGGCGAAGCTTCCGCCGCCAATGCCGAACAAAAAAAAGGGCATCATTAAAAAAATGGCCGTCGGCAGAAATGGCACGGGTACAAAATAAAAATCGACTAAATCGAGGTGCTGATTGGGTAAGAATACCAGTGGCAGCGCCAGCAGCGTCATCCCGAGCACGAAAAGCCCGCTCGCCGAACAGTTGCGTCGCAGCTCGAACCAAATCTGCGCCCGCTCGGCGGAAATAAATGGCTTGCGTAGAGGGGCCGGCTTCGTTCCCGTCGTTCGATGTACAACCCACGGCGGGACGGTTCCGTCGCCGCGGCGCGCCCGGGCCACGCCGCTAATCGCCGCTGCGAATGCCAAGGCAGTCGCCAAGCACAGGCCGGCGCTGGTGATCCACTCGGGTGCTAAATATAACCGTGTCGCCATGGTGAATGCGGCAATCGCTAACATCGCAGCGACGGACGCGATCACCCGTCCAAATGGAAACCAAAACGGTGCCCATGACGTGGCAAATAACCACGCCACAACCGCCGCCACGGCCAGCGCGGACCACATCCCCGAAGTGGGGGCTCCCAAAGGCACCAGCGCACACTGATTCACCACAGCCCAGAGGCCCTCCATAAACCCGACTCCGTACAGCATCGGCGTCAGTGCCAGCGCGGCGGAGCTCAGCGGCAGTACCATCATGTGGCGAGGAAATCCGGATTCCGTGCTGCTCAGGTCACCGCCGAAGGTGAAGACCTGAATAAAAAATGGCACGGTGATCAAGGGGAACGACAGAAAGATGACGCCGACCAAGGGCGATGTGGCGGGCGCTGGCAGCAGATGCACGGCCGCCACGAGCACGATGACTTGGGCGGCCGTCACCAGCAGCATCCACCGTGTGCGACGCCACAGTTGATATCCAATCCCGATGACGGCGCCGCGGGTGTTCATTGGTCCGTTCCCTCCGGCCGCTTGCCGCCGGCGTAGGCGACGAAAATTTCATCGAGATTCAGCGGCGATTCCTCGACAACCTCCGCCCCCGCCTTGGCCGCCTCGATCCGGACATCATCCGCTGAAGCGGAGCACACCGCCGTCCATTCTCGCCCGCCGTCTTCCCAGGACAAAGCGCTCGTGATTACCGGTGGTTTCGCGCGAGATTCATCCAGCCGCAGCGTCAGCCGACAATGATTCCCCAGGATTCCGTCAAGCGTATCGCAGAAAAGCACACGGCCCGATTTGATCATGGCGATATAATCCGACACCCGCTCCACTTCGCTCAGCAAGTGCGACGAAAAAAGTACGGTCCGTCCTTGATCGGCGATGGTGCGGACGATCGCCCCCAGAATGTCCCGGCGAACAATCGGATCAAGCCCGGACGACGGCTCATCCAGCAGCAGCAGGTCCGGCCGATACGCCAGCGCCGCCAGCAATCCGGCCCGGGCACGCTGGCCTTTGGAAAGATGTTTTACTTTCATCGTCGGATCGAGCCCAAAATCCTGTCGGAGTTTTTCGGCATATGCCGCATCCCATGTCGGATAGAACGCCGCCACGTAACGCAGCAGCTCATGCACGCGCATCCATTTCGGCAGGTCCGGTTCTTCCGAAAGATACCCAATTTGTGATAGCACCCGCACCGGTTCGAGAACCGGATCAAGGCCGAACACGCGCACCGATCCGGCTTCCGCTTTAAGCAGCCCGAGTACGTGGTGAATCAACGTCGTCTTGCCGGCCCCGTTTTCGCCGACGAGCCCGAGCACGGTTCCCCCCGGCACCAACAGCGACACACCGTCGAGAGCCAATTTGCTGCCGAATCGCCGGGAGAGATTGCGAATCTCCACGGTATTGGCCGTCTTCCGCGGCGACTCGGCAAGTGCATCAAGAGCAAGGGTGTTAGTGGTAACCATGACATCAACCCTTTCGTGTTACTGGAGTGGGGGAACTTGTCGGGCGGTCCATCGCCGCGTCGCGCTGGTGGATGAGATTCACAATTTCGTCCACGTCAACGTCCATCTGCCGGGCTTCGGCGAGCAGGGCGTCGATTCGCTCGGTCAGGATTCTTACTCGTTCCCGTCGCGCCAACCGTGAGCCGGCCCCGGAAACATAAGTTCCCGTCGTGCGGCGTTTTTCAACGAGTCCCGCCAATTCCAGTTCCCGGTAGGCACGGGCGACGGTGTTCGGATTGATCAGCAACTGCTCGGCCAGGACACGGATCGGCGGCAGCTCCTCGCCTTCCGCCAGCCGCCCTGACGTCACCAGATACTTCACCTGGTTGACAATTTGCAGGTAAATGGGCACGCCGTCGGAATTGGATAAATGAATGTGCATGCGCGGCGACTCTTGTATCAATGTAATAATACAATGTAATTCCACACTGTCAACATAAAAAGTGCCGATGGACACCCCGGATGGTTACAATGGCGTGGAAAAGGAGCAAGTGAATGGACGGCGGCAATTCTCCCCAAATCCAAAGCATCGAGCTTTCACGACTACGGCCAACGCAATTGACCGTCGGCATGCTTGAAGTCAAACACAAAAGACGGCGGCTGCGCGCCTTGGAAAAGCGGCCGGCGGAGCTTGTCGCATTCATCCTGGAGATGCCGATCCGCGTCGTAATCGGGCCGGCCAAAAATGCCTATGTAATTGACCATCATCACCTCGGACTCGCGCTGCTCAAGGAGAACTTCAAATCCGCCCCGATGCACATCGAGGCTGACTTTTCCCATCTTCGCATCCGTGCCTTCTGGAAGCGGATGCGCGCCGACCGATATTTGCACCTTGTCAACGCCAAGGGAACTCACAAGCCGCTGCGTAATCTTCCCAGGGACTTAAAGTGCCTGAAAGACGATCCGTATCGGAGCCTCGCCGGCTTCGTCCGATCCGCCGGTGGGTTTGCCAAAACCCCCACCCCTTTTGCCGAGTTCCAATGGGCCGACTTTTTTCGTCAGCGCATCAGCGAAAAATTACTTCGCAAACGATTTGAGAGTTGCATTGCCAAGGGCGTTCGATTGGCCAAAAGCCCCGCCGCCGCCAAATTGCCCGGCTATATCGGTCGCCCGCCGCAGCGCAAGGGACGCAAGTAACACTTGGCTAGTGGCTCATTCCTCCCACACAGGCGTGGAAGGCGAAGAAAGCCAATCGGTTTCGGCATCGCTTGTCGCTGGCGTCGAAAGTTGAATTAGCGTAGCGACCGACGCGGCCTTGGCTGATTTGGCCGGCGGAATCGTGAAACTTCCTAGAATCTCCTGCGGCACCGCATTTCCCGCGTTGTCGGTCACTTCATCGCTGGCGGTTTCGATGAAATAAGTAGCTGCATCGGCGGGCGTCCATGCGTCATTGGGTGCGGCGAAGCTGTAGGTGGCTGTCTCAGCGCCGCCGGCCCCGGCACTCTCACCGACCAATTGGCCATAGATGATGTGCCCATGTCCGTAGCGTAGGACGACGCTTCCGGTCTGGATGGTCTGCGCGTCGACGCCGCTGCCTGAGTCGGTGTAGGTGTCGGTGAATGAGTAGGTGGTGGCGCCGGCCGGGATGCGCCGCAGGCGGCCGAGGGTGACAGTCGGTGGAGTCACGTCACCGGTGGGCTCCAATGTCGAAAGTCCAAAAGCCTCCTTGAGCGAATCGTCAGCCTCCAGCGTGATTAGCTCGCCGGATGGCGTCGATGACAAGAAATCAGCCGGGTTGCTTTCGGAAGTGACAAAGCTCGGATCCCCTGTCGCGCCGTCAAGAACGACGCCCCCTAAGGTTAAATGCACCATGGCTGGCAGATCGCCGGCGTATCCAGCGACATAGAGTGAACGATTTGGTGCCACCACGACGTCGCTGACGCCGCTAATTCCGCCCAAAACCGTTGAAGCCACCGCACGACCAAATGAGGGATCGATCTGGCCGTTGGCGGTAAAAGCGAGCCCCTGATAACCGGTGAGGAACAAAATCTCATCATCATTTCGGATGATCATGTGCGAGGCGTCGAAGGCAAACTGGGCAATGTATTTCCCGCCTTGGCCGAACGTCTTATCCAGCGACCCATCGGGGTTAAACTGCTCGACCGCCAGGTGTTCCCTTCCGTTCTGCTCCAGAGCCGCGTCTCCAGCGACGATGATCTTGCCGCTTGACTGCACGCCGATCGACTGGACCGAATTCGACCCAATATCCGTTATGAAGGCATCGTCCCTGAAAGTCGTTTGCAGTTTCCCGTCGCTGCCGCGCGTTTCAATCACGTAATTATTGCCGTCGTCCGTCTCCAGCGCGATCACTGCCGAACTGTCGTCGATCGGCGTCATCGCCCCAAAGTACGTCCCAGAATCAAGACCATATCCGGAAATGAATGTCGAAGTGCCAGCATCTCCGGCAGGAGTGATCCAGTTCATGTACAAGTCGCCGCTGCCATTGCCGATTTCATCTTCGGTGAGGATGACGGCTCCGCCGTTCGCAAGTTTCACCGCCCCAACGACGCTTAAAATCGCACCTCCCTCCGACGAGTTAATGGTCGTGGTCCATCGCACCGTTCCGCTCGGCTCGACGTCGGCGACCTTTACGAAGAGATATTCCAAACCCTGTGGATTCTGCGATCCCGAAAGCAGCACATCTCCATCGCTGGCTGCGATCGCGCTGTACCCCGTCAACCCCGGGATCGGATTGGCCAGCGTGCCTCCGCTGCCGAAACTGGCATTCAAATCCGTAATGCTTAAAAACACCCGGCGTTCCAACGCCTCCATAAGGCCGCGGTGTGATATCGATGTGGCTTTTGATTTCGTTCGCATAAGAATCCCGCTCCGGATTGGCCGTATTCCTCTCGCGCGATCCAGCTCCGCGCAGAACGCCGGCGCGGGGCGTCCTGCACGGCTTGGTGATAGTTAGTTATCCCTTCCCATAAGTGACTTGACCCCAACCGGGGTTACGCCGCGTTTCCTTGCGGCGATAATCACGCTATCATCTCTTCATTGCCTGTCAATTGGCGTTTTTCCACGATGCTCAGCTACGCCACAGAAATATCGATGATCTTGGGCCTGCCATCCACCATTTCCACCAGCAGCTCACGCGGTGCATCATGACTGATGAATCGGGTGGGGCTTGCGGTCAGGCCGTAGGCACCGCTGCAATGGATGCCAATGACATCGCCCACGTTCAGCAGCGGCAGCTTCACCGCTCGGCCGAGCACGTCAATCGAGGTGCAAAGCGGACCGAAAAGGTCCTGCTCAACCAGTAGTTGCGGTTCCGCAGTGCCGACTTTGAACATTCGATAATTTCGATGGAGCACCGAGCCGAGGTGGCCGCATGCGCCCAGGTGATGATTCATTCCACCGTCGCAAATGCGAATATCAGTTCCCCGGGAATGCTTTGCCGACACGACGCTGGTTAGATAAATGCCGGCCTCGCCGACCAGATAGCGGCCGGTCTCGAGTGTCAGCTCGGAATTGGAGGTAAGCGGATATGTGCGCAATGCGTCCAGTGCCGGTGCAGCAATGGTCGCGACGGTAGCTAAATCAACGGGCCGATCTTGCTCGTGGTAGGGGATACCAAGCCCCGAGCCGAAGATTAGTTTTTGCGGTTGAAGGCGATGCGTCTGGCTAAGCAGCGTGAAAAGTGCCGCGCACGCGATGTAGTTCTCGGCTACCGCTTTGGCATCCAAACATTGCGTGCCGGAATACACATGAAAACCGGCAAGTTCCACTCGATCCATGCGAAGAATCGCCTTGATCGCCGCGTCAATATCCTCTTCATCGATGCCGAACTGCGAGGGTCGTCCGGCCATTTTCGAGCCGAAGCCTGCCGGCACTTTTGCAGGCGCGATGCGAATGAGAATCTTTTGCGACTTGCCCGCCGTTGCAGCCAGTTCGCTCAGTTTCCGGGCTTCCTCGACAGACTCTACTACCACGCTGCCAATGCCGGTCTCCACGCCCAGCGACAATTCTGCCGCGCGTTTGGCCGGACCCGTAAAGGTAATCTTACTGGCCAGCCAACCTTGCTCGATGGCCATCCGCAATTCCCCACCCGAGGAAACGTCGATCCCATCCACCCAGCCTTGCAATCGCCGCAGAATTGATGGGTTGGGATTTGTCTTCATCGCATAACTAATGGAGAACCAGCGGCCAAATGCTTCACGCAACGCCGCTATCTGCTTTTTGATCCGATCGAAATCGTACACAAAGCAGGGTGTTCCGAAGCGTTCGATGATGTCTCTCAGAGTTCTTTGGTCCATCCGACAAATGCCTAGCCTGCCCGTTTGATCTGAACAAATTGGAGAATCCGTTCGATCGAATCAAGATTGTCCAGAGAAACATCCCACGCATCGACACGGATTTCGCCCTGGGCCTCGATGAACGCGATCAGTTCGACGATGCTGAACGAATCGAGCAAATTGGAGGAAAAAAGCGGGGTAGCATCGCTGATGTCACTGGTGTCCACGCCGAGCCGCTCTTGCATATAGACCAGCAACGCTTCACTGCTTAACGCCATAGTCTTGACTCTTGATTAAATGCTCATGAACTTCAACATCCGCTCCAACTATAGACGCCGGCTTGGCCAATCGCTCCGCCGCTTGCCTGGCCAATAGCGGTCGATCCGGTTTCCCATTTGCCGTGCGCGGAATCGCTTCCAACAGAATCAACTCACTCGGCACCATAAACGATGGAAGCCTTGCCCTAATTGCCCTCTGCAATTGTGCTGGCGTTGAAGCATGAGATGCCACGACTATAAACGCCACTAGCCGGGTTTGCCCATCCGGCCCGGCCGCGCCGACCACCTCCGCCTCCAACACTCCGTCCAAGGCCAGCATCTGCTCGGAAACCTCCCGTGGATAAACTCGATTGCCCGCGACCTTGAGCATTCCGTCCCGCCGGCCTTCGATATATAGGAACCCCTCATCATCCATCCATCCGATGTCCCCGGTAAAAACTGCTGTCGCGGCCCGATCTGACTCGCCAAGATAACCGAGCATCGTGCCCAAACCGCTATGGACGATTTCCCCGCGTTCACCCGCTGTACAAACCAAGCCGTCACTCCGGCAAACGCAAACCGACGCCGATGCGAAAGCGCGGCCAACGCTTGTGGGTCGCTGCGCAAACTCCTCGGGCCGCAGCACGGTTGATCGAAAAGTTTCTGATTGGCCATACGTTTTGAAAATCCCCACGCCGGAGGCCATTTGCGGCAAGCGGGTTAATTGGCTCGGCGGAAGATCGCCTCCCGAAACGGTTAAATATCGCAGCGCGCTGTGCGTGGCATGGGTGTCGAAGCCGAGGCCTACGTTCATCATGTCGGACCAGATGCCCGGCACGGCCGAGATGCCGGTTACTTTCAGTGCCGCCGCCGCACGCAGGATATCTGCGGGGAGCCACGAATCGGTCATCACCACCGCGCAGCCAGCATAGATGGCAGAGCATATCTGATTCAGACCGACATCAAAGGAAAGGGGCAGCGCGTTCAGCAGCACATCATTGCGGTCGAGGCCGAAGCACTCGATCTCGGCGATCGCGCGGCTCCGCAGGTCCATTTCCGCCACCAGCACTCCCTTGGGCGAGCCGGTGGAACCTGAGGTGAAAAGGCAAGATCCCGGGCGAAGCGGATCATCGTTCAACTTTCGTGAGAGGGGTGATGCGGTGCCATCTTGTAGCACATGCCACTGAACCGCCGCGATGCGCTGATCGGTCTGCGCCATCGCCGTCAGTTCGGTTAGCCCCGTGCTATCGGTCATCCCGCCACTGCTTCCCATGGAAGATAAAATCGAAGCGATTTGCGGCCCGCGCAATTTACGACTCAAAACGGCAAACGCTTTGCCAGTGCCGATCGCACCGGCCATTGCGGCGACAAGTTGCGGTCCTTTTTTCATGAACAGCGGGACGATCTCGCCCATCGATTCATCGGCCAACGCGTTGGCATAGCGCGCCGCCATGGTTGCCAGAGCCGCATAGGTGGTCGCAGTTGGTGGCTGGCTTCCGCGCCATTCCCAGATGGCGACAGAGCCCGGCGCCTTGCGGCCCCATTCCTGCAACTGCTCGTAAAGATTATGCTCCGCAGTAATCATTGAATGCAAAAGCAGCTCAAAAGCCTTGATATTGAAAAACCTTAGCCCCGGTCGAGAGTTGCACCAGCTTCGCCAACGCGAGAAATAGCAGTGTCCCCAGCGCCACCGCCTTGATCGCCACTCCGACCCATCGCCACATAATCATTGTCTATGCCCTCTTCGGCCCACCTTCACCTGAAAATCCGTTCGTCCGTTCAGCGCCTCCGCCACGCACCGCGCCAGGCAGGCCGTGTAGCGAACCCGAGCCGCATTGGTGCGAAGATGCACATAATCCGTGAAATCCTTCGGACGCAATTCCGCAATCTTCTCCAAATCTTCGATCAATGGCACACCCTGCGACTTAGCGAATCGGCGAACATCCTCCGCGTATTCCTGCCGAAGCCGCAATTCAGGCCCTTTGCAAAGCAATTCGGTTTGCGGATTCTCCACCATCCGCAGCAAACAAGGTTGCAAGCCCGCCATCCGCAATCGCCCGAGCATCCGTGCGTAAATTCCAAAGTTCACATCGCGGCTTTGCCGGTACGTCGCCTCCCAACCGCGCAAGCGAACAGCCGCCGGCCGGCTGCGCCACTCGTGCATTGTCCAGGGCGCATGCTCATCTAAAAAGTGCGGCTGCACCCGATACGCTGGGCGAAAACGAACCAAGCTGTCAATCCGCGCTGCAAAAAACGGGTAGTTATCAAAAAAATAATTGTGCAGCAGCGGCGGCAGCGCGACCCCCGCCTTTGTCAGTTCTTCTCGGCACGCATCGCTCACAAATGGCAGCGAATGGACGAATGCCTCAGGGGTTTCTCGAACCGTGGCGGGGGACATGGAAAGCTGAAACTCCGAAATTTCCACCACCACCGCGCCGTGAATGCGCCCGGAGAGTTGATCCAAAACCGCAACCTCATCGAAAATGGTCAAACCACCCGCTGTCAACATGACCGTCGGCTCTGGATGTCCGATTTCCTTGGCCATGCAGCTTGCCAGATCGCTTTCCGTGGTGACGGCTTCGCGTAGCGAGGAATCGCCAACCAATACAATCATTCGACCACTCGGCGGCGAAAGAGCCAGCGCCAGCGTCTTGGATCCCAGCTCCGGAAGCTCATCGTGAATGCCCGTCGTCAGCAGCGCCGAATGCGCAGCCACCCAACCCGGCGTCACCTTCCACGCAGCAAATGCGATCCATCCCGCGCAAACAACGAGCGCCCCAACGATCGCCGCCAGGGAATCCGCCCGCAGACCAGCCACGAGCGCCGCCCAGCGCATCTGAAATAGCCCGCTCGGTGCAGTTGCTCCTGGATGATTCGCAGCAGCTTGAGTCATTGTCCGTAACGCAGCTCCTCCAACTTCGACAAGAAAAGACATGCTAACATGTGAAGTGATTTTGTCGCTAGGTAACCGACCCATTGCCCACGCCCGGGCTACTGCCTTGATTTGCAATCGGTTTCCCGCACTCCGGGCAGACGCCGCTTACGTTCCCGGTGAGGTTGTAGCCGCACGAGGAGCAGATTCCCTTCCCGTCGCCACCGAAATACCCGAACCACCGTGCAAAGCGGATGAACGGAATGAGTGCAGCTGTCCCGGCGATAACCCAAAGCGGCGCACCCAGCAACCAGAAGTGGCCGCCAAATTCGCTATCATATGCGAATCCGAATCGTCGTTTGACCAGAGATGTATCTAGACCATTTGCCTCGAACGCACCGGTTGCAAGGCTCTTGTCGCGGGCAAACCCGAGATGCCAAGTAGCCTGATTCTGCTGCGGTCCATCCCACACTTCCGACAACGGTGCGACTTCGCCGTATACTGTAATCATGCCAGGTGACGTGGCAATCCAATAGCGGGCCCCAACGGACAGCCCACCGCCAGCACCGTGATGAACGAAGACCTCCCGATCAACGAACATCTCGTCAACGCCGCGAAAGCTTCGGACCCACAATGCGGCCGAAGCCACGCACAGCACTAGCGACACCACCGCCATTCCATTAAAGATCCATCGTCCAAACCGACGCATGGCGGCATTGTAACGCGCCGCCAAACCTGCTACCCGAATCAGCGCATCCAGGCGCCATTTCTCGCCGTTCTCGCGCCTTGTCAATTTATCTGTCCGTCAATAGAGTTTGCCCGGGCGATCGGGGCAGGTGAGTGAGGGATCAGGCGGCCGGAAAACATTTCGGACGTCCACTTTAGATTTGGGCTTAGTCATCGATGTTTCAGTTCTTCGCTTACTGGTACGTGCTGGCCGGTGCGGTGGTCGTGTATTGGATGCTGCCGAGTGGCTGGCGGCTGGGGTTTCTGGCGATTGCGTCCATGGTTTTTGTGGCCACGCTTGCACCGCTGGATGCGGCGGGGATTTTGGTGTGGACACTGCTGTTTTACTGGATCGCGCCCCTTGCCTTATCACGTAAGCCGGAACTGATGCGGTACAGACAAGACGGAGCGGCAGCCGCCGTTATGTCCCGGACCGCCGAGAATCGCCCGACCGCTTCCGCAGGTGAACAGCATCACCGGCGATGGATTCTTTGGACTCTCATCGCGAGCTTGGTGGCATATACCGTTTCGTTCAAATATGCACCGGCCCATTTTCTGAATCACTTTGCAGCTTCGCAGGTCCGCTCGGGTGAAGCTTCGCCGGCGTCGACCTGGCTACTGCCGCTTGGCATCAGTTATCTGAGTTGTTTCACTTTTAAGTTCATTCACTATGCCATCGAGGTTGCGCGGGGGAACATCAAGGATCGGTCGCTGGCCCATTTGCTTTGTTATGCATTCTTGTTCCCGATTTTTGTGATGGGTCCGATCGAGCGTTTCGATCATTTTCTAAGTAGCCGCGAAGGAAGGTGCAGCAGGCAGGCGATTGCGGAAGGACTGACGCGCATCATCCTGGGCTTGATTAAGTGGTGCGTGCTAGGCGAGCTGTTTTTCGGGGAAGCGTATCACCGAGCCGTCGCCGGAGAATTGCTTGGCCCGCGGCTTCATACGATGAATCCCCTGAAATTGTGGTGGACGGCCATTGAAGTTTATTTCTACGGGTACATGAACTTCGCCGGCTACAGCGACATTGCCATCGGCTCTTCGCGGCTGTTTGGCCTGCGGATTATGGAAAATTTCAACTGGCCAATTCTCGCCACCAACCCGGCTAACTTTTGGAAGCGATGGCACATGACGCTGACTGGATGGTGCATGACCTACGTTTTCATGCCCGTGCTGGGATTCACGCGCCGGCCGAACTTTTCGACGTACGCTGCCTTCGTGGTCATCGGGCTGTGGCACGGCTTGTCGTGGCCCTGGGTGGCGTGGGGTTTGTATCACGGCACGGGCGTGGTCGTGTTCGGGGCGTGGATTCGCTATCGTCGGCGGCGCGGATGGAAATGGGCCGAGCATTCCGCTTGGAACATTCTCGGCATCGCCGCCACGATTCTCTTCATTGCCGTCGGCGATATGCTCACGTTCGGCGGAGCGCACTCGATGCACGACATGCGGCGTCTATTCACCAAACTTGCCTGGATGAATGTAAAGTGACTATCGTCTAACGGGTTGTTGGCAGCCTTGGTCGCTTCGCAACATCGCCAATAACTCGTCCCTTGCAACCAGCGAAGCTCATTTATTCTCACAACAAAGCGATAGCTCTTGAGCCAAAACGGGGAAAACCGTAGAGAGGATGACAGCGCCCCGCCGACCTGAAACATCTGTCGCCTGGAACTATTTACTTCGTCCAATATCGCCTCACTGGAGAACTGACGGTACTGTGAAGCGAATAGAGAGTTCAATTCCCGCTAGCTCTACTAGATTATTTAAGAATACCCCTGAAGCACATAGGGTATTTTCATTTGGGTCATGACTAGCTGAGCGGGCATTTTCGACACAGTTTCAGCAGCACATGATACAGGCTTTGGCGTCGATGGTTGAAGCGGAATTCACACTCTTTGAGATGAAACAGAAAGGTGTCCGGGTGCA
>Ga0302179_10000311_pt1 | contig 34665 bp, 29 predicted proteins | sample I_Palsa_E3_1_FD_198788 | JGI IMG/M metagenome (GOLD analysis project Ga0302179, IMG submission 198788) | Peat permafrost microbial communities from Stordalen Mire near Abisko, Sweden - I_Palsa_E3_1 | ecosystem: Environmental > Terrestrial > Soil > Palsa > Peat permafrost | place: Sweden...
GTCTGCCAGTCAAAGGCTTTCCGCGAAGAGCGAAATGGCGCTTTTGTAAAACCAAAGGCGTCGGCGGAGAGGTTTCGCCAAAATTCGCTTGACAGGGCACAGCGTCGTTAGAGACGGGATGACGCCCTTGGCAATTTAGCGCAGTGCAAGTGAAACTGAGCCACTAGCCCTGAGTCGGCCCGCTTGACACGGACCTTTGGCTTGCATAGAGTCTGTGGGTTCAAGAACGGCGGCTGAAGCGTGGCCTCCGGCGAACCGCACGGGATCCGGGAGCAGGCGTTGCCGACTGCATTCGGTGCGGGACTCTCAGGCGACAGGGACCAAAGCCATGAAACGGGTTGTAGCTTATCGCCCGCCGTATCCGGGAACTCAGCCGAATCATCTGCATCCGCCCTATGTGTCCTCGATCAAGCGCGCGCCTACGAAGCCGCAGGTACCAATTCCTTACACTTTGTCCGAAGTGACCGGACCATCGTTCGGGCCTGAAATCGTCGACCCAAAGGCCAGTGATTTAACGCGCGGGCACGCCGGAGAACCGCTGGGCGAGCGGATCATCGTGAGCGGGCGCGTGCTCGACGAAGACAGTCGTCCTTTGGCGAATACGCTGGTCGAAATCTGGCAGGCGAATGCCGCGGGCCGATACTTGCACGCCGTCGATCAACACGAAGCGCCGCTGGATCCGAACTTCACCGGGTGCGGACAAGCCGTCACCGACGCCGAAGGGCGCTATCGCTTCGTGACGATTCGCCCCGGCGAGTATCCATGGCGCAATCACTACAACGCGTGGCGGCCGGCACATATTCATTTTTCCCTCTTCGGTCCGGCGTTTGCCGCGCGCCTGGTGACGCAAATGTATTTTCCTGGCGATCCGCTGATTCCGTTTGACCCAATCTTCAACTCCACGGCGGATGAAAAAGCCCGCAACCGGCTGATTTCCGCTTTCGACTGGGAAACTACGCTGCCGGAACACGCGCTGGGTTACCGGTTCGATCTCATCTTGCGGGGGCGCCAAGCCACGCCGATGGAGGAATGAATGGGTTTGCGGGCGACAGCGTCGCAGACGGTTGGGCCGTATTTCAAGATCGGTCTGGAATGGCTGAATTGCGACAACCTGGCGGGCGAAGGTGTCTCCGGCGAGCGCGTTACTATTCAAGGGCGCGTATTCGATGGCGACGGAGTTCCCGTGCGGGATGCGATTCTGGAGATTTGGCAGGCCAATGCCCACGGCAAATATGCCCACCCGGAAGACACGCAAGACAAGCCGCTGGAGCCGGGTTTCAAAGGTTACGGCCGCGTGCCAACGACCGCCCTGGGGGGGTTTCGCTTTGCCACGATTAAGCCGGGGCCGGTGCCCGGTCCCGAGGGCGGTGAGCAGGCGCCACATCTGCTGGTTTCCGTGTTTATGCGTGGAGTGCTGCGGCGCATGGTGACGCGCATTTATTTCCCCGACGATCCGCGCAATGCCGCGGATTTTATTCTGAATCTGGTGGAACCTGCAAGGCGTTCGACTTTGATCGCGAAGAAGTCCGGTGGCGATCCGGGCACGCTGGAATGGAATGTTATTTTGCAAGGAACGGACGAAACGGTATTCTTCGACTTGGGGTTGTAATCCACCGGGATGGCTCTGCTAGATGCACTGTTCGGCTCGACGGCAATGGGGGAAGTCTTCTCGGACGCCGCGCGTCTTCAGCACATGCTGGACTTCGAGGCCGCGCTCGCGCGCGCTGAGGCCCGCTGTGGCGTAATCCCGGCGCCCGCGGCCCTGGCGATCTCTTCGAAGTGCAAGGCGGGACTGCTCGACGCCAACGCACTCGCCACCGCTACCGCTGCGTCGCTTAACCCCGCGATACCGTTGGTCAAGCAGCTCACCGCGCTGGTGGCGAAAGACGATCCTGAGGCGGCGCGCTTCGTTCACTGGGGCGCAACCAGCCAGGACGCGAACGATACCGGTCTGGTTTTGCAGATGCGGCAAGGTCTCGACATCCTCGAAGCGGATCTGGAAACCCTTTGCGGGGGCTTGACCCAACTGGCTCAGAAATACCGTTCCACGCCAGTGACCGGCCGCACCCTTATGCAACATGCGCTGCCGACCACTTTCGGCGTCAAGGTTGCCGGATGGCTGGACGCGATGAATCGCCACCGCGAGCGCTTCGCACAAATTAAGGTACGGGCGCTGGTTTTGCAATTCGGCGGGGCTGTGGGAACTCTGGCCGCTCTTGGAGATAGGGGATTACAGGTGGCCGAGGCGTTGGCCGCGGAACTGCAGCTCGCGCTTCCTGCCATGCCCTGGCATACCCAGCGCGACCGGGTAGCGGAAGTGGCAACCACGTTGGGACTTTGCACGGGCACGTTAGGAAAAATTGCCCGCGACATTTCCCTTCACATGCAAACCGAGATCGCGGAGGTCTTCGAACCAGCGGGCGCGGGCCGCGGCGGTTCCTCGGCGATGCCGCACAAGCGAAATCCCGTGAGTGCAGCGGTCGTATTGTCGGCAGCGATGCGGGTTCCCGGCCTCGTCAGCACCATGCTGAGCGCCATGGTACAGGAAGATGAACGGGGCATTGGCGATTGGCAAGCCGAATGGGAGACCCTGCCGGAAATCTTCCGCTTGACCGGCGGTGCGCTCCATCAAACGGCGGCGATCGTCCCTCATCTCGAAATCGACGCAGCGCGAATGAGGCACAATCTCGACGCGACACAGGGTCTGATTTTTGCCGAGGCCGTCTCCACAGCCTTGGGAGACCAGATCGGCAAAGCCGCCGCTCATACGCTGCTGGAAGAGGCAAGCCGCCAGGCACGCGAGTCGGGAAAGCATCTCCGTGAGGTGCTGGTTCTTAACCGGGCCGTAACCGAGTGCCTGACGCCAGCCGACCTGGATCGCCTGTTCGTTCCAGAGAAATACCTGGGCGTCGCCGAAGAGTTGGTGGATCGTGTGATCGATGCCAGTCGCAAACGTTGATATCGACCGTCATCGCTGGCAGTGGTCGCTAGAAAGGGCAAGGCATGCCGTTTGTCGAGGTTGGCGGACTGAAGACGCACTACGCGCTCACTGGCGACCGAGAAAACGTACTGGTGTTGTGCAATTCGCTGGGCACCGATTTTTCGATGTGGAATCCGCAAATGGCGGAACTGGAGCGGCGCTTCCGCGTCTTGCGTTACGACACTCGCGGCCACGGACAGTCTTCAGTGACACCGGGCGAATACACAATCGAGCAACTGGGTCGCGACGTTCTTGGTTTGTTGGATTCGCTGCGGCTCAACCGTGTACATTTCTGCGGGCTCTCGATGGGCGGAGCGATCGGTATTTGGCTGGGAGTCAACGCGCCCAACCGCCTCCATCGTTTAGTGCTCTGCAACACCGCGGCTCGCATCGGCACAAAAGAAGTGTGGAATACGCGCATCGCAACCGCACTTAAGAATGGAATGAGGCCGGTGGCCGCCGCGGTAATCGAGCGCTGGTTTACACCGGAGTTTCGTGCATCGTCCGCGGAGACGGTCGCCTGGGCGCAGCGAATGCTGGAAAATTCGCCCGCGGAGGGTTACGCCGCATGTTGCGCCGCCATCCGCGATATGGATCAGCGCGAAACGGTTTCGCAAATTACGGCCCCGACGCTGGTGATCTATGGCGTGAGGGATCCGGTTACGCCGCCCTCTGACGCGCATTTCCTCACGGAGCGAATCGGGGGAGCAGTAAAGGTTGAGCTCGCCGCCGCGCATCTCTCGAATGTCGAGCAGGCCAGCGCGTTCACGCAAGCGGCGAGTGACTTCGTTTCCAGATGAGACGACGCGATATCTATGACACCCACGGACGACACCAAGCGCTACCAGCAGGGCATGAAAATCCGGCGTGCGGTTCTCGGCGACGAACACGTGGACCGGGCCGTCGCCGCGACAACGGACTTCAGCCACGACTTCCAGGACTTCATCATACGCAACGCGTGGGGCGACATTTGGGCGCGCCCCGGCCTTCCCCGCCATACCCGCAGCCTGCTGACGCTCGCGATGATGGTCGCGTTGAATCGTGGCGAGGAGTTCCGCCTGCACGTGAAGGCCGCCTTCAACAACGGAGTCACTCGTGACCAGATCAAAGAGGTGCTGCTGCAATCCGCGATCTATTGCGGCGTGCCGGCGGCGAATTCCGCATTTCACATCGCGACCGACGTTTTCAAGGAGATGGACAGCGAGCCAAAGACAAATTCGAAGAAGAGGAAAAGGCCATGACTGAAGTGCAGCTTCTCATCGGCGATCATGACGTCGCCGCAACCAGCGCGGCAACGTTTGTCCGGCAAAACCCGATCTCGGGTGAGGTTGCCACGCGCGCAGCCGCCGCCGGCGCCGACGATGCGATCGCAGCCGCCGAAGCCGCCGCTGAGGCCTTCCCAACCTGGTCCGCGCTCGGCCCTCACGAGCGGCGCAAGAAGCTCTTGCGCGCCGCCGACTTGCTCGAAGCCCGCACTCCCGATTTTATTGCCGTCATGATGGACGAGATCGGCGCCACCGCCGGCTGGGCCGGTTTCAACGTTTACCTCGCGGCTCAAATGCTGCGCGAAGCCGCGTCCATGACCACTCAAGTCTCAGGCGAGGTCATTCCTTCCGAGATTCCCGGCAGCCTCGCCTTTTCGATCCGGCAACCGGTGGGCGTCGTTCTTGGGATCGCGCCCTGGAACGCGCCGGTTATTCTGGGCGTGCGAGCGATTGCAGTGCCGCTTGCGTGCGGAAATACAGTGGTTCTCAAAGCATCGGAAGTTTGCCCCGCGACGCATCGATTGATTGGAACAGTCCTCCGCGAAGCGGGGCTGGATCACGGAGTGGTCAATGTCTTGACTCACGATGCCTCCAGCGCTTCGACGATTGTCGAAACCCTGATCGCCCACCGCGCTGTGCGTCGCGTGAACTTCACGGGGTCCACGCGCGTGGGAAAAATTCTTGCCGTCACTGCGGCGAAGCATCTGAAGCCGATTCTCCTCGAGCTGGGAGGCAAGGCTCCGCTCATCATTCTCGACGACGCCGACCTCGACGCTGCCGTGGATGCCTGTGCCTTCGGTGCATTCATGAACCAGGGACAGATCTGCATGTCCACGGAACGCATCATCATTGATCAAAAGGTAGCGGACGCTTTCGCGCAGAAATTCGTCGCCAAAGTGAAGGCTCTGCCTTGCGGCGATCCGCGAAAAGGTGAGGTCGTGATCGGCGCGGTCGTTGGCATGCCCACGGTCGATCGAGTGCGCGGGCTCGTGAAAGATGCGGTCGCTCACGGCGCGAAGGTTCTTCTGAGCGGCGATCCGCAAGGGACGATCATGCCAGCGGTGATCGTCGACCACGTCACTCCCGACATGCAGATCTTTCGCGAGGAGTCCTTCGGACCCTCGGTTTCCATCACTCGCTTTAAGACCGTGGAAGAAGCGATCGCCCTGGCTAACGATACCGAGTACGGACTTTCGTCGGCGGTCTTCGGCCGCGACATTGCGCGCGCCGTGGAGGTCGCCAAGCGCATCGACTCCGGAATGTGCCACGTGAACGGGCCGACCGTGCATGATGAGGCGCAGATGCCTTTCGGAGGCGTGAAGGCCAGCGGTTACGGGCGTTTTGGAGGGAAAGCCGCGGTTAGCGAATTCACCGAGTTGCGCTGGATCACGATCCAGACAACTCCTCGGCATTATCCTTTCTAAAGACGTTTCTAGGGATCGTCCCGGCGATCATCGGGACGCGTGTGGATATCGACTCAGTGCCCGTTTCATTGCGAACTCAAGTCGGGATTGTTGGCGCCGGGCCGGCTGGCCTCGTGCTCTCTCACCTTTTATATTTGCACGGGATTGACTCAGTCGTCCTTGAAAATCGCAGCCGCCAATATTCGGAGCAGCGTGTCCGTGCCGGCGTGCTGGAGCAGGGAACGGTCGATCTGCTCACCCAAATGGGGGTTGGCGAGCGGATAAAAGCCGAAGGGTTGGTTCACCATGGGATCGAGTTGCGCTTCAGGGGCCGCGGTCACCGGATTGATTTTCGGGAGCTCACCGATGGAAAAGGAATCACGATTTACTCGCAGCACGAAGTTCTGAAAGACCTGAACAATGCCCGTGTCGCAACTGGCGGCCAAGTGTTGTTCGAAGTTGAGAACGTCAGCGTGCATGACGTCGATGGCTCGGGGCCAAAGATCCGATACCGGAAAGATGGCGACGCTTATGAGTTGATCTGCGACTTTATTGCTGGATGCGACGGCTTTCACGGCATTTGCCGGCCCAGCATTCCTCCGGGAGTACTCACTCACTATGAGCGGGCCTATCCCTTCGGATGGCTAGGCATCCTGGCTGACACTCCTCCTTCGTCTGCAGAACTGATCTATACCCACCATGAACGCGGGTTTGCCCTGCTCAGTATGCGGACGCCACATGTCAGCCGCTTATATCTGCAATGCAAGCCCGACGAAAATATCGATCATTGGAGTGACGAGAACATCTGGCAGGAGCTTCAGATCCGTCTGAGTTCGAACGGATGGACACTTAACGAAGGGCAAGTCCTGCAAAAGGGCATAACGGGCATGCGTAGTTTCGTAGTCGAGCCCATGCAATACGGCAGGCTCTTCTTAGCTGGAGACTCGGCGCACATCGTTCCGCCGACCGGAGCCAAAGGATTGAACCTTGCAGTTGCCGATGTTCAGATACTCGCGCGGGCTCTCAAGCACTTCTATGACACTGGAAGTCAACACCTGCTCGATACTTATTCTGAAATCTGCCTGCGGCGTGTATGGCAAGTGCAACGCTTCTCCTGGTGGATGACCTCGATGCTGCACCGCTTTCCAGACGAGGGCCCTTTCGACCGTCGCCGTCAACTCGCGGAACTAGACTATGTAATCAGATCTCGAGCGGCAGCCAAGACCTTGGCGGAAAACTATGTCGGCCTTCCTCTGGAATGAGAACGAAAGAGGTGCTGGACGCGCTCCTCGACTTAGAAGCGGCCGATTTCCTCAATGGACTTCGCGGTCCGCGGCCGCCCAAAACTTTTTGCGCAGAGCTTTGCGGTCGGTCTTCCCCGCTGGAGTCTTGGGGATTTCCGTCAGAAATTCCACCGACTTGGGACTCTTCACGCTGCCCAGCTTGGCCTTGCAGTGAGCGATGATCTGACTTTCCGTCAGCGCTTCGCCAGGCTTTGGGTTGCCTTTCGGAACGTCTTTCAGAACAACGAGGGCCTTGACCGCTTCTCCCCACTTATCGTCGGGCACGCCGATGACGGCGCACTCCTGAACCTGGGGCAAGGCCATGATGCCGGCCTCGACCTCCGCGCAGTAGACGTTAAACCCGCCGCTGATAATCATGTCTTTCTTGCGGTCCACGATGTAAACATACCCATCTTCGTCGATGTATCCGACATCGCCGGTGTGATGCCAGCCGTGTCTGCGAATTTCGGCGGTCGCTTGCGGCAGGTTGTGGTAGCCCGCAGTGACGAGCGAGCCGCGGGCCACGATTTCTCCGATTTCGTGCAGGGGAAGAAGGTGGCCGTCGTCGTCCATAATTGCCACACGAACCGAAGCCGTCGGCCTGCCGCAACTGCGCAGACGTTCTGGATGGTCGCCGGCCGCAGAGGCGGCCACCGTGCGCGCGTCAAGCCAGGTGAGAAGCATGGGCGCTTCGGTTTGGCCATAAGACTGGCACATGCACGGGCCGAAGACTTCCACGCCTTGCTTGAGTTTGTCGGGCGAGACGGGAGAACCCGCCAGCATAAAAACCCGCAGGCTGGAGTAATTGAACCGACCCACGTCCGGATGCGCGAGCAGTGCGTAGAATGCGGTAGGCGGAAGGAAGAGATGGGTCACGCGATACCGCTCAATCGCCTGTAAAACCTGCGAAGCATCAAATCCGGGCAAAATGACGTTCGTCCCACCGAGAGCGAACATGGTGAAGGCGACGACGCCGGCGGCATGCGAGAGCGGAGCAGTGCAGAGGCAGACCGGATCGGCGGTTTCTCCTTTCCAGTAGTGGATGGCCATCTCGGTCATGGATCCCCAAGCAAGATTAGTGACGCGAACACCGCGTGCCGGGCCGGTCGTCCCGCCGGTGGGAACAAGCCCCATCATCTGATCCAGGTTGCCGTGGGCATCGGCCCAGTCGAGTTCATTGGGCTCGCACGCGTCTCCCATTTCCATGAAACTTTCGAGTGAAAGATGCCCGCCATCCGGGCCGTCGATACAAATCGTGTGCTGCAGGGAAGGAACCCGCCTGCGAATCTCTTCGACCTGCTCGCGAAAACGGCTGTGATAGAAGAGCCACGCGGTCTCGGAATAGTTCAGGAATTCCACGTTGGCGTCCGCGGCATTGCGAAAGTTGATGGGAACCCAGGCGGCCCCGGCGCGCAGGATGCCTAGCATGCAGAACAGAACCGCCGCATGATTGTGGGCGTAGATGGCCGCTCGCTGTTCCCGCTCGGCGCCGCAGGCCAACATCGCGCGGGCGATGCGCTCGGTGAAAAGGCGGGTTTCACGGTAAGAATAACGAGTGCCGCCATCCAGGATCGCGATGCGATCGGGATCGCGGTCCGCGCTCTTGTCGAAATAGTCGATCGCTCGCATCGTTTCGGAAAATGCCGGGCGTTCAGCCCGGGCACGGTGAAGCGTCTAAGGCGACAGCTTCGCTTTGGAAAGGCCATGCCTTTCCAAGACACCGAGAATTTCACGATGGCCAAAGGCCTCAGCCGCCGACGCGAAGCCGACCCTGCGCGGCGCGGCGTGTACCAGGTTATGAGCGGCGAACGCCTGAATGAGGGCGGTTTGGCGATAGCAGCAGGTGCCGAATACGACACACTGCACCGACTCGGTGCTGCCGCGGCCCGCGATCACGTCAATCGTGCGATGCTCACGCGGATTTTCCCGCGGCGGCGTACCGCCCGTCACGGCATTCGCCATCTCACCGAGCTTTCGTTCCTGCTCAGCGGGCGGCAGTGGACGGATCTGCTCCTCGAACAACTTCTCCGTTGCCGCCACGCCTTCCATAATCTGCCGGTCGAGCAATCCGCCGAACGAGCGCACATTGGCTACCTGCGGATGATCCTTGTACCAGACCGGATGGGGGAACCCACCCCAGGCAAGTGCGAGCTGAGTCTGGATGCTGCCGGGGACGATGACATCGTAACGCGTAGCACGCGGCCACGGTTTGTACGCGTTCTGTTCCAAATAGTACGCGTCGGTTTGAATGACCGCGAAGATCGTCTGGGTGGAACCGAAAGTCGGATTGCCCTTAAACATGGTGAGCACTTCCAGCGTGTCAATGCCGCGGTGGCTCTCCAGACACATCCGAATCGCCGAGTCGCTCACCGCCGACATGAACGCCGTCGCGGGAGCCGCGAGTAAACCGCGCTGCGCAAACTTGCAGCCCCACTTGCCCGCCACTTCGCGCACCCAAGCCTGTTCCCCGCCGATATCCAGATAGTGGCAGCCCGCATTCAGCGCCGCTTCAATCACCCTGGGGCCGTTATAGATGAATGGCCCGGCTGTATTGCAGACCACTTTGGCGCCGGCAAAAACCTGGGTCAGTTCGTCGACCGAGCCCTGGGTCTCGACGATTTCATAGTTGGCGGTTTCGATACCGGGCACGTGATTCAACACTTCTTCAAGCCGCACGCGGCTGCGGCCGGCGGCAATGAATGGTACGTTGAACTCGCGTAGAAATTCCGCTATCAAGCGGCCAGAAAAACCATTGGCGCCGTAGATCACCACCGGCTTCTTGTCGCTCATTCTTCTCCTCGCCCTTCAATTGTCCTCGATAGATCTGATGATACAAACACTTCCATGTCGACACGAAATCCGGTATCCTTTCGGGACCGAGGGTTAATTCTAGGCAAAAGTATCCTTTTGGCTAGTAGGCACGTTTCGGTAACCTGATATCTGCGGGGGACCATAGGATGGATCACTCGAATTGCCCGGTAAAATTGACGGCTTCCATCATTGGCGGAAAGTGGAAACCGACGCTCCTGTTCCATCTCGAAGGCCGAACCCGGCGCTTCTGCGAACTGCAACGGCTTATCCCCGGCCTGACCAAGAAGATGCTGACGCAGCACCTGCGGGAGCTGGAACGCGACGGAATTGTTCACCGGAGAGTCTATGCCGAGGTGCCGCCGCGAGTCGAGTACTCGCTCACACGCCACGGCGAAAGCCTGAAGCCGATTCTGAAGCTGATGTCGGCATGGGGAACCAGGCATCGGTCCCGGTATGGGTGGACGACGGCACGGCCGCAAAAACCTGAGACACCGGCCATTCCCGTCGGGGCGATGCCGGCCGTACCGATAAATTCGCACCTCCCGCGCCTCATTGTCGGAGGGCAGGTCGGAAGTCAGGTCGGAGGGCAGGCCGGAGGGCAGGAAGTTCGGGACAGCAAAGCATCGTTATGAGTTCCCGCAACAAAGCTCTGCTTTCGCGCTACGACGACGTCTTCCTGCTCGACGGTGTGCGCACTCCATTCGTGGAGTACAACACCATGCTTGGTTTGGTGTCTCCTACCGACCTGGGGATCAAAGCTGCTCGAGAGATCTTCCGGCGCAGCGGCGTGCAGCCGACTGATGTAGACATCGTGGTAGCCGGGAACATGGCCCAGGCTTCTTTCGACGCTTATCTCCTGCCGCGGCACATCGCGCTTTACTCAGGCGTCCCCATCGAAGTGCCCGCACACTTGGTGCAACGTGTGTGCGGAACCGGTTTTGAAGCCATTCTTCAGGCCGCAGATAACATCAAGTTGGCGAGAGCCGACTTGGCGTTGGTCGTCGGAACGGAGTCCATGTCGCGCAACCCGATCGCAGCATACACTCACCGCGGGGGATTCCGCATGGGCGAGGTGGAGTTTAAGGATTTCCTGTGGGAGGCGCTGCTTGACCCTTGTCCCAATGAAACCATGGGTGGAACCGCCGAGAAGTTGGCGAAACAATATGGGATCACCCGCGAAGACGTGGATCAATACGCCGCGGAGAGCTTCGCACGCGCAATTTCGGCGCAGAAAGGCTGTTTCCTGAGCGGCGAGATCGCGCCGCTGGCGAGTGAGGTCTTCGAGCTTCCAGGGTATTCGGCGCGGGGAATCAAGCTGCCCCGCGGCGCGGAAAAATTGAGTCAGGATACTCATATCCGGCCTTCTTCGCTGGAAGTTCTGTCCAAGCTTAAACCCGCATTCGGCGGTGTGCAGACCGGCGGGAACAGCTCTGGAATCGTGGACGGTGCGGCTGCGGTACTGGTGGCGTCCGGCAAATACCTGCAGGAGCACGAGACAGAGCCGTTAGCGAGAGTGGTTGCGGGAGCCGTAGTTGGCGTCCGCCCAGAGATCATGGGTATCGGGCCTGTATCGGCGATTCAAACTCTGCTGGACTCGGCTGGCCTGAGCCTGCCGCAAATCGATCGTTTCGAAATCAATGAGGCCTTCGGCGCGCAGGTTCTCGCCTGCCAGCGCGAGCTTGGCCTCGACCGTAGCAAACTCAACGTCAACGGTGGCGCAATCGCCATCGGGCATCCGCTCGGAGCTACCGGCGTTCGGCTGGCCATCACGCTGGCGCGGGAGTTGAAACGCTCGGGCGGGAGTTACGGTGTTGCTTCGGCCTGCATCGGAGGCGGGCAAGGCATCGCTTTGCTGGTGGAGAATCCTTCAGCGGTCAACTAGAGCGCGTCCATAAAAGGGTCACTGCTATTCGGCGTTTCCCAGAACAGGAACATCTGCTCCAGTGATCGCTATCGGGTGATGACGCCGGTTGTTGCATCGCCATATACTCTATTTGGAAACTCGCTGGCTGGAGCGCCGTCTCGAACAAATTGGAGCCGGTGGGCAGAGAATCATGCCTCCACAAGAAAACCTCGCTGCCCTTCAGCGTGCCTGGCCTCGATTGAAGGTGAGGGACCTCGATGGGTACCTCGCGCTGTACAGCGATTCGGTCATTCACCACGGCTATTCCAGTCGCATCCGGCCGGGTGTCCGGGGCTTAAGGGACCACTACACCAATCTTCTGAAAGGCTTCCCTGACTTGCGGGTCGAGGTCGAGGACATTATTGCGGAAGGCGAACGGGTTGCTCACCGCTTCACGTTTTTCGGCACACATCGGGGCGAGTTCCTGGGAATGGCGGCGACCGGAAAGTCAGTTTCGGCTGGCGGAATGCAGGTTAATCTTTTTTCCGGTGGCAAGTGTATCGAAGTATGGTCGGTGCACGACAGTTATCGTTTTTTGGCACAAATCGGCGCCGTGTCTCAACTCCGCGATAGGCAGCGAATTGAGTCGCCTCAGGCTGGCCGGGGAGCCGGGGCACCGTAAATCCCACCCACGAAGCCTTATCTTAAGCAGCGTCTTCATGCTACGGTAAGAACCCAGCAGCCAGCGGCGTCAGATGTCTGGCCGTGACGCCCTGAACCCCCAGCTAATCGACCAATTAAGGATTCCGCATGCAGGGAACCATGATGCATTATCCGCTGACGCTCTCTCACAGCCTGGAGCGCGCGGGGAAGTTCTTCCCGAAGGCTGAGATTGTTTCCCGGCGCCCAGATCAAACGCTCCACCGTTACACGTACGCGGATTTGTACCGGCGAGCGCGCGCTCTTGCCGAGGCCTTGCAGGGGGCCGGCTTGAAGCGCGGTGATCGAGTGGCAACTCTGATGTGGAACCATCACGCGCATCTGGAAGCCTACTTTGGCATTCCGATCGCCAGCGGTGTGCTGCACACGCTGAACCTGAGATTAGCGCCGTCAGAGATCACCTACATCGCAAACCACGCGCAGGACAGATTCCTCATCGTCGACGACATCCTTCTTCCGTTGTATGAGAAGATTCGAGAATCGGTGCAATTTGAGCGCGTTATCGTCGTTGGCTGGTCGGGCCGCAGCAGCATGCCGGGGCTCGAGGACTATGAAGATTTCCTCGGCACAGCATCCGGTAGTTTCAGTTATCCCGATCTCGATGAAGACGAAGCTGCCTGCATGTGTTACACGTCGGGCACGACGGGAGTTCCGAAAGGAGTCGTATACACGCACCGGTCCGTCATGTTGCATTCGTTTCTGCTTACTACAGTGGACAATTTTGGCATCTGCAATGCCGACAGCGTGTTGCCGATTGTTTCCATGTTTCACGTCAACGGCTGGGGGCTGTCGTACTCCGCAACGCTGGTGGGATCGAAACAGGTTCTGCCCGGGCCCCACCTCAAAGCGGAGAGCCTGTTGGAGCTGTGTGAAAAGGAAGCTGTGACCGTTGCCGCGGGCGTCCCAACGGTGTGGCACAGCATTCTGGAGTGCCTTGACCAAAATCCCGGCAAATGGAAGTTGCCGCCCATGCGAGTTCTCATTGGCGGCGCAGCGCCGTCACTCGCGCTCATTCGGAGACTGCGGCAGCATGGATGCACTATGGTGCAAGGCTGGGGGCTGACCGAGAGCAGTCCGCAGGCCACGACAAGCCAACTCAAAGCCCACATGCAGGATTGGCCCGACGAAAAGAAATGCGAAATCATCGCGCAGGCCGGAATTCCGGTCCCATTCGTTGAGAGAAGAGTGGTGAACGAGCATGGCGAAGTTCCATGGGATGGAGAAACCATGGGAGAAGTGCAACTGCGCGGTCCCTGGGTAGCCGCCAGCTACTACCACCTGCCTGCCGAAAGCGACAAATGGACACCAGACGGATGGTTTCGCACCAGCGATGTGGGAACGATTAATGACGAAGGCTATCTACGAATCGTGGACCGGACGAAAGACCTGATTAAGTCGGGCGGCGAGTGGATCAGTTCTGTCGACCTGGAGAATGCCCTGGTCGCGCATCCGCAGATTCGTGAAGCGGCAGTGATCGCAGTGGCCCATCCGAAGTGGCAGGAGCGGCCGGTGGCCATAATCGCGGCACAGGAAGGTGCGAGTTTGTCTCCGGAAGCGCTGCGTGCCTTCCTGTCGCCGCTGTTCGCAAAATGGCAGCTTCCGGACGCATTTGTCTTTGTGGAGGAGCTACCCCATACATCCACGGGGAAACTGCTGAAGACAGAACTGAGGCGCCGCTTCCAGGATTGGAAGTGGGAAGGCTGATGACATCGAGTGGCTACGATTGAAGGAAAGAACATCAAGCACGCTGGCCGTTCAAGCGCGAACGGCCAGCGTGCTTGCCCCCTCAGAACGAAAACTTCAACGAGAACTGCAACTGGCGCGGATTGAGCATAGTTCTCGGCTGCCCGAAAGTAGCATTTGGAGCGTTCGGAACCGTGACCGGCAAAAGCCCTAATGCCAGCCAGGCGGGTGGCGCAGCAGCCGCCTGCTCGGTGGCGCAAGACACCGACGCATCGCCGCTCTGAATGGCCCGCGTCGTCGCGTCTCTATAGTGCTTCGGAACAGCCCCGCAGAAAGCTGGCGAGCCGTAGATGTAATTGACTTCGTCTACATTCTGCCGGTTGAATACGTTGAATGCATCTACGGTCAAATCGAGCCTCAGGTGCTCCCGCAGCTGGAAATACCGCGACAAACGCAGATCAAAGGAATACAGGGGATCGCCGACGTAGGTGTTCCGTCCGATTGTGGTGTTGCAATTCGAAACGTTGGTGCAGACACCGCCCAGGCCTCCAACGCGATCCGTGCTCAGGCCAGCCACATCCCCAAAAACGTTCTGCCCGGCGAACAACGTGAAGGGCCGACCGGACTGCAGGGTGATAATGCTGCTGAATTCGAAGTTGCGGGCAAAACTGTCCTTGGGGCCATCGGCGGTGAAGTTTGCGACTAAGTGATGGCGAACGTCCTGGTTGGAGTTGCCACGCTCCGAAGCATAGTCGAATTGGTTGGGCGGTAGATTGATGAAGGTGGTGAAATTGCCGTTGTCGATGGTGTGAGAGTACGTGTAATTCGCGGTCAGGTTGAACAATTTCCCGATGCGTTCGACCGCAGTAAGCGTCAGGCCATGGTAGACGGCGTTGGCTACATCGTTGTTGTAATCGAGAAGGCCGCCACTGAGGGTCGCCGGAGCACCGACTCCGCCAGGTACGCCAAATTCCAATCCGCTTGGATTGACGGGAAGCTGAGGATTGGGGGGTGGAAACGGTGGGGGGATCGGGCTTGCGGGGCCTAGCCAATCGAAAAATGGGCCCAAGCCCAATGGCCCAACGACGGGTGTTCCGCCGCAGGGAGTGAGAGAGCCACTCGGATCAAGCAGCCCTTGAGCATAGTAAGGATTTGAGGGCTTGGCCGTGCCATAAGGGCAGGGGACGTTAATGTTATTGCCCCGGACAAGTTTGTGCGCTCCCACGAAGAGATATCCCAACTGCAGCGAGAGTCCTTTGCCGATCTGGCGGTCGATCTCGAGGCTCGCTTGCTCGGCATAAGGAAGCCGGGCATTACGCTGGATGCCACCGGCGCCAACGCCGCAGGCTCCGGTGGGCGCACCCGTTATGGGGTTCGCTGTGCAAGCCCCGGTGAGACTCACGGCTGGATAAGCGTTGGCGCCGTCGGCGAGGATGCCGAGTGCCGTCAGGGCTGCGATGCTTATCGTTTGTTCTGTTGCAGTGCCGGGAAGTTGCGCGCAAAGACTGGGGGGTAAACCCAAAGCCGCGCAAGGCAGGGAGGGCGTGCCCGGATACCCTGGATTGGCGGACAATTGCCAGCCGCCGCTGGCCGCCTGTTTTTGGATCATCGGGACGTCCACTCCCTGCAATCCGTTTGCGGCGCAACTGGGGTCTGCACCCGGTGGATTGCAGAAATATCCGGGGAGCGCCTTCTGGTTTCCCGTGGTAAAGAAGAACGTCAGGTTATTGCGATCAAAAAATATCCCGGAGCCGGCCCGGATTACGGTTTTGGAGTCCGGAGAGTAGGCGAATCCTAAGCGTGGTTGAAAAGCCCGGTAGTCGGCGTTGATGGTATTTCCCAACCCCGTTTCGAAATCCCAGCGCAAGCCGTAATTCAACGTCAAGTGAGGAGTGACTCGCCACTGATCCTCGGCAAAGAATCCCCAGTAGCCGTGGTTCAAGCTATAAGCGTAGTTGGAGTACTGATTCGTCGGAAATGCGTTCGGCCAACCGCTGCCAAATCCCCCGCCGGTCGCGGGAGAGGGGACGTAACCGTTCACAAAACCAGTTCTTGGAACCGCAACTCCCCAGTACAAGAAGGCCACGCCGTCAGCTTGGGGGGCGAGCGGGCAGTTCTCAGGAATCGTTCCGTACGTGCCGCTCGGGCTCAGGAGGCTCACTGTGTCGGCAAACGCGTACAGGCAATCGAGATTCGGAAGTAGTATCCGTTCGGGCGTGAATCCAGGATAGTTATTGTAGCTCCAGGCATAGTTCCCATCGAAGCCGAACTTGGCGACGTGATTGCCTTTGACCCAGGCGACCGAATCGGATCCCTGTACCCGGCTCTCATAGATTGCATCGTAGGTGCCGAAGTTGTGTCCGAACTCCAAGTCATTCACCACACTCAGGTCGGGTTCGCCGGTCGCACCGGGGAAATTGTAGTGCCGCCTTGAATACTGCCCGAGGACAGTATTGACCAGGTTGGGCTTCAGCACCGAATCCAGCGTCCCCACCAGAGATTGATCGCGAATGAAGAGATTGCGCGCGCCGCTCGGACTGCCAATGCCGCCGCCATCTTCCGTGTTGCCGATCAGTTCTCCCAAGTCACGGGCGTCTTCCACCACGTAGCGAAGCGCCACGCGATTGTTGGTGTTGATTTGGTGGTCGAGCCTGGCAAAACCATAGTCGTTATTGACCGACTTCAAAACCGACTGAAGATATGAGGTGGGCGAGCCGGTGCATTGCGCGGGAGGAAGGTTACAGCCTTCTGGAGATAGTCCCAAATAAGACTTGGCCTGATCGATGTTCGCAATATTGCTGAACAGGTCAGGGGCGTAAGTGGGAGACTCGCCGCTGCGCCGGCCTTCGTAGTTCAAGAAGAAGAAGGTCTTATCCTTGCGGAGTGGTCCTCCGAGGGTGCCACCGAATTGGTTTTGGCGCAGGGCATGGGGCAGCGGCGCCGGCTGGAGAAGCGAGCGCGCATCGGCGGCGCCATTCTGCAGATAGTCGTAAACCGAGCCATGGAAATCGTTTCCACCGGACTTGGTGACGATATTGACGATGCCGCCGAGCGCCCGGCCGTATTCCGCGCCGAAACTGTTGTTGACCACGCGAAACTCTTGGACGGAATCCTGAGGCGGCGTGGCGCGTTGCACACCGCTAACCGAATTCACGAAGTCAGCGCCATCCACCGTGATCTCGTTGCTAAACGAGCGCATGCCGCCGAATGAAATTTGTGTCACTTCGAATTCGGTAAACGTGCTTCCCAACGCGGTCCGGCTCTTGGCAACGCTGGGGGTTAGGAGAGCAAAGTCGGTAAAGAGGCGGCCGCTGATCGGGAGATCCTGGATTTGCTGCGCTTGAATCACTTGGCTGATCTCGGTTCGCGTCGTCTCTACCACCGGGGCCTCGGTGTTGACGACAACCTCCTCCTTGACCGCAGCCACTTTGAGAATAACGTTGACGGTGGCGGTTTGACCTACCGTCAACTCCACGCCCGTGCGCGTGTACTTCCCGAATCCCGCGTAGCTGACTGCAAGCTCGTACCGACCAGGCGGCAGGCTGGGCACTGCGTAAAACCCGGTGTCGTTCGACACTGCCGTGAAGGTCTGATTGGTATCCAGAGAGCGGACATTGATCGTGGCCTTGGCAATGGTTCGCCCCGCCTCATCCGTCACGGTTCCATTCAGCAAGGCGTAGGTGGCCGTGGCCTGGGCCGCAGCGTATTGAGTGAAAGCCAAGGCTAGGAACAGGCCGCACAAGCAGGCAAATAACCGGCGTGATTTCATAGATCTCCTGTCATTCGAGCGAACGTACGTTCGACCTGAACACCAAAACAGCATCCGAAATTCGTACCCCAGGCCACCATTCGTCGCCAAGCACACCCGACCATCCTGAGCGACTCCCGGCCCCCGCCGACTTCTTCAATCTCTGCTTGCCAATGGAACCGATCTGCCCCATACTTCCTGCGCCGTTTCGGCCACCAAGCGCAGCTTTGCCTCCTGGTTCGCAGCGGTCACGGCATTGCCTTCGATGGTGGATGCGAAACCGCACTGCGGACTCAAGGCCAGCCGCTCCAACGCGACAAAGGCGGAGGCGGCTTCGATTCGCTTCTTCAACTCGTCCTTGCTTTCCAAATCTGGCTTCTTGGAACTCACCAGACCGAGCACAACCGTTCGGTCCGCCGGCACCTGGCGCAACGGCTCGAAACCGCCGGATCGCTCATCGTCGTACTCCAGCAGGAATCTCTGGAACCTTGTATTGCGAAATATTTTTGTGATCGGGCCGTAGTCGCCGGCGGCGTAGAACTTGCTCTGGTTGTTTCCGCGGCAGAGGTGCAGGCCGAACGTAATGCCCGGATGATCACCGATCACCGCGTTGTCCATTTCGATGGACAAATCGAGCAGCCGGTCGGGATCGTTGCCGCGTTGCCGATACCCCTGCCGCAACTCCGGATCCAATAGTGCCGTGTACTGCGGCGAGTCGATCTGGATATAAGTGCAGCCCAGACGAATCAACTCTTGCACTTCATCGCGCAAGATGTCGACTAAATCGGCGAGGTAGGCGTCGACGGTCGGGTAAGCCCCGGTTGATTTCCGGCTGTCGTAGTAAGCCGCGGCCTGCTGTGCACTGATGATTGTAGTTTTGGCCGGGTGCTTGGTTCGCGCACGCAAGTAAGTAAATTCTTCGGCGCAAAGAGGCCGTTTGCGGCGCAGCTTGCTGACTACCACCGGACGCGGCAAAACCAATTGTTCGCCCTTTTCGTCCCGGAAAGGAATTGCCCAGCCACCGTATTTGTCGAAACCTTCGACGGCGTCAATCAAGTGACCATAAAAAGCGTAGCGGCGCACTTCGCCGTCGGTGATCGCTTCGATGCCGGTTCGAATCTGCAGGTCGATACATTCATCGACGGCGCGGTCTTCCACTTGCTTGAATTCGGTGTCGGCGAGCTTTCCCGCGGCGAAGCGGTCGCGAGCTTCCTTTAGATACGCGGGACGCAACAGACTCCCGACCACGTCACTACGGTACATGACTACCTCCACGAACCGCGCATCATGGACGCAACCGGTTCGATGGCTTCACACACCCCGCCATGGTTCGCGAGTGCAACGAAGCGGCATCACTCTAATCCAGTTTGAACCAGACTTACAAGTGGAAACTATATGTCTGGTAAGTGGTATGTTGCGAGATATTTGGTTACTTTTCCGTGCCCGAAGTTGGTTACCTTGAAGTGCCTTCCGCATCGTGTCGGTGCTCGGGAGTATGATGACGCTCCGAACGGCCGCTGCGCACGTGAGGCAGGAGTCGACAATGAATCCAAATATTAAAACTACTGTCGTGGGAAGTTATCCGGTGCCCTCGTGGCTGGTTGGCAATACGTCGCGGCTCGTTCTTCGCGATGCGGTGATGGCGGTGCTGAAAATCCAGGAGCTCGCGGGCCTGGATCTTGTGACCGACGGTGAACTCATGCGCTTCGACCCGAGCCATCCGGAGACAAACGGGATGGTGGACTATTTCGTGTCGCAAATGGAGGGAATCCGCAGCCATTTCGCGCTTTCGGATTTCGACCGCTTTCGCGCCGATCGCGCCTCGCCGTCTCGCTTGCTGACCGCAGGCATGGTCGTGGGCAAAATTGGGGAAGGCACGCTGAACCTGCCGCGCGACTACGAGGTCGTCGCGCCGCTCACGAAAACGCCGCTGAAGTTTACTTGTACCGGCCCGCACATGCTGTCGCGCATGGTCACAAACTGCTATTACAAGGATATTTCCGAATTGGCCATGGATACAGCCGCCGTACTGCGCCGCCAGATCGAATCGATCGAAGCCGATGTTGTCCAGCTCGATGAAGCTTGCATCGCCGGTTACCCGCAGGATGCAGCCTGGGCGGCGGACGCGATCAACCACATTCTCGACGGCATCCTGAACGAGCGCGCCGTGCACATCTGCTTCGGCAACTACGGCGGACAGCCCGTGCTCCGCGGCTTCTGGCGCGATCTGGTTCCCTTCCTCAATTCGCTACATGCCGATCATCTCGTGCTCGAGTTTGCGCGGCGCGGCTATGAAGAACTCGACGTCTTCACCGAGCTCGATCCGAAAATCGCGCTCGGCATCGGCCTGATCGACATCAAGGACAACGAAGTGGAAACCCCCGATCTCGTGGCCTCGCGCATCGAGCGGGCGGTGAAGATATTGGGCGCGGCACGCCTGCGCTACGTCCACCCCGACTGCGGATTCTGGATGCTGCAACGCAGTGTGGCCGATCGCAAGATGCGCGCCCTGGTCAAGGGAAGAAATCTGTTCGAGGGCAGGGCGTAGGACGCTGCAACGCCGGGAGTCGACTTTCCAGGATTATAAAAATGCCAACGGGGGTGACAGTCTCCAAGCTCGGCGAGGAAGAACGCGCACAAGTTCGCACTGCCGTGTTTGGTCACCTCGCGGGCGTTGTTCTGGCGCCCACGGTGAAGGCTTTGTGGGACCGGCGCGTATTCGATCTCTTCGGGTCCTGCGGCGAGTGGATCGATTTCGACCGGGTCGCACAGCAAACTCGCGCCAATCGCGGATATTTGCGAGTGGCGCTCCGCCTGCTGGCATCGTGCGGCTGGCTGAGGCAGCAAGTCGAAAGCGGACACGCTCCCCGTTACGCGCTGACAGCCGAGGGAAGAATCGCCGTGGGCACGGCGCCACTTCTGTACGGCGAAGTACTTTCTTTTGTGGCAAAAGCGGTTTTCCTGGAAGACTTTTTGTTCGGAGCGTCCGACCGGCCCGTGCTTCCTTCGCTGCAAGAACTGGTTCGCCGTTCGGGAGAAAGATGGGGCCTGCAACCAGACGCCGATCCCGTCGTCAGCCGCGTACGAAATCAAATTCGCGGACACCTCGATGGCATGCTCATCGGACCCGCCATGGTTGCCTTGGCGCGCGCCGACATTCTGGCGCAACTCGAGCAACCAGTGGACCCCAATGCCATTGCAGCGAATCGCGCGAGTCTCGCTTGCATTCTCGACTTGCTGGTCACGCAAGGATGGATCGCGCGCGACGAGAATTCCGTAAGCCTGACCGCCCGCGGCCGTTACGCCGCGCAGATTGCGACTTCCTACGGAGTCACTATTTCGTATCTGCCGCTTTTCGACAACGTCAGTACTCTCTTGTTCGGCAATGCCCGCATCCCGCGAATGGACGAAAGTGGAGTGGAATTGCTGGTCAACCGCGGCATGAACGTCTGGGGCAGCGGCGGTGCGCATCGTACCTATTTCAAGAAAGTGGACGAGATCATCGTGGAGATATTCAACCGGCCTCTGCCCCAGCAGCCTCGCGGCATCTGCGACATGGGTTGCGGTGACGGAAGTTTTCTTGAACACTTGTACTCCGTGGTGAAGAGCAAGACCGAGCGCGGCAAGGCGCTCGCCCAGCATCCTCTAATCGTCGTCGGCGCCGATTTCAACAAGGTGGCGCGCAGGGTCGCCAAGCAGACTCTGCGGAAGGCTGCCGGCGTTCCCCTCTATCACGTCATCCCGGGCGACATTAACCGTCCGGCGCAACTTGCGAGCGACCTGGAGGAGCTGAATTTGGACATCCACGATTTGCTCCACGTCCGTTCGTTCCTCGACCACAACCGACCCTACATTCCGCCGGCTAATTACGCTGCGGGCGCACGCCTCGGGAAATCTACCGGAGCGTTCGCCCATCTGGGGGAAGAGATTCCGTGTGACGAGGTGGAAGAAAATCTGACGCGCCACTTGAGGCGGTGGGCGCCGTATGTAGGACGATTCGGCTTGCTGGTGCTGGAACTGCACACGCTACCACCGGAGGTCGCTGCGGCGAATGTACTCAAGACGCCGGCTGTGGCGTACGACGCGACCCATGGATTTTCCGATCAATATCTCGTGGAGCTGGCGGTTTTTCTGGACGCAGCAAAAGAAGCCGGCCTCAAAGCCGATCCGCGATTTCAATCGAAGTTTCCACCGTCCGAGTTCGCGACTGTAAGCATCAACTTCTTCACCACGTGGGGCGATCCGTACGACGCCGGATTGTAAGCAGCATGCACGCCGAATCATCGAGCGAACTGGCGCGCCAACGAACCTAATAGGTTTCGCACTCAGGGTTCCGCTCAGGGCTTCGCCTTCTCCGTGTCCCCGGCCGCTTTTGTTGCCGCGGCTTTTGCCTCGCTCATGCTCTGGTTGGCGCGGAAAATGACGTAGGCGCGAATGTCAACCGCATCTTGTTGCGATACTTCTTTACCAAACGCCACCATGCCCGCCGATTGAAATGCGCCTTCCCGAACAATCTTGAACCATTCCGCATCCGCCAGCATGGAGGAGTAGCGAAGATCCGGCAACAGTCCACCGCTGACTGCGACATCGCCGTGGCATCCGGAACAAAAGCGCTGGTAAACCGCCTCTCCATGATGAACCTCCGCCGCGCTCGCGATCGAAGCGGGCGGATTCAAAACTGGTTCTTCGAACGGCGGCAGCGCCGGAAGGGTCGCCTTCCCACCCAGTTTGAACGCGAGCATCCGGCTGACATTACGTACTCGTCCCGACTTGAACGAAACCTCGCCCGTAACCAGCGGGAAAACTCCACCCCAGCCGGCAAGCACCGCGACGTACTGCTCGCGATTCACGGTGTAGGTCACTGGACCTGCCATCACGCCGGTTTGCGCCTCAAACGACCAAACCTTTTCGCCTGTGTCGGCGCGATAGGCTTCGAATCGCCCCGCGGCGGTGCCTTCAAAAACCAGATTTCCCGCCGTGGCGAGCGTCCCGCCATTCCACGGTCCAGGGCGCTCGACCGCCCACGCCTGCTTCTGCTGCACTGGATCCCATGCGACTAATTTCCCTCTTACGCTGTCGAGAATAGACTTCTTGATCTTGGGATCTTGCGGCATTCCCGCAGCTACCGTGTCGATGCCGAAGTTCAAAGCCAAATTCTTGAACTCGAAATCTCGAGGCGACTGGTAGTTGAATCCGACTTCATTGACGGGAATGTAGGTCAGGCCGGTTAGGGGACTGTAGGACATCGGCTGCCAACTGTGCGCGCCCAAAGGTCCGGGAACGATCGGCCCAGAAACGATGGGGGGTGAGTCCACCCGGGAGTAGCGCGCGGTGGCGCTTTCAATCGGGCGCCCGGTTTTCATGTCGATGCCGGTGGCCCAGTTGATAAAAGTGTAGGGCTTGGCCGAAATTAGAGTCCCGTTTTCACGATCGATGACATAGAAGAAGCCATTCTTCGGAGCGTGCAACAATACCTTCCGTTGCCTGCCTTCAATGGAAATGTCGGCCAGAATCATCTGTTCCGCTGAATCGAAGTCCCACTCGTCGGCTGCATTCTCCTGATAATGCCAGACGTATTTCCCGGTATCCGGTTTGAGAGCAACGACGGAGCTGGTGAAGAGATTCTCGCCACCCTTCGGACTCCGATACTTCTCGTTCCATGGTCCGCCGTTGCCGACGCCGATGTATAGGAGATCAAGCTCCGGATCGTAAACAATGGCGTCCCAAACCGTGCCGCCGCCGCCGATCTTCCACCATTCGCCAGTCCAAGTTTTGGCGGCGTGCGCGAGAATCGGCTGCTCGAACGGTTTCGAAGGATCGCCGGGCACGGTATAAAAGCGCCATGCCAACTTGCCCGTCCGTGCGTCGTAAGCCGACACATACCCGCGCACGCCGAACTCGGCGCCACCGTTGCCGATGATGACGCGGCCCTTCACAATGCGTGGCGCACCCGTGATCGTGTAGCGCCAGTGTGGGTCGATGGTGAGCCGCTCCCAAACCGGCCGGCCGCTCGCAGCATCAAGCGCGATCAGGCGGCCATCGAGAGTCCCGACGTAAATCTTCCCCTGCCAAACTGCGACGCCGCGATTCACCACATCGCAGCATGCGTTTGCACCCCACTGCTTCGGTACTTTTGGATCATAGGACCAGAGCAGGGCGCCCGTTGCGGCATTCAGCGCGAACACCTTGCTCCACGCGCTGGAAAAGTACATCACGCCGTCGACGACGATGGGAGTGGCTTCCTGACCGCGATGGGTATCGAGATCGAAGTACCACGCCAAACCGAGCAGGCCTGCGCTCTTGTCGTTGATGGACTGCAGCGGGCTGAAACGCTGTTCGCTATACGTGCGTCCGTACGTCAGCCAGTTTCCCGGCTGGCTCTCGGCGTCGACGATCTGCGCATCGCTCACGCTTGTTGATGCCGCCTGAGACGGTGTTTCTCGCGCATCAGAAAGGTTGAATCCCTGGATAATCAGAACGCCGAGAACGATTGCAACCACTCCAGCGTTAGACTCGCGCATGCCTCTCCTTCGCGGGTAAATGCCCTCAGACTCGGAGATCTTTGAGTTCAACTATAAGAATGCTGATCTCCAGAGGTCCCAGGTTCTCTACCGTGTGCGGCGGAAGCGGTTGTATCCGCTGGGCGCAGGGGAACCTCGGCGGATCTCCCGCCTGGCGGCTATCGAACAGAATCTCGCCTGTCTCATTCCGCCGGATGAAATGGCTCCAACTCTGGAGGTAAGCAACTCCGCCCCATCGATGAGTGTGCAGCGGAACTACATCTCCCGCCGCTATACGTGTGTGAAGAACGCGCACCCGGTCGTCTTCCAGCAATAGTTGGTGGTGCGCCGGCGCAGCTACGAGCGCGTCGAGCGAGTCCGGCCATGGCCAGGGTTTCGAGATCGGAGGAAGAAGACCGTCGCTCATGCGGTTTGGAGCAGCACTGACGTATTGCGCCTCACGTTCGAGGTCCACATATTTCCGTGGGCACGCGGCATGCTTTCTTCTGACAGAAATGAACTTAACCGCGTGCCACAGATCAAATATGATTCCGCCGGACACGCTAGATCTGGGCGCAGACCGACTTGCTCTCGGTGTAGAGTTCCATCGCTGCGTGGCCCATTTCGCGCCCCCATCCCGATTGCTTGTAGCCACCGAAAGGCAACGCTGGATCAAAGACGTTGTAGCAGTTGATCCACACCGTGCCCGCGCGAAGCTTGGCAGCCATGCGGTGCGCCTTGCTAATGTCGCGCGTCCAGACTGCGGACGCCAGCCCGTAGATCGTGTCATTGGCAAAGGCGGCCACCTCATCGGGGTCACTGAAAGGAATCGCAACGACGACGGGCCCAAATATCTCCTCGCGAACGACTTTCATGTGCGGCTTCACGTCGACCAGGATGGTGGGTTCGAGAAAATATCCCGCGTCCCCAATCCGGTGGCCGCCCGTGATGGTCTTGGCGCCCTCCTTGGCGCCGGAATCAAGATAGCCGCAAACGCGACTGAGTTGCTCCCTCGAAACCAGCGGCCCGAGGTTGGTGGACTCGTTCATGCCGGGACCGACCCGGAATTTCCTGCTTTCCTCGGCAACTCCGTCCACAACTTTGTCAAAGATGCTCCTGTGCACAAACAGTCGAGAGCCTGCGGTGCAGATCTGTCCCTGATTAAAGAATATGGCGCTGGCGCTGCCGGGAATAGCGGCATTCAGATCGGCGTCGGCAAAAACCACGTTGGGGGATTTTCCGCCGAGTTCGAGGGAGACCTTTTTTAGATTTCCCGTCGCTGCGTTTGCGATCAGCCGGCCGACCTCGGTCGATCCGGTGAAAGCGATCTTGTCCACATCGGGATGCGCTGCCAGCGCGGCGCCTGCCGTTTCGCCGAAGCCCGGCACGATGTTGACCACTCCGTCGGGAAATCCGGCTTCCTGAATCAATTCTCCGAGCCACAGAGCGGTGAGCGGCGTTTGCTCGGCGGGTTTCAGTATGCAAGTGCACCCTGCGGCAAGAGCGGGCGCGAGTTTCCACGCCGCCATGATGAGTGGGAAGTTCCATGGGACGATCTGCCCCACCACCCCAATTGGCTCGCGCAGCGTATAGGCGAAGTACTTGGCCTGGGGTGCGGAGATCGGAATCGTCGTGCCTTCAATTTTCGTGGCCCAACCCGCCATGTAACGGAATGCCTCCACCGCGGCCGGGACGTCGACGATGCGCGAGAACAGGAGGGGTTTGCCGTTGTCCAAGGTTTCAAGCTCGGCGAGTTCCTCGCGGTGTTGCTCGATCAGGTCGGAGAGCTTCCACAAGAGACGCCCGCGCTCGGACGGCGACATATCAGGCCACGGCCCGGTTTCGAAAGCCTTGCGTGCCGCTATTACGGCCAGGTCAATCTCGGCGCGATCGCCCTCCGCAACGTGCGCCAAAACCTCGCCGGTGGCGGGATTATAGGTTTCGAAAGTCTTGCCTGACATGGCTTCAAGCCAGTGGCCACCAATCAGTAGTTTTCTGGGCCGGCTCAGATACTCTTGAACAGATTTGTGAAGCTGAATAGGTGCGGTTGTGGTAGCCATGTGTCTCCCTGTTGCCGATAACGCCTTGGTTTCGCTCGGCTGCAGATTAGAGCCGGCGGGGTCAGGTGTCTCCCTGGTCACACTGCGGCCCCATCGATTGTAGGCAGACGTAGCGCGATTGCAAAGGGGGAACCGTCACGTAACCTAGTCTCCGGACAGAGACCGGGAGAGACCCTCATGATGCGGCCTGGAGGACGAAGCAGAATCGAATCGCGAGTTGCTGGATACCGCCGTCGATCACCGAAGTGAACGTCGCCTCGGTCGCGAATCTTTAGAACCCTTTATTTCCGCTTGAAGGATTGAAGTGCATGTCGAAGGAATAGCCCGGCAGGCTGATCGTCACCGAATAGTCTGCCGCAACATAAACTGCGGCCAGCCCGGGCGTGCTGATCCGCTGCACCGTCACTTGCTTGGCTCCGATCGGAAGGTCGTGCTCCTTGGCCTTGCGGAGCACATCGTTGCGAACATCCTCATCGCTTTTCTGGTAATTGGCGCCGTCCATCATCGCGACGCTCCTGAGGTCATCTTGAAAATTGTAATTGGCCATGATGGGCGGAGCCACCTGGAAAATGCCCACAAACACGGCCGCGATCGCGAGAAACCCGGCAATTGCCTTCACGATTCCCATAGTCTGAAACCTGCGCCGCCAAGCCAGCGGCGCAGATTTCAGGCCCCGGCTCTCAGCACTCCTTGAAAATATTCCACTACCGCCGCGATCCTAACATCGCGTACTTCCCGAGTCGAGCGAAGAACCACTTCCACGGTACCTTCGGTAACCTTCTTTCCCACCGTGATTCTAAAAGGGATACCGACCAAATCGGCATCCTTGAACTTCACCCCCGGCCGTTCATCCCGATCGTCGAGAATCACGTCAAATCCGGCGGTTTCCAGTCGGGTTGCGATGTCGAGCGCCGTATTCAGAAGATTCTCGTCCTTCACATTCGTAGGAGTCACGACAATCTCGAAGGGCGCAATCGACGGCGGCAGCCAGAATCCATTTTCGTCGTTGCTCTGCTCCACCGCCGCCGTCAGAATGCGCTCAATCCCAATGCCGTAAGAGCCCATGATCGGCGTAACTTCTTTGCCGTTCTTATCCAGCACCCGCGCGCCCATCGACTCCGAATAGCGGTAGCCCAGCTTGAAGATGTGGCCGATCTCGACCGCCGTGTCGATGCGCAGCGTGTTGCCGCATGTCGGGCAAGCCTCGCCCGCGGTCACGGCGCGAAGATCGGCGTAAGCCGTGGGATGAAAGTCCTTCCCCGGCGTCAGATTCTTCAAGTGGTAATCCTCTTTGTTGGCGCCCGCAATCAGATTCGCGCGCCCTTCGAGTGCCTTGTCGACCAGAAGCACTGGACGGTCCGCATCTTTCTTCAAGTCCTTCGCCCACTCAATCCCCACCGGCCCCAAATATCCCGCCGGCGACTTGAACAGCGCCTTGATCTCGGCCTCGTCCATAGGCCGAGTCGTCACGCCCACCGTGGCGTTCAGCTTGGCCTCGTTTAACTGATGATCGCCGCGCATCAGCACCACGATCGCCCGCAATTTCGCCTTGCCGGTCTTCGCATCTTTCTTGTCCTTATCCAGCGTCGGCTCTTCCGCCATCAAAGCCAGCGTCTTGATCTTGTTCTTCGGCGAAACTCCCAGAAACCGGGCCACATCTTCAATCGTCTTCTGCCCCGGCGTGTGTACCTCGAGCGGCGCGCCGTCGCCTCCGGGCTTCAAGTCCTCCACGGCCTCGAGCTTCGACGTCGCTTTCTCCATGTTCGCCGCGTAATTGCAGCCATCGCAGCTCACAATCTGATCTTCTCCCGCCGGAGTGCGCACCATGAACTCATGCGATTCCTTCCCGCCCATCGCCCCCGAATCCGCCTCGACCACCATGTACTTCAATCCGCAGCGGTCAAAGATGCGGCGATACGTGTCGTAATGCTTCTTGTAGGAAACATCCAGCCCGGCGGCATCGATGTCGAACGAGTAGGCGTCCTTCATCATGAACTGGCGCACTCGCAGCAGCCCGGACTTGGGCCGCGGCTCGTCGCGAAACTTGGGGGCGATCTGGTACCAGATCTGCGGCAACTGCTTGTAGCTGCGAAGCTCCTTGCGGGCGATATCGGTCATCACTTCTTCTTCCGTCATGCCCAGTGTGAGGTCGGCACCCTTGCGGTCTTTCAGCTTAAACAAGTTGTCGCCCATCAAAGCCCAGCGCCCGCTAGCCTCCCAAAGCTCGCGGGGATGGAGCGCCGGCAGAAAAAACTCCTGCCCGATCCGGTCCATCTCTTGGCGAACGATGGCCATGATCTTGTTGAACGAGCGATTGCCGAGAAAAAGATAGGAATAAATGCCTGCGGCCAACTGCCGAATGTAGCCTGCACGAACCAGAAACTTGTGGCTGGCAACTTCAGCGTCCGCCGGGGCCTCGCGCAGGGTAGGAATGAAGAGTTCTGACCAACGATGCATAATTGAGGGTCCCAAGTGGAAGTTGTTCATTGTAAATGATCAAGCGACGGACAAGCGCAGCCGAGAGATTAATGCGGCGAGCAGGGCTAGCACCTAGTGATGATGATGATGATATTTTGATTGACAATTACTAATTACTTGGTAATATTGAAATGGGGAGGGGCTATGGTAAACACGGCGGTTGAAACCGAACTTAAGGTCGCAGACGAAGTCTGGATTGCTGCTGCGCTGCTGCATCGCGCACATCCAGAAGCACGGGACTTTGCTGTGGAAGAGATCGTTCAGCGAGCGAAGCAGGAAGGGCTCTGTAAACCATTTCGACGCGGGGTCTACGTTCATGTCATTCAGCATTGCGTTGCGAACCGTCCTCCCAATCCTGGACGGTATCGCATGCTATTTGAAACTGCACCGGGGCGCCGGCGTCTCTTTCGAAGTGGAGATTCATACCACCCCGACCGCGAGGGAGCTAAGATCACTCCAAAACGTGAAGATCTTCCGTTTGGCTTCAACGGACTAATAAGTTGGTACCGCGACTGGTCCTCGATCACGACTGGCAACGCTTCAAAGGAGGACCCGCTGCTGGCGCTGCGCGGCTCAGGCAAGAATCTCTGGGCAGACGAGCACGCGGACGCTTATGTGCGTCGTTTGAGGGAGGGTTGGGAATGAGCCGCGTTTTTTGGGACACCAATTTGTTTATTTATCTATTGGAGGACTATGGAAACTTCTCAAAGGCTGTGGCGCAGCTTCGCTCGAAGATGCTCGCGCGGGGCGATCAACTGCTGACTTCGACGCTTACCCTCGGCGAAATCCTGGTCAAGCCATCAGAACGGGGTGAGACCGAGCTTTGTACGAGGTATGAGCAGGCAATCTCAAGCGCAGCGGTAATCATTTCCTTCGATCTGAAAGCGGCGCGGATCTACGCGGAGTTGCGTACAGAGAGATCGCTCAAGGCTCCCGACGCCATACAGTTGGCCTGCGCTGCGAACGCCGCTGTGGATCTGTTCGTGACGAACGACGAACGGCTCCAGGGAAAGCACATCCCGGGTATACAATTCATCGTTCCTTTAGACCGTGTCCCCGTCTAACTTTACGCAGTCAGCCGCCTGAGAATTTCTTTCCCCAGCTTCTGCGTTTCCCCGAAAAACTTCTGATACTCGACAAACAGCCGGTTCAGCTCCAGCGACTTGTCCGCAGTGAGCTTCTTGCGCAGCATCATGTCGCGCACATGCACCGGGTTCGGCAGGGTTGCGTCTTCGGTCAGTTCCTCCAGCGCCGTATTGGGATCGTAGTGATACATGGAACCCTCGATTGAGTAATTTGGTAATCGGGTGATTGGGTAATCGAAAACCACTCGGCCCGCAGTCGGGAAGATTTTCAATTACCCGATTACTCAATTACCCAATTCTTACACCATCTCTGTTCCCCACAGATCGTGCAGATGAACAATTCCCTCCAACCTTCCACGCCCGTCCACAACCATCAAGGACGTAATCTTCTTCTCCTCCATCAGCGCTAGGGCCGTCGCCGCAAACTCTCCACCACCAATCGTCCGCGGACTTTTCGTCATAGCCTCGCCCGCGGTCAGATCGAGCACGTCTTTCCCGCGCTTCTCCAGCAGTCGCCGCAAATCACCGTCACTGATGATGCCGACCAGTCTTTCGCCTTCCACTACCGCCGTCACGCCCAGCTTCTTGCGTGACATTTCATAGATCACGTCCGGCATCTTGGTGTGAGGAGCTACCCGCGGCAGCGCGTCGCCCGAGTGCATCAGCGACTCCACCCGCGCCAGCCGCTTGCCCAGTTTTCCTCCCGGATGCAGGTTGGCAAAATCTTCTTCCTTGAACCCCCGCTTCTCGCTGAGCGTAACCGCCAGCGCGTCGCCCAACGCCAGCATTGTCGTGGTCGAAGCCGTCGGCGCCAGCCCCAGCGCGCAAGCCTCCTCCGCAATCGAACAATCGAGAGCCACATCGGCCGCGCCCGCCAGAGTCGATTCTGGTTTGGACAATGCTCGTGTGGAAGCGGGCGACTCGCCCGCTTCCTTCTTACAAATCTCGTCCCCCGTCATCGCGATCAACGGCACCTGCAGCCGCTTGATCGTCGCCAGCAGCGCCAGAATCTCCTGCGTCTCGCCGGAAGCCGAAAGCGCCAGCACCACATCCCCGCGCACCACCATTCCCAAATCTCCGTGCAGCGCCTCCACCGGATGCAGATACAATGCCGGAGTCCCCGTCGAACTCAGCGTCGCCGCAATCTTGCGGGCGATCAGCCCGCTCTTGCCCATCCCCGTGACCACCACACGTCCCGCGCAGGTGAACATCAAGTCCACCGCTCGCTGAAACGCCTGCGCCATCGGCCCGCCAATCCGGTCCGCCAGCGCGCGCAACGCCTCCGCCTCTATGCGCACCACGTTTTCGCCGATGTGCTTCATGAAGACGCGATCTTAGCAGACGGCGGCGTCCACGCCGTCACGCGACCAGGCGGTTGCCGGCCAGGCCCGGGGTCCGCGAACAAATCGTCTCCAAACAAATCGTCGGACAGATAATCGCCGGTCAGGAAGTGCTGACGCCGCGCCTGCGTCGCCGCTTTCCACGGATCATGCACTCGTTCCACCGATTCGTCGGCCATCGCTTGCAGCGCCTCGTTGATCGTCATGCCCGCCCGCGAGACCCTCCGATAAATATCGCGCGCTCCGCTGTCGCCGAACTGATTGCTCAGATCCAGCATGAACCCCGCCGCGCGTTCAGAGTTTAGCTGCGGGGCGATTTGTTCGATCAATGCCAAAGAACCGCGGAAGTCATTCAACGCCGTCCGCACCTGCACTTGCTGAAACCGCTTCCACAGCGCGGCCTCGCGGAACCGGCTGACCCACGGTTCTCTGATCAAGTCGAACGCCGGATCGATCGTCTCACCCGTTGCCACACGAATCCCGCCATCGATCCGCTCGCTGTGCGCGATGAGTCCGCTCGCCAGCTTAGAGTCGCCGGCGCCAAGAATCCGGACAAAATCCTCCGCGCTCGCCGCGAAGAGCGCCTTCAGAATCTCCGCCAGCCGTCCCGGCTTCTGCGCCCACTGGATCAACCCAAACGACAATCCCGCCTTATCTGTATTGGAGTTCAACGCGCCAAACTTGCCCGCGCCTTCCATCTGCGCCACCACGCTCAGGATTTTCGCCAGCCCGCCGTATTCGAAATCGAGCGCCAGCGTGAGATACCCCCGCGACGCGATCGGCGCCGTCGCCGGCGACTGCACCAGGCTTTGCAGCGTTTGAGCATCCACTTCGTTCCCTGCCGGAAGCGAATGCTGCGCGCGAAAGCGCAACACCACAGCACTGGTAAGCTCACCGAAGATCCCATAATGCGGGCTGAGCAGGTTGGGCACATTCCCGCCATGGCCGGCCAGCAAGCCCTGAACTACTCCTATCGATTCCCGGTCGGGATCGCCGGGGCCTATCGCCTTCGCGGACGCCGCTCCCACGTTCAAGTTATCGATCCGCGGAATTCCACAGAGGGCCATGGCATCCTCCTCGATCCATTGAGTAATTTAGTAATCGGGTGATTTCGCAATTTCAAACCCACCATCTCCGATCACAAAATCACCCGATGACTCAATCACTCAATTCTCAAAAATGTTCCTCGCTGCTCAGCGGTTGCACCGGCTTCTGACCCAGCACCGCCAGCCCCTTCGCCTGAATCGCCCGATCCCACGGCCCCGCCTGCCAGTTGTCGCGTATCTTCTCCGGATGCCTCCACGGCGGCAACGAAAGCATCAGATTTTTTCCTGTCGAGTGAAGGTAGGGTTCGTACATCGACCGTAACCGATCCAACTTCTGCCGCGCCTCATCGCCCGTCCGCAGCTTCAATCCCGCCGCCGCCAGCTTCTCCCGCAACCCATTGAAACTCTCATCGGTCAGCCGCTCCGGCGCCTGCGGATCGTAGCGCGCATTCACCACCTGCGCCAAATCCACGGCCGCATGCCGCGCCATCGCGAACGTCAGTTTCGCCTGCCCCGGATGAACTCCCTCGATTCCGGTAAGCACCAGCGACGTCACGTCCAGCATGGTCGTCAACGCTCCCAGCCACGATTGATTGCTGTGCTGCGACCGAAAAAAGCTGAGCACCGGATACGAAATGTGGCTCTCCAGCAGCTCCGCCGACCAGCGCTCCCAATCGCGCAACACTTCATCGAGCACCGTCTGGTCGAGCGCCGGATTCTCCGAAGTCCCGGCCAGCCGCACCAGCAGCTCCGCCGCCGTCGGAGGCGATCCCGCCCGCGCATCCAGCATCGAGATCTGAATCTCGCGCCGGGAAAACGACGAATACACCACCGGAATGTAGCCGATCACCACCCCCAGAAACGCAAAGCCCATGCCCGCTTCCAGCACCGACAACGCGCGTGCCGAGCCCGTCGTCGGCAAAATGTCGCCATAGCCCAGCGTAAAAAAAGTCTGTCCGCTCTGGTAAATAATCCTGGCAAAAGTAATCGGCTCATTGCCCAGTTGTTCGTGCCCGCCCAGGCCATATTGCAGCAGCGCAAAGCCAAAAATCAGGCTCGTCGCCCAGAACGCCAGCAGCATGATCAGCGATAGCGGCCCGAAGTATCCCAGAAAGCTTTGTTGCCGCGAAAGCGTCCGGATGCGCGCGGCAATGCCTTTCCACGGAATCCACGTGCGCCGGTAAAACCAAGCCGTCAGCTTGAAGTGCCGCGTCACCCGCCGCGGCAGCACCACGGTCTCGAAAGCATCCAGAAACACCACCCACAGGATCACGAGACCAAAGATCGTTGCGACGATGCTGCCGTGAGAAACCATGCCAGATTCCAAGCGTAAGTGTAATAAATGTTTCAATGTTGATGCGGAGGGAAGGTTAACAGATTCGATGTCCGGCGTGAGTCAAACGCCGCCGCAAGACGCTACGCGAGGTTTCGGAAGCCGGACGCCGCGCTATTGCGGCTTGGGTTGCGCTGGCGGAGTCTGCCCCGGCGGCGTTGCGGGCGGCGTGGCCGCCGGCTTCTTCGCCACAGGTTTCTTCTTCACCGCGGGTTTCTTCGCCGGTTCGTTATCGTCCACCACAGTCTTCTTCGGAGGCGCCGCCGGTATGGCCGCCTGCGCCGTCTTCAAATCGGAGCGCAAACGCACAATCTCCTGCTCCTTCGCCGCCGCCAGCGTCTCCATGCGCTCTGCGATTTGCTTCCGCGTGCCTTCGAAGCCGCTCACGTCGTTGGACAGCGCCTGAAAATCGTCTTTCGCCCCGAATGCTCCCGCCGATTCCACCACGCTGCCCAGCACATCGTAGAGCGCGTCCAGGTTCCGGTAGAGCTTGAACGTCACGGGCAGGTCTTCCGGCGCATTTCGCAATTTCCCAATCATCTCCGGCAGCGCATTCTGCAGATTGCGCTGGATCGAATCCACGTTGCCCAGCGCCTGCTTCTTCGACGCGTTGTCGGTCTTCCAGCGTTCGATGCGCAACTTCGTAAGGTCAGCCTGCGTGGTCTTCGAGGTCGCTTCCAGTTGCCCCAGCAACCCGTTCAGCTGCGTCACCGACGCATAAGAAACCGGTCCGCCCTGCGGCGACACCGCCGTTCCCTGCGTCGAATATTGCGGGCTCGCGTGAGCGACGGGCGCCGCGGCCGCCTGACCGAAGCCTGCCGCACTCCACAGCAGCGCGCACAGCCCAACAGAAAAACGAAACGAGAGAAGTTTAGGGTTCATGGATTGTGGAGTCGGTGGCTGCCCCTGCGTGCAACAGAATATCCGTAAGCCGAGGATACTACAAGCCCGCGAGCCCAATGGTGATGTCAAGCTGCTTGTGTAAATAGGTTGAGGGTGCGGGTTTTCCATTCCAGGTTGAATCTCTGGAAGATGGAGTAGATGATGCGGTCCACGCTCTGGACGTTGACGAAGCAGACCATGGGCC
>Ga0302179_10000313_pt1 | contig 34604 bp, 24 predicted proteins | sample I_Palsa_E3_1_FD_198788 | JGI IMG/M metagenome (GOLD analysis project Ga0302179, IMG submission 198788) | Peat permafrost microbial communities from Stordalen Mire near Abisko, Sweden - I_Palsa_E3_1 | ecosystem: Environmental > Terrestrial > Soil > Palsa > Peat permafrost | place: Sweden...
CTCCGAGAAAAAATTGCATAAAATAGGGCGGATCGATCAGATCGTTAGGGATTATTTTGCAGACCGCCCGGAGGAAAAGGAGGTGTCGGCTAAAAGTCTGATGCCGCTGCTCATTGAAAAGGGGCTATTCGAAAAGGATCACCGGGCGGGGCTGGATCGGATCGATCTGCAGGTGGAGGTGGAATCGGTGCCACTGGGGGACTTAATGCAGTCGGGGGAAAAGAGCGAGTCATCGGCAGTGATCCGGGCACGGGTGGTAAAGGCAAGGGCAATTCAGTCCGAGCGGTTCAAAGATATTCCTGGCGTGTTTTGCAATGCGCGGATGCCGGAGCAGGATTTGGAGAAGCATTGTCTGTTGGATATAGCTGCGCGGCGGTTCTTGTTTGCGCGGCTGAACATGCTGCAAGTGTCGGCGCGGTCGTATACAAGGATTTTAAAGGTGGGTAGGACGATCGCGGATTTGCCGGGGAGTGGAAAGATGGAGATGAAGCATTTGGCGGAGGCGGTGGGGTTTAGAGGGTTGGATAGGATGGATATTGGGAAGAAAAAGGAGATGGGTGTAGTAAGGCGGCTACAGGAGTAGTCGCCATTTTTTTAAGGTGACCTATAAACTTCAAATTCTGAAAACGAATAATTATTTATCTTTGTCACGAGGGTTAGGGAGAATCATTTCCAGGTGGTAAATTCGGTGACCCAAACTCATTTTCGGAAATAATGTTTTGATTTACAATTTCTTATAGGGTCGGTTCAACACCCGTCCAGTCCGCAAACCTAAGAGATGTCCGGCCGATAGGCGGGCATTTTTGTTTTGGAGTAAGGGAGCGAAGCGAACCTTACGAACAAGGAGGGGCGTGTCAAAGCAGCCCCGACGAAGTTCTGCGGAGCACTTTATAGACAAAAAAGATCCGGATACCTTAACAGAATGTGGCTTAGGTATATGGATTGACAATTCAACAGGAACTTGAAAATTGGCATACCTAAAAGTCGCAAAATTTAGTTGCTGCAAAAAACTATCGTATTACTATTTCAAGCAAGCCGATCTCAGTCGAGTTAGCCAGGGAAAGAATATCTTCTTTCCGCTGTATGAGGAGGTTTGTTATGAGAAGGCGGCTTTGATTGCCACTTTTTAATAACACTATTTTTGGGGGGAACCCTCTAACATTAATGTAATCAATAAAGTCTTCATCATTAGTAACGATGATCAAGTCATTTTTTTTTGCGTATTCCCAAATTTCCACATCTTTAGCCGGAACTGGTAACCCAATATTATCAACATGAAAACAATCTTCAAAGTGCTGCTTTAGAACTGAGACGATGCGCCAGGAAATATTGGCATCTAACAAGAGTCTCATCCGACTAGAATTTTAACAAATGCTTCCCTGTTTGCAGCGAAGGCTAAAGCTGCCAGGATATCATCTTCTTTGATAGAAGGATAGTCTTCAATGATTTCCTTATTGCTCATCCCGGAAGCCAGCCAAGAAAGAACGTCTCCCACGGAAATACGGGTGCCCCTAATGCACGGCTTCCCGAAACGTATTTGCGGGTCAATGGAGATATGTTGTGCGGTATCGGTCATAGAGCAAATTTAAACATTTTTATGAGGAATTGATCTAACAACAAGGGCGCAGCTCTGTGCAACCCAAAATACTAAAACTATATCTATCTTCCGCATCTAAATAATTCCCGTCTGTGGCATATAGGCGTTTTGATGGTTTTTTGGATTTTTTGCATTTTCGATATGCGATATCACATTCGTTCTTCGCCAATGAGTGTTCCGTGTCTAGGCTTTCCAGGCTTTTCTAAAATATTGATCCTAAATATATTGCAAGGGTGGTTCGAATCCCGCCTCTCCGCAAACAAAAATGGAAGCTAGCGAAGCGAGCGGACATCCATTTTGTTTGTCGCCCCCACCCTGGGATCGGCGCAGCCAATCCCTCCCTCTCCGCAAGTTGGTTGTTAAAGTCACCGTTTCTTCTTTAAAGTTAATGTTTTACATTACGCTTTGCAAGGAAGGAACGGTTTTCTATTGTGGTGTTTCGTTAAGTTCCAGGTGACCTGAAAGGTGAAACGAAACAACCTCCGACCAGTTCACCTGAACAGGGTAATAAAAAATGCAACTGAGACTTTTTCAATCCCCAAATTTTGAATATCCTTTATTAAATCAAAGGGGGACTAAGGGCAGCGGGACCGGCGACAGGGGGCCTTGTTAAGGGTGAGGCTGACCGGGCGCACATATATGGAATTCCGGTAAATTAGGTCTAGGGGATGGCCCGGTAAGGGGGTCGCTACGACCCCAACAAACTAACCGAGGAAGAATGGCTTGCAGACATCTACAAAGAATGGTTTGACTAAATTATTCGGAGTACTTTTTGTGGAACAATAACAACGTTTCCACTTTCGGACGTGATTGATTGTTCAAAGAAATAACCATTCCCAGTTTTGTAAACCAGAATAAATTTAAAGTTGCATTTGACTGGCTGCCGATTATGGATTAAGAAAAATGCACGGCATGGTTTTTACAAGATTGTTTAAGAGAAGTGTGAATCTTGCAATGTTTCTATAGAATTGTATAAATAAAGCAGGAGAAATTGAATGACCTTTGTAAAACCTAAAGAAAGAGCCTGTAATATTTATTGCTCCTAAATGATGTTACTTCTTCCATATCCCCAATCTTGTGAGGCTTTTGATCGCTAAGGGCCGTGACCACTAACAAACAGGAAAAAAGAAAGCGAATTCTACCAGCAGTACCAGAATCCATGAGTAGAATAGAAAACTCTGATTCCGGCTTGTATTCTGTTAACTTTCGGACAACGAGAAAAGAATAGACATGTATTTTAATAAAGGATAAATGCATGTTTTTCATTGAACTAAATTTTAAGACTATTTAATAATATTGTTATGTTTAAAAGCGAAAAACCATTCGGTAGTTTCTCAGTAAACGACCTGGATAAGGCGAAGGAATTCTATCATACAAAACTTGGTCTCGAAGTTCAACCCAGAATTTCAGATGAAGGCGTTAAGCTATTAGAGCTGCACATTGGCGGCGGTTCAAAAATTATTGCTTATTGCAAAGATGACCATGAACCCGCCAAATTTACCATTCTCAATTTCCCCGTCAAAGATGTAGAAAAAGCTGTTGATGAAATGACCTCTAGCGGAATAATATTCGAACATTATGATAGCAAGCGGTTGAAAACTGACAATAAGGGCATATCTCGAGATGGAGGACCTACAATAGCATGGTTTAAGGATCCTTCAGGAAATATTCTTTCTGTAACAGAAGAGAATAAAATGCAAAACAACGATTAACCAGCCTCAGTAGATTAAAGCAACACCCAATCCTATCAAATAGGCTATGACGCAATTTATAAGGTCTTTAAAAAAAACTAAATTATGAATATCATAGGAAATAAATTTTCGGTGGACTTTGGAATGGCGAAAGCAATATTGAACATTCAAAGCGAGACATCATTGACATATGCTACTACTGAGAAAAATGGAAAAGAAGTGCAAGAAACTGAAACCGTTAAAACCCAAATGACTGAAGTATCGCCGCAATTGTATATGATCACCTGGAAGGAAAAAAACGGTAATATGATTACCCAAATTCAGGATTATGAAAACGGAATTATATATTCAAACTGGGCCTCGCTAAACGGAGAATTTACGCACTCCAAGGGAACACTTAAGCAAGTCTAAATACATAAAGTACTATCAGCTGAGAGGGGACTGGCTTCGCCGATCCCCGAAGGTAGGCTTAATAATCAGTGCTCGGCTCGATTTCGAATTTGGTCAGTCGTTCAAAGGTAAGCCCCCGGTGAACCCCTATTGTTCCATGTTGGGCATGAAACGTGCCCTTCAAGTTCACCGGTCACTTCCCAATACCAAATCTACTTTGCCTTACTTGATAAAAGTTTCATCGGAATTAGTGACAGACTATTGACAGAAATTGGTTCGTTTCAGACACTTTTTTCTGTACCAGACGAAAAGGATAGGTACATTTGGGTGACCAACACGACACTAAATGGAAAATGAAACGTCTTCGAAAAAGACAGGCCGCTTATTGGAGGATGGGAAGGTCGCAACCCGGATAAAGCTGTCAGGGCTTTGGGTCGCGGCAGCGCTTTGTTATATCGAGGGTGACTTTACGTCCTTTTTTCCTCCTGGAGGTTACATTCAGCAGAGTTTGGCAGGGAAAATGGGACCTTTTAAAACGACACAGCTGACTTTACTGGCGGGGTCGATCTTTGTCTCGATCCCCTGTCTGCTCGTTTTTCTGTCGTTAATCCTGCCACCTAAATTGTGTCGCCGGGCCAACCTCATCTTCGCTATCGTCTATACGTTCGTGAATGCCCTATCCGCATTCACGACTACCTGGGCCTACTTCATCTACTTCGGAATAGTTGAAACTATGCTTACTCTATTTATTATTTGGTATGCCTGGAAGTGGCCCCATGAAGTAAACTAGCCTTCGGTAACCACTCCCGGCTAATCAAATGCTTCTTCCGGAAATTTGGAAATTCGAAAATCGGTCATTTGAGCCCGACAAAAGTAAGTCTATGATGAATTACATATTGGTATAAAAAAATGCTTTTGGTAAATATTTTGTCAGGCCGGCAAATGGCGGTGAGCCCAAAGACGAGATATGGAAACCTCTTGATTAGTTGCAAATTATTACAGGAGAAGCTTCGTCATGCTTGATAGAGGGCTTTCCAGTCATAGGGCAACAATTCCTGTATCCTGTTGATTGGATGCGAGGGTATTATTCCAAGTACGTTTTTAAGCCAGCTGAAGGGATTGACGTCATTCAGCTTACAAGTTCCCATTAGGGAATACAACATGGCGCTACGCTGGGCGGCTTCATGGCTTCCGGCGAATAGATAATTCTTTCGGCCGATTTTATGTAAAGCTTTACATAACATTTAGCATCTAAAAGCCCCTAAGGCATTCCATCAAGTTATCGCTCTTTAGCCATAAGAGTGTTTCTTCTAGTAGATCATCGAAAGGTCTCAATTTTGGATTCACTGCTTAATTTTTATAGTGCTGGCATTATTGCCGGACAAGAAAATTAAGCAGAATATTATGTAAAGTGATTGGTGTCTCCAGATGGCTCCGGAGACTGGAAATCAATAAGTACGAGTCATGAGCTTTACATAATCATTTACTATACATAACCAACAGCCACCGGCCGGATGCAGTTTTCAACCGGATTGTTATCGATGTTTAACTTTCCATCCGCGGCATAGACCATTAACCGCGGCCATCTTTGGATACTATAGGCCAAAGCCGTGCCGATCGCGCTCTTGGGTAATAGTTCTATGTATGCTTGTTGCATCCATTTGCCTAAGGATTCGAGGATGGGTTTGGCCTTCTGCCGACGCAGCTGTAAAATATCCGCTTCCGACAACTGCTCATCAGCCGCCTTTCGTTCAATGGCGTACAGTTGCTGGATCTGATCCAGCACATAATCCGCCCGAGCCTGATCGTTTGAACGGGCTTCCACAAACTTTCTTCGGGCATGGGCCACGCAGTGCAGCAACGTTACATCCTTTTGCGTATCGAAGATATTGTAAGCGGCATAGCCGTCTGTCTGCAAAAAACCTCGGAAGTCTTTAAGTAGTTCAGAAGGGCCTTCCCGGCTCCGACCGGGTTGGTAATCAAAGAAGACCATATCCTGCAGGCTATTGTGGTATACCCAAAAGTAACCCCGGTGGGTTTCCCCTTTCTTGTCCTTATCCAGTACTTTGATCGGCGTCTCATCAGCATGGAGATAATCAGTGGCCAATACTTCTTTTTTTAAGGCCTCGTATAAGGGCGTGATCAGCCCGCAGGTATTACCTACCCAGTCTGTAAGTGTGCTATAGGGGATATTGATCTTCTCCCGGCTAAAGCGTTGTTGCTGCCGGTGCAGCGGTAAATGATCAACATATTTATCGATGATGATCTGCGCCAGCAGTCCTGGACCGGCAATGGCTTTCGGTAAGGGCCGCTCAGGCAGCGGCGCCATCAGGATGGTCTGATTGTCCGCGCTGGCATATTTGGGCCAGATGTAGCGGTTCACATACAGCCTGCCGGGCTCATATTCCAGTTCTTCGGTGATGTCGCGGCCAATCTCCCGGCATCCCTCTTTCCCGATCACATCCACCAGGATATCCTTACGCTCCAGGTGATCCGGCAACTTCATTCGACCCTGGTGTGTGGTGACGGGGTTGGCTGGAACAGACTCGACACGGGTATATTCAATCTTTTTGGCTTTGATGAGCGAAGTAGCGGCTACCTGTTCGGCAGGAAGGCCCATCGATAATTGTGTGGGATCCGTCAATTGTCCAGGAACAAATCGCTCCTGGCGAGAACCGAAGATCATTTTTTTCAGCTGATCGAGTTCATGACGCAGCTGCGTAATTACGAGTTGCGATTCTTCGTAAAGCGCTTTGTAATCAGTATGTGTGGCTACCTGCTGCATAGGCAGGACAAATGTAATAAAATGCAGCATTTATGCTGCTTCAGCAGGCTTGGTTATCCACATTTTTAACCCTATGTTCGTATCTTTTTCGCCTGCGGATATGGCGAAGCGATATCCCCTTGAGTAGCAATAATAATTGATCGGCTTCTATAGTAACGGCAAGTTGGCCGTCACTGCCGGCGGGAAGTTCATAGCTGCCTTTTTCCAGCCGCTTATGGTATAAAGAGAATCCATCCCCCTCCCACAGCAGCAGCTTCACCTGGTTGCGGCGACGGTTCAGGAAAATGAAGATGGCAGCACTGAGTGGATCGGCTTTTAGTTCATTCTGAACGATGCCAGTAAGTCCATCAAAGCTCTTGCGCGTGTTGACCGGGTTTCGATAGAGGAAATACTTGCAGGAAGAGGACAGATGTAGCACTAAAAGAGTAGGCTTTTGAGATAGTGGACCGGTACCGCGTCCCGGAAGATGATTTTTGTACCATCCGAAAAGACGACTTCGCAACTGGCATCCGCTTCGGGTTTAACAGCCAGCCGGACAAAAGAGTTACCGTCGGTTGACTCCGGATGCTCATCCCGGTATTTACGGTACCAATAATGAAAAACATGATAGGTTATTCCCTGATCCTGGCACCATTGTTTTTGCGAAAATTCGCTGGATAGCCAGGAAGTGATACTGGCAAACATCTGTTCCCGGATCGAGTTGTTTCTAACCATAACTTCTTTTACTACAAAATTATCGATGTGGTCAATACGGAACAATAGGGGTTCGCCGGAGGCTTACGTTCAAAGTGTAGCCTTCGCAATGTTCAACGGGATGCCTCTTTTTTCCAAATAGTCTACCAGAACCCGATCCGAAAGGGGGCGGGTATCCAAGATCACGATCTTACTGACGGGGGAATCTTTCTTTTCACCCGCCCCGGAGGCCGGGAAAAAGAAGGCTGTTGAAAAGAAAGGGAATTGTCGGGTCTGTTTTCGGATAACCTGTCCAGAAGTTCCCGGACAGTACATTTATAATATTGGGTTCCGAAATCAACCAGGTCGCCGCCCTTGGCCGCCGTACCATGATCGTACTACACATTCAAGGGCCGGTTTGCTTTGAAGGATGGCGTTTTTTCTTCCCGCATTGGGGATAGGTACCAATAGTCCTGGTTTTTCACCTTCGCCGGTTGGTGACCCAGGGAGGCCAGATAATCCACTAAGTCAAGGTGCTTTGCGTCCGCACACATCATTTTTTCCATACACTCGGCTTTCATCAGGTATATACAATAGAAAAACAGCCCGCAAACACATGGTTATTAAACCGCTATGTTTGCAAGCCGCTTTAAGTCAATAAGAAAATGATTCGAGAATTGTATCGTAAGGCCCGCAAAAGCGAGGTTCACTGCAAAGTGAGCCTTTTTTGTTTGTACACCGTCGTACAAATCCAGACAAGTAACCTATTGATTTTTAGAATACTATAACAGGAGCCCCCATCCGAAGCCGTCTACCTTTACAAATACGTACAACGTCGAATATGGCAACTCACGCGACTCCAAACGCGACTAAAAAAACGATGTTGTATGCGTATACTATGCGAAGAAAAAAGAATTAAGTCAGACGGCACTTCTCCGATCTACTTACAATATTTTTCTGGTGCCGGACACCGCGTCTTTCTCAACACCGACATCGCTATCCCGCCTAAATTTTGGGACCGCCATAAACAACGGATCAAAGACAGCTTGCCCACCACCTATGGTGATTATCAAAAATTGAACGACGAGATTGTCCGGCTATACCGCCTTGCAGAGGACCTTATAAAATTGACCAAATCGAGCGGCATCGAACACCCGGGGGAATTCGTCAAGGAAAAATTCAGTCCAGGCCTTCTGCCTGACACAATGATCCAGTGCGACTGGAAGCTGAGGACACAAATGGAGAAAGCCGAAACCTCCTTCTTTCTTCAACAAATGGATGACTATATACTGAAGCAAAAAAAGGTGTTTTCACGGTGGGGCGGGTATTGATAATGAAGTAATTTGTATTCGGTATATAAGAAGAGGCGTTGATTTGTCGAAAACCATCAAACGATTGTCGGATCAAAGTAACAAACAAGCTAAATTACCATATCAATGATTATGAAGCATTCAAAAGGGCCGTCACACGAACGGCCGGGAAGAAGTTTTCACCAGGAATCGGCCGCTCCCTCAATTATTTGATAATCAGCATATTAAGAATGGGGAAGAACGGACTACAAAGTTCAGCATCCGGAGGATCACCAAGAGCGGCTTCAGCAGATCAAGACGGAAACTGGCACCCGAAGCGTTCCCGGAGTTCAATAAAATGCACTACTTTGAAAAAGGTTAGGGAGACAATCAACCAAGACATTCTTTTAAAAGCCTAATAATTATGAAATTAATTGTAGTCGTGGTACTCTCACTCATTTTGGGGACGGCCGGCGGAATTTTTGTGCATTCTAAGTTTAGTCGGAAAACTCAACCGACTAGCATCTCTATTTTTCAGGAGACGATTAAAGTCGAGCACCTTCAATTGATCAATCAATTTTATCAAAACCTTGCCTTTATACACAAAAAAGGCGACCCCAAAAAGCGACTGAAAGTGATCGTCATTATTCCAGTTAAGGTCTCCTCGTATATTGATTTGGAACAGCTCGATATCCAGCAGAAGGGCGATACTATCGCAAAAATTGTTATACCCGACCCTAAAATAGATTCACCGATACTCTTCGATTTTGCGAATATGCAAATGATCAATGTTCCCGAGCCTTTGATTCATATAGGAACAAATCAGGAAGGGGAGTTTCTGACTGTTTTTAAGCAAACGATCCAACAAGAATCCGCAAAGATGGCTTCTATAGCTATAGCGAACGGGATTTTGGATCAAACCCGCGTAGACGCAAAAAATTACATTGTATCATTGCTCGAAGGGTTAAAGATTAAAAACGTAACTGTTGAATTTGCTAATAAGCAGCAGGGCGCTGCAACGCAATTTCCCGTGCATTCGCCAGATACTACACAAGGCGTACAGTCGCAAAACAGAGTTGGGAAGTTAATTGATTCGATGGGATTGAAATCTATTCAATAGTGGCATATCGTTGGCACCTATATGTAGCCAGTTTAATGCTTGTTTGTCATTGGCCCTCGAATTTATTCGGGCAATCTTGTCCAGTTAAAGTACCTCCAAACGTACGATTGTACAATGTCGATAGTTTACTGCAGACCTTTCGTACCAACTCAGGTATGCGAACCTTGCCGGATTGGAAATTATGCAAGGTCAGAGCACCAAATTATGAATTGCCTTGACCACTATTATGATTCTTAATCAGTCGGTTATCTGACTTTTCAAATAATAATAAGATGGTCAAAGGGCAGCATAATTTCCACCTTAAGTAAACAACATTGCGCAATTGACCCCATCTTTGTCGTTATAACCCTGCCGCCGCTGCACGGAGATGGCTTATATTTGAGAATCAAATCTGTGAGTTATGCGCAAGCTTATGATGAAGATGTCCATTTCCGTCGACGGCTTTGTCGGCGCAGCAAATGGCGAGATCGACTGGATCTTCAAAACAACCGACGAGGAGGCGACCGCCTGGATCGTCGGTCTGTGCCGGGAGTCGGGACTGCACATCATGGGTAGTAAGACCTTTCACGATATGGCGTCTTACTGGCCGACTTCTACCGAAGCTTTTGCCGCGCCGATGAACGAGATACCAAAGGCCGTATTTACCAAAAAAGGATTTAAAGGTTTTGATCCCGCACATACTACAACGGCGGTGGAGAATGCCAGGCAATACAATGCGGCCAGGGGCATATTGCCCGGCGCCGCCTCTTCGCCTGCCGCGGTTTCCTGGGCCGAGGCCCGGGTCTTCGATGGCGATCTTGCAGAAGGGATCAGACAGCTCAAAGCAGAGCAGGGGAAACCGATCTTAGCGCATGGCGGCGCCGGTTTTATGCGCAGCCTGATCGGAACTGGCCTTATCGATGAATACCATCTGCTTGTCCATCCGGCGGCTTTGGGCGGCGGAATGCCGATCTTCACCGGTCTCGCAAGGCCGCTTGACCTCAAGTTGATGGATGTAAAAAGGTTCCCGGCCGGAGCCGTCGCCCATACCTACCTCGCAGCGGTAGTTGGGAATGTGGAGAACTGGCTTCAACGCCCAAAATTATGAAGACATGACACTCATCATGAAATTTCAGTGTTATTATACTGTCCCAGCCGTTACCGTAATCACTTGGCCCGAACACCAATCCAGTTCCTCTTTCCCTTTTGGAACATAGTATTTAAGCTCTGCAAGAGGACATTCTTCAAATCGCCCTCGCCTCGATCTGATACTTCCAAAATTTGGCTGTCTGCGTCTCAGGCACCGGCATTTAAAGAAAATTGACTTTTCCGCATAGTTTTGATTATCAATGGTTTAAAAAATTAAAGGAGAAGAAATTGTAGCGTATATTTATGTGCTATGTGCCATTTTACAGGCTGCACCACTCTAATAGAAACCGAATGACTAAACAGACTAAACTAACCATCCTATTTTTTTGTATTTTAAAACTAACGCTTCATTTAATTGCAGATAGCCATTCTGGTTTTCAGAGCGATGAATTTTTGTATATTGAATCGGGTCGCCATCTTGCTTTTGGATATATTGAATTTCCCCCGTTGACAGGTTTGTTAGCCTTTATCCAAAACCTGTTCCATTCCCATTCAGTTTTCGTTTATCATATTTTTCCGCATATTGCTATGCTGCTCATTGTTATTTATGTGGGCAAAATAACTGTAGAACTCGGCGGTAAAAACATAGCGGTATTTATTACATTATTTTGTCTTTTGATTGCACCGGGATTGGAAGGGTCTCAACAACCATTTGAACCTGTTGTTTTCAATCAATTGTTTTGGGTACTTTGCTTTTATCAACTCACAAGGTTCATTAAACACGGCAATAGAAAATATTTATGGTATTTAACTCTATTCACCGCTCTATTCTTTCTGACTAAATATGACGCATTATTCTTCGCTTTTGGTTTATTGTCTTTATTGTTCTTTGGGAAAACAAGGGTTGCTTTAATCAAAGGTAAATATTGGCAATGTTTGATTATCTCCTTTTTGATTTTATTGCCGAATATTATTTGGCAATATGTAAATGATTGGCCTGCACTACAAATGTTTCATCGGCTGTATGAAACCCAATTGGATGATTTAACTCCAATGCACGTACTGCGCGATTTAATTTTATCCGTTAATCCGATTGCTTTTATCCTGATGCTGCCCGCTTTTGTTTTTATGTTTGTCAATAAAAGAAATAAAAGCCTTTATTTACCACTTGCCTGGTCAATTTTATTATCCGTATTATTTCTCACTTATAGTAAAGGGAAAGCCTATTATTTCTTTCCGATTGTTCTTACCATACTTCCATTCTGCGGTATCTTTTGGGAGGGTCTCTTACTACCGAAAAGGAAATGGTTATTATATCCTCTGAGCTTTATTTTATTAATCGGCGCAGCATTGATTCCTTTCGGAATGCCTGTCTATTCTTTTCCTCATTATCTTAATTCGGTTTTTAAATACTCCCCAAAAGAAAAGAAAAACGGGAAAGACGTACTTCCTATTCAAGAATATATTGCAAAAGAAAAATGGAAAACGATGATGCAACAATTGCAATCTGTGTATGACAGTCTACCCGAAAATGAAAAAAAGAATTGCTTAATCTGGGGGAAACATTATTCGCAAGCAGGGGCAGTTGAATTGTTTAAAGACGAATATAGACTTCCAAATGCCTTTTCATATCACGGAAGTTTTTATACCTGGGCGCCTACGGATAAAATGCCCGAAACGGTTATTGCTTTTTGCTATAACGATGCGGGTGATGATTTTTTTAATCCTTTTTTTGAAGAAGTAACTCCAGTAAGAAAAATTTACAGCGACTACGCAAGCGCCGAAGGCTGGGTTGTGCAAACAATTTTCATTTGCCATAAACCAAAACAGAGCTTTGATAAAATGAAGGAATTGTTTAAGAACAGAATATTTGAATAAAAACGGCACATAACATTGGTATAGCCAATGGAATCAACCGATACAAGGAAGGCATGGCCGCGGGATTGAGTAATCTGGACGAATATTTACGCACCATGGTCACCAGCAAATGACTGAAATTCTCGTTGCCTGCTATTTAAAAGCAAATCTATAGCTGACGGTAATTGTACAGCGACACCCACCTGCAAAGATATTGCGGGCAATACACGCAAGCCGACCGGAACCGTGCTTTTGATCCGGTGAGACAGTTCGTTCGTTAATATTTACCGACCTCTCCTTTTACGGAACTGAAGATCTTTTGGGAATTGAAGCCCACCCCATGCTTAAACACCCATTCGATCTTCCTGATGTTTTGGATATTTTGAAAAATGTCACCATCGATGACCACCAGGTCGGCAGTCTTCCCGACTTCGATGGAGCCGATCTTATCTTCCAGTCCAAGCGCCTTTGCGCCATTGTAGGTCGCGATGCGGATCGCCTCGATCGGAGTGAACCCCGCCTGCGTCAACAGCTCAATGGATTGCTGTGAGCCATATCCCGCCAGGGTGGCGCCGCTGCCGGTGGGGTCGGTGCCTACGGTCAACAGGCCGCCGGCATCCGAAAACATCTTTTCCATTTTCATTTCCTCCAGCATCGCTTTATTGCCGTAAGGGTTGCGCATTTTGTTGTATACGTTGAGGAACATATTCCGGGTATCGGGCGCCATCGCCTCCAGTACTTCGGGACGGATCGTTGTATCCAGGGTAGTCATGTTATAGATTACGGCCAGCGTGGACGTCACGATCACTTTTTTGTCGACGAGGAATTGGATCAGCACTTTTACTTTCGGCGAATCCGCGGATGCTATGGGTGCCGCACCAAGTGGACAGGCATTCTCCTTTTTATTGGGAACAAAATCCGTGGACACAGAAAAGCCATGTTCCAACTGGTCAATACCCATTTCCGCCGCCTCGCGGTAGGTGACAGAACATAAATGGCCCGTCACTTTTAGTCCTTTGGCGTGGGCCTCGTCAATTGCGGCCTTTAGCGTAGCCTTATCCAAGAACATATATCCCTTGAATGAAGTGCAGCCCTGGCTGGCCCAGAAGTCGACAAAGGCTTTCGCCTCTGCGGGTCCGCTCAATTCATGCATCCCGGGGAAGATGCTGCCTTTTCCTTCCAGATAGGGTGCGGTGACATCCATTTCCGGTCCGAGGATCTTGCCCTGATCGATGTCCCGTTTGAGGTTCAGGTCGGAATAGGGCTCAACGCTTCCGGCTGTACGAATCGTCGTTGCGCCGCAGGCCAGGTATAGTTTGGGAAAAGTGAACGGCAATTGCTTGACATGTAAATAGGTGAAGTCCGCGGAGTAGGCCGCATAATACATGTGTTCATGCAGGAGGACGAATCCCGGCAACAGGGATTTTCCGCTAAGGTCGATGACGGTGCTTCCGGGAGGGGCGGAAAGTTTTTTGCTATCATCTACCGCCGTTATTATTCCGTTGCGGACGATCACCGTTTGGTCGTCCAGCTCCTTCAGGTGTTTCACATCGGCGAGCCTGCAATGGGTAAAGACGATGACCGAGGAATCGTAATCGATGTATTTCTTTACCGCAGCTGAAAAGGAGGTTTGGGATATCGCCTGGAAACCGATGACCAGATAAAATCCGGCAAGGAGCAATTTTTTCATGTAGCGGTTGGTTTTAATTTTAAAATAATGCAGCCGTTCAGTTGCAAACATATGCGAAGCCAATCGGTTGCCCAAATTTTTTTCACAAATAATCTTGAATGGTACAAGTCCGGCAACCGCACCATAAAGCGAATCTCTTTTCACTTCACTTTGCACAAAAAAAACCCCTCCTCCAATGGACAAGATCAAAGAACTTTTCGGCCTTTTGGTGTGTATCGTAACCTTTATGATACTGGGTGCTCTTTTGTTCTGGGGGTTTAATTCATACCGTCTTTTCACGGTATTTTGACCGGTAAACACGACACTCGCTGCGTACCCTGATGCCTTACTTTTTGGAGCAATCTCGTCGCAACATATACTCTTAAAATCGCTCAGGAAAAGCAAATACATAAAGAATTACCTATTTGGGATTTCCAAAGAATTAAGGTTTCTTTTTCTTTTTGCTTGGTTTAGCCGATTTTCCGGACAAGGCATTCAAAAGCTTCTGCCCGTCGGGACTGCCCAGGCCGGTGCATGCGTCCCATCCTTTGCCTGCCCGGTAAGCGCCATTATTGCCTTTAATAATATCGCGGAGAACGCCGCTGGAAAACCGGGTGTATAGCAGAGGGTTCATAAATCCACACCTGGCTTTCATCGACTGGTTGAGCCTGGCGATCAGACTTGCCCAAAGCGGAGCCGACGCGCTGGTGCCCCCAACCTGGTCGAGCTTCTTTCCGTTTACATGCATGACCATTAAACCCGTGTCAGGGTCTCCCACAGCACTGACATCCGGAACCCCCCGGCCGATCAGGTGGGGAGGATCAACCGAGACAGGAATCGGCGCATTATCCTGGTAGGCAGGTTTTGAAAAAACCACACTCACCCCGCCACCGCTTGCCCCACCGTCTTTCAGGTAAAGTTCGTTCCATACGGTTTCCGTAACAATGCTGGGACGGGCTCCCTTTGAAGCCACCAGTTTGGTGCCGCCAACGGCAAGCACATTGGGACTGGAGGCTGGGAAATCCACCTCGGCCGGTCCCTTTTTCTTATCCTCATCGTTGGATCCATCGTCCCCGGAGGCGCAGCAAATCGTGATACCTTTGGAGGCAGCGGCTTCAAATGCCTGATCGACTAATTTGACCGCCATCTTGGGCCAGAGGCTATTTTTATCCTGTTCCATGCTGCCATAGCTGATAGAAATTACAGAAATATCGTTATCTCCCGCAATGGCATTATGAATGGCGTCCACCCATCCTTTGCTCGTGAATTCCGTGAAATACATAAATATCTTCGCGCCCGGCGCTACAGATCCAACTATCGACATATCGAGCATGACTTCACCCGTGGCGTCGCCGTTGTTTTCAGAAGCTTCGGTATCCACGCCCGGGTAATTGCCCTTACCCAAAATAACGACATCCTCAATTGTTGGTATGGTTGGTTGTCCCAAAACATCCCGATAATATTCCTGGAGGGCCGAAAGACTGTATCCTCCATGTTTATCCTGGTCACGAGCATCATTAAATGCAAAAATGGCGACGTGCTCACCCGTACCGTCAACATCGCCAGGGTATTTATAAAGGTCAGCCACCTGTGGAGGGAAAAATGTACCGGGCTTTTTGTTGGTGAGATCGGGAACCTTGGTTCTTGCACCAGTTGCCGGTTTAATAAAATTCAAGGGAAGAGATGACCGATTTCCTCTCCGGATCCGGGGACGGCCAACCGGGCGCGTGTCCAGCCCAAATATTCCTTCAATGATGCCATGCATGTCGTCTGCTGTATAGATATACCCGGTGCGGCCTCTGTATCCTCCCATAGCGGAATGCTCATATTCATTAAATGTTACGCCAAGTGCCTCACTGATGTCCGCAATGGTTCCCTCCACTTCGACCCTTCTTTGTGAAACGCTTTTATTAAGGACCTGCAGCTTATGTTCCTTCGCCCAAACTTCAATTTTTTTCAGATCGGCAGGATCAGCGCCATAGAGCTCGTCAAATTCCCGGGGGCTTAAATATTTACGCTTCCCGGGAAGTTCGGTTGAAAGTTTTTCCATCCTCCCGTGAAGTTCATTAGAGGGACCCGGATTTCGGCGGGCATAAATACTAATCTTTATCTTTTGATCGGGATTCGACGGGGAAATGAGGTGAGCATCGGGAACCGCGCTGCGGAAGCTGCCGGCGATTGCTGTTTTTAAATTGGGGCGATTCATACCGGTTTCAATTTTTTAATTCACAAAATACCGTCTTTTCACTGATGTTGGCCCCCGTGTGATGACATATGGTAAGTCAAACGGACAACGGGTGTATCGGAAACGGGCAGTTTGGGGTCTTAAATTGTGTTAAGTATTTGATTGTCATAAGTATATGAATTCGGCATTTTTTGGGGAGGATTTGGGAGGCCTCGATAAACCTAACTACTACTACTACTCATGCTCAGGAATTACTTCAAAATCGCCTGGCGGAATATCAGCCGCCATAAAGTATTCACGATCATCAATGTCGCCCCTTTGCCTTAGGCATCTGCGCGTGTATCGTCATCTACCTGGTCACCAGCTACGAGTTCAGTTTTGATCAATTTCATCCCGATAAGGAACGGATCTACCGGGTAGTAGTCCGGCGGGGATTCGCGCATGGGGATTATCACAGCGAACGGGTCCCCTCAGCGGCGCCCACTGCCTTTAGGGAGGAAATTCCTGGGCTCGAAGCCGTGACGGGTTACTACGAGCTTCACGGGCACGCCACGATCCGGAAAGAAGGGGTGGCCGACCGGATATTCGACAATAGGATCGAAGGCGCCAATACATCGGGTGTGGCGATTGCCGACCCGGATTATTTTACCATTTTTAAATACGATTGGCTGGCCGGTAATGAAAAAATCTCTTTGCTGGGGCCTTTTAAGGTAGTGCTGACGGAAAGCAGGGCACGCAAATATTTCGGCCCGGTGGCCCTTGATAAAATGATCGGGAGAACGGTGCTTTATGAAGACTCCCTCAAAGTCACCGTGTCGGGCATCGTAAAGGATTGGAGCGGCCCTTCCGACTTCCGGCACACGGATTTTATCTCCATCAGCACCATACAAACCAGTTTTTTGAATAATGCGAGACATAGAATGCACATCGATTGGAAGGATGGGCACACGACCCTATGGCCTTACTCCTTCGTCAAGCTTGCCAGGGGAGTCAAACCCGAAGCCGTGGATGCCCGGTTTGCGCCGATCGTCAAAAGCAATATGATGGATCCTTCTTTCTATTTTGAGCTGCAGCCTTTATCGGATATACATTTCAATACGGATTATCGGGAGGATATCCGGAAAGCGCATCTGCCTACCCTGTATAGCCTGATCGGGATTGCGGCGTTCATCCTGGTCCTGGCCGTCATCAATTTCATTAATTTATCGACCGCACAGTCTATTCAACGGGCGAAAGAGATCGGCGTCCGGAAGGTATTGGGCAGCACTCGCACAAGCCTGGTTTTCCAGTTCCTGACAGAGACCTTCGTGGTCACTCTTTTTGCAGGTGGCATCGCCGTATTATTGGTAAATCCGATGCTGTCGCTTTTCAATGATTTCATTCCTGCCGGCGTGGTCTTTCATCTTTTTAGACCCGGGACCCTATTGTTTATCGGGATAGTGACCGCGCTTACTTCCCTGCTCGCCGGTTTCTATCCGGCGAAGGTCCTTTCCGCCTATCTGCCGGTGTTGAGCCTGAAGGGCGGAGGCGTTCAAAAGGGGGGCGAAAAATGGTGGCTGAGAAAGGGGTTGATCGTTTTTCAGTTCAGCATTTCGTTACTCTTTATCATCGGCAGCATCGTGATCGGCCGGCAGATCGACTATATGCTCAATACGGATTTCGGCTTTAAAACAGACGCGAGACTGTCTCTGGGCAGTGATTGGGGCGAAAAGGATATAAGCCGCAAACAACAGGTACTCACAGAAAAGCTCAGCCGGTTGCCCGGGGTGGAAAAGGTCGTGCTGCAGGGAGACCCGCCGACGGGCTGGGGTATGAATGGAAATTTTATAACACATCTGGTCAGGGACCAGCAGCCAAAACAGGTAAGAATGGACTCGCTGCGGGTAGATATTGACTTTGCTGACGACGCGTTCATCCCGTTTTACGGGATGCGGATCGTAGCCGGCAGGAATGTCCTTAAAAGCGACAGCTTGCGGGAGCTGGTGATCAATGAAACCTGTTCCAAAGATCTGGGTTTTAAGAGACCGGGAGAAGCCCTGGGTCAGCTCCTGGGATTCCAAGGGAAAATATTACCGGTAGTGGGCGTCGTGGCCGATTTTCATGAGGGCTCTTTTCATGATGCAATAAGACCCCTGATCATCGCTCATGAGCCGAGAGAAGAAGGGGTGGTCGGTATCCTGCTTGCCAGCAAGGGAAAACAGGCAGCCAATATAAAAGCCACCCTCGCGGCCATGGAAAAAATATGGAAAGAACTCTATCCAAGGGGTAACTTCGAATATGTATTTCCCGATCGATCGATTGCCGCGTTTTACGATGCCGAACAAAAGACGTCCCTGCTGATGCGGGCAGCGATGATCATCACCATTTTTATTTCCTGCCTGGGGCTCTTCGGGCTGGCTTTGTTCACTGCCCAACTGAAGACAAAGGAGGTCGGTATCCGAAAGGTCCTGGGAGCCAGCGTGGCCGATATCACGGTGTTGCTGACGCGGGACTTTGTGTGGCTGGTCGTCATCGCCCTGCTCATTGCTTCGCCGGTGGCCTGGTTTTTGATGAACAAGTGGCTGGAGAATTTCGCATACCGCATTCCTGTCAGCGCCGGGATATTCGCGGCGGCGGGGTTAGGCGCGATCGGGATCGCCCTGGTTACGGTGAGCTTCCAGGCGATCAAGGCGGCCGTTGCGAACCCGGTGAAGAGTTTGAGAACGGATTATTAAATGAATCTGTTGAAATTACAGCAAGACGTTCAACCCCTGGCATACTTTACCCGAGCACAGACCATTGGGTTGCAAGTATCAGATGAGTTTGTTATTCGTAGCTATCTTGATCGCCTGTGCTTTGGAGCTAACATGGAGTTTGTTGTAGATATTGGCGATGTGTTTGCGGACGGTGTGGCTGCTTAGAAATAATCTTTCCGCTATCATTTTATATCCGTATCCGTCAACGGTCAATTTCAGGATTTCGGTTTCCCTGTCGGACAACGCATAATCTTTTTTTTCAGTACTTTTCTTTTCTGCACCTGGCAGAGAGGCCTTTATCAGGAGGTCCAGCGTTTTTCTTGCAATCCGGGGGCTCATTGGTGCACTCCCTGTTTCGGAGAGCTGGACAATGCAGTCGATAATTACGGCCAGTTTTTCATTTTTCAGCAGGTACCCGTCGGCCCCGGCCTTTATCGCTTCGAAGAGTTTGTCGTCATCATCAAAGACGGTCAGCATGAGAAAATGGACATGGGAATATAATAGTTTTGCGATTCGGACGGTCTCGATACCGTCAAGGCCGGGCATAGCGATATCCATTAGGATAACGAGGGGATGTGACCGGAATGGCAATTTTTTCATCTGGTCCAGGAATTCATTCCCACTGCTTGCCGTAAGGCTGATGGCAATATCATCCGAAATATTCAATCTTTCAGTAAAAGAACGCAGATTCTGCGATTTGTCATCAACAATGCCCACAGATATTTTCATAAAACTTGATCATAAAGCTAGCCAATTATGCGCCGGCTGCAATAACGCATTTGCGCTATTCCGTTTCTTTTTCCAGCAGTATCCTCGTACCACCGCCGGGCACGGATTCGACCGATAGCATCGCCCCGATTTCAAGGGCCCGATGTCGCATGTTTTCGAGGCCATAATGGCCCCGGAATTCACCCGTCTGAATAAACCCGCTGCCGTTGTCCGAGATGACGAACGCATAGGTTTTGCGGTCGTTCGATTCAATTGAAAGAAACAACCGGCTGGCCTTCGCATGCTTAAAGCTGTTTACGAGGGCCTCCTGGCATATTCTGAAGATATTTATTGCTTCCACCGGCGAAAGACTCCAATTTTCTTGAATTCGTTCTTTTATCTCCAGTTCGATGGTAGGGTCGGGGGTGCATTTGGAAAGGAGGAACATTTTTAACTTGTCAGCGAGCTCGTCAAGCTGTATCGCTTCTTTCTTTATAGCCCAGATGGTCTCCCGGAGGTCGGATACGAGATCTTTAGCCGTCTCATTGACGGCCGACAGGCGGCGAAGGTTTTCTTCGGTATTGAGGCTTTCGGGTGCTTCCAGCAGCCAGTCCATGTTGCTGCTGATAAGGCTTAACTGGGTGCCGATATTGTCGTGAAGCTCCCGGGATATTCGTTCGCGCTCGTTTTGTAATTCATTCCGGGCTTGCAATTCCCGGATCTTTTTTTGGTACTTCCAACGGTTATAACGCCAGACCACAAAAGCTACTACGGCGACAAGAGCGATAAGGGCCAGGGATACGGCCCACCATCTTTGCCACCAGGGGGGTCGGATAACGATGGTAAAGTTTCGGACAACGTTGAATGTCGTCGAATGCAGCGGGCTGCACACGATCTCGAGGGCATAAGTGCCGGGCGACAAGGTATATCGGATACCTCTCGGATTACGGGTAGATTGCCATGAAGTCTCGAATCCCCTGACCCGGTATTTATAGTTGTATTCATTCGTGCTCAGCATGCCGAACGCCGCGATATCAAACACAAGATGGTTATGGTCATATTCCAGCAGGATGGAATCACCGCTCCAGACGGGCGAGGGAAATGGATAGGAAGAATCATTGACCGTCAGATGGGTGATGTTCAGAATGGGCGTATCGCTCATTTCCGTGAGCGCGGCCGGATAGAATGCGGAGATGCCGTTGATCCCCCCGAAAAGGAATTTTCCGTCGGAGGTAGCCCAGCAGGCGTTGGTATTGAATTCATTCTCCTGCAGCCCCATTTCCCGGGTAAAATTCCGGACGTCGCCGTTCTGGGAAATATAAGACAAGCCCAGGTTGCTGCTGGCGAAAACCGCGGCTTCGTTTGGGAGCGGCAGCATGGCATAAATGCAATCGTTCAGCAGACCATTGTCGGTAGTGATACTCATCTTCCACTCGCCGGCGGGCGAATAAATATAGGCTCCTTTTTCGGAGCCTGCCCATAGCTGGTGACGACAATCCTCGGTGATGCTACGGATCGGTGATTCGCTCCCGATCTGGAATTGGTTCAATTGACCTTTGGCGTTGACCGTATAGATCACTCCTCTGTCCCCTCCCGCCCAGACGCTGTGGTCGCACGTGTAAATGAAACACCGTATCCGGTTCTGATGAATGAAAGCCGGTGGAAAAACAGCTTTAGCTTCCTTCAGCTCTCTATCCCGAAAGCGGCAGCGATATACATTTTCAATGGTTGCTATGAATACGGTACTGTCGTCGATGCTTTGCAGATTGTTGCCGAACTGGTTGTTTCGGGGATGGACCGTGGCTGCAATTACCGGATCTATCTTCAGCGGCGATATCCTTTTTTGTTTCAGGCTCAACAGGTACCAACCCCTGCCCAGGGTGGTAAGAAGAAAGTCATCCCCGGTTAGTTTCGCGATCCCGATGATATCCTTTGCACTGTCGTAAAGAAGGGGTTTTTCCCACAAAGGGCTCCCCGTGCTATCGTAGAGCTGCACTCCTCCGTTAAAGCAACCGGCAAGAATGAAATGCCGGATCTCATCCAAATAAAGGCACCGAACGAAATTATTCGGCGCGGATGGATACATAAAGTGTTGAAAGGGCAGTCCGATATCCCTGATCTGCCGGATATCATCGTTGGACAGCAGCCACAGCCTTCGAAACCGATCGCGATGCAAATAGTTGATGGTACCGGTCGCCAGAACCGGCTTCCTGTCGGAGGTAAGGAATTCTTTCCACGACTGAAGGGAACTGTCCACCTGGAACAAATGATTGTTCAACCCAAGCAATAATTCATTTTCGTTGGTAACCGTAAGGTGCACGGCGTTTATCGTTTCCCCATTCAGGGCTTGCAACGGCAAATAGGCGGTACGTCCTCCTCCGTCCGGGCGGACGGCATATAACCCCGTGGCAGACAGAAGGTACAAATGCGTCGAATCACAGGCTATGGCAACCAGGGAGGGACCGGCCCGGGGTTTGGATTTGAACCGGTGGGTTTGCAGATTGACCTGCAATAGGCCGCCCGTGGAGTCCCGGAAAAAGATATGGTTGTTGTTGACGGCATATAGCCGGTTGTTCAGCCAGGATCCCAACTGGAAAAAATTCCCCATCGGGAAGAGTCCTTTTAGCGGGAATTCACGGCATAGCCGTCCTTGCCGGTCATAAATTCCCAGGGTCTTGCCGCGGAGCAGGCACCAAATGCCTTCACTGGTTTCGCAGATCGGATTCACCGGATAGGCGAAATTGGCGGAAGATGGGAGCGTAACGATCCGCTTAAAGGAGCTGGAAAAAGGCGAATATTCAAGAACCCCTTGACGGAAACAGATCCACAGCATCCCGTTGCGAAGCGCGAATAAGGCCACCGGGGAAAGGATCGGGATGCTGTCCCTTCCAACGACAGGCGTTATCTTTTCGAGCCGGTAGCCATTGTATCTTTGTAGGCCCGTCTCGGTAGACACCCAGGTAAATCCCATGACATCCGTTACAATACCATAAGTGGCATTGTTTATCAGCCCGTCCTCGAAATTCAGCGTTTTCACCTGAATTTGCTTGTAGGACATGCGATTCGTCTGCTGGGCGCAAAGAACCGCCGGGTCCAGCGTCAGTAAACCCGCCATGGAGCACCACAATAAGCTAAATACGGCAAGGCGTGCGTCACCTATTCCCGCTTTCGTCCTGCCATCCGATTGACCCACCATATTTATTCTCCTTTTTCCACCAATAATCTTTCGCAAACCGTTCGGCTCAATGTATCCGCCGGGCGGTTGTCATAGCTGACGACCATTGACCCGTCAAAAGATTCCACGGACTTGATTTTAATTTTCGTTCCTAGCTTAATCTCCCGGTTATTGAGGAATTTCAGGAATTCCGAAGAGCTATGGATGACAGCGGAAACATTGACAATATCTCCGGCATGACAGTCAGACAGCTTATCATAGGAGATCCAGATCGCCTTTCCGCTTTTATCCGGGATGGCCGCGCCATGCGGGTCTGCTTTGGGAAAGCCCAGGAGTTCATCCATCTTTTCGAAAAAGGCGGCCGACTGAATATGTTCTATCTGTTCGGCAATCTCATGGACTTCCTCCCATCCAAATCCCATCTTCTCCACCAGGTACATTTCAGTGAGTCGGTGCTTGCGGATGACCAGGCCGGCTTCTTTCTTGCCCTTTTCAGTGAGGCGGAGGGGCTTATAGCTCTCATAATGCACCAGCTTCTTTTGCGCCAGCTTCTTCATCATGCTGGTAACGGTGGGCATCTTGATACCCAACTGTTTGGATAATTCGTTGACGTTTACCTCGCCGGTATGGTTCGCCAGGTTGAACAAGGCTTTCAGGTAATTTTCTTCTGTCAGGGAAATCATGTTTCAAAAATACCTAAAAGTTCGATCTGTCAGATCAGCGGGCTATCAGTAGGAAAATTATTTTGTTAGATTAATCTAACATTGTAGTTTTGGTAGTAAAATAAAACAAAGAAGGGGCTGCCCCGATTATCCTCCTTCTGAACTTATATCTGTTGTATGATACGATTAAATAAAATATTCTTTCTGTTCCTATCTTTAGTGTCGACGCTTTACCTTAGGGCCCAGTCTTTAAGCGGACACGTTATAGACGCCGCTACCCAACAACCCGTGGCAGGTGCGACCGTTTACTTTCCCCAGCTTAAATTAGGCGCCGTTTCAGATATAAAGGGAAATTATACAATAGCGCCCTTACCCAAAGGCGCCTACGAAGTGCAATTAGAGATGCTGGGCTATGGTACTTTGACCAAATTAATCTTCATAAAAGCTGCTGTAACGCTTGATTTTGCCCTGGCTATTTCCTCGGCCTCCCTAAAAGAGGTGATCATTACCTCTCTCGGAAATGCGACGACCTTACGACGCGCCCCGGCACCCGTGTCGATAGTTACGCATGATATGTTCCTGCAACAATCTTCTACCAATGTGATCGATGCCATAGCCAGGCAACCCGGTATTACGGCCATTACCACCGGCCCGGGAGTTTCCAAACCGGAAATAAATGGCCTGGGCTATAACCGTGTCTTAACCCTTTTTGACGGAGAAAGACAGGAGGATTTCCAATGGGGCGATGAACACGGTATCCTCATCGACCCCTATGCCGTATATGATGCTGAAATTATCCGGGGGCCCGCTTCCCTCCAATACGGCGCCAATGCCATGGCCGGGGTAGTGAGCCTCAAATCACAGCCTTTTGCGCAGAGCGGCGCTATACAAGGCAGCGTACAGTCAGAATATCAAACGAATAACGGCCTCATTGGAAACTCGGTAGATATGGGTGGAAATAATAAGGGACTTGTATGGGATATAAGAGGCAGCTATGAAGCAGCCCACAGTTACCAGGACCCCCACGACGGATATGTATGGGGGACCGCTTTCACCCAGGATAATATCAGGGCTGTGCTGGGATGGAACAGGAAATGGGGTTATACGCGTTTAACGGTAAGCACCCTTCACCGCCAGATTGAGATCCCCGATGGCAACCGCGACAGCGCCACCGGGCGATTTGAGTTCGATGTCCCTCAAAATGCACAGTTTGTCAATGGAAAATATGTAGCCGGCAGCGGACAGGTGTTCCCTACCCTGGCCAACTTTTTGTCTTACAAGCCCAACATATCGAGTTATCAGGTTTTAAACCATGACGAAGTCTGGTGGCAAAACAATATCTATGCCGGCACGGGAAGGATCGGGGCCGATATTGGCTATACCCGGAGCGTGCGCCATGAAATAGATACCGGTAACGTCGCCGAAGAAAATATGTTTGTGCACGACATCCCCTACTCGATTAAATACCAGGTGGAAGGTGGTAATTCGGGATTAAAGCTGACAACAGGATTTAACGGCGTATACGAATTTATGAAAAACGGCCCCGAACCTCCAGCCCCCTATATCGGTGATTTCGAGATCCCCGACTACCACATTTTCGACATCGGCGGTTATAGCATTCTGCAAAAGGATTTTAAAAACCTCACGCTCAGTGGGGGGATGCGCTATGATATAAGAAGAATATCCGGGCAACCGCTGTACCTGGTTAATTACCTCAAGCCGGAACAGCAGGAAGTTGCGGCGGGAACACAAGGTGCCTATACACAGTTCACCGCGCTCAGCAAGACCTATACCGGGTTTTCGGGCAGCATCGGCGCCACTTATCAGCTACCGGGACATAATTATGTAAAGTTAAACCTGGCAAAAAGCTATCGCGCCCCCGCCATCAATGAATTAACCAGCAATGAGCTCAACCCCGGGGCCTTTGCTTATGAACTGGGCGATATTGACCTTAAGCCCGAAGCAGGATACGAAGTGGATATTGCCTATGGAAATAATGGGAAAGACGTCAATTTTGAAGTAGATGGTTTCTACAACTATATCAACCACTTCATCTTTTCGGATCGGTTGGGCAACAAAAATGGGGGAGATTCCCTTATCGATGGCAAACCGGCCTACAAATACACGGCGAATACGGCCGTTATCGCAGGGGTGGCCGCGTATTTCAACATACATCCCGCCGGTGCAAAATGGATGGAATGGGATAACGGGTTCACCTATATTTATTCCTCTCTGCCCGGCGGGGCCGATTCAACCCGGCACGTACCCTGGACTCCCGCTCCCAGGCTGACATCGAAACTCAGGTTTAAACTATCCGACAAGCCTGCGTCAACCCTTAAAGGAGCTTACTTTGAGTTCGGGCTGGCGAAATACTGGCCGCAGAACGACATTTACAGCGCCTTTTGGACTGAATTACCTTCCTACGCCTATACCTTGTATAATACCGGCATCGGAACGAGTTTTGTCAATCGTAAAACCAAGCGCGTCCTTTGCTCGCTGATCCTGAACTGCACCAACCTCATGAATATCGCCTATATCGACCATACCTCCCGTCCGCAGTACTTCTGGTCCTACAACGGCGTAAATGACCCTGCCAACTTTGGTCATACCCCAGCGGTAGTCACCAGGCAAAGCGAAGGAATCTACAACATGGGAAGAAATATAGGCTTCAAACTCATTTTCCCGATCGGCATCGTAGAAACCAAAACAGGGAACTGAACGAACAGTAAAGCGCGCCCGCGCTGTTAATATAGCCTTCGGATTACAATAGCATTGTAGTAATTGAACTAAAATTATATTTTTGAACTGTACACAATAATCGTATATTGACATATTGCGCGTCATTTAAGACAAATTAAGACAAGCAAGAAGAAATTATCATGACTACCCCGACCAGTAACATAACGCTGCGCAGGGCTGCTTTAATTGCCGGTATCGGCTACCTCCTGATGTTTGGCTCGCCGATTGCCGAATCGATGTTCTATCATGGTCTTGTCGACTTAAGCAATGCCACCAAGACGGTAAAGAATATAACAGCTCACACAGCATTGGTTCACTATGGCATCATGTTATATCTTATTAATTTCATGGGCGATATTTTGGCTGCCTGGGGGCTTTATATTTTATTTAAGCCCGCAAATGAAAATTTGTCTTTATTAGCAGCGTGGTTGAGAATTATTTACACGGTGATGAGCCTGGTAGCAGTGATGAACCTATTAACCGTTTTGCAGTTGACCAGCCACTATAATTACCTGCAGGCATTTACCAATGAACAGTTGCAGGCACAGGTGATGATTGCGCTGCGTTCATTCAGGGATGACTGGTTGTTTTCCTTTGCTTTTTTCGGCATCTATCTTATTTTACTGGGTTATCTGGCTTTCGTATCAAAGTATGTTTCAAAGATAGTAGGCATATGCCTGATGATTGCGGGTGCAGGCTGGCTATCAGATAGTTTGCAGCCTCTTCTATTTCCAGGTGTGAACCTAAGTGTTGGAATGATTACGGGTTTTGGAGAACTGGTATTTTTGTTTTGGCTGTTTATAAAAGGGGTAAGATTAAAAGAGCCCGATAGTTTTACACATTGACGTAGTTTACCAGGTAACCTTTAATAAGGTAACCCCCTGCCGCTGCAGATCAAAATTAATCTTTACTTCGCCATTTACAAGTGTAATATACTTTGGGGAAGAAATTTCCTCAAGCTGCCCTGCGGCTTCCAATGCCTTATATTCCTTGCCGGTTAGCTCCTTTGGCGAACCCATTTTTTTCCACGCTGTAAAGGAATTGCTATGCTCCTGGTCAATGATGTATTGAGTAAGTAATACCCGTTGCTGCGGAAGGCCTTTTATTATAAGGGAAACTTCTGTTGAGGCAACATTGAGATCGTTTTTATCATGATAGTTCCAAACCATTACCGCCGCAGAATTTGAGCTTTTTGTCGCTAATGCGTTCACATCCGGTTCCGGGCCTCTTACGCTGGAATCACGTACAGTAATATAGTTTTGCCTGGACGTGGATTCCGTCGCTACCCGGTTACCCTGCATCATACCCAACATTCTAAAAACATTCAAAACCGGTTTATCGATACCATTAGTGGCCAAATCCCTAAAACCCCTGAAATAAGGCTGATCTTCGAATTCAAATCCCCAAGTGACGGCCCCCGCCAAATTAACTCTCCTGTTTTTGGCCAGGTCATAGGTACGGGCAATTGCCGCAGCAGTATAGCATGCGTACATCGTGTTATTTCTGTAAGCATTTTCAGGATGAAGATCTTCTGAGCAGGCCGCACAACCTTCAGGATCTGATTCTCCGATGATTATTGGAAGGTTTTTTAGCGAAGAAATAGATGAAACAATCTCAAATCCCTTGTCAATACTCCTCAGTTGATTCCCCATATTCATCCAAACAACAGCATCAATAAGCTTAGGCGAACCCTTTGCATGAAAACTGATAAAATCAAGTGGTGCACCTTTTTTACCGGTAACATAGTTTGTGCCGCTGACAATATGGGTTAAGAACTTACGTATATACTCCCCTCCTGATCTCCCATCAGGGCTGGTTGTTTCCGGTCCCCCTATTTTTGCAGCAGGTAATGCCCGCTTAACCGCATCAGCCGTGTAGTCGTATAATTTAATGTAATCATCCACATTTCCCTTCCAGTAAAAAGTTAAATCAGGCTCGTTCCATACCTCCCAATACCATCCTTCTACTTCCGCCTTGCCATAACGCTCTACCGAATGCTTCACCCACTGAAAAATCAGTTCAGCCCATTTTTCATAACTTTTGGGGGGATATGCCCACCCTGAATAGTGCTTAGGTTTACTTTTATCCGAAGTATCCTGCCCGCTGACGGACCCGGGATTAATGGACATCGCTTCAGGCATAAAGCCGATTTCGGCAATAGGCTTCATACCGCGTTGAACATAAGTATCAAAAATACTGTCAATAATTTCCCAATCATATACCGGCTTTCCGTTGGCGTCTTCGGTATAAGCGTTGGTTGAACTCCACTTTAAACCAGGATTACCGTTGCCGGAGGTCAACAGATGATGGGCCCTTACATTTACCCTTACCGGGCTTAAAGCGGCAAGCTCAGTCAACAACTTTCTACCGTCTTTCATATAAGTAAAATTAGCTTCATCGTATCCAAAAAACTCCCATATCGGAGGTAGATTACCCTGGTCTTGCAGCAAATTTACATGGATAGAAACAGGAGGAGTCGTTCCCTGCCCATAACCGCATAATGTTGCTGCTACCAGGACAAAGCAGGGAAAATGCTCAAAAATTGCTTTGAGTCTCATACTACTTGGTTTTGTTAAGAGTTATCGGGAGCAAGCTGTTCGCCGCACCAGGCAGATCAGTGTCAACTAGCGTTTTAAAAGATATAGCAAGAATACGTCATTCTCCCGAATGGAGAATTCCCTAAAAAATGTTCCTGAAGCATTTACCGTGATATTCTCGTTTAAAACCGGCGATCCATCATTCTGTTGCTTAATGTGATCGACCTCTTGCCTCGTGAGCTGGTTGGGTTTGTTCAAAGCAAGATAGGTGGTATAAGGATCGTTAGCCTTGTAACCAACTTTATAGATCGCCAGTCGGTACCCGCCTTCGGGTATCCCGGCAATTTCTACTTTTACTTTTCCCTTGGGATTTGATGGCAGATCCCGGATATAATACTGCTGGTCATTTGTCGAATCGGGAAGCGTATTGGTAAAATCCCAAAAGAGGACCTGGATATCTCCCTTTGCGTTTTTGCATACCCAGGAGGAACTGTCTGTATTCACCAGTTCTGTCTTGCCAAGTTTATTCAAAAATGAATAGGAGTAGAAGGCGGGCTTTTTAATCCCCTGGTAATTCAATAATCCGAATCCGCCATGGAATGGGGTAAACCTTGGTCCGGCTTCTTCGAAAATATCGGTAAACACCCAATAGGACATCGAATTTACGGCGTTTCCAACCTGCTTAATTTTTTCGAGGATATAGGCCGCTTCGGGATAGCTGTCGTGAATGGGATCGGCAGGTGTATAGGAAGAGCTCCATTCCGTATAGTGCAATTCCAAACCGGGCATGGACGAATTCAATATCTGTTTACGTGAATTCAGTATATCACCGCTGACACTCCATGCATTTTTATCCAGAACGGTACCCGAAGTGCCGAACTCATCTAAAAAGCCCTGTTTGACACCATAGGTATGAGTGCTGATAAAATCCAGGGGGAGCGCGTTCCTGCTGCAAAAGTCGATCATTTCGGGCACCCAGGCGGCGCCGGCGGTAGCCGGGCCACCGACGCGGTATGCTTTATTCACGCTCTTGATGGCCTTTACGCTGGATGCATACAATTTAAAATAGTCCTGTTGAGTGCCGGCCCAAAAGCCGGATAAGTTGGGCTCGTTCCAAACCTCGAAATACCATGTTTTTACTTCCTCCGTGCCGTAACGTTCGGTAAAATGCAAGGTGAGATTACGGATAAGGGCTTCCCATTTCGTATAGTCTTTGGGTGGGGTAGTGTTCCCTTTCCACCAGAAGATGGCCTGGCTCCCGCTGGCAAGGGCATCAGGCATAAAGCCAAGTTCGACAAAGGGTTTCATGCCGATGCTCAGGATATAGTCGTATAATACATCGATGTATTGGTAATTGTAGGCGGGATTTCCTTTCCCGTCTTCCTTGTAAACACCCATATCATCGGTTAATAAACCGTGCATGCGGATGTACGTGAAATCGCATTCTTTTTTAACGATGGCCAATTGCTGCTGCCAGTCTGCTCTTAGCCCTTCGTTGGCCCGGCCCGCACCCACGCATTCTTTAAAACTGCTGTTGAATTTTCCTTTTTCTTTCCGGAAGTCGGCTTTTATGAAGCGTTCCTTCACACCGGCGTCGGTGTACGTTTGGATTTGGGCAAACAGGCAGCTAAAAGACAGGCTTCCGAGAATGACGCATAAGAGACGAATCTGCTTCATTTTTATCACTTTTGTGAGAACAGCTATTTCTATTTATTCCGCCACGAGGTAAACGACACTCAGGGCAGGAACGGAAATCTTGATCGTCCCGGTAAGGGGCGCTCCATACGGTTTAATCGTAGAATAATTCAGCGGCCCACCCGTCGGCGTAGCCGGCCCGGCGCCATTGACATATACCTGGCTGGAGAAAGGCGCGTTGTCCGTTCCACCCGTCAATATATACCAATGATATCTCGTTCCCGCCGGGAAATGCTGGAAGTCGACCGATACCACATGGTTGAGGGCCCCGGAGTTGATGATGATCGTACCCGCCTGGCCGGACGTAAAAGTAGATGAATACGTCGTCAGATCCGCATTACTCCTTCTGAGCGTATCATACACCATGCGGTCGCCAAAAAACCGCTGAAAATAATACAGGTAATAAAAGGCCGGACGCGGATTCCAGAGCGGCGCTCCCGGCTCATCCCCGATATTGAACATCCCCATATCATCGCCGTTCAAATAGCCGTTGGCCAGGTCCCAGCGGCTCGCCATAGCATACTGGTTCCTGATATAAGAACCCACGGTCAGCGCCGCCTGTATCCCGGCAATATAGGACGTGTTTTGTTTGGATCCTGTCGCCTGGATATTCCACTCCGACATTGCCACCGGCCTGGTGCTCACACCATAAGTCTGCAGCTGTTGCCTGACATACGACATATCGGCCGGCGGTACCGTCATCCCGGTCCCCAATATCGTCGCCACCGACGAATTTTGTTCATAGGGTGTAAAATAATCGTGAATGATGAAAAAATCCGCGCCATTCCCAATATTACTTAATACTCCCTGGTTCCAGTTCGTGATCGCAGCAGACGTACCGGTAGCCAGGAACGCACCGATATAAATAGTCGCACCGGTTTCCTGTGCTGCCGCACGCATCGAATCGGCGAAGACATTGATATGCTGCGCATACAAGGCGCCGGTAACAGTCGCCGGCTGACCATCCTGATTCTTGGTCGTATCGATCAGGTAACCGGCTTCCCACCCACCGTAGGTCTCGTTGCCGATCTCCCAGTACTTTGTCCGCCCGTTGTCATAGCGCACCCAATCGGCAGCCAGATGCGCTGCGGCCGCCACCGGATTGGGGCCCGTCCCATAACGCGCATAACCATAATTGACCGTAAGGTAGCCGGTGCTGTTGGTCTGGGCAAGTACATTATAATAATTGGCCAGTGAAAGGGTCCATCCCTGCGTATTGCCACCATACCACGGGCCAAGCGGGCCCGCAACTCCGCTCGAATTGAGGATGCTGTCGGGCGCGTCGGCAGGCGCCGGGTTGGATGCCGTCCCGTTCCAGAAATACACGTCGCTAAGGCTACCACCGGGACCACGGAGAATATTCGGGGAAAGGTCCGTAATATACTGCATCAGGGCTGGTTGAGTGACCATCTGTCCCATATAGGGATTCGTATTATTGCCATATACCGTCGGCGGCGCCTTGGCCAGCACATCGTTCACATTGATGGTCAACGAATCCGTCGCCACCAGCGAAGACGACACGCTAACCGTCGTATCGCCCGGCGCCGCAAATGTCCGCGGCGCCCAACCATTTCCAAAAAACCCGACCGTAGCCGGAGTCGAAGGGTCTACCGGGTTATAAACACTATCGGTAGTGCTCGTACCGCCGCCGCCGTTCGTCGGATGCGTCGACGAAACGCCCTTCTTACAGGCTGCCGCGCTCAACAGGACCACACAGCCGACAGTAAAGACAGCATTGGATCTTAGGTTCATAATCGGTTTATTTTTTAGTAAAAATAGGCAGATTCTGTTATGAAGTGGGTCGTCAAAATGATCTAAAAGGGGTTCTAAATGATCTGAAGGAGCGTATTTGTTTATTATATTTGACATGAAACGATCGCTTTAGTTAATATCCCGCCAATACGTTTATGAAGTTGAAAAAGATCCTGCTGGTGCTTCTGTTCGGCTCCGTTATAATCCGGCTATGCGGTCAGTCCAATGAATACCGGTTCTCCCACCTCGATTTCACCAACGGCCTGTCAAACAATCATATCACCAGCCTGTACAAAGACGCCCACGGATTTATGCGGTTCGGGACCATGGCCGGCCTCAACCGCTACGACGGCTACGAATTCAAAGTGTTCCTGCACGACCAGAAAGACCCCCATTCCATCGTGGATAATTATATTGACCAGATCTTCGAAGGACCGGAAGGCCGGATGTGGGTGCAATCCAGGTCGGGCGGGTTCAACATTTACGATTTGGCTACCGAACAATTCGACCGGGACTATGCAGCCTGGCTAAGAAAACGCTCGCTTCCCGAATCCTGGCTCCTCGGCATCAGCCGCGGAGCAAAAGGCTATTGGTTCATTTATCGGGACAGTGGGCTGTACCATTATGGACCGGACGGGAAGATCATCCATACCCCCCAGGATTCCGCCCGGCCGGGCTCCCTCTCCACCGCACTCATCTCCGATGCACGCGAAGACCGTGACGGCAACTGCTGGGTCATCCACCAGAACGGGCTCCTCGAAAAAATAGACGGCATTACCCATACGGTCACCTTTCGGACCACGATCATGCAAAAAGCCTACGGCCATAACCTTTTTGCCAGCAGCCTCTACTTCGATAACGAAAACGACTTGTGGCTGCATTCCGCCGGGTATTTCAAAGGCGCCTATTGCTACAGCCCTTCGAGCACTGCGCTACGACATTTTTCAACCGATGCCGGACCAAATAAACTGAGCAGCGACGTTGTCTTTACTATCATCCAGGACGGAAAAGGAAAGATCTGGCTGGCGACCGACCACGGCGGAGTGGATGTCCTCGACAAAAAAGACGGGTCGGTAACGACGCTCGAACATAGTGAAGACGACCCCAAAAGCCTGGCGGAAAACAGCGTTCCGGTGATGCTCCTCGACAGCACGGGCTCCCTCTGGATGGGCACCGCCAAAACCGGCATCAGCTACTGCCATCAAAACGGCATCCGGTTGCCGCTCTTCCGCCACCAGCGGAAAGATCCCTACAGCCTCAGCTTCGATGACGTGAACAAATTCGTCGAAGATACCGCCCGTAACATCTGGATTGGCTCCAACGGAGGCGGACTGATCTTTTTTGACCGCAAACACAACCGTTTCCGCCAGTATATGCATGACCCGGCCAATCCCAATAGCCTGTCCGACAACACCATCGTCGGTCTCCTGCTTGATAAAGACAACCGGCTGTGGATCGGAACCTATTTCGGCGGCCTCGATTGCTATGACGGAAGAAAATTCGTGCACTATCGCCATGACGACCGGCAATCCGGCAGTCTCGCCGGAGATCGCGTTATGTGCCTCTACGAAGACAGCGACAACAATCTTTGGGTAGGCACCCTCGGGGCAGGCCTCGATAGGTTCGACCGGAGGAAAAATTGCTTCATTCACTACAACAACACTCAACCCAATTCCATCCACAATAATTTTGTCTCCTGCGTCCTCGAAGACGCCCAAAAGAACCTCTGGGTAGCGACCTCTTTCGGTATCGACGTGCTGATGAAAAGCACCGGCCGCTTTGTGCACTACTCGAGCGAAGGCAATCAGCTTGGCACCGACAATGTCATCCAGTTGTTCTGCGACAGCCGCCGGAATATGTGGGTAGCCACCCGCGAAGGCCTGAACCTTTTCCTCCCCGATAAAAAAAGCTTTCAAACCTTTAGCACCGATAACGGATTGCCCGATAACACCATCCGCAGTCTCATAGAGGACAAGCAACATGATTTATGGGTCAGCACGGCCAATGGACTGTCCCGTATTCGCGTCACTACCCACACGGGTCATCCGCGACCCGTAAGGATCCGCTGTCTGAACTATCATGAAAAGGATGGATTACAGGGCAGGGAATTCAACGAAGGCGCCGCCCTCGCGACAAGGGATGGCAGCCTGCTCTTTGGCGGCCCCAACGGGTTCAACCTTTTCCGGCCCGAAAATATCACTAACACCGCAAAAGTCCCCCCCATCGTCCTCACCGGACTGGATATTTTCAACAAAACGGTGTCCGTCGGCGAAAAAAT
>Ga0302179_10000318_pt1 | contig 34206 bp, 33 predicted proteins | sample I_Palsa_E3_1_FD_198788 | JGI IMG/M metagenome (GOLD analysis project Ga0302179, IMG submission 198788) | Peat permafrost microbial communities from Stordalen Mire near Abisko, Sweden - I_Palsa_E3_1 | ecosystem: Environmental > Terrestrial > Soil > Palsa > Peat permafrost | place: Sweden...
GCACAGGCGCTCGTATCGAATGATGGCAAATTCCTTTTTGGCGCCGATTTCCTGGCATTCATGCTGCAACCGGCTCAGGGGACCTTGCGCTCTTTCACGATCGACAGCAATGGTAAACTGGATGCCGTTGCCGGCACTCCGCAGGCAATCCCGATGGGCGGTGCATTGGGGCTGGCCCAAAATCCGAGGGACAACACCTTATATGTAGGCTCGCCGGTTACCGGACAGGTCGATGTATATGGCGTCGATGGTTCCAGCGGAGCACTAAATTTTGTCAACTCCGTCACCTCCGGGCCCGCCTCCTGCTGGCTGCGGACCGCCCATGACGGCAGCAATCTGTACGCCCTAAACTCAGCTGAAAATTCTATCTCCGTCTTCAACAGCAGCTCCACGAAATCTCTCTCGCTGATGAATAAAGTCTTTCTTAAGGAATCTGGCCCGCTGTTCACGGCTGGCGGGAAACAGAATTCGACGAGCGAGGACTTCTCCTTTGAATTCTCCCCTACCCAAAATTTCGTGTACGTCGTCAGTCAGTTTGCCAATCCTGATTTCAGCGTTGGGAATTTCAATTACCTGCACGTGTTGGAAGTCGCCGCGGATGGCAACCTGACTGAAACAAAAGACCCGACCTTATTACCCGTAGCCAACATCTTCCGGCCGCAGGGCGTGGAAGTGGTTCACTTCAGCAACCTTTCGAAGTAATTTTCTGTGCCGATGCCCATCCCATTATCCTCAATTGCGATGACACTAATTGAACAAGGCCTGTAATTGTCTATAAATGCGTAAATGTTATAACATCTTGATTGAAGTGTATAACTACTTACCGGGGAAAGGCGGATAAATTTGCACTCTGTTCGAATACTATCATTTTTAATTTTTAATCAACTTGAATAGTTATGAAAAAACTAATGTTTCTTTTAGGCATCATAGCAATTGCGAATGGCGCTTTTGCTCAGGATAATACTATGAATATGCCGGATACGGGCATGTCGAAGATGAGTCAAATGAAAAAGGATTGTTACCTGATGAAGGACGGAAAGATGATGATGATGAAGCATGGTGACACGACGATGATGAAGATGATGGACAAGTCCGTCATGTTGAATAATGGGGCCACCGTAATGATGGACGGCACAGTCAAAATGTCTGACGGAACGACCAAAATGCTGAAAGAAGGCTGGTATGTGGATATGGATGGAAAAATGGGGAAGATGAAAAAGATGATGACAGAGGATAAAATGTAATTGGGAGGCATATCAAAAGCAGGTGTATCTACAAAAACGCATGCCATTAAGCTGGTATGCGTTTGCTTTTTTTCACTTCCGTTGAATCCCCCCCTCGACATAAAAGAATTCCCAATTGTCCAGTGGCTGCAACCGGCCCTTTATTCTTACGGGTTCGCCGACGTAAGGTAACACAGCCTGATTCATCGCCCTACCATCTTCGCCTACCAGCACCGCATAATGCAGCTGACCGTCTGCCTCATACTTTATACAAGGCATGATCCCCCCACTGATGCAGCGGACAGCGCAGCTCAGATGAGTCTTGCCTTCTCCCGGATTCATTGCCCCGAAGTAGCATTTGGGATCGATGATCTCGCCCCTGACCTCGACGGTTTTGCCGGGATAGGCAGCCCGCGGGGGCTCGGCAATCCGGCTACTGGCCGGCGTTATGGAGTGTAGCCCATCGGCGATCTCCAGGATAGGAAAATGGGGAACAGCACCGATGCCCACACCCATACACATCGGTGTCGATCGTTCCGCAGGGCCGCAGGAAATAAATTGCCTGTCCAGCCCATAGCCGGTTATCTTTACAAAGGCTGTTCGCCGTCCTTGCAGCGCCTCCGTCACCAGCTCCTTCGCCCCATGCTTTAACGCATCTATCAGCAGCACCGTAGCAAAAACCGGATTACCACGGGCGTCCTTGCCCTCCGGAGTACGCAATACCGGCACCGGGTCGTTCGTCAGCCAACCCTCCAGGATTTGAACGTGGTCGTAATCCTGTTGAAACCGGGATATCCTATGTTGGGAAAAGGTGAACACCAGCGCCAACGCCAATGCGCCGCCGGCAGCCATCAAACCTAAACGGAATGCCCGGCGGGTCACGCGTTTCCCGTTGTCGCCGCTCCAGCCGATAAAGAAGGCGTCCTCCTTTGTGGTCAATGGGCTTTCGGTGAGGCGTAGGGGTTCGACAAACCTTCCCTCAGGCAGCGCGGATGACTGCACAAAAATCTTATCACCCTCCAAACGCAGGAAATAGGTATGCAGTTTCTCGGTAAAAGGCGGCGGGGCGCATCCATCCTCCGGCCGGTATTGATACCCGTGCCAGGGACAAGTGATACAGCCGTCGACTACCTTCCCCTCCCCAAGCGGTCCCAGCTGGTGCTTGCATACATTGTGAACCGCACTTAGTTTCCCATCATATTTGAATATGGCGATGCGTTCGCCATGGACGACAACTACCTTTGCGCGGTTCTCCGCTATTTCGCCGATCCGGCAGACATATTCCCAACCTCCTGCGTCGACAGTGACGCTGCCCTTGTCCACCTTATATTCCCTGGCGGCCGCAGTTACATGCAAACCCGCCAGGATACCGATGCCCGCCAGCAGCAAAGAAAAAAGGACGGGGCTGTTCTCGTATTGCAGGATACCCAGGGCGATATGCAGAACAATTAACCCATAGGCCCCATATACCAGCATATGCAGGGTCTTCCATGCAACGGGCGAAAGGAAGTTGAGCCAGAAATCGTGGCTGGTGACGGCCATGAACAGGAATATGACCCAGGCCACAGCTCCCAATATCTCGAACGGGAAAAAGACAAACGACCCATAATGCGTATTGCTCGTGAAAAGGGAAACCAGCGGATGCAGGTTGCCGCCACCGTGAAACCAGAGCAGGCTTAGGCCGGCGTGGGCGGAGGCGACGAAAAAAAAGCTGACGCCTAAATGCCGCCGGTTGTAAAGCAATGGCAGGAACGCCCGGTTGAGCCGGCATAGCGGCCCGATAGCCAGAATAAGATGCAGCATCAGGATCGCCAGAGTCCCGAAGGCCCGGATCAGGATCGTATTGGTATTTTGATAAGGGAAGAAAGCGGAATTCACCAGGATAAAAACCGCCAGGTACAGAATGATCCCGGCCCACAAAAACAGATCGTACCGCTTCTTGTACCTATTCCAAAGCACCGCCTGGTAACCTGCACTCATTTTTCTTATTTTAAGAAGGAATAAACAAATACGCCATAATGACCAAAACCGGAAGGACTATGGCCAGGATCATCCAAACGATGCGATGCGCTTTGCGAAGGCTGATGGTCATTTTTCTTTTTTTATCCGTTTACTTAACACCAGGGGCCAAAGCAAGAGGGCCGCAGGCAGGATGATCAATTTGAAACCGATGCCCGACTGGGCTGCGCCCGCATCGGTCCTGCCGGCCTGGAAAAAACAGAACCAGCAGCCCGCCAGGAGACCGGCGAGCAAATAGCCATATATCAAATACACGATAACCATAGTATGAATTTAGGTAATATTTACCTGCCCTTGCCGACTAATCAGCGGTTTAAAAAGTCGATCGATTCCGCTATAACGCCGGTCCACCCCGTTTGATGGCTGGCGCCTACCCCACGGCCATTGTCCCCATGGAAATATTCGTAGAATAAGACCAGCTCCCGGAAATGTTCATCCCGGTAGCGTGTTGCATCCAGCCCGTTCACGGCGCGGTCTCCCTTCTCATCCAGCGTGAAAAGCCGCAGTAACCGGGCGCTCAATTCCCGCGCCACTTCCTGTAAATTCATCCATTTCCCCGAACCGGTGGGACATTCCACTTTCAGGTCGTCCCCATAATACGCATGATAATTCTTCAACGCCTCGATCAACATATAATTCATCGGCATCCAGATGGGTCCACGCCAGTTGCTGTTGCCGCCGAAAAGACCAGTACTGCTTTCGGCAGGCTCATATCGCAGACCGAACCATTCGCCGCCGATCTCCAGCCCATAGCCGTTCTGGTGGATCTTCGACAAAGCCCTGATGCCGAATTCCGATAAAAACTCCTTTTCGTCGAGCATGGTACTCAGCAGTTTGGTAAAACGTTTCTTGGGCAGCAAGGTCAGCAGCATCCTGTCGTCCCTCATTTCTTCCACGATGGTATACTCCTTGTTCTTTTTCAGGTAATCGTTGAACCAATTGAGCCGGCTTACAAATTCGGGGCAGGCCTCGATCTTATCTCTATCTATAGTTAGGGTGGCAAACAGGGTAGTCAGCCCCACAAGGCTTCGCACTTTCAGCGGTTTGTATTCACCATGGGGTAATGCCAGCACATCGTAAAAGAAGCCTTCCTCCTCGTCCCAGGCGCCCGTCCAATCCTTACCTATGCGGTTAAGGCTTTCCGCTATCAAAGCAAAATGCTCGAAAAATTTAGTGCCCATCTGTTCGAAAGCCCCGTCGTGCCGCGTTATTTCCAGCGCGATCGCCAACAGGTTCAGGCAGTACATCGCCATCCAGCTGGTGCCATCGGCCTGTTCCAATTGTCCACCTCCGGGGATGGCGCTGCTACGGTCGAAAATCCCGATATTGTCGAGACCCAGGAACCCACCCTCGAACACATTCTTGCCATGGGAATCTTTCCGGTTTACCCACCAGGTAAAATTGAGGCAAAGCTTGTGAAACGCCTTTTTCAGGAAATCCACATCGCCCTGGCCGGTTTGTTCTTTTTCCATCTCGTACACTTTCAGACAGCTCCAGGCGTGTACTGGTGGGTTTACATCGCCAAAAGCCCATTCGTAGGCAGGTATCTGGCCGTTGGGATGCATGTACCATTCCCGCAGGAAGAGCAGCAGCTGCTCCTTGGCAAAACGGGCGTCCACCATCGCCAGGGAGACACAGTGGAAAGCCAGATCCCAGGCGGCAAACCAGGGATATTCCCACTTGTCGGGCATGGAAATGATATCTTCGTTGTTAAGGGTTTGCCATTCGCTGTTGCGCCCTTTTTTGCGGCTTTCCGGCGGCGCGCCGAGCTGGTTTTTGTCACCGTTCAACCACAAGGGGATATCTATATTGTAATACTGCTTGCTCCATAACATGCCCGCCCACGCCTGCCGCTGAATATTCCGGACATCCCTTCCTGCACCGGGTCTTTGCAGGCTCGCATAAAATTCATCGGCTTCTTTTCGCCTGTCGGCAAAGACGCTGTCGAATGCTGCCTGCAATGGATCATTATCGAATTTTTCTTTGCTTAGCCTTAACCTTATTTCTATCGATTGCCCTGCTTCCACCCGTAGTTGGTAGACAGGGGCCATTTTGGTGCCGTCGTTGGCCGGGTTGGCCTCCGCGCCGTTGACCACCACTTCATGAAAATGGTCCTTTACAAAGGGGTGCCTGTTTTCAACGCCCCACAACCGATGGGTATTCGTCTCGTTCTCCGTAAACAAAACCTGTGGCGCCTGCTGAAAATAAAAATGATAGTCGCCCAGCTCGGGATGCGTTAGGGAGGCTTCCCCATAGCCTTCTTTTTTTTGCAACCGGATGCTTGGCTTCTCCGCCAGCAACCCGAAAGCCCACAGGTTACGGAACCACAATTGCGGCAAAACCGTCATATCGGCCGCCCGCCCGGCACGGTTAAAAACCACTATTTTTATCAGGATATCATCGGTATCGGCCTTGGCATATTCGGTCTGTACGTCGAAATAGCGGTTGCCATCAAAAACACCGGTATCCGTTACCTCGACCTCCCTGTCCAGCCTGGAGGTATTCCTGTTGGCCTCCAGCAATTGCGTGTAGGGGTACGCCGCCTGGGGATATTTGTATAGGTGCTTCATATAGCTATGGGTAGGCGTATTGTCCAGGTAATAGTACAGTTCTTTTACGTCTTCCCCGTGGTTGCCTTCCGGGCCCGTGAGGCCGAATAGCCTTTCTTTCAGGATGGGGTCATTGCCGTTCCAGAGCGCTATGCCAAAACACAAGCGCTGAAGACTGTCGCTGATGCCGGCAATACCGTCCTCGCCCCAACGATACACCCGGCTGCGGGCATGGTCATGCGGGAAGAATTCCCAGGCGCTGCCCCCGGGACTGTAGTCTTCCCTTACCGTTCCCCATTGCCGTTCGCTGAGGTAGGGACCCCAATGATGCCAATTTTTTCCGCCCTCGTCGTTTTCCCGCAAACGGTGATGCTCTGCCGTACGAATCTGATTTTTTTGCATTTGGCTATTTTTATAGTACATCCCTGATGATAAAGTCCGCCACCCGAAGGGCATTGGCGGCAATGGTAAGGGATGGGTTATAGGCCCCGCAGCTCGGAAAAAACGACGCATCGGCCACATACAGGTTCTGTACAGTGTGCAGCCTGCAATGCACATCCAGCACCGAGTCAGCCGGATCGGCCCCAAAGCGCATGGTGCCGCATTGGTGAGAAAGCCCGTCCACGCCCAAATCATATCCACCCCAATAGATTTCCTGCATCCCCCTGTCTGTCCTGCCCACGGCTTCCATAATTTGTTTCAGCCGCAACTTCAAGGTTTCATAGCTGGCTAAATTGTTCTTTTCCGGATAGTAAAACAACTGGATATCTCCCTTCGATGTAAAGCCAATCCGGTTGGCCGCCTGTGGCACGTCTTCAGCTGTCAACCAAAAGTCGATGGCATGCTGTCCGATATACTGAGCATCCTTTCCTTTAAAAACGTCAGGCGGGTTCCACAAATAGGTGGCAGGATCGTTCTTGCCCATCAATTGTATCTCGCCCATAGGGTGAGGATAGTGGGCATCGCCCCAATAATAATCGCCGATACAGAAATATTTTTGGAATATCGAATCGTTCAATTTGTTCGGCGTAAAGGCGATCATGCAGCCATTGATATGTTTCATCAAATGCGTGCCCAATACACCATTTGCATTGCCCAATCCATTCGGGTGCACCAATGATCTGGATTGTAACAACAAGGCAGCTGAATTGACAGCGCCCGCCGCCAGTATCACCATGTCGCAGTCAAAGACACAGGTTTCACCCTCTTTTTCAACTATCACTCTCTTTACCTTCCTGCCGGTGGCATCGGTCTCCAATTGGGTCGCCAGGGCCTGGGTGATGAGCCCTACATTGGGATGTTGCAAGGCAGGTCGTATTCCCAAAACATGGGCATCCGATTTGCACTCGGTAGGGTCGGGAAAACCATCAAAATTGGCAAGCGTCATTGGCGCATCGGGCCGGCCGCCTTCGTCCTGCGGCAGTCTTAACGCCATGGGGATCGGATAGGCCTGAACGCCTGTTTGCCTTATATTTTCAAATAGCTCTTTCGTAAAGGACTCCACAGCAATGGGTGTAAAGGGATATTCACTGTCGGTAAAAGGTTCGGTAGGGTCTGCACCACGCTGCCCATGTACGTACATCAGTCTTTCGGCCTCATCATAATAGGGCTTGAGATCGGCATAGCTCAATGGCCAGGCCGGAGAGATCCCGGCAGGTGTGCTATATTCGGTAAAATCCTTCTCGCGTAACCGGAACGCGGCGGCGCCATAGGCCTTGCTGTTGCCGCCCACCGCATAATATATAAAGGGTGTAAACGGTTTTTCGTCCTTATCGTACCAGACTTGCTTTGGCCGGTAGCGCCCCTTTTCCACCACTTCCACGGGGTCCCAGTTTTCCTTTTCTTTGGGAATAAAACCGCCTCTTTCCAATATCAGGATCTTTTTGCCCGTCGCGGCCAATTTCCTGGCCATAGTCCCCCCACCCGTTCCCGTACCGATAATGATAATGTCATAATGCGCCATCGTATTGTTTTTATTTTATTTTGCATCAACCGGCAACGAAAGCAGAACGGCTCTTATTTCCTGGAAATGTTGCCAGGGAATAAAATGGTTGGCCCCGGGAATAATCGTCGTGTGCATGGATTTGGCATTGCTGCATTGCTGTTGGATAAAATTCACATTTTCAACCGGCACCAGCGGATCTTTATCGCCATGCACGATCCAGATGGGAACGCTGATTTGGCGCAGCTCCGGTTCCATTTTCCGGAGATCGGCCTTCAGATACCACAGTTCTTCATTGGCGGGCCGCATGGCGCCCGGTATCAGGTAATTGAGCGGCGTTTTAAAGAAAACCGGCCGCCATTTTTCGGGCTTTTCCAGCTCCGGCGACACAGAAGCCGCCAATAGAACCAATCCGGCAAATGCCCGGGGATAATCGATACAAAGCCGAAGCACCATTGGACCGCCTAAGGAATGACCGACAGCAAAAACAGGTTTGCCATTCTCTATCATTCGCAATAACGGGCCGATCAGTTTGGACTGATCTTCCAAATTTCTCGCCTCGCCAAAACTGCTGAATCCAAAGCCAGGCCTGTCAATGGACACCATCCTGAATTTTTGCAACAGGGCTGTGTCCTGCATGTACCTTTCAAATGCATCCCAGCTTCCCGGCGAGCCGTGTACGAAAAACAGCGTGGGCAGACTGTCGCTTCCTACCTGCGCATAATGCATAGTATATCCACCCACCTGGTAAGTACTCAGGGACAGCGGGACACCTAGCTTCTCAAAACCGGCCCTGGCAATCTTGTCATCTGTCCTTAATTTCATGGTGCATTGCGCAAGCGAAAACAAAGCGCCTAGTACCAGCACGCACACGACCAGGCCCTTCTTTCTTCTGTTATGTCGCCAGGTTTTTATCATTGTTCGAAATGAAATCTTTTATCCAGGAATACCCGCAGCAGCATTGCCACGCTCCAGGCCTGCTGAACACAGCCCTTGCCTGCCGCGGGCTCCAGCCCATCGAAAATCTCCGAAATGGCGTGAAGGCAACCCTCGTTATAGAAATGTTCCCGGAGCTGTGCCGAACGGTCCCAGATCGTTTTACAGGCCCACGGAGAAAATTCATGCAGATTCAGATAGGCCAGGGCCCATTCGCCCCATAAAAATGGCCATACCGTGCCCTGGTGATAAGCCGTGTCGCGTTGCCAGGCATCACCCTCGTATACCGGCTTGAAATCAGCGTTTTTCGTATCGAGGGTGCGAAGACCCAGCCCGGTGTAGAGATTCGTTTCAATGCAGGCCAGGATGGCTTCTTTCGCCGCTGTATCCAATGGTGAGAAAGGAAGGCTAAGCGCATATACCTGGTTGGGCCGGATGGCGTCGTCCACTAAATGGCCCGGTATGACTACATCGTTCAAATACCCTTTGTCGTTGACAAAGTATCTGGTAATGGAACCCTTTGTCGTCTCCGCGTCCAGTCCGGGGATCGCCTGGCTATTACCCGCCACCGCCTCCGTAAGACTGTCGTAGATACAGATGGCGTTGTACCAGAGCAGGTTGATCTCCACCGGGCAGCCGCTGCGGGGTGTTACCACATATCCATTTACCCTGGCGTCCATCCAGGTGAGCTGCTGCCCCTGTTGCCCCCCATACAACAACCCCTCCCCGGTCTGATGGATATTGTATCTCGTCCCCTTTATGTGCCATTCCAATATATCTTCCAGTACCGGCAAAGTAGCCCCGATAAATTCGGTGTCGCCGAATGTTTGATGGTACTCGTATAAGGCTACAAACAACCAAAGGGTGGCGTCGACGGTATTGTATTCCAGTGGCTCATCGCCATCGGGGAATCGGTTGGGCAGCATACCTTTATCTACGTATTTCAGAAATGTTTGCAAGATGCTCCTGGCCTCCTCCTGCCTCCCGGCCGCTATGCTGATCCCCCGCATGGCGATCATGGTATCGCGGCCCCAGTCGGTAAACCAGTGATACCCGGCAATCAGGGTGCAGCCATGAGTCGATTGACGCTGCACGACAAACTGCCTGCTGCTATCCAGCAAATCTTCCACGAAGCGGGGCAATTCCTTCTGAAGAACAGACTCGGGAGCAGCCTTGCTGCTGATCCCATCGCCGGTAAAAAACGCCAGGGTGCAATTTTCGTTACTGCCCAGCACCACCTCGATACAACCCCTTGATCTTATGTCTTCGGTAAAATCAAAGCCGCGTTCCTTCTCCCTTTCGTATTGTATATGGTTCACCCAAAAATCCTCATCCTTCCACTCGCCTTTGGAATGCTGGACAAAAAATGGCCTGGCCCCATAATGGGCATATATCTTCAGCTCGTTCCCTTCTTGCCTTTCCACATAAAAATCATAATAGGCATTTTGCCGGAACAAGGAATGGTAATCCCTGAATACCAGCAACGGCCGGATAGTCAACGATAGTTCATGACCACCTGTATTGGTATAAGTGACGACCGTCTTGTTTTGCCCCTGTATCATGGCTATTTGCTTTTCCAATACCCAGCCATTGCCCGAATAGGTAAAGGTGAAGGTGTTTTTTTGGTAAGCCGTCGCCCGCAAATTCATGAACCCTTGCGGGTATACTGCGCCTGCGTATTGGTTGGCCGACAGTTGAACCGCCTGTCCGTCGAATACCAGGGTTTCTTCCAGTTTCGATACCAGCACCATCCTTTCCGTAGGCGGGTTGAAACTGGCTACAAGAAGACCGTGATAGCGACGGGTATTGGCCCCGCTTAAGGACGAGGAGGCATACCCGCCGATGCCGTTGGTTACCAAAAACTCCGTATTGCTCAAGGTTTTGAAATCCTGCACACCACTTTTTTGTATAAGGTGATCAGCCCCGTCATCAGCAGCGTGAGGCTTACGATAATGTTGAGCAAGACCTGCCGCTCTCTCAGGATATCGATGAACAAATGCCCCGCCAGCCCATAGAGCAGGAAGGCCAGCGAAGTACCTATCCCGATGGCGGTGACATATATATTGTAGGAGGCGCTCGTGTCGGTAAGCATCTTCCTTGACTTGAATACTGCCGTCCAACCCAGCCAGAAAGGAAGGTGGAGGGGATTTAGGATGCTCAGGAGCAGACCGGCGAGAAAGGGTCGGCGACCGGTTAAGGGAACCACCGTCTCCGGCACGTGCATTCGAAATGCCGCCCACAGGCCGGCGCCGGCCAATACGAAGAGGGCAAGACAGGCCAGCAGGCTGAAGAAGGTAAAAAGACGCTGCATTCCTTCCAGCTTCTTCATGACGACAATAGCCACGCGGACCAGCAGCATCTCTACCAGGATAGCTCCCATGGCAAATTGTATGGCTCCCGCCGTATCCATCCGAATGACGAGATTCGCCACACTGACGTTCAAGGTGCCGATCGGTAACGTACCGAGGAAACTGACGAGGAAGGCCGAGAAGAAAAGATAGAGTTGTCGTGCCATGCTATGCGGAGATTAATTTCAGGTATTCGGTATTTTCCTTCAACAGTCTTAGTCCTTCCCTCGTCCTCATGAGCGGGATACCACTGGCCGCGGCATTCATCGTGCTGATCCGGTACAAGATCCGTAAGTGCCGGATAATTTCCCGCCAGGCGAAAAAGATCGAGTGAGCCGGATCATAGATATGGGTGGGCTCACTCCCCGCGCCGTTGAGTTCGATCACCGAATAGTTCTTGCCGGCGCAGAGTTCAGCCCAGTCCTTATACTTTATATCCAGTCGCCCATAATAAAACCCCGGTATCTCCCGGCAGAGCCGGTCAATCGTATGGACCAGCTGGTCGTCGACCAGGTGAGTCAAATCCACGAATTTAGCGCCACGGCTGTGGTTCCCATACGGCACCAGCGTTTTACACGCGCCTGCCGGCAGCACCTCCTCCAGCACCCGGCCATATGTAGCCCTGAGAACCGGCAACTGCAAAAAGTAACGATCTTCCTGCGACAGCAGGGTTTCGATCGTCGACATTCCGTCCCCTACTACGGCCAGGAACTCCTTGCCGACTATGCCTGAGATGTGCCCCTGCTGTTCGCCGGGTAACCGGTAATAAAATATCCCGACTTCCTTTTCATACGGAACAAACTCCTGTACCAGGAAATCTACCTTGCTTTGGGTGGCATAACAAGCCAATTCGTCTTCCGTCCGCAGCAGCTTGACGCCGATTCCGCGCATACCGATGTCCGGCTTGGCGATAAGGGGAAAGGACAAGCCCTTCTCCCCGATGCGGCCCATCATTTCAGCGGTCTTGCTTTTTTTCGCGACTAACAGCGTTCGGGGGTAAGACCAGCCCGGCATCAGATCATAGATCATTTTCTTACTCTCCATCAGGAATCCTCCATGCCGGATGGATGGGTTGGAAGCGTTGAAGAAGAAAAAGGAACGCGCCTTTATTCCAAGCCATAGCCAATAGAAGTAGATCGGGGCATAGACAACACCGAACGACCAGTATTCCCAATTGAATAGCTTGATGCGCCATTTTTTAAAGGCCGGGAGACGCTCTGAACCGGGCCGCTTCACCTGCAGCTGTTCCTCGAACAGTTGCTTGCTTCTGATATCCAGGTAGCTAAAGCTGGATTTTGATGCCGATAGATGAAGAGAAGTGATACTTACTGTGGATATTCGGCCATCCCGGTTCATCAATAGATCGTTGTATGAGTCGCCTGAGCCGGCTGTAGAATGAAAGCCCATAACGCTTTCCGTACTTACCTTTTCTCCGGACTCCAGCCACTGTCTGAACCAGCGTTTTCTTTCGAGAATAGCGTTATCGTCATAGAGCGTGACCGACGACCAGATATGCGCAGACAGGACGGATGGACGGAAAATGTATTTGGCAGCGCCGTCCCAGCGGCATTCATATAGTCTTGTCTTCCGCCGGATATTTCGGCTGGGCGCGCCCTTATCCGCCGCCATATATAAGACCAGCGTAAAAGGTTCTATGCCGGATAAATCCATGCCCTTAAAACAGGCCAGGCCATCCGCGGAATGGATGAGATCCAGGAATACCATTCCCCGGCTTTTGCGGTACGCGGGAGCCTTGACATGATTTTGAAACGCGCCATTCAGCAAGACGGCGGCATCTCCCGTACTTTTCAAGGCAATCCAGGTGCCACCCCCATCAGGGTCCTGGGGATAAACCACCTCATGCGTGGGCCAGTGATGGCGCACAGGCCGTATCGCCTGGCTCCGGGTAGCGTGCTCATCCCGGTTGGACGTGAGATACACGCCACTCTTGGCTGGGATGTACGTTACTGTGCACATGCTTTCCTGAATTTCTGGGTGGAGAGGGCAACGCCGAAGTTTTCGGGCAGTGGCAGATCGGCAAGGGCGGATACGCCAATCCGCAGCAACGCCATATGATGGACCGTATGTTCGAGATTATAGACAAGCTCCCGTTGATAATTCGTCCGGATCCTCGCCGTGGCGGACCCGGCCTTCCGAAGCAGCACCATTTCCCCCGCCGCCTCCACCGTGTCGAAATCGGCAGTCAGCCACAGCTCTTTGTCAGGTCTGGCCAGCTGATCGGCTACCTCCTCCAATTTCAGGAGGGCACATCGCCGGTCTGTCTCGATAGCGTGGGACCTTTTACGGTTATCGTAGTCCACCACTCCACACTCGTATCCCGAAAAGAGCTCCAAAAAGAATTCAATGATGTGCCGGGTATGCTGGCCGATGCTGGCTTCCGAAAGAAGCCCCAACGGCTTCGTATACTGTTCGTCGGTCAGGTCTTCCAGCAAGGCGGAGATCTGTGCTAATAAATTAGTGATCTGGATTCTGGCGTACATATTCTATTATTGTTTAGGGGGTCAATGATAAACTTTGGCCCAATTGGCATCCGCTTTCGCATGCAGGTTCGTCTCGTCCGCATTCCATTTATTCAGCGTATTGTTCACCCAGCTGTGATAAAAAAGAAACAATTTGCCGTTGGTTATTTTAAAGTACTCCGGATCGATTTCCACTTTATCCCCGCTGGCGCCCATGGCATAGGCGCACCATCCGCCATACTGCGGTTCATATTTCGCCGGGTCGGCCTTGAAAAGATCGCGGTCTTGGGGAGTCGAGAACCGATAGGTGATCCCGTCCACCACCCAATTTATTTCCTTATTTCCTGCAACGGCCTTTCCCATGGTGAAATACGCTACCGGGTCGTATCCTTTTATCGCCAACCCATCCCTGGAAACATTGAATGCCTCTTTACGCAAAGCACCCTCATTTTGCGCCGATGCGGCATACGTCACGACGGACAAAGCCAAAAAAACAAATAAACGCTTCATATTGCTCCTCTTTTTATCTTTTTGTCGGGCTTTGTGCATCTTCCTTACAAGCTTCTCAAGATTTGTTTCCGGCCATCTCCCACGCGAGGCCCAATCTTACCCGAGGCCCAATCTCACGTGAGGCCCAATCTTACCCGAAGTCCAATCTTACGCGAGGCCATCTCTTACCCGAGGCCCGATAAAATGAATGGGCTTCTTGCCGAAGGTACTATCCCTACCTTACCTACAACGTATATACCCAAACTGTTATACTTTTGTGATAATTTATATATCCATTTTCTCTTTATTTGTACCGGGGTCCCCGGCAAAAGGCAAAAAAACCTTGTAAGGTTTGTCTATTCCTGCGACTAGATAATAAAAGTAATGGATCTCATCTTCAATCAAGTAGTAATATGAAGGAAATTAAAGCCGCGTTCCTTATAAGGACGATCGCCACGGTTTCAATATTCGGCCTGGCGTCATGCGCCACCAAATCGAAACCGATGTTCAATTCTCCGGAAGGGATCAAGTTCAAGTTTATTTCACTGGAAATGGCGAAAAAGGAGGCCGGCTCGGCAAATAAACCCTTGTTCGTGTTCGCCCATGCATCCTGGTGTCCCACCTGCAAGCAAATGGAGAAGGAAGTGCTGATCGATAAGCAATTGGGAAATACTTTTAACACAGCATTCCTGAATGTTGCCATCGATATCGACAGCCCCGATGGTCGACTTCTCACTAAATTGTACCCCATACAAGGGACTCCCACGCTTTTGTTCTTCACAAGCCGGGGGGACATGGCAAAAAAAATAGTCGGCTTCACTACGACGGATGAATTACTGGCTACAGCCCGGGAATTGAAAAACTGAGTTGTAAACACTCCCGAAAACATAAAAAATGAAAAAAAAATTAATTATTACTTTCGCGGCGCTGGTTAGTCTTTGCGCATCGGTTAATGCCCAGACATCTGCCGTTTATGCACCGGACGGTATAGCTTTGAAGGGGTACGATGCAGTGGCTTTTTTTACCCTGTCGAAGCCGGTAAAAGGTTCAGTTGACTATTCGTATAAGTGGCATAATGCAACCTGGCTTTTTGCAACAAAATCCGGCCTTGACAGCTTTAAAGGGGCTCCCGAAAAATATGCCCCGCAATATGGCGGGTATTGCGCTTTCGGCGCCGCAGAAGGACACAAAGCCCCCACCCAGCCGGAGACATGGACAATCGTCCATAACAGACTTTACTTTAATTACAACGAAAAGGTGAAAGAATCATGGATGAAAAATCAGGCTGTTCTCATCGATTCAGCAGATAGAAAATGGCCGGAAATAAAAGATAAGGAATAAGACATTTTACCATGTTTAAGCGCATTATGTACAATTGCGAGAAGGCACAGCGCCTCACCATCAAGAAGCAGGAATCTAAATTGACTCCTTACGAATACCTGCAATACAGGATACATATGCAATACTGCCTTGTTTGCCGCAAATTCGAACAGTTTTCCGCGTTGCTCAATCAGTTCCTGCAGCGGGGACGACAGGGGCTCGAAGACCAGCCACCCAATAAGCTCAGCCCGGAAGAAAAAAAAGAATTGCAGAGAAAGATAGATGAAATGTCATGACGCCACCATCTTTAACCGCGGCCGGTAATTAATTTAATGGTATACTAATATGAAAAATGAGCTGAACACGCGGGAATGGGCAGAACACTATGGTGATTACCTGTTTTCGCTGGCGAGCTACAAATTAAATGATATTGAGCTGGCCAGGGATTTGGTTCAGGAGACTTTTCTATCGGCCATAAAAGGCAAAGAGAACTTCCGCGGTGAATGCAGCGAGAAGACATGGCTGGTCCGTATCCTGAACAATAAGATCATAGACCAATACCGGGCCGGCAAAAAGGAGGTCCCGATGTCGGAATATCTTAACCAAACCGAAAAATCCTTTGCCGATCACTATTTCGACCTGGATACGCCGGGTGAATACGGGCATAACAAAATAGCAAGCTTCCCTGCTATCCCGGGACTGGAAAGCGATTTTGCTATCAACCAGTCGGAATTGAAGAAGGTCCTTGATCTGTGTATTGGAAAATTGCCCGGGTCTCTGTCAAATGTTTTCCTGATGAAGTACGTTTCCGGAGAAAATGCCGATTTTATCTGCGAGAAGTTTAATCTTTCCCAGGCCAACTATTGGGTAATACTACACCGGTCCAAATTATTGCTCCGAACTTGTATTTCAAAAATCTGGGGACGATAAAAAAATATTTTCCACCAATACAAATCAAAAATGAAAATCAGTATCATCCTTATTTGGGCACTCCGCCTGGTGTCCGCGATTATTCTCTTGCAAACGCTTTTCTTTAAGTTCACTGCGGCTCCCGAATCGGTTGCATTATTCACAAAGATCGGGATGGAGCCCTGGGGCCGTATTGGCACCGGTGCCCTGGAATTAATAGCAACGACACTCATCCTCATTCCCCGGACGACCGGCTGGGGTTCCGCCCTGGCAATGGGCCTTATGGCCGGAGCACTATATTTCCACCTCAACGGAACATTGGGCCTGAAGTGGTATGGCGATTATACTCTATTCCTCTACGCGCTGACCGTCTTCCTTTGCTGTAGCGTGCTGACCTGGCTGTACCGGGCCCAGATTTTTTCCGCCTTTGGAATAAAGTCGAAAATGGCTTAAACCAGACGATCATTCATTGGCTTTGGAAGTTCGCTGTATCAATGGCCGCGTCACTCCTGCATTTGCCTATGAATTCTAACAGAATTCTAATCCGTTTCTAATGTCTTTTTAAGAACTGATTTTTAAGTTTGATCCGGCTTCTGTCAGCAGTTATAATTTTTTGAGCGATTGCCATAAAAACGCCAATATGAAACAACTTAACTTATGGGTATTGCTACTAGGTCTGAATCTAATAAGCATGCTTTGCCTGGGTCAAGCCAGACCCACTCCTTCAGAGATAATTAGTAACTTCAATAAAATGTTTCCTGACGCTTCGGACGTCCAATGGAAAGATAAAATAAACAATTTCGCCGCCTTTTTCAATATCAGGGGCGCGCGGTGCGAAGCGAAGTTTGCGCCTGCCGGCAGCTGGATCAGCACAGAGGAGGCAATTCAATGGGATAGCCTGCCGCCAATAGTCGCGGACAGCCTGAAAGCTTGTAAATATGCTGATTGGAAAGGAACGTCCGCTTATATCTTACGATTGTCAGACGGGATGACCCAATATCATGTCGTAGTAACGAAAAGCGATCTGGGCAGAAAAATCCTATTCTTTAACCCAAATGGCCAGCTATTGGCGGATCATTGACCTTCGCCCCTGGCCATTCTCCGCATCGGTCTTGCAGATCGGCAAACACTCTTTTTAGTTGGTTTTATACGGCTCGACATCCTTTATACGGTTCGACATCCTTTATACGGCTCGACATCCAATACCTGTATCTTCGAATCCCGTTTCAGCAGATCGCTGAGATGCCGGAAACCCGTGAAGCCGGAGATCCCGCTTTCCGTGTCCGGATTCACCACGATTATATCGGCCATGATCAACTCGGCGTAAGACAGCGCCGCTTTGGCAGGGTGGTGACGGGTAGCAGTAGAGTATTCGATCGGATGGTGCAATTTTTCACGCAAATGGTGATAAGCTTTCAAAAAGACGTTTGACAGGAGGCCGTCTTTCTGCCCGGCATTCTCCCCGATGGCCAGCAGGTGCACCTGGGCTTTGTATTTTTGGGCCAGCAGGACCGCCCATTCCAGCTTTCTTTCGGGTAGGAAATTACGAATCGGGAGGACGATGACTCTCGTCCGGCTGTCGATCGAGCCGGGCTTGGCCGTCAGGACAGGACAGTTGCTTTTTTTCGCTACCACATCCGGTGAGATCTGCCGGGAAAAAAACCACCGGCGGTGATTATGCTGTTTGCCGAGAATGACCAGGTCCGGATTGATCATGACAGCACATTCGATGATCGCCTGCTGCACCGAATATCCCCGGAGGACATCAGTCCTTACATGGATATTGGGATTGGCTTCCTGGATTTTATATTTCCACTGATTCAGATCCCTTTCCACCACCCAGGCCCTGAATCGGGTCAATGCCTTTCGCCCGGGTCGGACGACGTGTAATAAGTGGATGACGGTCTCTTCCATTCCTGCCAGCCCGATAGCCTTGTTTACGGCCGTCTCCGTATTCAATGAAAAGTCGACCGGGATTAGTATATTTCTAAATGATACCGCCATGATTTCTATTTACGCCAATATAGACCAGGGAGGTTAACAAACAATTAGAGTTGGATTAGAATTGGATTAGAGCCAACGACGGGTGGGACAATTCTTTGATGGTTAGGGAATTCATAGCTAATATTGCCAAAGAATGGCAGATGAAAGAAACATATTGGTCGTCGAAGACGAAAAGAAGATTGCCGATACGCTGAAAATGGGCCTGACGGAAAACGGCTTTTATGTCGAAGTGGCTTATGACGGCAAAATCGGCTACCAGCTTCTTACATCCAGGAAATTCGATCTTGTCATCCTGGATATCAATCTTCCGGGTATGAATGGCTATGATCTTTGCAAGGCTATCCGCTACCGTAACATGAATATGCTGGTGATCATGCTCACTTCCATGAGTTCGCTGGAGAACAAGATAGAAGGGTATGATGCCGGAGCGGACGATTACCTGGTCAAGCCTTTTGAATTCCGCGAGCTCCTGCTGAAGATCCGGGCCCTGCTGAAACATACCCCCGGGCAGGATATGCCGGTAGGCAATATGCTTCGGGTCGCCGACCTTGAAATGAACCTCGATACCAAAGAAGTGCAGCGCGGCGGCAAAAAGATAAAACTGACAGCCAAGGAATTCCAGCTGCTGGAATACCTGATGCGAAACAAAAACAGGGTCGTATCCAGGGCCGATCTGGCCATCAACGTCTGGGACGTCGATTTCAACACCAACACCAACGTCATCGATGTCTATATCAGCTATGTCCGCAATAAGGTGGATAAGGACTTTGACCAAAAGCTGATCCAAACGCATGTCGGCATGGGGTATGTCTTAAAAACACATGGAAGCTGATGCCCGTCAAGATACGCATAACGCTGCTGTTCACCTTACTGGTGTGGGGTATCCTAACCCTCGTATGCGCTTCCGTCTATTACTTCTCCTATACCAACCGCATAAAAGATATCCAGACCCGGCTTGCCAATCGGGCGATCACGACGGGCCGCCTGCTAAGCCAGAGCGGCGTTTTTGATCAGGTGCTCATTCGAAAAATCGATGCTTCAACTTCGGTAGCGATGAAAGATAAGGTGGTGGAAGCATACGACAGCTTTGACAAACGGATCTATTGGTACAGCGACAGCTTTGCCGATACGATCCGGACTAACCGGGTCGTCATAGACCGGGCCAGGAACGAAAAGTCGCCGATTTACTTCAAACAGGGGGCCAATGATGCCATTGCCTTTTATTACCGGGATGAAAATGCCAGTTTTGTTATCATAGCGGCCGCGTACGATGAGGCGGGAAATGAAAAGCTGCGGCATCTCCGGCTGGTGCTCACACTCAGCTTTGTCGGCGGCATCCTTATTTCGGTCGTTGGCGGCTATCTATTTTCGATCAGCCTTCTGCGGCCGCTGCGCCGGATATCCGATGAGGTCAACGAAATTTCGGCGCGCAATCTCGCCCGCCGGATCCGTTCAGTAGGCGCCAATGCCAAAGACGAATGGTTCTATTTATCGGATACGCTGAATCAACTGCTGAACCGGCTACAGGAGAGCTTTGAGATCCAGGGAAGATTCATCGCGAATGCCTCACATGAGCTGTCAACGCCGCTGACTTCTATTTCCAGTCAGCTGGAAGTCTCGCTCCAACGGATGAGAAGTGTGGAAGAATACCGGAAGGTCATCCAATCGGTCTATCAGGATACCCAGCAACTAAACAAGCTGACCCAGACCCTGCTCGAATTCGCCCGGGCTTCCGGGACTGCAGGCGGTTTGGAGATTGACCTGATCCGCATCGACGAAATACTGCTTCGGCTGCCCGGAGAGATTTCTAAGACCAACGACCTGTTCACCGTTACGCTGGAATTCGACCAGCTTCCCGAAGCGGAGGAGGCGCTGCTTGTCTTCGGCAATGAGGAGCTGCTCTTCACCGCTATCAAGAATATAGTCTCCAACGCGTGCAAATATTCGGAAGACCACCATGCGACAGTACGACTCAACGTCCAGGGAAATGAGATCCGCGTCAGCATCGAAGACCGGGGACGTGGCATTGGTGAAGAAGAATGGGAAAGCATCTTCCAGCCCTTTTATCGGACCGGGGACGGACATTCCGTACCCGGTTTCGGCCTCGGTTTGTCCCTGGCCCGCCGGATAGTCCAGTTACACAAAGGCCGCATTACGGTCGATTCCGCCGTCGGAGAGGGGTCTGTTTTCTTTGTCCGTCTGCCGACAGCCAGTACGCTTAAATAAAAGGGGAACAAGCGCCTGGCGGCCAATTCTAATGCAATTCTAATACCAATCTAAGCCCCGGTTAATCCTGCAGGCCAATCTTAGTGCTTCTAACTACTCTAAACAATTAAATCAAAAAGTATGCGTATCAAAAATATAGCATTGATCGGTCTTTTACCGATTATGCTATTTTCCTGCGCCGGCAGTAAAAAGCTAAAAGCGCTGCAGTCGAAGTATGATAGTCTCAATAATTCCTACAGCACGCTGCAAAATGATCTGAAGAACTGTAATGGCAAGACTGCCGATCTTAGCAGGGATAAATCCAATTGCGATGCGCAGGTGGCTGCGCTGAACAAACAGATCGCATTTCTGAAGGACAACAATACGCAGGCCCTGAAGCAGCTGGAAGATATGTCCGTCATTTCCAGTTCCCAGGCGCAGAGCATCCGGAAATCCCTGGATAATCTGGGCGCAAAGGATGCGTATATCGAAAGTCTGCAGTCCGCCCTGTCACATAAAGACTCGTTGAATATGGCCCTTGTCAATAATCTTAAAGGCGCTATCGGCAACCTAAACGACCAGGACATCAATATCAAGGTAGAAAAGGGGGTCGTTTATGTCGATATTTCCGACAAACTGCTGTTCGCGAGCGGCAAATACAATGTCGCCCAGCGGGCACAAGAGGTGCTGGGTAAAGTGGCGACTGTCTTAAAAGCGCAGCCGCATATTGAATTTATGGTGGAAGGTCATACGGATAATGTCCCCTACCGTCACGGCGATCTGCTCGACAACTGGGATCTCAGCGTGAAAAGGGCAACCGCTGTGGTGCGCATCCTGCAAAACAAATACGGTCTCGAGCCGGCGAAGATGGCTGCTGCGGGGCGCAGCGAGTACCTACCGGTAGCCGATAACGCCACTACTGACGGCCGGGCGCTCAATCGTCGGACCCGCATCGTGATCTTGCCGCAGCTCGATCAATTCTTTAAATTGTTAGAGCATAAATAATAGGAGTTTGGGGTGAAGATGGGGTGCATAAGCCAAAAGGCCCCCGGCAGCTGCCGGGGGCCTCGGCATTTATAGCAGCGGTCCATTGGAGTAGACATCATTTTAACCCATCTCTTGAGCCACCGGCTTCAACAACTCGGTGTTGATCCCCAAACTCCAGTACGCCTCAAAAAACCTTTTATAGTTCGGATGTGACTCCAGGTCAAACCCCGCCTCACGAAAAAGAAGTACGTAGTTGCTGATTATCAACCATTGCAGAGGGGGCGCCGCTTGCAGGATATCATCGAATTGCTCGCTGATCCCCTCCAGGAATCGTTCCCGCTGACCGGTATAGAATAAATGCAGGAGCATGATTGGCGATCGTGCCCATTGTATAACCCGCCGACCCTGCATTGCATAGGCGGCCTGCCTGATTAATTGACCGTAATAGTTTCCGGCAAGAGAAAAATCATTGTGACAATATCTCAAAAGACCCCCAAATGCATGGCCGGTAATTTTACATATCATGTCGTGCTGTAATTCAGGCTCCAGCTGCCAGAACCGATCACAAATTACCCCGCCTGCATCGAAATGGAATCGCTCCTCAACCCCCATGCCGCTTGCCTCCCCTGTCAGGAAAAAGGAAGTCAACGCGTTCAGCTCTGAAAAGGCGCTGTCCATATCGCCCTGCCGCGACCTGACTACGACGATATTGAGCCATTGCTGCTGCGACCCCGTGAGTATAAACGGGAAATCCATACTTTGAGTCATCGAATAACGAATAGCCTGCTCCATTAGCTCCATCGATTCCTCGATGCGGCCGCAGGCATAGACATAATACGATGCGGCCGCTTTTACGATGGACAACATCCCGTTCCGCATAAATTCCGGGTATTCCAATTGTTGGTCGGCGATCATCTTGAAAATCAGCTCTGCCGCATAAAGCTCCCGGCGCCTCGAAAGGGCGAGAGCATTTTCAACATCCTCAAATTGCATTTGTAGCAATCCGCGCTCCGTTTTGCTCAAACGATCGCCATAATATTCGACCATCTTATGAAAAACATGAGCTTCCGGGATGTCTTCGTGACATCGTCTCGAGAGACGCTCGTCCGTAAATAATTCAATAAATTCATTCATGATGTAGATCAGGCTTTGATAAATAAAAATGTCGACAAAACATTTCTTAAAAATATCCGTTTCTCTTCCTGTCTTCCATTGCGGATTCCGATAACTGTCATAATTATTTCCATTATTTAAAATGCCATAAAGTAAGGATTCGAGAGGTCCTGTTTATTATAAACAAGTTCACCGCTCAAATCCTGCCGGTAAATCCCCCTATTGGCCGCATTTAAAATGGCATGCGCAGCAGCCGTATCCCACTCCATAGTCCTCCCCAGCCTTGGATACAGATCTGCCTCCTCCTCCACCAGCAACATGAATTTCAATGAGCTGCCTGCCATGATAAATTCCACATTTGAAAATTGCTTTACAAATTCCTCCGTTGCCGTTGACGAGTGAAAGCGCGAACCCACTGCCCGCAGCGGCGACTTTTTCCGGAGATCCTCCAGCCGTGACCGGCTTCCGGCAGCCCTCAATCGCCGCAGATGCCCGGCATGGCGCTTATAGACACCCGTTTCTGCCGAACCCACATATAGCGCATCACTGCACGGGATGTAAATGACGCCGGCAACCGGCCGCCCCCGGCAGACCAGACCGATGTTTACGGTAAACTCACCGGTTCCGGCAATGAATTCCTTGGTTCCATCCAGCGGATCGACCAACCAGCAATACTCCCATGACTTTCTTGTCTGATAATCCATTACCACATCCTCTTCTGAAATGACCGGCAGCCCCGTCCCCAAAAGATAGTCACCAATAATAGCCTGGGAAGATCTATCTGCAATAGTTACGGGTGAGTTGTCAGCTTTCATCACTGCCTCCGGCGAGCCTTCACGATAGATTTCCAGGATTCCCCGTCCCGCAGCTGTTGCGGCATCTGTTGCAACTTCGACCATTCGCTCGATCATTGGCATAAGCTGTATTGGCGGCCAATTATTGCCAAACATGAAACTTCTCACTTCTCAAATCGGCCCCCAGGGCTTCCCGGCCGAAACGAAGCGTACATTGATCCCTCGTGGCAGGCATTACACTGCAACAGCTGGCTTCCCGGTAAAATCTCTCCAGATCGAAATTCTTGCTTAGACCGTTCCCTCCGCAAAGTTGCAATCCTTCTGTCGTCATTTTGGTTACAAGCGTATTAATGACATGTTTAGCCAGAAAAGCATAAGACTCGATTTCATTTTCGCTCTGCTGATCGACCATCGAAGCAAAGCAGCTGACTATTCGTCTCGCCACTTCCAGGTCTGCCGCCAATTCACCCACCCGGCTTTCCAGTAAATTAGACGTGCCAAGTTGATATTGCTTCTTCTCTTTAATATAATTCACAATAAGCTCAAAAGTGCTTTGGCATAGCCCCAGGTAGGCCGCAGAAAAGCCCCCTATCGTCCAATGAGGGTCTTTCAAAATATTGTAAAAGGCCATGCCTTCAATCCCCATAAAAATAGAGTTATGGTCAACAAAGCAGTCTTCAAATAGGACGGTATTGGATAAAGTCGATTTTAAGGCAATGGGGTTCCAGGTATCGAGAATTCTAACTCCCGGGCTATTTCGTGGTACGGCAAAAAAGCTTAGTAAATCTGACAACTCTTTACCCTTTGGTTTCGCTGGTACGACATAATAGTCCGTGTAGGTACTCATGGATACAAAGGACTTGGTGCCATTTATCACATACCCATTTTCGCATCGTTGATAAGTTGCCTTATATTTTGCGAAATTCGACCCCACTCCCGGTTCTGATGATGCAGATGCAAACACTTTTTGATGCGCTGTCACTTCACTGAACATCCATTTCTGAAACCTTTCAATATTTTCACTAACCCTTCCCCTGACCTTGGTAGGGTCAACGTCCGATATCGGCCCGACCGCAGTATGGTGCATATTATAACAGAGGGCCGTGCACAAATCCCCGCGTGCTAAAATGCTGAGCACTTCCGTATAAGTCGAAAAGTTGGCTCCAAGACCTCCCATATCCTTTGGTATCATTAAAGCCAGGAAGTTCTCTTTTTTCAAAAGGTCAAAGTTTCTCACCGGGAACTCGCCTTTTGCATCATTTTCACTTGCAGTCTTCCGGAAGATATCTGAAAGTTGTTTAGCCCTCTGAAGGATATCTGAATGCACTTTAGTGTCGATTAGATTTGGTAATTGTAACGATGTAGAACGCATAGCTGTTATATTAATATCTCCCTGGGAAATGCCAATACCTCGATCTCCAATAATGCTTGTATTGCCTGCTCTATATCCAACCGCGAAGTATCGATAAGGATATCCGGCTGCAGCGGTGGTTCATACGGATCGGATATCCCCGTAAAATACGGCAGTGCCCCCGACCGTGCCTTCCGGTACAAACCTTTTACATCCCGTTCTTCGCAGACCTCAAGTGGACAAGAGACATATACTTCTATATATTCACCTGGTCGAAAACGACCCTTTATCCTTTCTCTTATGTCGAGATACGGGCTGATCACCGGAATCAGCACGGTAACGCCTACCTGTAGCATCAATTTGGCCGCTTCCGCGATCCGACGGCAATTTTCGCCTCTGTCCGCTTTGCTGAATCCCAGGTCACTGCACAACCCCTGGCGGACAATATCGCCGTCCAATACAATATGCCGGATATCTCTTTGGGTCAGAACCTTGCTGAGTTCGCTGGCAAGCGTGGACTTACCGGAACCGGAAAGCCCCGTAAACCAGATGACGCAAGGCCCTCTCCGAGCCAATTCGCCGTCTTTTCGAAGGAAGGCCCCGTTGTCCAAACCCGCCGAAGCGTCATTTATAAAATCGTTGTTGCCCATGTTCTATTTTTATGATGACCGCCGTTTTATCGATCGGATCCCTGTCCTGGTTGAGAGTGATGATCCCCGTGACTCCCGGATAGTTCTTTGTCGCGGCTATTGCCTTTCGCAATGCTTCCGGGTCGTTAAGGTCGGTTACCTTGCCGCAGGCATGGACCAACACGCCAACCGCGTCGTAAGCCAATGCAGCGGGAGCGATAGTATACTCATTGACCCCAAAATCCTTTACGAAATTCCGGGATACCCTTCCGGTATCCTCCAGGGCCCAGTGCGAATCGTAGTAGGCATTGTCGATATAGGTTCCGCCTTCCTGGAAAAAGCCGGGCGTGCCCCAGCCATCCGCCCCCAGGAATACGGCCGAAATACCCATGAGCCTGGCCTGCTTCATGATCCTTCCGGTCTCATAGTGACCGGGAAGAAAGATCACGTCAGGATTAAGTTGTTTCACCTCCTTCAGGAAATCCGTAAAATCAGGGCTTTCTATCGTATAGGGGATCAGTTTGAGCACCTTTCCCCCCGCTTTTTCAAAGTTGACCGTAAACTGTTGCGCCAGCCCCTTGCTGTATTCCCCGGTATTTTGCTGGAAAATGACCGCTGTCCTGGCTTTTATATCTTTTCGGGCGAACAACGCCATGAACTTTCCCTGGTAAGGGTCTGTGAAACAGACCCGAAAGATGTAGTCGCCTACCTGGGTCACAGCGGGACTCGTGGACACGCTCGTGATCATCGGCAGTTTGTTCCTTTGCGCCACCTTGGCTACCTCCATGGAGTGAGAGCTCCATGACGCCCCGATGATAGCGACAACATGCTCCTTAACCGCCTCTTCCGCCGCCAGCCTTGACCCCTCTTCCGTACTCTTGTTATCGAGTAAGTGCATCTCGATCGGTCGGCCATTGATCCCCCCATGCTTATTGAAATAGTCAATAGCGTACTTTGCGCCTACCACCGCTCCGGCATTATCTCCACTTGCCTCTCCCGTAACAGAGAAAATGACGGCTACCTTCACAGGATCGGAATTATTGTGCCCCCCCTCCCGGTAGGATAGAAAAAGGACAGAAAGCAAAAGACATACAAAAAATTTGTTCATGATAAGGTGGTTTTAAAATGATGAAAATGGGTTATCATACTAATTATGCGGACAAAACCGGCAACTTGTCAACCCAGACATGCCCCCCGTCGGAAAACCGCCGTTGATAAACGATACCGGTATCGCGGTCCGGCAACACCAGCTTTGTACAATACAGATTTCCCTTATAGATGCTGCAGGAGACCTCGCCATGCAAGTGCTCCGCAATCCCGTTAGAAGCCATTTTGGCCGCAACTACCTCCGCATCCTCATACCTGCCTTCGTATACCGCAGTTCCTATCAGCCCGGACAGGTAATGGAACAGGGAAGAAGCGCTTCGGGACAGCGAAGCCTGAAGTAATCTGCCATACGCAAAACTTAACAAGTCCATTCCCGGCGATTCATAGACACCCCGGCACTTGGTGCCCGTTATCCGGTTCTCTAACACAGATCGCAGGCTGATGCCCGCCGTGCCACCGATCTTGTTCGCCAGGTCCAAAAGGGCAAACGGAGCAGTCGCATCACCATTAATACCGGAGACCCGCCCGCCTGCTATGGAGACCGTCAATCGCGCTTGTTCGTCTGCAGCATTCCAGGGCATGACACTCATCAAAGGGTCAATATGCGTATAATCGTCCCCCAGACCCTCTATGTCGGTCCCTTCGTGCGAAGTGCCGATCACGCAGGAATCCGTGGACTGGCTGACCTTTGACGGGGGAAAGAAGTCGACCCCCTCGTTCGTCAAAAACCCGTACATTTCCTTTCGCCCCCTGAGATCCCTTGCGATCTCGACGGTCTCCCAGGGCAGGAACTCCCGCACGCCGGGCAGGTATTTCCGGCCATAGCGGGAGAATCTTCGCTGGTCGTTTCCTCCGCCAACACAGCCATGCGTGAATACCTCGCATCCCGCCGCCAGGAAATAGGGCGCCAACTCCTTCACCAGGACAAAGCGCAAACTACCGGTACTGTTCCAATACCCCCCTTCATAGCAGGCATTATATTTCAGCATGTCGAGGGCGAGACCGCCAATTTCTTTCCGCAGATCGATTTTGGTCACTGCGACCCCCCTTGCTGCCAATTGGCCAAGTAACCGGTCCAGGCCAGGTTCATCATCCTGCCCGACATCGGCCCAGAAGGCATGTACCGTGCAACCCCTGGAGGAAAGATAGACCGCGATGGCAGTGCTCACGAGCCCGCCCGATAAAAAGACGCCGATTTTTCTGTTATACAGATCTTGTATCGTATGCATATGTTGTTGGGATAAGTGATTTTAATTTTTCATACAACGGGAGGCTTTTATCATAATAGGCCTGCAGTCCGGCGTGGTTTTGAACAGTGACAGGATATCGCCGGTCGGCAGTGGTGAATCCGGTACTGTTGCTTACGGCCTCATGCCATTTTTGCGTCCGGCTCCAGAGCTCCTTTTCCCCTGGCTTCCAGGACAAACTTGCGGGATCGAATGCTATTCCGGTACGGCTACAATAATTTCTGATAACGACAGCGGGATCGTTTACCAGCTCGTCGGCATCGATCACATCGGCAAGACCGAGCTTCTCTTTATCAAGCACATCACACAAGTCGAGGAGATTTCCATAGCCAAGTTCGCCGAACGAAAAATTCGCTTTCATCGCGTAATAGGAATTGATCGTTTTTTCCGGCTCCCGGATAAGAAAGGTATGGGTAAGGGTCCGCAGCAGATCTGTTCTTCTGAAGAGAACTTCATACCGGTTTTCCAGCGTCTCCTTGAGAAATATATTGTTTCTGCCGGACCAGTCGATAATACAGTCGGCTATGGCGTCGAACGAATCCAGTCGCAAAAGACTTCCTTCCGGCGACACGACCTCTACGCTGCCGGTGTCATAGAACGTACAAAAGGGCTCATGCAGCACATGGAAGTCACCCCGCTGCAGGATCATTCTTTCGAATGCCGTCGATAGCGATCTTGGATGGGCCCAAAGGGCAATAGCAGTTCTTTTCATATTATTCCCGATGTTTTGTTTTATTTCGCGTGGGGCAGCAACAGGGAAACCACCTGCAGCAAGCCCAATGCGCAAAAGATTATTCCTGAAACAAGATTTAGCGTTTTGCCAACGGTGGCGTTCGAAGCCAGCAAATGCCTCACTTTCCCGGATAAAAAGCCGACCGAAGAGTCTACCAACAACCCCATGATCAGGAACGAAACACCCAGGACTACCAGTCCCATTCTGGCATGCTGCCCATCGGGAGAGATGAATTGCGGCAAAAAAGAAAGATAAAAGATGGCTACTTTGGGGTTCAGCACATTGGTGATCACCGCACGGGTATAGATCTCCTTTAGCATGACGCCCTCCCGGCCATTGACGACAACGGTGACAGCGGTATCCCTGAGCGTTGAATAACCTATCCAAAGCAGGTACAGGGCGCCGGCAATTTTGACCCCGATGAGTATCCCCGGTAAAGAGATGATCAGAGCCAACCCCGTGGTGACGAGTATAGTATGGAAGACCATCCCCGTGGCCATACCCAGGGCCGACACCACCCCCCCGCGAACCCCTTTGTAGATGCCATTGGCGATGATATACACCATGTCCGGGCCCGGGCTTATGCAGATAAGGAACGCAGTCCCCAGAAAAAGTCCATAATTGGTAATCCCGGTAAACATAAACATCAGTTTCTATTTAGGATTGGGCAACGATTTTCCGGGATCGGGAAACGATCTTTTTGGATTCGGGCAAGATCTTTTTGCCGATCACCCGAACAAGGAGGAACATGACCAATAAGCCGGCCAACAGCGAATACAAAGGCGGAACACCGAATGCAGCAGGAACGAAACCGACCACCAGGGAAACAGCCATAGCCATTAGCCCATAAGGCAATTGGGTCTTGAAGTGATCCATATAGTCGGAGTGCGACGAAACGGAAGAAAGTATCATCGTGTCCGCAATAGGCGAACAATGATTCCCGAATACGGCGCCCGTCAGCACGGAAGCAAAGACGATGATGGGAATATTGCTTTCCGGACCCGCCAGCTGGACCGCCAGCGGAAGCGCAAACGGCATGACGATCGCGCACGTGCCCCACGAGGTTCCCGTGGTAAAGGCAATGAAACAGGAGATCAGGAAAGTCACCGGCGCGATGATAGAAGGCGAGATCAGGCCACCCATTTTACTGCTCAGGTAGTTGGCCAGCTGCATGTCGGTGATAATGTTTTTTAAGGCAAAAGCCAGGACCAGCATCGTTAAGGCAGTGAGCATACTGGAAAAACCTTCACGCAGTACTTCCATAAATCGGGGCACCGTATATCTTTTCGTCGGAACGGTCAGGAGAAATACTACGAAGGTGGTTGCAAATCCGGACCAGGCCAGCACAACCGGGGCATCGGAATTACCGATCGCCTGCTGCATCGTAAACCCTTTTTGATATCCATTGTACCATAACCCGGCAAAAATGGTGAGGACGAAAGTGAGAATCGGAATATAAAGGTCCGACAGCTTGCCCTCCCGCGTCCCCTCAACCGCATCCAGCTCAACCGCATCCAGGGCCGCCCCCCCCTGTGGCGCGCTCCCCGGGGCAAACAGCATTCCGGTGGTTTTCGCCCTTCTTTCCGCCCGTAACATGGGGCCCCATTCGCGTCGCAACACGATAGTCGCGAAGACCAGCATCAGGATAAAGAGGGTATAGAATTGATAGGGGATCGACCGGATCAGCACCCCCATCGGGTTGGCGCCTTTCCAGCAAGAGGCGATCAATCCCAGCTCCATCGCAACCCAGGTCGAAAAGGGAACAGTCGCCGCCACCGGCGCCGCCGTCGCATCCACGATAAACGCCAGCTTTTCCCTGGAGACTTTTTGGGGGTCCGTAATGGGCCGCATGGAATTCCCGACGATCAGCGCACTGGCATAATCATCAAAGAAAATGATTAATCCCATGATGAAGGTTGCCAGCTGCCCCCCGCCCGACCTTACCCGTCGGGTGAACGCTCTCGCTATGGCGCGGTTACCCCCCAGGTCCCTCATGATGTTGATAACTCCACCCATCAGAAGACCAAAGACCACAATTGAAGCTTCGTCACTGGTCGCCAGGGATTTGTTGATAATGTAGGTGGAGATGGAATCCGTAAATCCAAGAAAGATGTTCCCTTTGATGAGCGATGCGCCTGTCCAGATGGCCAGGAAAAGGCTTAGGATCACATCCTTCTTCCAAATGGCAAACCCGATCGCCACAAGAAGGGGTAGAAACCCCAATAATCCGAAGTCTGTCTTTACCATAGTATACGGTTTATTATTGTGACCAGGATGTAGGCGCCCGGTCCCACCGATGCTTTCGGATCTCCGCGAGCAAATGCCCTGGCAAGGGAGTCGCATCGCTGACAGCCAGGTTCCCGGCAACATGGGAAGCCTTCCTCATTCCGGGGATAACCGTCGCCACCGATGGGTTGTCGAGGATAAACCGCAAAGCCAGATGAGGCAAACTCATCGAAGCAGGAAGGAGCTCTTTGATCTTTTCCACCCGCGGAATACACTGCTCCAGGTTATCCTTTACGAAATAGGTGCTTCGCCAATCGTCTTTATCGAAGGTCGTAGCAGTAGTCATCGTTCCTATCAGCGACCCTTCGTCAAAAGGCACCCTGGCAATCACCCCGACCCCGGCTTTGTCACAAACGGAAAACAGCCTGTCCGCCGGTCTCTGCTCGAATATGTTATAGATAACCTCCACAGCGTCGATGAGACCCGTATCCAAAGTCTTTTCTACATTCCAGGGCTCCCAGGTATTTATACTGATGCCAAAAGATTTTACCATCCCCTCCTTTTTCAGGAATTGCACCGTCTCCTGCCATTCCGCCTCCTTGTGCCAATCGTCTTCCCACACATGGAAAAGCATCAGGTCGACCGAAGACTGACCCAGGTTCGCAAGCGTCCTTTTGGTGTAGTCCAGCATATGATCTCTTGGGAAGATGTCCCGGATATCGTCCCCCCTTTTTGACGGCCACTGAAAATTTTTCGGCGGTATCTTGGACACTACATAGAGCTTTCTATCCCTATAGTTGTTCAACACCTTCCCTATCAGCTTTTCACTATGACCCCGGCCATAGATCCAGGCGGTATCCATTAAATTTACCCCGCCTTCAATGGCGGCCGATAAGGAGGCAATGGACTCCTCATCGGAGGAACCCTTCCAGGCCCAGGGACCGATACCCATACCCCAGGTGCCATACCCTATTTCCGAAACGGGCCAGCCCAGGCGACCAAACGTTCTATACTGCATAATTTGTCTCCAGCATTTTAATAAGCGTATGAATAGAAATGAAATTAGCTTCCTTAAAGTCTTCGAGCTGCATGCTTATCCCGAATGCCGATTCCATGGAACTGACAAGTCCGATCAATTGCAGGGACGTAAGAGATAGATCTTCTTTGAGCCGGGAACCCATCTCTATGGGCGCCGTTTGATCCCGCATCTGTTCCAGCACAACAGGTTTCAATTTTTCTAATGTGGTCATACGATTTAGTTATTTATCGGCGCTGATCTCTTCCCCGATCATGGAAAAGAAGGACCCGTTCGCTTTGGTTAGTTTCGCTTCTATCTCGAGTTGTAGTTTCTTCCGATCGACCTTCAACGTGGGATTCAGGGGAAGATCCCTGTATTCCGCAAAAATGCGCGGTACCATATAGGAAGGAAGCAACGACCCCAGCTGCCGTGGCAGCGCCTTCAGGGTCTCCCAATCGCCTTCCCGGGATAAGACTACGGCGGCAGATAACAATTTCTCGTTACCCGCCGAAGCAATGATAATTTCTGAGGATTTTACTCCCGGCTGACGGAGAAGAGCCTGCCTGACCTCATTCGGGTGAAGACGATAGCCGTTGAGCTTGACTTCTTCATCGACCCTTCCCAGAAAGCAATAATCTCCCTCGGCGCTGATGGAGCAAAGGTCACCGGTATGATAGTACAACGCTCCGTCTATTACCTCCAGCGCCTTCGCATCCTCTTCGGGCCGCTGCAAATAGCCCTTGAAAAGTTGCGGACCGGAGATCAACAGCTCCCCTTTACTACCGACCGCATTGGTCAACTCGCCCGTTTCCGTTCGAAGAAAGGCCTTGACATGTTTCAAAGGCTTTCCTATCGGAAAGTAACCCGACAGACTATCCGACGGTTGACTTATCGTATAGGTGACCGCATCGCAAGTGGCCTCTGTGGGACCATAGCCATTGATGACCCGCACCCGCCCCCCCGGGTTGATCCCCAGAAAAAAATGAACGACCTTTTTGTCGCAGACCTCGGCGCCCGTCATGATCATTTCCAGATGGTTCAGGGTAATATCTTTCTTTTCCAGATATTGATGGAGTAAGGTAAGAACAGAAGCCGGGGCGGTAAAATGCGTGATATTCTTTTGCACCAGGATATTCACCAGGAGCCCGGGCATCGGCAACGCCGGGGTATAATACACGGATGCGCCCCGATACAGGGGATAGAAAGCGTCACAAAGACAGCCATCGAAATATAAAGGAAGCGTATTCATCGTGCGGGAATGCTCGTTCATCAGGAACACCGACTCTATGCTGTCGATAAATGCGCCGAAATTGCCATGGGAGATCGGGACCCCTTTGGGCCTTCCCGTAGAACCGCTCGTGTACATAATATAACACAGGTCATCCGGATCGATGGCAACGTCCGGCATTGAATATTCCTGCGCATTTCCTGCGGCCTTGCTTTCCCGGATGCTCTCCGATACGATATCCCGGCTCACGAGCGTACAACCGGGCGGGAGTTCGGGGACGGTGGTATTGACGCTATAAGGCTCGAAAAAGAGCGTCGGCCCGGTCTCCCCCACTATCAACTGCAATCTGCCGCCGGGTATCTCCCTGTCTACCGGAACATATACCCCGCCGGCTTTTACGATCCCAAAGATGATGACGATGGAAGCAACGTTTTTGCCGGCGAAAAGGATGGCCCGCTGGCCTTTACCAAATCCCATCTTCGCAAGGGCCGCCGCCAGCCTGTTGGTTGCCAGTTCCAGCTCTCCATAGGTCAGACTGCTCTCGTCGTCTTCTATGGCAAGCGCAGCGGGCCGAAGCCTGGCCTGATGGGCAAACAGGTTGGCAAAATTAATGTCTGAATAGGAGTTCATGATGACCTGGTTTTATGTGGTAGTAGCTTCGATTGTTGCTGCAGCTATGAGTCCCGGCTTCGCCAGGCGCTGAATATAGGCGTGGAGACTGTTCAGCCTGAACCGGTCGGCGCCCAGACGCTTTGACAAATTGAGATCGCTTACCCGGTTCAGATACTTGAAGAAAACGGTATTCATAGGATCTACGGATCGATGGCACGCGGTCTCCGCGGGAAGAAGAAACTTCAGCGCATACAGAAAGGGCGGCGTGTCTTTTCCCGAGGAAGCAGCCGCACCGAGTCTTTTCGAAAAGGCGCCATAGGAAAGTTTTTCCAGCGGGATACCCTGTTCAATGATCAGCTCCGACACTTGATTGATCGAAATGCCGGCTATATTCACCATATTGGTATCACCGTTCCCCGCGGCCTCCAGCACCGACTGGACGATCAGTTTTCCGGCAAGGTCGGCGGGAAAATAGTCCAAAGGCAGGTCGCTGTCCGGATATGCCTTCAGATACAGGATCGCCAGGACCAGCATCGTTAAAAGAGACTTTTCGTTGGCGATACCGGTCCTGCTGTTCGGAGCGATCTCTCCCAACCGGTAAATGGATAACGGAAGTCCCCTGTTCCGCGCTGAGACCAAGACTTTCTCACAGACCCATTTGCTTTGGTTATACCCGCCGGCGGGAATACAATCGAAGTCATATAATATCTTATCCGGGACTATATCATAATGGGTGA
>Ga0302179_10000321_pt1 | contig 34055 bp, 35 predicted proteins | sample I_Palsa_E3_1_FD_198788 | JGI IMG/M metagenome (GOLD analysis project Ga0302179, IMG submission 198788) | Peat permafrost microbial communities from Stordalen Mire near Abisko, Sweden - I_Palsa_E3_1 | ecosystem: Environmental > Terrestrial > Soil > Palsa > Peat permafrost | place: Sweden...
TGGTCGCTGCGGGCTGGATGACCGGGGTGGACGAGGCCCGCGAAGGGCTGGCGGCGGTTAGTTCCCGGCGGCTGGCCGTGCAGTTCGGCGGCGCGGCAGGCACGCTCGCCTCGCTCGGCGATCGCGGCCGTCAGGTCGCGGCCTTGCTCGCCAGCGAACTCGACCTGGCCCTGCCCGTGCTGCCGTGGCACACCGACCGACTGCGGATCATCGACCTGGGTGCGGCGCTGGCCCGGACCGCGGCAGCGCTCGGCAAGATCGCCAGGGACGTCACGCTGCTGGCCCAGTCCGAGGTCGGCGAGGTCAGCGAGGGCGCGGCCGCTCCGAACAGGCGGGGAACACAGGGTACGGGTGGCAGTCCGGCTTCGGCGCCGCGCCGTGGCGGCTCCTCCGCGATGCCGAATAAGCACAACCCGGTCGCCTCGATCGCCATCCTCGGCTGCACCCGGCAGGTCCCCGGGCTGCTTGCTACCCTCGTCGCCGCCGGGGAGCAGGAGCATCAGCGCGCGGCCGGCGCGTGGCACGCGGAATGGGAGCCGCTGACGGCCCTGCTACGGCTGACCGGGTCGGCTTCGAGCTGGGCGGCCGAACTGCTTTCCGGGCTCACCGTGGACACCTCGCGGATGGCCGCCAATCTGGCCGCGACCAAGGGCCTGCCGCTCGCGGAGAACCTCACCTCGCTGCTGGCCGGTGTCCTGGGCGGGGCCCAGGCGCACGAACTGGTAGCGGAGGCGGGTGATCGGGCCGTCAGCGCGGGGCTGCCGCTACGCGATGTACTGCTTTCCGTGCCCAAGCTCGAGGACCGGCTGGTGTCGGCCGGCATCACCGCCGAGCAGATCGATGCCGCGCTTGAGCCGGCCGGCTACCTGGGCGCGGCGGATGCCTTTACCGATGCCGCCCTTGACGCCCATGAAACCCTGAACCTGCAGGAGCCGCAGCATGGATGACGGCGAGCGCGCCGAACGCGGGATGAAGGTAAGGCGTGAGGTGCTCGGGGACGAGCACGTGGACCGGGCGGTGTCGGCCACCACCCCGTTCACCGAGCCGTTCCAGGATCTCATCACGCGTTACGCCTGGGGGGAGATCTGGTCCAGGCCCGGACTGTCCCGGCCGGAGCGGAGCCTGGTCACGCTGGCTGTCCTCGCCGCCCTGCAGCACGAGCAGGAACTGGCCATGCACGTCAAGGCCGCGCTGCGCAACGGCCTCACGCCCGGACAGATCCAGGAGGTCCTGCTGCAGGTCGCGGTGTACGCGGGCGTCCCCGCCGCCAACCGGGCCTTCCCGATCGCGCAGCGCGCGCTCACCGAAGCCGCCGAAGCCGCCGAAGCCGCCGAAGCCGCCCAGGCTCCCGACGACCCTGAGGACCCCGAGGCCGGCTAGGCAAGGGGGTTGCTTAGGCTGGAAAAGTCCGCATCTTCCGGGCGCCCGCGCCTTCGAATCTCGCCCGGCTAGCTGCGTAGTTACTCGTTAACCATGACCTTTCGTCCGACATGCGAACGTCTGTACACATGGCGGCAGGTCAGGGGTTATCGTTAACCTAGGCCAGCAGACGGGAGAAAAATGGCCGAAATCGTCTCACTCGCCGAAGCCGTAGAGCGGGCGATCCATGACGGGGACGCCGTCGCCATGGAGGGATTCACCCACCTGATCCCGTTCGCCGCCGGGCACGAAGTAATCCGGCAGCGGCGCCGTGACCTGACCCTGATCAGGATGACGCCCGACCTGATTTACGACCAGCTCATCGGCGCGGGCTGCGTGCGCAAGCTTATCTTCTCCTGGGGTGGCAATCCGGGTGTCGGCTCGCTGCACCGGTTCCGGGACGCGGTGGAGCATTCCTGGCCCGCCGCCCTCGAGCTGGAAGAGCACAGCCACGCGGGGATGGCGAACCGCTACGTCGCCGGGGCGTCGGGCCTGCCGTTCGCCGTGCTGCGCGGCTATAACGGCACCGGCCTTGAAGCCCTCAGCGGAGGCCCTGGCTCGGCACCGACGATAAAGCCGATCACCTGCCCCTTCACCGGCGAGACGCTGACCGCGGTCTCGGCCATCCGCCCCGACGTGGCGGTCATTCATGCTCAACGCGCGGACCGGTCAGGGAACGTGCAGCTCTGGGGGATCACCGGGGTGCAGAAGGAAGCCGTGCTCGCGTCGCAGCGCTCGGTGGTCACGGTCGAGGAGATCGTCGATGAGCTTGCTCCCCGCCCGGGGGCCGTGGTCCTGCCCAGCTGGACGGTGAGCTACGTGGCGCACGTGGCGGGCGGCGCGCACCCGTCCTATGCGCTCGGCTACTCGGTCCGTGACAACGACTACTACCTGGCCTGGGACGCCATCGGCCGGGATCGCGAAGCGTTCACCGGGTGGCTCGAGGAGCACGTTTTCTCAGCTGCGGTACAGCTATGAACCCGCAAGCCTCTCAAGCCTCTCAGGTGAGCGTGCCGCCCGAGATTACCTACACCGCCGACGAGATGATGACCGTGTCCGCGGCCCGTGCGCTGCGGGACGGCATGACGTGCTTTGTCGGGATCGGGCTGCCCAGCGCCGCCGCGAACCTGGCGCGAGCGACGCACGCGCCGCGACTGGTACTGATCTATGAGTCGGGAACGATCGGGGCCAAGCCCTCCCAGCTCCCGCTATCGATTGGCGACGGCATGCTGGCCGAGACGGCGGACGCCGTCGTGAGCGTCCCCGAGATCTTCAACTACTGGCTGCAGCCCGGTCGCATCGATGTCGGTTTCCTCGGCGCCGCCCAGATCGACAAGTTCGGCAACATCAACACCACCGCCATCGGCGGTGACTACCGCAACCCGAAGGTGCGCTTGCCCGGCGCGGGCGGCGCACCCGAGATCGCCGCCTCGTGCCGCGAGGTGATCGTCGTGGTCAGGCAGGGCAGCCGTTCCTTCGTCGAGCACGTGGACTTCATTACCTCCGTCGGCTACGGGTCGGGCCCGGGGGACCGCGAGCGGCTCGGGCTGACCGGCACCGGGCCGCAAAAGATCATCACCGACCTGGGAGTCCTCGAGCCGGACCCGCGGACCCTCGAATTCACCATGACCGGGTTGTACCCGGGCATCTCCGCCTCGGTCGCGAAAGAGCGAACCGGCTGGGATCTGGCCATCGCCACCGAGCCGGAAATCATCGCCGCGCCGACCCCAACGGAGCTTGACGCCCTCCGCCGGTTCCAAGGCACTCGATCAAGGAGTCACCAGTGACGGCTGACGTAACGACGTCCCTGACCGTACCGGACACCGGCAGGCTGGTCCTGCCGTCGTACGAGCGTCCCGCGGGCCTGCACCCGCCGCTGGATTTTGACGGGTACCGCTCGACCGCGCTGCGCCACCCGAAGCAGCCGCTGGTGCTGCTCCCGCACCGGTTGACCGAGGTGACGGGGCCGCTGCTCGGCGATCAGCTGATCGCCGGCACCGATTCCGACCTGACCACGCAGCATGACGGCGAGCCGCAGGGTCAGCGGATCATCGTGGCCGGGCGGGTGCTGGACTCCGATGGGCGCCCGGTGCCCGACACCTTGGTCGAGATCTGGCAGACCAACGCGGCCGGCCGCTACCGGCACTGGCGCGAGCACCATCCGGCTCCGCTTGACCCGAACTTCGACGGGATCGGGCGGGCCATCACCGACTCGGGCGGCCGGTACCGGTTCATCACCATCCAGCCCGGCGCTTATCCGTGGGGAAACCACCACAACGCCTGGCGCCCGGCGCACATTCACTTCTCGCTGTTCGGCCGGGCGTTCACCCAGCGCCTGGTCACCCAGATGTACTTTCCAGGCGACCCCTTGCTGCCGCTCGACCCGATCTTCAACTCGGTCTCCGACTCCAAGGCCAGGCAACGGATGGTCTCCAGCTTTGACATGAAGCTGACCCAGCCCGAGTGGGCGCTCGGCTACACCTGGGACATCGTGCTGCGCGGCCGGGGCGCGACGGTCTTCGAGTGACCGGCAAAGACCGAGAGGGCGGAACGATCAAGTGCCAGGGTTGACACCTTCCCAGACCGTGGGTCCGTACTTCGCGATGAGGCTGCCGTGGCCGGACGGCCCGTTCGTGGTGGCCGAGGACGCCCCCGGTGCGATCACGATCATCGGGCGGCTCTACGACGGCGCCGGGAACATCATTCCCGATGGGCTGATCGAAACGTGGCAGCCCGGACCCGACGGGCGCTTCGCGCACCCGGACGATCCGCGCGGCGCCACCGCGGGCGGTTACTACGGCTTCCGCGGCTTCGGGAGGTGCCCGACCGCGCCGGACGGGTCCTATCGCATCGTCACGCTCAAACCTGGGCCGCTGCCCACCCCCGACGGCAGCATCGAGGCGCCGCACCTGGACGTGTCTGTCTTCGCGCGCGGTCTGCTCGACCGGGTCGTGACCAGGATGTACTTCCCCGACGAGCAGACCGCCAACGCCGCGGACCCGGTGCTGTGTTCCATCGCCGAGCTGTCGCGACGCGCCACGCTCATCGCCGTGCCCGAACCGGAGGGCGAGCTCAAGTTCGACATCAGGCTGCAGGGCGAGCACGAGACGGTTTTTTTTGATGTCTGACCTGCAATTAAGGCGCGATTAGGGCCAGGACCTGTCGAGCCACGGGCCGTTCCGCATAGAAAGGAGGAAGATCTGTCCGTGCCGAGCCTTGGAGGAAACCGTGCTGCCCTGGTCTGCCGATCTCGCTGGCCGTATCGACGAGCAGGTCATCAGCAGTGAGATGCTGCGGGGCAACCCGCTCGGCGACCCGCACGAGCGTCCGATCTCCGTGTACCTGCCGCCCGGATATGACGACGAACCTCTCCGCGGCTACCCTGCCGTGTACGTGATCCAGGGTTACACCGGCCATGTGGCCATGTGGCGGAACCGGTCACCCTACCGGCTGCCTTTCCCCGAGGTGGCCGACGCCGTGTTCGCCAGCGGCGAAGCCCCTCCGGCGATCATGGTGTACGTCGACGCGTGGACAAGCTATGGCGGCAGCCAGTTCGTCGACTCGCCAGGTACCGGGCTTTACCACTCCTACCTCTGCGACGAGGTCGTGCCCTGGGTAGACGCGCGGTACCGTACGCTGCCCGAGGCCGCGCACCGGGCGATCATGGGTAAGTCGAGCGGTGGGTTCGGCGCGATGATCACACCCATGCTCCGGCCCGACTTGTTCGGTGGCCTGGCCACGCACGCCGGCGACACGCTGTACGAGTACTGCTACATACCCGAGTTCGCCACTGCCGCCAGGCACCTGCGCCGCTACGACGGCGACATCTGGCGCTGGTGGGAGGACTTTTCCGCCCGGGTCGCCTTCACTAAGGAAGAAGACTCCTCGTTGCTCAGCCTGCTCGGCGTGGCCGCATGCTTCTCCGCCCACCAGGACGGTACGGTAGACCTGCCGTTCGATCCGGCCACCGGGGTGATCCGGTCGGCCGTGTGGCAGCGTTGGCTGGACTGGGATCCGGTGCGGATGGTGCCGGCCTACGCGGAAGCTTTGCGAGGGCTGCGGGCGATCTGGATCGACGCCGGCAGGAGGGACGAATACCATCTCGACCTCGGCGCCGGAGCGTTCCGCGCCGCGCTCAGGGACGTCGGGGTAGCCGATGACCTGGTACATTTTGAGCTTTTCGACGCCGGGCACATGGGCATTGACTATCGCTATCCGATGTCACTCGCCTGGCTCTGCGGCCGGATGACCAAGTAGCGGTTAAGAAGCCACCGGCCGACTCGGCCACCCGCGGGCCGCGCCGCCATCGCACCTATGGCCCATCGGGCCGCATAGGACCGGCCCGATGGTCCATCGGGCCGGTCCTGTCATGCGGCGGCGCTGGCCAAACTCCGGGCCACTACTACTACCGCCACGGCGGGGCCGCGAGCGTTGCTGATGGCAGGTAGCTGGTGTTTCCGAGGTAACGGGCATAGACGGTGTAGTGGTCATGTTCGACCAAGAGGGCCTCGGGGACGGTCAGCACGCAGATGGCCATCCCGCGGGTGTTGGTGTCCAGGGTGCACAGGTCGGTGTGCCCGGTGCTGAACGATACGGGCTGGCCGCTGATCGGCTGGCCGGAGGCGGCCAGCCTCGCGATGAGGGTGAATATGCGGTGCTGGCTGACGTGGATGCGCGCGGTCAGCGCGGTTGGGACGGGAACCGGCTGGGGCGCGCCGATCACCGACACGGTGCCAGCGCCGAAGTTGGTCACGTAGGCGGTGTGAATGGAGGGGTCGACCGCCACCCCGGCCGGTTCGGTGCCCACTGTGGTAGTGGCGGTCACGATGCTGGTCGCCGCGTCGATCACCGACACCGTGCCACCGGACTCGTTGGCCACGTAAACGGTCCCGGCGGCGGGGTCTACCGCCACCCCGGCCGGTTCGGTGCCCACTTTGATGGTGGCGGTCACGGTGTTGGTCGCCTCGTTGATCACCGACACCGCGCCATCGGTGGTGCTGGTCACGTAGGCGGTGTGAGTGGAGGGGTCTACCGCCACCTCGGCCGGTTCTGTGCCTACGATGATGGTTGAGGTCACGGTGTTGGTCGCTGCGTCGATCACCGATACCGTGCCATCGGTGCTGTTGAGCACGTAGACGGTCCCGGCGGCGGGGTCGACCGCCAGGCCGGCGGGGTCGGTGCCTACCGCGATGGTGGCGGTCACTTTGTTGGTCGCCTCGTCGATCACCGATACCGTGCCAACGCTGTGGTTGGTCACGTAGACGGTCCCGGCGGCGGGGTCTACCGCCACCCCGGCCGGTTCGGTGCCCACTTTGATGGTGGCGGTCACGGTGTTGGTCGCCTCGTCGATCACCGACACCGTGCCAGCGGCGGCGTTGGCCACGTAGACGGTCCCGGCGGCGGTATCTACCGCCACCCCGGCCGGTTCGGTGCCTACTTTGATGGTGGCGGTCACGGGGTAACCGCCTGCCGCCGAGGCGGGCAGCGTGCCGGCTGTCAGCGACAGCGCGGCCGCCGCGATGACAACGACGGCGCCGCCGCGCCAGCGGGCTGAGGTCCTGCTGCGCTGGCCGGCGCTGGCATGATGATCCTGTCGTGCGCGCATAACGCGTCCCCTCACTGTGTCCCCGTGCCCTAGTGCCGGGAGTTAGCCCCGCAGCCCGGCTGGACCGGTCACGGCGGGCCCGGTCCTATTATGTTGCTTACCGTAGTCAATTACTTACAGATTGTAAATGATGCGCAACCCGGCGCACAGTGCCAGCACGGTTGGGCGGTGCGCGTGCAGGCTGGCGGAGTTTCTTCCGGGCGCCGCCGGGTGGTCCAGCGCCGTCACCCGAACTACTTCTCGTCGCACAGGGCCAGCAGCTTGGTGGCCGTGGCCCAGTTCCTGGCCGTGGCGGCCAGGCCTTCGGACTTCTGCTTCGCCGGCGGGCTGACGATGCGGAACAGGGACTGGGCCAGCTCGCTGTCCCCGTAGCCATCCGGCGTGCGCAGGAACAGGGCGCGGCCGATCGCGGTGACGGTGTCGTGGCTGCCCTTGGCCCCCGCCGCGCTCTGGGCCGCCGCGATCCGGTCCAGCAGGGCGGCGGGCGGTTCGCCGTTCAGGAACACCACGTGCACCAGCTTCGGGTTCGGCTCGTCCGGATACGGGTTGTCCTGCAGGACCCGGGCGAGGTCGTCGCGGGACAGGACCACGACCGAGGCGTAGATCCCGAACCTGCCGGTGATCGCGGACTCAAGCGCCGAGGCCAGCTCGCCGGTGCTGGTGCTGGCCGTGGTGAACAGCACGTTCCCGCTCTGGATGTAGGTCGTCACCCCGGTGTGCCCGAGCGAGGTCACGATCTCGCGCAGGTCCGCCATCGGCACCTTGTTCCGGCCCCCGACGTTGATACCGCGCAGCAGTGCGACGTGTGTTGCCATTCCGTCATTGTGCCCGCTGCCAGCGAAGTGCTTTGACGAGCTACCCTTTTTCTAGGTTGTGCTCGTGGAGAGGCGCCGTGATGACAGGGCCGGGAGACGAGATGGCTGCGGCGGGCCGTGGCCTGATGCGGGCGTCGGACGCCGATCGTGAGCAGGTAATCGGGATGCTCAAGGTCGCGTTCGTTCAGGGTCGGCTGACTAAAGACGAACTGGACCTGCGGGTCAGCGAGGCGTTCTCCGCCCGGACCTATGCGGAGCTGGCCGTGGTCACGGCCGGCATCCCCGCCGGGCAGACCGCGGCCCAGCCGCGGCGCGAGCCCGCCGGAGCGCGGGGCTGGCCGCCGCTGAACGGCAGCGCCAAGACGGCGGTAGGAGTGATCATCACGACCACCATGATGACGGTGGCCTTGTGGGTGATCGCATGGTTCGCCGGTAACGGGTCGCTCCTCGCGGGGGCCGTCCTCGCTACCGGTATCGATCTGGTGATCTTGTGCGCCGCCGGAGCTAATTTGCTCGACGCACGGCACCAGAAGCGCTCCGGCCGGGCGCTGCCGCCGTCAGCACCTACGCGATCGGCTAAGGCGGCCACGCTCGCTGGACGTGACCGGCGGCCAGGTAAGGATGCGCTCTGCGCGGTCCGGCTGGCGCCGAACGCGCGGCCCGCCTGATCGGCCAGCATGACGGCGATTCTGTCCTGCTCGCGCTGCCCGCTATGGTGGCCCGATGGCGTCATGGACCGATCACGCTATCTGGTGGCACGTGTATCCCTTGGGTTTCACTGGCGCGGAAAAGCAAGCGCTGGCGGCGGGCAAGCCCGTCCGGCACCGGTTGCGGCAGCTGGAGAACTGGCTGGACTACGCGGTCGAACTTGGCTGCTCGGGCCTGCTGCTTGGACCGATTTTCGCGGCCGAGACCCACGGTTATGACACCGTCGACCACTTCCAGATAGATCCGCGCCTAGGCGACCAGCAGGACTTCGACCATCTGGTCGCCGCCGCCAGCCGGCGCGGCCTGCGGATCGTCCTGGACGGCGTGTTCAATCATGTCGGCCGTTCGTTCCCGGCGTTCCAGGCCGCGCTGGCCGGGGGCACCGGCTCGCCCGCCGCCCGGTGGTTCCGGCGCGATCCCGACAGCGGGGACTACCAGACGTTCGAGGGCCATGACCAACTCGTCGCCTTCAACCACGATGAGCCCGAGGTGCTCGACTACGTCGTCCGGGTCATGACCCACTGGCTTGACCGGGGCACGGCGGGCTGGCGGCTCGACGCCGCCTACGCGGTGCCGCCCAGTTTCTGGGCCAAGGCCTTGCCCAGGGTCCGGGCAGCGTACCCGGACGCCTGGTTCGTCGGGGAAGTGATCCACGGCGACTACCTGGCCTATGCGAAGGACAGCGGCCTGGACTCGGTCACCCAGTACGAGTTGTGGAAGGCGATCTGGAGCTCGCTGAACGACCGCAACTTCTTCGAGCTGGCCTGGACCCTTGACCGGCATAACCAGATACTCGACGGCATGACGCCGCAGACGTTCCTCGGTAACCATGACGTGACCCGGCTGGCCAGCCAGCTCAACGACGAACGGCACATCGGCCATGCGCTGGCCGTCCTGTTCACCGTCGGCGGCATACCGAGCGTTTACTACGGTGACGAGCAGGCCTTTCGCGGCATCAAGGAAGACCGGGCCGGCGGTGACGACGAAATCCGCCCGGCCTTCCCGGCGAGCCCGGCTGAGCTGCTGCCTGAGGGCTGGCCGACGTACCGGCTGCACCAGCGCCTCATCGGCTTCCGCCGTCGCCACCCGTGGCTGGTCCGCGCGCGGATCACCGTGGAACACCTGGCCAACGAGGCTGTCGCTTTCCGGGCTACGGCAGACGACGCCGAGATAATGACGCTGCTGAACGTCGGCGACGAAGAATTCCGCTTCCCGGTCAACGTGGGCGGACTCGCCGTGGCGCAGACTCCAGAACCGGGCATCCAGCCCGAAGACCCCGTTCGCGTGCCCGCGCACAGCTGGAGCATCCTGGGCTTATGAATGTTCCTGCCCCAGCTTGGGTGGTAGCCGGGGCGCCCGGCGCCGGTAAGACCACCGTCGCCAACCTCCTGCTTGCCTCGCTCGAACCGACCCCGGCTCTGCTCGACAAGGACACGATGTACGGGTCGTTCGCGGCGTCCCTTCTGGCGTCGGCACACCGCCTCGAGGGGGAGCGCGAGGGCCCGTGGTACGACGAGCACATCAAGGTGCACGAGTACGCCGGAATGACGGCGACGGCCCGCGAGATCCGCGCGCACGGATGCCCCGTCCTGCTGTCCGGCCCGTTTACCGGCCAGATCCACGACGCCCGGCGGTGGCAGTCCTGGGTCGGCGAGCTGGGCGGCGGGACGGTCCGCCTGGTCTGGGTCTCCTCAGACGAGGAGACCCTGCGCCGGCGGCTGCTCGCCCGCGGGCTCGAGCGGGATTCGGCCAAGCTGGCGAACTTCGAACAGTTCGGCACCAGCATGCGGCTCGGCGCCGAACCCGCCGCCCCGCATGTCACTGTCGATAACCGCCTCGCGGCCGCCGTGGCACTCGAGGACCAGGTCGCCGCCCTGGTCGCGCAGGCCTAGCCCGTTTAAGCGTGCAGCACCGTGTGGCGGACCGTCTGCAGGACAGAGCCCCCACCCGGCATCCGCTCCACTACTAAGAAGCCGGTGCGGACGGTGATGTCGGCGTGGATGCTGGCGTGGATGAGGAAGAGGTCGGGGTGGGAGTCGGGTGGGCCGATGCTGACGGGGAAGGGGTCGGGGTCGGGGTCCGGGAGGCGGACGGGGATGACCTCGGGGATGCCGACCCGGTCGGCGACTGGGATGAGTACACCGATCGGGATGCAGGCACTCCCGCCGGCTGAGATGTGCCCGGGAACGAGGATGCTCTCGGTGAGGAGGACACACCCCGGGAGGTAGACACGCCGGAGGGCGTCCGTCCGGGCGACGTGGATCCTGTCGATGAGGAAATCTGTGCCGCCGGGGACTGACCCGGGGTGGGCGTGTGCCCGGTGAAAGCGGTCACGGCGAAAACAGCTATGCCCGCCGCGACAAGGAAGCCAAGGACCCACGCCAGCGCCAGCGGGCGCAACCAGCGGCGCCGTGGCTGGTTCGCTCCGCCTCCCGGGGGCTGACTATACGCATCCCCGGGAGGATGCGTACCACCGGGAGGCACCGGCATGCTCCCCGAGGTCGCGGTCTGGGAAATGCCTGCGAGGGCTACGGGCAGGCTTTCCCCGCTCGGTACCTGCGCCGCGGAGTTGGCCGCCGTGGTCCGTGTCGCCGCCTCGTCGAACCCGAGCGCCGCGTCGGACCCGAGCGCCGCGTCGGACCCGAGCGCCGCGTCGGACCCGAACGGCATTCCAGCCGTGGCGGGCGCGGGACCTGGCACGGCATCCCGTGCGAACGCGCGGATGATCGATTCGGGCAGCCAGCTCGCAGTCGGCTGGAGGGCACCAACGTCGGCGAGCAGGCTATTGGCGGTGGGCCGCTGTCCGGGTTCTTTGGCCAAGCAGCGCTCGATCAGCGGCCGCACCTCGGCCGGCACCCGATCGAGGCCGGGGACGCCATGGACCACGCGGTACAGCAGCGCTGCCGTCGTCCCGGCACCGAACGGCCCCTCGCCCGTGGCGGCGAAGGCCAGGACCGCCCCCAGGCTGAATATGTCGGTCGGCATCCCGACTTCATAACCCGCGGCCTGCTCGGGGGACATGAACCCGGGCGAGCCGATCACCAGGCCCGCCTGCGTCAGCGCCGTGGATTCCGCGGCCCGGGAGATGCCGAAATCAATGACCCGAGGGCCGTCCTCCGCTATCAGCACGTTCGACGGCTTGAGGTCCCGGTGCACCACGCCCGCGGCGTGGATCGCGCTCAGGCTCTCCGCCAGGCCGGCGGTCAGCGTTAGCAGCGCCCCGGCAGGCAGCGGCCCGTGCGAGGCTACCGCCTCAGACAGCGAAGGCCCGGGAACATAAGCCGTGGCCAGCCACGGCGGCGTACCATTGACGTCCGCGTCCACCACCGGGGCCGTGAACACGCCGCTCACCCTCCGCGCCGAGGCGACCTCCCGCCCGAATCGCATCCGGAACTCGGGGTCCGCGGCCAGGTCAGCCCGGATGACCTTCACCGCTACCGGCCGGCCGCCCGCGGAGACACCGAGGAAGACCCGTCCCATGCCGCCGCTGCCGAGCTGGCCTACCAGCCGGTACGGACCGATCGTCTGTGGATCCCCAGACTGCAATCCCCTGACCACGCTGCCCCCCAAGTCACCCAAACGCTTTGACGCGGTATCCGACAGGACAACGATAATGACTGCGTTCAGGAATTTAAATGGGAATGAGTGGATGTTCCGGCCTAATAGGTTTCGTATACGGAAACCTGTTAACTACAGTCACATTGGCACCAATAGTCTCATTGTTCCCGCACGTCACGGAGGGTACGGTCCCTGGCGGCGGCACTAGCCAAATTAATGACGGATAATTCTACTGATTTTCATCACCCGGCAATTAACGCCGATGAAGTGCGCCGGGTCTGAGATGGTGTGTGCGGGGAAATCAGGCGAAAGGTCGTTATGGCTGATCATGAGAAGATGCGGGCTTCGGACGCTGATCGGCAGGAGGTAATCCAGCGGTTGCGTACCGCGCTCGATGAGGGCCGCCTGAAGATGGACGAGTACCTGGACCGGATGGGACAGGCGTCGGAGGCGGTTACCTACGGCGAGCTGACCCCGCTGTACCGGGATCTGCCAGAAACCAGCCCGGTGGCCCGGGAACCAGCCGCGCCCGTACTCCCGCCGGTGGCGGGACCGTCGGCGGTCGCCGCGCGAGGCGGATTCGCCGGGCTGCCCGCTTCGCTCAAAGTCCTGTGGACCGTCTGGGGAGCCGTCGTGTCGGTCAACCTGGTGGTCTGGGTCCTGGTCTCCGCCACCACCGGCCAGCTGATCTACCCCTGGCCGCTCTGGGTCGCCGGGCCGTGGGGCGCCGTGCTGCTGGCTATCTCGGCTTCTGTCTCGCACGGCCGGCGCAGCGATCCCGGCCCATGTCGCCTGCCGCCCGGGCCATCAACCTAAGGAAAACCATATCGACCTAAGGAAAACCAAAAGGACGGTTGTGCGCCGGCTGCTCACGAGCCACCATTGACCGGCTGGCAGCAAGTGCCGTTCGGCTCGCTGGGCCCGGGTACCACCATCACCGCGGTCACCGAGACCTCCGGCGGCTTCACCGCTGCGAGCCAGTCCGGCAGATCCTCCGGCGACCTGGACGCCGCGGTCTGGATCTCGGCCACCGGGGCGAACTGAACCAGGAATACGTCACCCTGTCCCTTCCCGCCCGCTGATCCCGGCCATCCAGCAGGGTGAAATTTCCGTAATCAAGCTTGACGGCTGCATTGAACCTTTTGCCGCTTCATTGTCGTAAGGAAGTCGTAAGGACAGTGACAGTGGTGCGGCGTCAGCTGCCCAGGAGCCACGATCGACCTTCCGGGAGGGAATTTCATTGGCTCGCATGTCTCTTCGGCCGGGAGATCCGGTCCGGGTCGGACAATATCGTCTGACCGCCAAGCTGGGTTCAGGCGGCATGGGCGTGGTGTACCTCGGAGTCACCCCGGACGGCGGGCTGGTCGCGGTAAAGGTCCTGCGGCCAGAGATAGCCGATAATCCGGAGTTCCGGCGCCGCTTCGACCGCGAGGTCACCGCCCTGATGCGGGTCACAGGCGGGCGCACGGTGCGGTTCATCGAGGCCGATACCGAGTCGGACCAGCCGTTCATGGTCACCGAGTACGCCGAAGGTCCTTCGCTGGCCGACTACATCGACAAGTACGGATCCCTGAACTCTGGCATGCTGTACGACCTGGCGACCGGGCTGGCCGACGCGCTCACCGTCATCCACGCAGCCGGAATCGTGCACCGGGACCTCAAGCCCTCCAATGTCATCCTGGCGCAGGACGGCCCGAAGGTCATCGATTTCGGGATCGCCCAGACGCTGGACGGGATGTCCCTTACCAAGACCGGAGTAATGGTCGGCTCACCTGGGTTCATGGCGCCCGAGCAGATCACCGGGCATCCGGGCCCGGCGGCTGACATCTTCGTCTGGGGCGTGACCATCGGCTACGCGGCCGTCGGGCATTCGCCGTGGGGCACCGGGAACACTGATGCCGTCCTGTACCGGGTCATGTACGCCGACCCCGACATCACCGCGGTGCCAGACTCACTCAAGCCGCTGGTCGCGGCCGCTCTGGCCAAAGATCCGCAGAGCCGCCCCGCCGCGCACGAGCTTCTGGACCGGCTGAACAGGATGTCCGTCCAGTCCGCACCGCCTTCCGGGCGGCCTCGCGACATTCCTGCCCAGCCCAGCCTGCCCGCGCCGAACGGCGCCCTTCTGCTCGACCCCGCGCCTGCCCTCACCCGGCCGGGTGACAGGGGATTCAGCCGCCGTAAGGGGATAATCGCCGTCACCGCCGCCGCCGCGGTCACCGTCACCGCGGCGGCCGTGCTCGCCGCCTTCGTGCTGCACCCGGGCCACACTCCCGCAACAGGCCAGCTAGCAGGGAGTGGAGGGGACCCGGGCACCATCCAGACCGCGACCCTGCCTGGGTACGCCGGCCAGACGCAGCGCGGCGTCTTCCAGAAGCTCAGCCGCATCGTCTCCTCGGGCGACACCATGGTGACGACGGGCTCGCAGACTAATCAGGGCGGAACCGTCGCACGCCAGCAGTTCCGGGTGTCCTCTGACGGCGGGAAGACCTGGCGCCTGGCCCCGGTTCACCTGCCGGACGGCGGCGCGCCCCCGCTGGGATATCTGGCACCTCTGATCGCCGGCGGCCCGAACGGCTGGATGGCGGAAGGCCAGGATGCCATCTGGACCAGCCCGGACGGCCAGTCCTGGACGCTATCGGCCACGCACGCCATTACCCCGCGGGAGCCCGGTGACGTAATCGACGTGGTCACGAGCACCGCAGACGGATTCCTCGCCGCGGGGCAGGGGAAGACGGGCGACGGCGGCACCGAGGCGGTGGTCTGGACCTCGCACGACGGCCTGACCTGGCAGCGGATCACGGTATCGCAGCTGGGCCTGACCACGTCAGGGAAGGTCGCGCAGAACATCTCCTACGCCACCTCGCGCGGTAACGACACGGTGATCTCAGATGGCACCTCGGTCTGGCTGAGCACCAACGGCGGGTCGGCGTGGACACCGGTCAAGGTCCCGGTCGATCACGGCGCTCGAAGCCAGATCAGCGGTGTGTCGTTCGACGGCTCTGGCCTGATCGCGGTCCGGCCGGGCACGGCCGCGAGCGGCACCTCAGACGGAGTGGCTTACTTTTCTCCGAACGGGCACACCTGGCAGTACGCGGGCACCATCGACCCGGCCGGGGGCTGGACTCCCGAGGTGGTGAAGGGCAGCAACGACGGCTTCGTCGTGACCGGTACCACCCAGAACCAACGCGTCGCCTACACCAGCACGGGCACCGGCGCCGACTGGCGGCCGACGGGGTCGCTCGGCGGCGTCTCCAGCGGGTCGAGCTTGGTTCCCACGGTCGCGCCGGGAGGCAATGTCGTCGCCGTCGGATCCACGGACGGCAGCGCGATCAGCCAGCAGGCCGTCCTAGTCGAGGCGAACACGACAGGCAGCGTACGTTCGGTCCCGCTGGCCAGCATCCCGGCGATTACCGTGAAGAGCACCGCCAGCGCCGATGGCGAGCAGATCGCCGTGGGCAGCGCGGACGGCTACCCGGCGATATGGCGGAAGGCCTCCGGCGGATCCTGGGCCATGGCCTCCTCGCTGTCGCTGGTCTCAGGCGCCACGGGCCTTGCTCAACTCACCGACGTGACCCACGGCTCGGCCGGATGGCTTGCCGTCGGCTTTCCTGGTCCCGTCATCCTCACCTCGGCCAACGGCATCACCTGGCGACCCGTCAGCGGATCCATGACGCGGGATCTAGCGGACGTGGTCTCGATCGCGACGGCGGCAGGTCCGGCCGGCTACGTGATCGCCGGCTCGGAACTCAAATCGGGCGGCGGGTGCACGGCCGACGTCTATTGGTCGCCGAACCTGACCAGCTGGACCGAGGCGCACGACGTGAACCTGGCCACCGGCTCGTTCGTGGTGGTCGGGGTCGCGGCGGGCCCGGACGGCTTCGTGTCGGTTGGCTCGCGTGACCGCATGCCGGTGGTGTGGACCACCACCGACGGCCGCGCCTGGACGACCCGTGAGCTGCCCGTGACGGCAGACGTAACGGCCGGCCAGGTGAACGAGGTGGCGATCAACGGGAACCGGGTTGTCGCCACGGGCACGGAAACGACCAAGGCAGGCACCACGCCGCTGGCCGAGCTGTCCACCTCCGGGGGGACCGGCTGGCAGCAGGTGCCGTTCGGCTCGCTGGGCCCGGATACCACCATTACCGCGCTCACCCAGACCTCCGGCGGCTTCACCGCTGCGAGCGAGTCCGGCGGGTCCGCCTCCGGCGGGTCCGCCGTCGACATGGACGCCGCGGTCTGGACCTCGGCCACCGGGGCGAGCTGGGCGCAATCATCGGTCAAGGGCCTGACCGGAGGCGGCAGTCACGAGATCACCACGCTGGCCCCATCCGGTTCCGCCGTGACCGGTATCGACTCGGTGGAGACGGACACCGGCCAGGAGTTCGTCACCGCGCCCCTGCCTGGCCGCTGACCAGCCAAGACCGCACCTGGCACGGGGTCATCGATCAGCCTGCCGTGCCCTGAGCGGACCAGGGGAAGGGCTGGAGATCGGGCTCGACCCAGCCGGCTCTGGCCGGCCCGGAGGCCAGCGTGGCCGAGCGGTAATGCCGGCTGAGCAGGCGCTTGTCGAGGAGCACGGGGTTCCGCCTGGCGAAGAGGTCGAAGTCCGCGCAATCCGGGTCCGCGCCGACGTGGTGGGCGACGATCTCGACCCAGGCGCGCGAGACCGTGTGGTGGTACTTCTGCGGGGCCCGCTCGTACGCGGCGATGTGACGGATCCAGGTGCAGATCTTGCCGGTGGCTGCGGGCATGCCATAGCGCCGCACCGCCACGAAGGCCAGGTTGATGTGCTGACGGTGCCGGAATTGCCCGGTCGGGCCGGTGATCGCGGGCAGGATCGCGCCGAACTCGGGGTCGGGTGAGCCGTGCGACCCAGGCGGCGTCTGGTGATCGGGCATTAGCAGGCCTCCTGCGGGGCGGTGATGACGGCATGGTACCCGCCAGCTGGGTGGCGGAAAGGCGGGGCCAGCGCCTCGTGTTCCAGGTCCGCGACGGCGGCAAGTACGCGTCCGGCCACCGCCTGGCCAGCGTCGGTCAAGGGCAGCCGGAACGATCGGCGGTCGGCCGGATCGAGCTCCCTGGCGAGGCTCCCGGACGGACCGGACACCGGAAACACAGTTGCGGCCCTGGGGACAATGGCCTCGTGGCGCAGTCATGGATGATCGACGAGCTGGCGCACGCGGGACCGGAACACCTTGACCCGGCGTTCGTGGCAGGTTACGACCGCAAGCAGGGGTATCCGGATCCGGTCGCGGACCTGGCCGTCTTCGAGGCGCACGGGCTGGACGCGGCCTCGGTCGTGGTGGACATCGGCGCGGGCACCGGGCAGTTCGCGATCGCGGCGGCGCGCCGGTTCGGGCACGTGACGGCGGTGGACATGTCGCCGGCGATGCTAGCCGCCCTGCGCAAGCGCTCGGCGTCCGCCGGGCTGGCCAACCTGGACTGCGTGCGGGCCGGATTCCTCAGCTACCAGCACTGCGGGCCGCCTGCGGACGGCGTGTACACCCGCCACGCGCTGCACCAGCTGCCCGACTTCTGGAAGGCGCTCGCCCTGGACCGTATCGCGCGGATGCTGCGGCCCGGCGGGGTGCTGCGGCTCCGTGACCTGATCTTTGACTTCGGCCCCGATGAGGCTGCCGCGGTGTTCACTGGGTGGCTGGACCACGCGGCCGCCGATCCCGCCGCCGGGTACACCAGCGAGGACTATGCGGAGCACATCCGTACCGAGTTCAGCACGTTCCGCTGGCTGCTCGAGCCGATGCTCGCCACCGCGGGTTTGGAGATCGTGGCCGCGGATTTCGACGGCAGGCTGTACGGCGCTTACACCTGCGTCAAGACCACCCGTTAGCGTCCGGTCAGGCGGGTCACGCCCAGCGCCGCGTCGAGCGAGAGCGCCGTCGGGTAACCGCCGCACGGCCCTGCTAACTGCCCGAGGTAACCCGCGAGAACAGTTCCTCATAACGCGCCTGCGTCGCCGCGACGACCTCCGGCGGGATGACCGGGCCCGGCGGGAGGCGGTCCCAGTCGAGGCCGGCCGACCAGTCCCGCACGAACTGCTTGTCCAGCGAGCGCTGCGGGCGGCCCGGCCGCCACTCCGAGGCCAGCCAGAACCGGGAGGAGTCCGGGGTCAGCACCTCATCGGCCAGTATCAGCGTCCCGTCCTCTCCCAGCCCGAACTCCAGCTTGGTATCGGCGATGATGACGCCGCGCGCGGCCGCGACCTCCGCTCCCCGCCGGTAGATCTCCAGGGTGGCCCGCTGGAGTTCGGCCGCCAACGGCGCGCCGACCAGCGCGGCCACGTCGGCGTAGGTCATCGGCTCGTCGTGACCCGCCGCGGCCTTCGTGGTGGGCGTGAAGACAGGTTCGGGCAGCCGGGAAGCCTCGCGGAGACCGGGCGGCAGCCCCACGCCCGAGATCGTGCCGGTTTCGTTATAGGACGTCAGCCCCAGTCCGGCCAGGTAACCGCGGGCAATGCACTCCACCGGCAGCATCCGCAGGCGGCGGCACTTGATCGCCCGCCCCGCCCACTGCTCCGGCACGTCGGTTCCTGAGATCACGTGATTGGGGATTACGCCCCTGAGCTGCTCGAACCACCACAGCGAGAGCTGGGTCAGCACCTTGCCCTTGCCGGGTATCGGCGTGGGCAGCACCACGTCGTAGATGCTCACCCGATCCGAGGCGACCATGATGAGGTCGTCGCCGTCGGAGTAAAGCTCCCTGACCTTCCCGGAATGCACCAGTTCCACGCGCTCTCCTCCCAGCCCTCGCCGCGGGTCAGGCGGCGTGCGGCACAGCGTACTAGTGTCTGGTGGGCGTACCATCATGTGCCATGGCGGACCTTGAGGTGCAGTACCTCCAGGTGCAGACGACGACCGATTCGCGGGCCGAGGCGATGGAACTGTCCCGCGCCGCGGTCGAGTCGAGATTGGCCGCCTGCGCCCAGGTGGCCGGTCCGGTGGCGTCCGTGTACTGGTGGGACGGAGGGCTGGAGCGGACCGAGGAGTGGCTCGTGCTGCTCAAGCTTCCGGCCGACCGTTACGACGAGCTCGCGGCCTTCATCACCGAACGGCACAGCTACGACGAGCCTGAGATTGTTGCGCTGCCGATCGTGACAGGTTCGCCCGTGTACCTGAACTGGATGTGGGAGGAGACCCACCCCGCGGATGGAGCCTCAGGTTGACAGGCTCCGTAGGTCCGCGCGGGCTGACCGTCCTGGTGATCATCGGGATCGCCGGCCTTCTGCTCGCCTTCCTCGGCTGGTCACAGCGAGGCACCGGCGTGGTACCGGCCCATTCGGGACAGCAGGCAGTCTATGCCGTCAGCGCCGGAACGCCACGATGAACGGCCTCGATGACTAAGCACTGGGCCAGCGGCGGCCCGGGATCCCCGGCGGTCGGCGCATCCCAGCAGGCCCCATCCCGGGAGTCCGCACCAGCGACTGCCTCGGCACGCCGGCTCGCGATCACCGACCAGGTGGCAGTGCTCACCACGGAATGGGCTCCGGCTGTCGGCCGGATCCTGCTCGGCCTGGTGTTCGCCTGGTTCGGCTACCACGAGCTGCTGCAGCCCGGCCAGTGGACCCAGTACGTGCCGGTCATCTCCGAATCCTCCTCGCTGGCGATCATCGCTGTCCTGGCGCACGGCTGGGTCCTGCTCGTGCTGGCCGCCGCCCTGGTAGCGGGCATCGAGCCGCGCGCCGCGGCCGCCATCGCCAGCGTGCTGATGCTGGAGATCGTGATCGCGCTGATGGCGACCGGCCTGTCCGACACGGCCCTGCGCGACGTCGGCGTGCTCGGCCTGGCCGTATGCCTGACCGGCGTGAAGCACCAGCGCCTGGTCCTGCGCGACTAGCGGCCGTTCAGCCGTCAGCTGCTGCTGGGAACCGCACCGACCCAGCGGTGATAGGCGTCTACGTCGACGTTGCTGCCGCACACGATGGTGACTACGTGCCGGCCGGCGAAGCGGTCACGGTCTTCGAGGATCGCCGCGATGCCGAGCGCGGCCGACGGTTCGACGACGAGGCCAGCGTGGTCGAGGAGCATCCGCATGCCGGCGATGATCGACGCCTCCTGGACCAGGACGGCATCGTCAGCGACCAGGAGGAGGTCGTCCAGGACGGCCGGGATGGGGCATCGGCCGGCGACGCCGTCAGCGATGGTGCTGGTCGAGTCGGTGGTGACGACGCGCCGTTGGCGCCAGGAGTGTGTCATCGCCGGTGCGCCCAGCGGCTGGATGCAGATCACCTCGACGTCGGGCGCCCAGGCCTTCACCACATGACCCACACCGGTGGCCAGTGCCCCGCCGCCGATAGCAATCAGGACGGCGTCGAACGACGGCACGGTGCCCACCAGTTCCGGGTCCGCCAGTTCCAGGCCGATGGTCGCCGCGCCCTCGCAGGTCTCGATGTCCAGGCTGTCTTCGACCAGCCGGATGCCGTCGTACCGTGCCACGGCCGCCGCCCGCTCGCGAGCCATGTCGAAGTCGCCGTCCACCAGCTCCAGCCTGGCGTCCAGTGCGCGGATGCGATCAAGCTTGGCCGCAGGCGCAAAGCGGGATGCCACCACGGTGACGTCGAGCCCCCGGCCGCGACCGGACCAAGCGAGGGCCTGGCCGAGGTTGCCCGCGCTGGCGCACACCACGGCTCGCGAGCCATTGCCGGCGAGCAGGCTCGCGATGACCTCGGTGCCGCGGGCCTTGAAGCTGCGGACCGGGTTCGCCGTTTCGAGCTTGATGCTCACCGTGCACCCGAGGCCGGGCTCCAGCGCCTCGCAGCGGTACAGCGGAGTGTCGAGAAAAACGGGGTCGATCACCCGGCGAGCCGCCCGGATCCGGGCAGTGTCCAGACGCGTCTTCTGCACGACACACCAGCGTAGCGCCGCCGGCGCTGCCGTCCGACCTGCCACCGTGGCGACCGCAGGGGCCGGATCAACAGCCATCAGGTCCGGGCCGCGACCAAGGCTGGCTAGGTACTGGGCGGTACGTTCCAGGACAAGATGACCGGCTCGTCGTGCTCGGTGCCGAGCGTGCTGATCGTCCCGGTGTCTAGCCGGAACAGCCGCCCGGCTGACGGCTTCAGCCGCAGGTAGCGGGCGGTGAGCACCCGCAGCACGTGCCCGTGCGCGACGAGGGCGACGTCCCCGCTGTCCAGCAGCGGCGCGACGCGGCCCAGCACCAGGTCGGCCCGATGGCCTACCTGGTCCACCGTCTCGCCGGGATGCTCAGCGTCCCCGGGGATCACGCCGTCTCGCCATAGGTACCAGCCGGGCCGCCGCTCCTGGTTCTGCTCCGTGGTCAGGCCCTCGTAGCCGCCGTAGTCCCATTCCCACAGGTCAGGATCCGGCTTGGCGTTGTCCAGGCCGGCCAGGGCCGCGGTCGCGACCGCGCGGCGAGCGGGGCTGGTGAAGACGGCCGCGATGTCCCGCCGGGCCAGTATCGGGGCGAGCGCCGTGGCGGCCGCCTCGCCAGCCGGGGTGAGCGGGATGTCGGTCCGGCCGGTGTGCTTGCCTGCCCGGCTCCACTCGGTCTCGCCGTGCCGCACCAGGATCAGGTCTCCCATAGCTCGATAACATAGCGGTAATGGGAACGCCAAATGCCGCCGGACCGCTGGCCGGCCTCCGGGTGCTTGACCTGACCAGGGCGCTGTCCGGGCCGTTCGCCACGATGATCCTCGGCGATCTCGGCGCCGACGTGATCAAGGTCGAGGACATCTGGCACGGGGACGACACCCGGCGCTGGGGTCCGCCGTTCCAGGGCGACGACGCCGCCTATTTCCTTTCGGTGAACCGGAACAAGCGCGGGCTGTCCGTGAACATGAAAGCTCCTGAAGGCCGGGACATCGTCCGGCGGCTGGCTGCGGGTTCGGACATCTTGGTGGAGAACTTCCGGCCGGGCACCGCCGCGCGTCTCGGACTCGGCTATGCCGAGCTTGCTCGCCACAACCCTGGCCTCATCTATGCCTCCATCAGCGGTTACGGGCAGACCGGGCCGAGCGCGGACCTGCCCGGCTACGACGCGGTGGCGCAGGCCGTGTCGGGGATGATGAGCGTCACCGGCGAGCCAGACGGCGAGCCTGTACGCAGCGGTACGTCCTCGGCCGACGTCGGGGCGGGAATGTGGGCGCTGATCGGCATCCTGGCCGCGCTGCACGCGCGGGAGACCAGCGGCCAGGGCCAGCTGGTGGACGTCTCGCTGCTTGACGGCCAGATCGCCTGGCTCACGTACGTGGCGGGCAAGTACTTCGCCACCGGCGTTACGCCGGGCCGGCACGGCAGCGCGCATGAGAGCCTGACTCCGTACCAGGTGTTCCCGACCGCCGACGCGCCGCTGATGGTGGCGGTCGGCAGCGACGGCCTGTGGCGCCGGTTCACCTCGGCGACCGGGCTCGACGAGCTGACCGATGACCCGCGCTATGTCACTAACCCGGACCGGGTGCGCAACCGTGACACACTGATCCCGCTCATCACCAAGACGCTAGCGGCTAGGGGCTGCGCGGAATGGACCGACCTGCTGAACACGGCCGGCGTGCCGGCCGGACCGGTGAACACCGTGCCCGCCGCCCTGGAGCAGCCGCAGGTCGCCGCGCGCGAGATGGTGGTCGAGATCGAGCATCCGGTCGCCGGGACGCTCAAGATGCTGGGGTCACCGCTCAAGCTGTCCGCTCAGCCCCCACCCGCCTCCTCAGCCCCCTACCTTCGCCGTCCGCCGCCGGTCCTGGGCGAGCACACCAATGAGATCCTCGCTGAGGCAGGCTACACCGCCGAGCAAGTCACTGAGCTCCGCGAAGCCGGCGTGGTCAGGTAACGCGGGCGCCCGGTCACAAAAGGCGACGGAGCGCCAGCAGGTCCCGCATGCTGGCCTGGACCTTGACTCGGCCGGAGAGCCACATCCGGGCGATGTTGGCCGGGGTCGCCGACAGCGAGACCACGTCGTCGCTGGTCGCGGTCAGCCTGATGTCGGCCGCCGGTTCGTCGGGCGCCGCCTCCGTGACTGGTTCGGCGCCCGAGTCGGTAAACCTGGTTATGAAGGTCACGCCGAGATCGGTCACCTGACAGCTCATCGAGCGCTTGCCGAAGTAGCTGGCCCGATCCTGCGGGCTCATTTCCGCCAGTCGGGTCGTGAGGGTCTGCAGCGCCTCGCGGCACTCCTCGGCTGAAGCCATGTGCGCCTCGCTCTAATCAACATCGGACGGTAGCGTTCCACGCGGAGGGTAGCGCACATGGATGAGGAATACATGCATGAGCCCCCTGGGCCAGGGGGCCCAGGGGGGAACGACGAGGCGGCCAGCCCCCCCGTGATCGGGGGCCCAGGGGTGCCCGGGGGGCACGGGGGGGCGGGTAGGCCCCCCGTAATCGGGGGGATCCCGGGGGGTCGCCCCCCGGGGGAACACAGCCCCCCGGGGCCAGCACTGCCGACAGGTGATGACCGAGTCGACGATGCCGTGGCCGGGCTGAGCCGCCTGCAGGGACGGCCGGCCGATGAGCATGTCGCCGTGCTCGAAGAGGTGCACGGGCGGCTTCGGGACATCCTGGGCGAGCTCAATGAGGGCCCGGGCCGGGCTGACCAGGACGAGAACCGGCCTTGACGCCACCACGCGCGAGGCTCGACGCCGAGCTGGTCAGGCGTGGCCTGGCCAGATCGCGGGAGCAGGCGGGCGAGTTGGTGGCGGCCGGCCTGGTGGCGGTGGCGGGGCAGCAGGCGGCTAAGCCCGCCACCCAGGTGGCCAGGGACACCCCGATCACGGTCACCGAGTCCGGAGAGCCCGGATACGTGTCCCGTGGCGGCCGCAAACTGGCCGGCGCGCTGGCGGTCTTCGGGGGACTGGTGGTGCAGGGTCGGCCGTGCCTGGACGCGGGGGCGTCCACCGGGGGGTTCACCGATGTGCTGCTGCGGGCGGGCGCCGCGCACGTCGTCGCGGCCGATGTGGGGTACGGGCAGCTCGCCTGGTCATTGCGCACCGACCCGCGCGTGACCGTGATGGACCGCGTCAACGTGCGCACGCTCGACCGGGTATCGCCGGTGCCTGGGCTCGTGGTGGCCGACCTGTCGTTCATCTCGCTGACGCTGGTGCTTCCGGCGCTTGTCGCCTGCGCCGCGCCGGACGCGGATTTCGTGTTGCTCGTCAAACCCCAGTTCGAAGTGGGTAAGGGCCGGGTAGGTGCAGGTGGCGTGGTTCGTGACAGTACCGATCGTTCGGCCGCCGTTCGCCGGGTCACCGCGGCGGCGGGTCAGCTTGGCCTCGGTGTCCAGGGGGTTACGGCGAGCCCGCTGCCCGGGCCTGCCGGAAACGTGGAATATTTCGTGTGGTTGCGCCGGGGGGCGCCGCCGCTCGACGAGGATGAGCTGCAGCGGGCGATCGAGGAGGGACCTAGCTAGTGGGACAGCGGTCGGTGCTGGTGACGGTGCACACCGGGCGGGAGGACGCGATGCGCAGCGCCCAGCTGGTGGTGGAGCGGCTGACGGCCGCGGGCATCTCCGTCCTGACCCTGGCGGGCGAGCTCAGCTTCCCGGGCGCGTCCGAGGTGCCGGCCGATGCCTGGGCGGCCAAGGCCGCCGAACTCGTCATCGTTCTCGGCGGCGACGGCAGCCTGCTGCGCGCCGCCGAGGTGACCCGGCCGGCCGGGGTCCCGCTGATCGCCGTGAACCTCGGCCACGTCGGGTTCCTGGCCGAGGCGGAACCAGACGGGCTGGCCGACACGGTGGACCGGCTTGTGGCCCGGCAGTACGTGGTCGAGGAACGGATGACGATCGACGTGGCCGTGCGCAGCAACGGCGCGCTGATCGCGTCCACCTGGGCGCTGAACGAGGCCACGGTGGAAAAGGCGGCCAGGGAACGGATGGTCGAGGTGATCACCGAAGTCGACGGACGCCCGCTGTCCCGCTTCGGCTGCGACGGCGTGGTGTGCTCGACCCCCACCGGCTCGACGGCCTATGCTTTCTCCGCGGGCGGGCCGGTGGTATGGCCAGAGGTGGAGGCGCTGCTCATGGTCCCGATCAGCGCCCACGCGCTGTTCGCCCCGCCGATGGTGGTGTCACCTGAGTCGGTACTCGCGGTCGAGCTGATAGTGGGCCACGAGACATCGGGTGCGGTTTTGTGGTGCGATGGTCGACGTAAGGTCGATCTGCCACCCGGGGCCCGGGTGGAGGTGCGCCGGGGCGCGCTGCCGGTGCTGCTGGCGCGGCTGGAGACGCCGGTAGCTCGCGGCGGCCGGTTCACGGACCGGCTGGTGGCCAAGTTCGGCCTGCCCGTGGCGGGCTGGCGGGGCCGTACCTGGGAGGACACAGGCGAGCATGCTTGAGGAAGTCCGTATCACCGGCCTCGGCGTCATCGACGACGCGGTGCTTGAGCTGTCCGCCGGGTTCACCGCGCTGACCGGTGAGACCGGCGCCGGGAAGACCATGGTCGTGACGGCGCTCGGGCTGCTTTTCGGCGGCCGGGCCGATCCCGCGCGGGTGCGGCCCGGCGCCGCGCGGGCCGCGGTGGAAGGGCGGCTTCTGGTCTCGGCTGAGATAGCGCGGGAGATCGAGGATGCCGGGGGCGATCTCGATGACGAGGGATCGACGCTGGTGCTCAGCCGATCGGTGTCGGCCGAGGGCCGGTCCCGGGCGTTCGCGGGCGGGCGTTCGGTGCCCGTGTCCCTGCTGCAGGTGCTGGCCGACGATCTGGTCGCGGTGCACGGCCAGTCCGATCAGCAGCAGTTGCTCAAGCCTGGGCGGCAGCGGGACGCGCTTGACCGGTTCGGCGGCCCTGACCTGGCCGCCGCGCTGTCTGACTACCGCCGGGTGTTCAACTGGCACCGCACGGTTCGCGAGGAGCTGGAGTCGCTGACCCGCGCGGAGCGGGAGCGGGTGGCCGAGGCGGAAATGCTGCGGCGCGGCCTGGCCGAGGTCGAGGCCGTGGCCCCGGTCGCGGGGGAGGACGCGACGCTGCTCGCCGAGGAGGAAAAGCTCGCGAACGCCGACGCGCTGAACGCCGCGGCCACCATGGCGCACGAGGCGCTGCTCGGTGACCCGGCCGCGGCTTCGGTGGACGGCGGCTCGGACGCGGTGACGCTGCTCGGGGTGGCCGGGCGTGCGCTTGAGCCGGTCCGTCCGCATGACCCGGTGCTGGCCGGGCTCGCGGACCGGCTGGTCGAGGCCACGTACCTGGTTTCCGACGTGGCCGCCGAGCTGGCGTCCTACACCGACGCACTGGATTCCGACCCGGCCCGGCTCGCCGCGGTGCAGGAACGCCGAGCGGCGCTGGGCAGGCTGGTCCGGGCGTACGGGACCGCCGCGGGTCGGGGGGTCGGAGGAGTCGGCGGGCCGGGAGACGTGGCCGCGGTGCTCGACTGGGCCAAGCAGGCCGGGTCGCGGCTGGCCGAGCTCGAGGGCGACAACGACAAGATCGCGGCGCTGGCCGCGGAGGAATCCTCGCTGGCCTCCCAGGTCACCTCGCTCGCGGCGGAGCTGACGGCGCTGCGCCTGGCCGCGGCGAAGCGGTTCGCGTCGGCGGTGACCGCCGAGCTGACCGCGCTGGCCATGCCGCACGGGTCGCTGACCGCCGTGGTCAGCGCGCTGGACGCAGCTGGCCCCCACGGAGCCGACGACGTGGAGATCCGGCTGGCCGCCCATCCCGGGGCGCCGCCGCTGCCGCTGAACAAGGGTGCTTCCGGCGGCGAGCTTTCCCGCGTCATGCTGGCCATCGAGGTGGTCTTCGCAGGCGCGGATCCGGTGCCGACGTTCGTCTTCGACGAGGTCGACGCCGGCGTCGGCGGCAAGGCCGCGGTCGAGATCGGCCGGCGGCTGGCGCGGCTGGCGCGCTCGTCCCAGGTCATCGTGGTCACCCACCTGCCGCAAGTGGCGGCGTTCGCCGACAATCACCTGGTGGTGGAGAAGTCGGGTGACGGCCTGGTCACCGAGAGCGGCGTGGTGCGGCTGGACCGGCCGGCCCGGGTGCGCGAGCTGTCCCGGATGCTGGGCGGCCTGGAGGAGTCTGAGTTCGGCCAGGCTCACGCCGAGGAACTGCTGGCGATGGCGGACGGGGAGCGCGATGCGGCCGACGCCTGATCCGGCCGTCGAGCGCCTGGCATGCCCGGCCTGGATCAAAGGCGCGGCTAACCTTGACCGCGTGGACCGCGGGTCGCCGGCGCACCGCATTACAGTTGCTGAGTGACCGGTGATCAGACGGGACGGGTGGACAGCTGGATCTGGTCGGTGCGGCTCGCCAGGACCCGCTCGGCCGCGTCCGGTGCCTGCCGGGCCGGGCACGTCAGGGTCAACGGGGTGCGGGTCAAGCCCGCGCATTCGGTCCGGGCCGGTGATGAGGTGCGGCTGCGCCAGGACGGACGCGAACGCATCGTGGTCGTCATGCGGGTGATCGCCAAGAGGGCCGGAGCACCGGTGGCCGCCGAGTGCTACATCGACCACAGTCCGCCCCCTCCGCCTCGCGAGGAGACGGTCACGGTGGCTGCTCGTGACCGAGGTACGGGCCGGCCGACCAAGCGCGAACGCCGTAGTATCGACAAACTGATCGGGCGTCCGGCCCGCTGAGCATCGGGCCGCTCTTTTCAAGATGCCTTCGGCGTCCGTCCAGTCCGGCCACGGAAGCGAAGCCGGTCGAACACAGCCGGATCGCCGCCCGCCGCCTCTACCACCTTCGTCCCGCTTGACGCCCCCGAAATCAGCGTCACCGCCGGGCGACGGACTGAAGTGCCCCGAGCTTTCCGGACAGCCATCCATTAGGACTCGACCGGGACGGATTGCTGCCTGAGCCAGGCGATGAGGGCACGGACGGCTTCGGTGGCGAGGCGCTGCCCTTGCCAGGGAGTCCCGACCACCCAGGCGATCTCGGCTGCCGGCCCTTCGCCGGCGCCTCCGCGACTGAACGGAGCGACGTCGCGGCACGTGGGCCGCTCACGAGTGTTTCGCTCGTGTGTCTCGTCGCCAGCGGGCCGGTGGCGTGCCGTAGCGGTGCTTGAACGCGCGGCTGAATGCTGCCTCCGACGTGTAGCCGACGTTCTTCGCGATGAGCGTGACCGGAAGGGAGGTGTCGCGGAGCAGGTCGGTGGCGGCGTCCAGGCGTACGTGCGCGAGATAGGTGGCTGGCGGCTTCCCGACGCGAGCGACGAACCGCGCAGCGAAAGCCGACCGGGAAAGGTTGCACGCTCGGGCCAGCTCCTCGACTGTCCAGTCGTGGCCGGGGCCTCGGTGGATAGCGCTCAAGGCCGGACCGATCTGCGGGTCGAGCGCACCGGCCAGCCAGTTGGGTTCGGCGTCCGTGCCAGCGGCCCAGGCGCGCAGAATCTGGATGAAGAGCAGATCGAGGATGCGGGCGACCATCACCGCCGATCCTTGAGAGGGCGATTGCATCTCGAATACGAGCATCCTGCGGGCCACTTCGAGCCCTTCGAGCGCTGGGCCGCCGGCGCCGCGCAGGATGATCACGGCCGGGAGGCTCGCGAGCAGGTGGCTCGCCTGCGGGTCGCCGATCGTGAATGTTCCGCAGAGCCAGCGCCCCGGCTCGGGTGCGTCGTTCTCGGGTGCGCCGGCGCGCACGGTCGGGTGCGCGCGCTTGCCTGCGTCGCTGATGTGGTGCGGGTCGCCGCGAGGGAGCAGGACGACATCGCCGCAGCTTACGTGCTCGACGTGCGGGTCTCGGTCGATCCGGAGCGCGAGTTCGCCCTCTTCGATGATGTGCAGGCTGCCGACATCGGCGAAGCCGATCGAGAAAGTCCGCAACGGAGCGTACGCAACGATCCGTTCTCCGCTCAGACGGACGCTCCGGAGCAGCTCCGAGAGCAAGTCGTGCGGCTGAGTATCTGCGTCGAGGCCGAGCGCGGCTTCCTCAAGCGCTGGCGGATCGGCCAACTCTTGCGGCGATCGGAGCAAATCGGCTGGCGTCGCTGGACGATCGGCAAGATGTCCCGGCGAATCGGTCATGGTCGCTGCCCATTCCTCTGACTACAGTCGACAGAGTGTGAGTGGAGCCAACAATCGGACGGAATGTAGGACCACGTCCCGCGCTCTGTCGTGTCCCAACTTCTTCCAGTGGCGAAGCAACTGCCCTACCGGAAGTTCGCCCGACATCATCGTCCAGGTCCTGGGTCCGCTCGCTTGTATCAACCGAGACTAACAACCAGGAGGTCATCCATGACTGAGCACGGCAAGCCGACCAAGATTAGCTTCGTCTATTCCAACCCCACCGACCCGGACGCCTTCGAGACGGCTTACCCCGACCAGATCGCGCTAGCGCGCAAGCTCCCCGGCCTGGCTCGGCTGCAGACGTCGAAGGTCTGGCCCAAGGAAGACGGCAGCCCGACCCCGGCGTACCGACTGTTGGACCTGTACTTCGCCGACTACGCGGCGGCCGGCGCCGCCGCCGCAGAGGCGGGCCCCCTTGTCGCCGCTACCATCGAGCACGCGACCGGAGGCGTCGTGATCGCATTCGCGGAAGTCATCGAGGACGCCTAGGCCGAACAAGACGGATAACCAGCATCAAGGCGCGTTAGTGAGTACCGGTGATGTAGTCCGTCAATGCGGTTCGCTCGGTTTCGAGTTCGCCGAGACGGATCTTCACCACGTCGCCGATGCTCACGATCCCTTGCAAGCTGCCATCAACCACGACTGGCACATGCCGCACCCGGCGCTCGGTCATCATGCGAATGACCTCCTCGATCGGGGTCTGCGGCGTGACCGTGTGCACCTCGGCTGTGTAGATGGCCGTGACCGGCTCAGACATCACCGCAGCGCCCCGCCGGGCCAGCGCCTGGACGATGTCCCGCTCGCTGGCGATTCCGTCGACCGCGGTGCCGTCGTGCGAGACGACGACAGCGCCGATCCGGTGCTCGGTCAGGACCGCCAGAAGGTGCCGCACCTTGGTGTCCGGGGTGACGGTGATGACCTGGGTGCCCTTGACGCGAAGTACGTCTCTGATACGCATCGGCCCTCCCAGGCAGTGGTACGCCGCTGATCGTGTGCCCGTACCGATACCCAAGGCTGGATACTTCAATCCGCCGTTCCGGCAGATGACTGGTGGCGGGTTAAGGGCATAGACCGGCTCGGGTATGGCGACCCGGATGGCAGCAGGCGGGCGAGGTGAATGAGAAGCGCCGCGCCTGTGCCCCATATCAATTCTTCGGTGCGCCGTGGACAGCAAGCGGTACCGGCCAAAATGCCGCGCATAGCGGCGGCAGTGTGCGCGTTGCTCAGATACGAGGGCTGATTACCCAGCGCGACGAGGATCCGTCACACATCAAGGAGCCTGCCGATCAGGCGCCCGCCCGGAGTTCGGGCCTGGGGTTACAAGCTCGCCCCGAACATCCCGGTCTGCGCTGATGGGCTGCCGACGCCTCCCAGGCGGCCGCCCTCGATCGACGGCGGTTTGGTGTTACGATCGAGCCCCTGTTCCGGCGCTGATCGTGCGCCGCGACCTGGCCTTTACCCGACAGCGTCCGGGACGGCGATGAATTTCCGGCGGACCGGGCGTCTGCGCTGGCAGACGATAAGGCGGGCGCCCGGCGGCGTCTCCGACGAAGGAGCCATCCATGGCACGAGTCAACACATACCTCAACTTCCAGGGCCAGACCGAGGAGGCGTTCGCCTTCTACGCCAAGACCTTCGGCACTGAGGTCACCATGCTCAGCCGCTACTCGGACATGCCCGCCGTCGGGCCCGGCCAGCTGCCCGCCGAGGAGCGGAACCTCGTGCTGCACGCTGCGCTCCCGATCATCAGCGGCCACCTGCTGATGGCGACGGACATGCTCCAGTCGATGGGTCAGCAGACCCGTATCGGCAATAACACCACCCTCTGCCTCGACGTAGACAGCAGGGAAGAGGCCGACCGCCTGTACGGCGCCCTGTCCGAGGACGGCTCGGAAGGATCTCCGATGGCCGACATGCCGTGGGGCGCCTACTGGGGCGTCACCCTCGACCGCTACGGCATCCGCTGGATGCTCAACTACACCCCGGCATCCTGAACGGCTCGTCGCGGCCAGACTGCAGATGAGCTGGCGGCGGCTCTGCTGGCGGCGCAGCTGCCCAAGGCGCCGCGTCGCCGGCTAGCTTTCGCCGCCGCAGGTGCTTCGACTTCCGGGCCTCCAGCTGGCCGAGGTGGAAGTGCTGGCCTAGCCGGGAGGCACGCGGCAGTGCCGTTCAGTCAATGATCTTGATTCTTAGTTCCGCGTGCTGCCGGCGGGGAGGCTCCGGTGGTCCCCGCCATGGCGCACGGCGGGACGATCACGGCCTGATGGAGTCCCGGCCGGGCTCGCGCCACCAGTGGCGCCCGGTGATAAGTTCCTCGAGTCCGCGCCGTACCCGCACGCCGCGATCGGCGAAGTGCTGCGCCTTCGCGACGTCGCGCACGCTCACGCCGATCTGGTCCGCGGGGAGGCGGTTGAGCAGGTGCTCGACGGTGGCGCCGTTCAGGGCGCCGGTGCGCCGGTGATGACGATCATGTTGGCACCTCGGTTCCTTAGCCGGTGTCGTCACCGGGCGGTACCCTCGTGGTGTGCCGAGGGTCATCTACAAGACGGCGACCTCGTTTACAGGGTTCATCGCCGACCCGGCGAACTCGTTGTCGTGGCTGTTTGAGGTGCCGCATGACGGCGCTCCGGATCATGCCGGGTTCATGCGTGGCGTCGGGGTGCTGGTGTCCGGTTCAACGACCTACGAATGGGTTCTGCGCGAGGAGGATCTGCTGCATGAGCCGGCGAAGTGGAAGGGCTTCTACGGGGACCGGCCGATGTTCGTGTTCACCAGCAGGGCCCTGCCCCGCCCGGAAGGCGCAGACGTGCGCTTCGTCTCGGGCAAGATCGCTGAGCACTTCCCGGCGATCTCGGCGGCAGCGGGAGAGCAGGCGATCTGGGTCGTCGGTGGCGGCGACCTGGCGGGGCAGTTCTACGATGCCGGTTTGCTGGAGGAGATCGTGCTGACCGTGGCCCCTGTTGCCTTGGCCGGCGGTGCCCCGCTGCTGCCCCGCACGATCGGCGCGCAGCATCTCACGCTGACCGGGGCGGAGCAGGCCGGGGCGTTCGCTGAACTGACCTTCGCCGTCAGACACTGATCGTCACCCGCCTCAGGCCTGTTCCGTGAGCTTCGAGCGCGGATGGCTGGTCATAGCGGAGCTCGAGAGCTGGTCGTTCGGATGGCGTCGCTTCAGCAGGCGCCGAAACCAGCGGGAGGGAGGGGACCAATCGGGACACTCGCAGAGTGCGCACTCCTTTCCCGCGCGGTAGTGCTGGTGGGTGGCATGGTCATGGCCGCACCTGCACAGCACCTGCCTCACAGGGCACCGGCACCGGCATCGGCTCGGCTACGTCGCACGAGTGTCAGCATCCCAGGATGATCTTGTCATCCCTCAGGTGGGGGCAGCCGTCCCTCGCCATGGGGCCACCCACTGCTCATCGAGCAGGTCTGGGCGGCGCTGATACTCGATCATCAGCCGAACCCCTTCGGATGGGTCGCCTATCCCCGCAGCCATGGCACCTCGTCCGGGGCGTACCGATACGCGCGGAAGATCGCGTTAGTCACGTCGGGGAAGAACTTGGCCGCCTCCTCGTCGTGATAGGCCGAGAAATAGGGGACCACGTACTCCCAGCACACCTGCCCGTTCCGGTCCACCTCGAAGATGCGCCCGAACATGGATTCGGTGATGAGGGTGTTGCCATTCGGCAGTCGCTGGGCGCTGCCCATCAGCGCCGTGAAGAAGTTCTCCGGCGGGGAATCGCGGTACTCCCACGTGATCGCGCGGGTACGGCGGTCCACCTCGATGACACGTGAGTAGGGGACGTTCTGGCCGGCCCGGAACGTGCCGTTGTCGAACAGCAGCAGCGAGCCGTCCGGCAGTTCGCTGGGGCAGTGCTGCTGGGCGACCGTGTCCGGGCCGAGCCGCCAGATGATCTCGCCGGTGGCCCGGTCGATGACGATCACGGCGGAGACGCTGCGCAGGCTGGCGGCCACGGTCCCGTCCCCCAGCGGGTAGACGCCGTTGATGTGCGGCCAGTTCTCGCGGCGGTAGTGCGGCTGCAGCGGGTACAGCGCGGGGTCGAGGTGCTCCGCCGCCCGCCAGGACCAGGTGACGGTGCCGCTCGCGTCGATCTCCTTGATGACGTCCGCGTAGACGATGCCGTCCGCTTCGCTGCCCGCGAGGCCGCCGGGCACGGCGCGGGCCGCGGCGCCAGTCAGCGGTTCCACGGTTATATAGAGGACGCGGCCGTCACCGTAGTGGTAGGCGTCGTGGTGCTGCAGTTCGTCATGGTACTCGCGCACGATGATGCCGGACGGGTCGGCTTCGCACAGCGCGCCGCCGTGGTACGTGAGCCACTCCGGGAACAGCACGGGCGTGTCCGGCAGAACTCCGTTGTAGGCGAGGTTGCCGTTCGGCAGCAGGCGCGCGTGACATCCCGGGCGGTACGGCAGGTCCCACTGGTGCGCCACGGTCCCGTCGAGCCCGACCAGGTAAACCTGGCCGGTCCCGGTCAGCGGGGCGAACAGGGTGTAGCCGGGGCTGGCCGCGGCCGGGTTGGAAGCGATGAGCCCGGTACCCCGGCGGCGAAGTGTGTTCTGGTCGACCATAAACCTAGTATTACGCTAGGGATTATATATTTTCCGGCGGGCCCCAGGTTTGGGGCGGGCCGCTTCGGAGGATCACCTCGCGCTTGATGTCAGGCCAGAAGGTTCCCGCCGAGATAGGGGGCCGCGAGTTCGGTGAGCTCGGCGTTGCGATCGGCGAGGCTGCCCGGCCGGCGCCCCGAGCCCCAGCCGATCCAGCGGCGGTACTCTCCGAACCGGCCGTCGGCGGCCAGCCGCGCCTCATCGGTGAAGATCGTCCCCGGCGGGGCGGGGCCGCTAGTCGGGGCCACGAACAGCGCGTCGACCGGGCAGTACGCCTCGCACATGAAGCACGTCTGGCAGTCAGCCTGACGGGCGATAACCGGATGCCCGCCGGGCACCGCGTCGAAGACATTGGTCGGGCA
>Ga0302179_10000324_pt1 | contig 33789 bp, 25 predicted proteins | sample I_Palsa_E3_1_FD_198788 | JGI IMG/M metagenome (GOLD analysis project Ga0302179, IMG submission 198788) | Peat permafrost microbial communities from Stordalen Mire near Abisko, Sweden - I_Palsa_E3_1 | ecosystem: Environmental > Terrestrial > Soil > Palsa > Peat permafrost | place: Sweden...
GGGCTCTTCAACATTGCGGATTCGAGTGGCACGACCTTATTCCATTCTGCGATTGATGATGGGAATTCAAATGCTGCGCTGGAAGTCATGCTCGCGTGGATGGGCAGCCACGGATTTTTCGCTCAACTTGCTGCCGTGGGTCACCGCCTAGTTCACGGAGGGCCTCGATACAGAGATCCACAGCGAATCACTCCCGAATTTGTGTCCGAGATAGAAAAGCTTGTACCACTCGACCCCGATCACATGCCGGCGGCGATCGCGGGAATTCAGTTCGTCGCCAGGAAATTCCCCGATCTTCCTCAAGTGGCGTGTTTTGACACCGCGTTTCACAGCACTCTCCCCAAAGTTGCGCGCATGTATGCGCTGCCTCGACGTCTATTCGATCAGGGCATCGTTCGATATGGCTTCCACGGACTTTCCTACGAATACGTAATGAGCGAGTTGCAAACGCTCGAAGGAAAGCTCGCCAGGGGGCGCGTGATCATCGCGCATCTCGGCAGCGGCGCCAGCATGGTCGCCGTCAAAGAAGGGAAGAGCATCGACACGTCAATGGGCTTTACGCCGCTCGAAGGGCTTGTCATGGCGACTCGTTCCGGAGATGTCGATCCGGGCGCTCTGCTCTATCTGTTCGAGAACGAGAAATTGTCCGCGGAAGATATGAGCGCGCTTCTGAACAAAGAATCCGGCCTGCTGGGTGTTTCAGGGTCGACCGGCGATATGAAGGAATTGGTGGACAAGATTGACCAGGATCCTCGGGCCGCGGAAGCCGTGAATCTCTTCAGCTACCGCGCAAAGAAATATAGTGGAGCGTACGCCGCAGCTCTCGGAGGTCTGGACGTTTTCGTTTTCACAGGAGGAATTGGAGAGCGTGCTCCCGCGATTCGCAAACGTATTTGCGATGGCCTGGATTTTCTGGGTATTCGTCTGGACTCCACCGCCAATGAAGCCAACGCACCGCTGATATCGGCCGCCCAAAGCCGCGTAAAGGTGCGCGTGATTAAAACAAACGAAGACTTAATGATCGTGCGCCATGTCGCGTCTTTGCTCGGATGGACAAATCCTTAGAAACGATCGTCTTTTCATCGAATTTTAATGTCGGCTTCTTATTGTTCGGCAAATTTCACGCTGAAACTTATACAATCACCCGGGAATCATAGGGCTTGAGCCTCTCTGACTGATCACAGAAGTAACGAACGCGGAAGAAATGAATGCAGGAGAAATGATGCTCGAATTTGATGCCGCGCTATCCACCGTGGTCGAGGTCACCAAAGAATCTCAAAACGCCGAAAAGTCTCCAGCCCCCGCCGCGGCTAGCGGACCGCTCTCGGCCGACTTATTGAGCAAGATGCAACGCTATTGGTACGCCGCGAATTATCTCTGCGTCGGCCAAATCTATCTGCAGGATAATCCGCTGCTTCGCGAGCCGCTCACAAAAGCGCACATCAAGCCGCGCCTACTGGGCCATTGGGGCACATCTGCCGGGCAGAATTTCATCTACGTCCATCTGAACCGTCTGATCCGCGAAACGGATGCAGATATTATTTACATTTCGGGCCCCGGTCACGGGGGGCCGACGCTAAACGCTTGCGCATACCTCGAAGGAACTTATACCGAGGTGCATCCTGAAATTCCTCAGGACATCCACGGCATGCGCCTTTTGTTTCGCTCTTTCTCAACGCCGGGTGGCATCCCGAGTCACTGCGGCCCGCATACGCCGAACTCGATGCACGAGGGAGGCGAACTGGGCTATTCACTGGTCCATGCTTTTGGAGCGGCCTTCGACAATCCCGATCTGATCGTGGCCTGCGTCGTCGGCGACGGCGAAGCCGAGACCTGCCCGCTCGAAGGAAGTTGGAAGGGAATCAAGTTCCTGAATCCAGCACGCGATGGAGCGGTGCTGCCGATTCTGCATCTGAATGGCTACAAAATCTCCGGCCCCACGGTCACAGCTCGCACGAGCGACGAAGAGCTCATAGCGTTCTACGAGGGCCTTGGCTACGCGCCAGAATTCGTTGAAGGCGACGATCCCGAAATCGTCCACCAACTTCTCGCCGCAGCTCTCGATCGCTCGTACGCAGGCATTCTCGATATTCAAAAAACTTTTCGCACAAAAGACGCGCACACAGATACAAACAACGGCCAGCCCCGCCAGCCTTGGCCGATGATCGTCCTCCGCACTCCAAAAGGTTGGACATGCCCGAAAGAAGTGGATGGCGTACCCGTCGAGGGCACATTCCGAGCGCACCAAGTCCCGCTCGCCACAGTTTGTGAAAATCCAGAACATCTAAAAATGCTCGAAGCCTGGATGCGTAAGTACTCTCCGGACGAGTTATTTGACAAGGACGGTCATCTGATCGCGGAGCTCGCCGCGCTAGCTCCCGACGGAAATCGCCGTATGGGCGCAAATCCTCACGTCAACGGCGGCCGATTGCTAAAGGCGCTCGATCTGCCCGACTTCTCCCAATACGCATTGGCTATACCAGGTCCGGGTGAAGTGGTAGCGGAAGCTCCGCGCAAACTCGGAGAGTATCTGCGCGACGTCATCAAACTCAACCCGGCAAATTTCCGTCTGTTCTGCCCGGATGAAACCAACTCGAATCGCCTGAATGCAGTCTTCGACGCAACCGACCGCTGTACGATGGAGAAAATCGTTTCCATCGACGACCACCTAGCTCCCGACGGCCGCGTGATGGAAGTGCTCAGCGAGCATCTTTGCGAAGGCTGGCTCGAAGGCTACCTGCTCACCGGCAGGCATGGCGTCTGGTCATCGTACGAGGCATTCGCTCAAGTGGTCGATTCGATGGTGACCCAGCACGCGAAGTGGATGGAGCAGTGTCTCGAATATCCCTGGCGCAGGCCACTCGCATCGCTCAATGTTTTTCTCACCAGCCACGCTTGGCGAAATGACCACAATGGTTTTAGCCATCAAGCGCCGGGCTTTGTCGACAACGCGCTGCAACGCCGCAGCGAAGTGGCTCGTGTTTACTATCCGCCGGATTCAAACTGCTTGCTCAACGTGTTCGATCATTGCCTGCGCAGCCGCAATTACGTCAACGTCGTCACCTGCGGAAAGCAGCCCGAGCTGCAATGGCTCACGTTCGATGAAGCGCTCGCTCATTGCTCTCAAGGCGCATCAATCTGGAAATTTGCGACCAACGATGGCGGAACCGAGCCTGACATCGTTCTTGCGTGCGCCGGCGACGTTCCCACCATCGAAGCCTGCGCCACGTCCTGGCTCCTACAGAAACACCTGCCCGGCATCAAGGTGCGCGTCGTAAATGTCGTGGATCTAAATGCGCTGATGAGTCCCGACGATCATCCCCACGGCATGGACAACATTTCATTCAACGCGCTTTTTACGCCGAACGTAGATGTGATCTTTGCGTTCCACGGCTATCGCTGGCTAATTCACAGCATGGTGCATGGCCGTTCGAATGAAGCGCGGTTCCACGTGCGCGGATTCAACGACGAGGGCACAACCACGACTCCGTTCGATATGGTCGTGCTCAACAAGATGAGCCGCTTCCATCTTGCCATTGACGCGCTCAAGCATGTCCCGCGATTGCGCTCTCAGGCCTCGGACGCGATTGATATGTTCAACCGGAAATTGTACGAGCACCACGTTTACATCCGGCAGCATTTCGAAGATATGCCCGAAATTAGGAATTGGAGTTGGACAAAAGATTTCAGCGAGCCCGCAGCGCCACCGCCGCTAGCGAAAGGACACCCTCGCGCTCAGGCGTTCACGGACAACTAGGTCGGGGCCTGCTCCGCAGTTTTCAGAGCCTGGAGGCTCCCGCCTCCGGGTCTGCCCACCGCGCTTCCTGCATAAGAGTCGGCTGGGCTCGTCGCGCAAAGTAGAATTTTGGAATCATCGAGTATCGATATGGATCAGGGTCTATCTATCAGGGCCTCGATTGTGCTATTGCATCCGTTTCCGTACCCGTGGAGTGATCCATGCGGCCAAATAGCGAATGCGATCCTCCGATGAATTCACGCGCGATATTCATCCCCACGAACTCCAGTAGTGTGTAGTTGCCCATTCGCAACCCGTCCTTAGCGCTATAGCGGTTCGGATACCACCCGTAGACTGCGGTCATGGATCCCGCATAAGGCGCGATCAATGCGGGGAACGACAGCCAGCGATGTCCGTTCTCGCCGCGCCGCGCCGTCACTGTCGAAATCGCGGCATGGCCCAGTCGCGGAAATATTCCTCTGCACTCGCAGTGGTAATACAGGGTGTCTTCCCGGAACGCTTCCGCCAACGCGTAGCGCGTCGTTGTCGTTGCCAGCGCGATGCCGAAGTCGGATCCAACCCGCTCGCCGTACGCTCCCGCACCTTGCCCCCACTCCGGAGGCGTTTTATCTGCTTGATCAATCCCGCCTACGATTCCGGCGCTGATGATCGGGTAAGGGCCAAAGCCATCGAAGAAGTAATTCCGCAGCTTGGTTTTCTCCGTGGGTCGCGTATAGATCAGTTCTAGCCGTGGAGAAATTGTGCCGGGTGCGGGCGAGACGGCGTCACTGAACGAGGATTTTGCGTCGGTGGTGGATTGCGCTACGGCGACAGGTGAAAGCACTGCCAGACCCGCAATGGCAACGAATACAGCGATGGATAAAGACACGACTCGGGAGCGCTTCATCACGAATTCTCCTTGCCTAAAACTTATGATTGAGGTTGGCCGTAGCAGCAAGCCAGAGAGGAACTAAGACCCCCACAAGAACTAGTAACACGCGGAGATTCGGTCCGTCTGTGCCAAACAGAACACAATCACCGAGCGCCTGCCGAACGCCAAGCGTCTCTTGTACCGCCGGCGTCTCGCCGGCTCTTCGCATTCATTCAGCGCCAACCCACTTCCAGTCGCGCGTCGATCCTCGCAAATTGTCGCGGCCTCATCGACGGGCGCCGATTACAGACTTTATTCTTTTTTGCTAGCGGAGTTTTCTGATTCCCGATGAGCTTCCTGCGCCAACTGGTAAGCCTTGTTGGAATGTTCCATCGCTTGCCGGGAATATTCGTGACCGGTCTTATGGTCCCCTTTGTCATAGTGCGTTGCGGCAACACGGTGTGCGTGAGCGGCGAGATCGTGGAACTCCGCAGCGCGTTGGTGCGAATCGTTTGGCATGTGCTTTCTCCTGACCGGCGAATTTGATTTTACACCTCTACGATCGCTTGCCCGCCGAAACCAGTCCCTCCAGTTCGTGCCACCTGATTTTTACACGATCCTGAGGCGATTAAATATCGGCACTTTGACAATGTCTACCACGAATGCAAAGACAACCGTCCCCGCGAGCGTTCCCCCCGTCGCGAGCAATGGAAGAGGCGCCATAGTGTCGGTTCGTGAATTTGCGATCGAACGGCATCTTATTGAGCCGACCGAAAACATACTGTTCACTTGGGCACACCGGGGCCGTCGTGGCTAAAGATTCGCCAGGGCACGCCTAATACCGATAGTTCACTGCGGCGTACGACAGTATCCCGCGAAAACGCATCCAAGAATTGAGGCATGCGCGAAAGTGTGCAGAAGAGAACAGCCGCCATTTTCCGCCGCTTCTAAGATATCGTCGTAAACAGGTTTTGCAGTTACATCACGCTCCGGAGTCAAGAAGCCGATTATTTTTTCTGAAACCTTATCTTACTCATCTCTGTCTATTAATTAAGGGAGGCCTCGAGCATGGACGTGCAGACGAGGTTCAAGAACATGAGCATTTTCGTAAATGGCCCAATTTTGTCGAAGCCAGCTTTTTCAACCCCTCGATCATGGTTTTCAAAGCCTCGACGTGTCGAGCGGGTTTTGGTTTCTCTGTTGTCTTTGGGCCTTTTGGTCGCGACGTGGCCCGCGAATCTCGCGGCCTCTCAAGACGCGCAGGCACCCGACCAGAGCGCTGCCCCGGCCGCGCAAGCGCCTCCATATGCGCAACAAACTCCCGAGCAGTTGCAGCAGTTAGTAGCGCCGATTGCACTTTATCCGGATTCGCTCGTGGCGCAAGTTCTGGCTGCCTCGACGTTCCCCGAGCAAGTCGTCGAGGCCGACAGATGGGTGCAGGCGCACTCCGATTTGAAAGGCGATGCTTTGGCGCAAGCTGTGGACCAGCAAAACTGGGACCCGAGCGTCAAAGCGCTCGCTGCTTTTCCATCCGTCCTCGGAAATATGGACAAAAATCTTTCCTGGACTTCATCGCTAGGCGACGCCTACTACAACCAACAACAGGATGTTATGAACGCCGTACAATTCATGCGCGGGAAAGCGGAACAAGCCGGCAACTTGAAAACCACGCCGCAGCAAACCGTCCAGACGCAAGGCTCGACGATCGTCATTCAGCCTGCGAACCCCGATGTCGTCTACGTCCCCGCGTACGATCCGTGGGACGTTTACGGATATCCCGTGGGACCGTGGCCGGGGTGGTATCCGTATCCCGGAATTTGGTTTGGCGGCCCGTACCTTTCGTTCGGAGTTGGTTTCGGAATCGGGTACTACGGCGGTTTTGGATGGGGATGGGGTAATTGGGGATTTAATTGGCGTGGCGGATACCCGCTTTATAACCGCGGCAGGTACTACTCCCGGAGCCCGACCTTTTACAACCGAACCAATTTTTACCGCGGCGGTGTCCGCGGCGGGGCAGGTGTCCGCGCAGGCAATGTTGGCGGGCGCGGCGGAGTTTACGACCGTCCCGGCGCAACAGCCCGCCCATTCGGCGGAGATTCTCGCGCGGCCCGAGGATACGCCGAACCTCGCGGTCAGACCGGCACCCGCTCGGGCGCCTTCAGTGGCTACGATCATGGCGGACAGTCACGGAGCTATTCGTCGCGCGGAAGCGGCAGCTTCGGTGGCGGCGGGCACGGTGGCGGCGGGCATCACTAATTGAAGTCTCGTTATGTTCAATCGAATTCTCATTATGTTCGATGGAAGACTCGTGATGGCTTTACTCAATCGTGAAATTTAGTTATGGAGAATAAGCATATGCGGCGAGCGAAACTGAATTTCAATAAATTTAATTGGGTCAGCGTTCCTGAATTAGCCGCGATTGCGATCCTATTGACAGCCTGTTTTCCCGCCCTTGCCATGGCTCAGCAGCAAGGCCAGAAAACATTTCCGTCAGCGGACGCGGCGAGCCAGGCACTCGTCACGGCAGCGCAGAGTAACGATGAAAAAGCCATGCTCGATATCCTCGGCCCGGACGGAAAGCAAATCGTCTCGTCCGGAGACGATACCGAGGACGCCCAAAACCGCGCCAATTTCGCCCAGAGATATCAGGAAATGCACCGTCTGGTGACCGAACCGGATGGAACCACCACCCTGTATATCGGCGCGGAAAATTGGCCCACGCCCATACCCATCGCGAACAAAGGCAATTTGTGGTATTTCGACACGGAGGCCGGCAAAAAAGAAATTCTGTATCGCCGAGTTGGAAAAAATGAAATGTCGGCCATCCGAGTGTGCCAGGAACTGGTGGCGGCAGAAAAGGAATACTACTCTACCCAGCACAACGAGTACGCCCAGAAAGTCTTCAGCGACGAGGGCCAGCACGACGGCCTTTATTGGAAAGTTGCTGAGGGCGGCTCGCCAAGTCCGATCGGGCCCCTTGTGGCATCGGCCGTGGCCGAGGGCTATACCAAAAATCAAAACGGCGCTCCGACTCCATACCGCGGTTACTTCTTCCACATCGTAACGGCTCAAGGGAAAAATGCTCCGGGCGGCGCGAAAAGTTACATCGTCAACGGCAAAATGACCGACGGATTCGCTTTCGTCGCCTATCCCGCAGAATACAGGTCTTCCGGCGTGATGACATTCATCGTCGACCAGGATGGAATTGTTTATCAGAAGGATCTCGGCAAAAAGACCGGCGTCATCGCCAAGACCATGGCGGAATACAACCCAAACGCCACTTGGCAAAAAGCTGAAGACGAGCAAGAAGCGACCGCGACCGAGAAACAGAACCAATAACGCAGCACGCCGTAGGGGCGGGTCTCAGACCCGCCCGGCCTTTCGATTTCTTGTACGAGACAAGCGCCCAGGTTTAGAATCCGATCGATCACGATGCGGCACGAGTGAATGTCGGATTTGCGTGGCTGGCGGAGACTATGTCCCTTCGAGGTACCGTTAGCGCGATCGCTCCCAGCGCCAAAATCACCGGAAAGCAAACGATGACGTAACGTGGCTCGACAGTCTGCAATTGCGTAAGCAGCGCCGTGCGCACAACGATGAACGCAATCAATAACGCCAACGCCGGATTCCCCCGGCTACGCCACGCGCCCACAAACGCGAGAACGAGATAAACGCAGTTCAAAATTCCGAAGCCAAGCGTAACGTCGAAATCCGTTGGATTGCCTCGCCATTTCTCTCCCATCGGCCAAAGTTTACCCGAATACGGAAGCAGCTCAATTCGCGGCGTAAACCAGATCATCCACGCTCGATACACAGGAATAAGAAAATAAGTGCGTATCGGATGCCGCGCCGTTCGCTCGCGCGCCAGCAGCGCAAATTCGTGATCCAGCACTGGCGACATGTTCAACTCGTTGTTGTACCTGTTCAACAAAGATTCGACCCGCACGCGTTCCGCCCCAGAATCGAAAGCCGAGTCCGGCAGCGTCTCAATGCGAATCGGCGCTTTCTCAAGCTTCCAAGTCACCAAATACGCATCGCCAAACTGCACCATCCACGTTCGCGTCCATTCGTAGAATCCGCGCGGAATGTAATCGCCTTTAGTCTCTGCGTAACGCGGCGCGAGAAATTCAATCCGCCCAAGCGTGATCGCATTCCGCGCCGCCCACGGCGCCAGAACAAGTAGCAACCCCGCCACCATCCACGAAACCGCAAGCGCCAGCTTCGACCAATCCGACCGCCGCCACCAGCGCACACTCAAAGCAAATACCGTTGCCACCAACAACAACGGCGCCTCAGGCCGCACCAAAGTCCCAATTCCAATAATTAGTCCACCGCCCATCCACAACCCTGCGCGATAAAGTAAAGCGCGTCTCTCGAGCGAACGTAGCGGAACATCGATAGAACGATCGCCGAGCACCCGCACGAAAAACAAAAGCGCCAAAGTCGTCAGAAATGTAGCCAGAACTTCAGTCAGCACAATCGCGCTGTAGTTCGCAGTGAACGGACAAACCGCCGCCAACCAAAGCGCAACAGTCGCAGCAATCCTTCGTCTGGCAGCAGGCGCGAGGCAAGCCGCAATCGCCGCGGCCAAAACGCACGTCCCCAAATCAATCACCGCCTGCACGATCATCACGGCTTTATCTGATCGCCCAAACACGGCGTAAACAGCGGCAAGAAACGCCGGATACCCCGGCATCCGCATATCCACAGGACTCAATTGCCCGCGCACGAAGAGCCCATACACGCCGTGATACAACCAGTTGCGCGCCAGTTCTTCGTAAAATTTCGTATCGCCCGAGTAAGGCGCAAACTTGAAGATGAAAAACAAACGCAACGCGAATCCAATGAATAAAGCAGCGCCCAATTGAATGTAAGAGACAGGAAGAAAATTCCGCGCGGTCCTTATAGAAGAATCATCCGTAGAAGCAAATGTCGTGCCCAAAGGTTTAGAGAACCAAGACTACTCGGTCGATTGCGGCCTCGCAAGCTCGGCAGTCTGGCACGTCATCAATTTCGGATTCCGCGACGGCACTTTTGCCCACGACGCAACTTTGTTACCCGCACGCGAAACTATGTACGTGAAAGCGAGTGAAAGCCCAAGTGAAAGTATGGCAGCGCCTGATAGCATCCCCGCATTATGGAAGCATCCAGCCGAAGCGGCTGTACCATTCAGCACACGCGCCGGCGAATATGCTCTCGAATTTCTCCTGCTTGCGCGCGTGGCGCGGGCATCCTGCCCGCGGTTTTTCCGCCCCGCTGGCGTGAATGAGAATTGCCGGCAAAATGCTGCGTTACCAATGCTCCTGCACTGAAAATCGAGCTATTAGCGCCATTCGTTGAAGCCACAACCAAATTTGCAGTATATGTCCGTTTCAGCACAGCTATCGGCCGTCCTATCGTCTAGCATGTGCTTCTGTGGAAGTGGGCAAATAGCCCGAAGCAAACGCGACCTTCACACCTAACAAAACAGAAATAAAAGTTCCGCTCCACGCGGCCGCCGAAATTCGGGGCACTCACACAGAAAGAAACGCAGGATCTTGGGATAAGTCGAGAGTCAACCTGCGAAAAGAGGAGTTAGACAGACAATGCCTTTGCTCAACATCGTGATGGTTTTGATCGTGGTGGGCGTGCTGCTCTGGCTTGTCAATCGCTACATACCTATGCAGGGGACGATCAAGTCCATCCTGAATGGCGTCGTAGTGATTGCCGTAGTCTTGTGGCTCTTAAACATTTTTGGATTCCTTCATTCTTTGTCCCGAATACGCATCGGGGCTTAAGTGAACAACGTCACGCGCGGAGAAAACGGTCCGCGCGCTATCGGCCAGAAAGAATATTCGGAAAGTTCCACCGCGCCAGCCGCCTCAAGCGGCTGGCGTATAACCTTACTGTAACGGAGGCAATACTCATGAAAGCACTCGGAGTCATCAGCACAACAGCGCTGTTCTTGCTTCTTGGGACCACTCTCCGGGCCTACGCGCAGGATGAGCACCACGAACCAGAAGCCAAGCCAGCTCAGCACGAAGAGCCGGCCAAGCCAGCGCAACTCGAAGAACAAGCCAAGCCGGAAAAGCAGGCAGCAGAAGCCAAGCCGGCAAAGCAAGAAAAACAGGCCGCGCCCGAAAAACAAGAAGCGCGGGCGAAGCCGGCCACGCAAGAGAAACAGGCCAAGCCCGAAAAACAAGAAGCGCGGGCGAAGCCAGCCACGCAAGAGAAGCAGGTCAAGCCAGAAAAACAAGCAGCACAGGCTAAGTCTGAAAAGCAGCCGCAAGCTAAGCAAGTAAAGCAAGAAGGGCGCAGCAACACGGCGGGGCAGCGTCCTCAGCGCACTGCGGCCCAAGAGCAGAGGCAACGTGCAGAGCCGGCATTGCGGCTTAGTGCCAGAGGCAGCGGCCGCATACCTGACGATCGATTCCGCGCCAATTTCGGTGAAAGTCACACATTCGTGATCAACCAACCAGTGATGGTCGGCGGATTTTCGCGTTTCCAATACGGTGGTTTCTGGTTTGGATTCGTCAATCCCTGGCCAGTTGGCTGGTATTACACCGATAACGTTTACGTTGACTACGTTGATGGCGGCTACTACCTGTGTAACCCCTATTATCCCGGCGCTCGCGTCAGCATTAGCGTCGTGATCTAACCAGTTTTCCAAGCATGTTTCAGGGGCGACCGAGACGCATCCGGGTCGAGTCGCCCCGCGGCGATCCGAGTGCGGCAAAGCTACGTTCGCGCGACGGCTGAAAAGAAAAAAAAGGACCGAACCATGCTCGCAACTATATTGATCGTGATCTTAGTGATGGCGCTTTTTGGAGTTTTGCCTAGGTGGTCGCATAGCCAGAACTGGGGTTATGCCCCGACGGGTGGAGTCGGGTTGATCCTGGTCGTCGTGGTGATCCTCCTGCTCCTCGGCCGCATCTAGGCGCCGTCGCGCAGTGATGTTTACGATTGATCTCCTGCGCCGCAACATGTCCCAGCGCCGGCTATCTCACGTTCATTGAGCGCCGCGGTGCTCCTCACCTCGTACGGCCTGCTGACTTAGACTATAGCGGGCCTCTCGATGATTTCCAGTTCCATCATCAATCTCAGTCCCGAGGTGAAATATGGATGAATCCAAACGACAAGCAGTCAAGTTCCTCGAAAAAGAAATCAAGACCTACAAAGCACTAGCCCTGTTCCTGTCCAAAGAAGGCGTCAAAGAACACCTGCAGGTCGGAAACAAAAAGGCCCTAATAAGCCCCGCCTACTACAAAGAGAGAATGAGAGAAGCCAAGAAAATCGTTTTCGAGCTCAGAAAACCAGACTAGTCCAATACTGAAATGTGTGCCTAAGTGGACAGTTAACCGGAGCCAACCCGTCTACCATCTTCCTGTGCGGGGGAATAGCCGAACCGCTTCACACACCAGTACACCTGCTTCAGCCTGATCGTTTCGGCGTCAAACTGCACAAAAGGAATAGGGAGTCCACATGCTCTGGACAATTTTTGTGATCTTGCTCGTCCTGTGGCTCTTGGGAGTCGTCACGTCTTACACGCTTGGTGGATTCATCCACATTCTGTTGATCCTGGCCGTCATAACCCTACTCATCAGACTTTTCCAGGGTCGCAGGGTCGAAGGATAGCTTCTTGACCGCGGAGCCAACACAATGAAATCAATTTCTATAGCTGGAATTCTGTTGATCGTTTTGGGTGCATTGGTTTTTGCCTACCAGGGCATCAATTACACCCGTCGAGAAAAAGTCCTCGATGTGGGACCGATTCATGCCACTAAGGATACGCAAGAACACATTCCTATTTCTCCGGTACTCGGAGGCCTGGCGCTCATCGGAGGAATCGCCCTGCTCGTAAGCGGTACGAGGCGATCGGCATAGCATCGGTCTTGGTTTGAGGTTTGTTCGTGGACGGTCGCATCGACCGTCCGCCGGCTGAATAAAGGCGGGGATCGAACCGCCGTCACAAAGTTTGCGGAAAGGTTTAACGTCCGCATCAGCACTTCTGATCATGGAGGTCAGCGAAATGTTACGCAAGATTACGGTAGGTTTTAGCTTGCTGTTTTTTGCCGTCGCGCTTTATGCGGCGAACAAGGAACAGGAACGCTTGGAAAATTGCGGTGTCGTAATGCAGGAGATCGTTAATGTGCCCGAAAACATTCCTCAGCCACTGCTGGACAAGGCTGAATGCATCATCGTCTTCCCGTCGGTTCTCAAGGCGGCGTTTGTCGTAGGCGGAAGCTACGGACGCGGCGCGATGATTTGCCGCACCGGCAAGGACTTCCGAGGATCGTGGGGTTCTCCCGCGATGTACGCGCTTGAAGGCGGCAGCGTTGGATTCCAGATCGGCGGAGAAGCCACGGATCTCGTGCTTCTCGTCATGAACGATCGCGGCGCTTCTTCCATTCTGGATAGCAAGGTCAAGCTCGGCGGCGACGCTTCCGTCGCGGCTGGTCCAGTCGGGCGTGATGCTTCCGCGGACACCGATGCATATATGCGCGCGGAAGTTCTCAGCTACTCGCGTTCGCGTGGCCTTTTCGCCGGCATTTCTCTCGAGGGCGCTTCACTCCGGCCCGACAATGATGCCAGCGCGGATGTCTATGGCACGCCAGTTACGGCAAGAGAAATTATAAGCGGCGGGAAGACCGATATTCCGAATTCCGGCCGCCTGTTGGTTTCCGTCTTGGAGAAGCATTCACCGCGGAATGACTCGGCTAGGCACGCTGCGAGCAACTAAGTAGTTGTTTCGATGCTTGAGACTTTGCCTTTGGTCCGGTGTGGGATTTCAAAGGGTGGGAGTTCGGTAAGAACTGATCCCGCGAGTTCCCACTCCGGGTCTTTACGCAATAATTTGGGAAGTCGTAGAGGCTTACGGTCATGATGCCCCATCCGGTGAGAACGCTGTTATATGAATTGTTCGTTAAGCCCGTCCTGCAGTTAGTGCAGCGAGCCACCGGACAAAGGCCGGATGCGGCTCCGCCGGAGAGCGGCGCGAGAACGGCAGCGTAAGAAAATATTCCGCCGTGAATCGGCCGCTGCGAAAGCGCAAGTGCAGAGGAAGACGCCAATAAAGAAGGCGCTAAGAGAGCAAATGCGATCAAACATTCACTCGGGAACGGTATTCATCAAGCAAGGCACGGCGCTGCCCGATAACATCAAGGTTGAAACTGAGCGATTTTCGGCTGGTTGGACGCTCGTGAAGTATCCTGATGGATATGGTTTGAGCCGGGCCATTCTCCACGCGAATTGGACGTTTTTCTGCCTATCGAGTGAAATCGGCGCAACCGCTGTCGGCTTTGACGAGGAATCGACTGAGCGAAGGGCCGTGCGGCGAGTCTTGGAAAGTGCAAAATCAAAGAACTTCAACTCCCTGGAAATCGTGCGAATCGCGTCCAAGCGTTTTCTCGGTGTATTTTACACGACCGTCCACGCCCGATCTCGTCACGTCAAGAAGAGCACCTTCCTTCGCCGCGACGAACACGATCCAAAGGGAAATCATGAAAAGAATTCCAAGAGCGCGGAGCCGTTCACGGAAGTCCCAAACGGCAGCCAATTGCCTCTCGAAGTGGCAACGGGGCACTCGTAGCGCCGGCATCTTGTCGAAGACCCTGAGCCTCGAAGGGCCGGCGACTTTGACTTAGTTCTTCCGGCGATTTCTGCCGCCGAGAAGTACAGTTTCGGCATTCTGAAAAAATTAAACGGAGGTCCAAAAAATGGCTGTAAATATCACCCCTCTCCATGACCGCGTCCTCGTGCGCCGGCTAGAAGAGAAAGAAACCGCCAGGGGCGGAATCATCATTCCCGATACCGCGAAGGAAAAGCCCCATGAGGGCGAAGTAATCGCCGTCGGCGCGGGCAAGATTGAAAAGGGCCGACGCATTCCTCTCGACGTAAAAGTCGGCGACCGAATCCTGTTCGGCAAATACACGGGCAACGACATCGACGTCGATGGCCAGGAGTATTTGATTCTCCGCGAAGAGGAAATCCTGGCGAAAGTCAGCGGGATTGCTAAGTCCGCGTCCGGCAAAAAGTAGATTTCACCCGGACCGAAGATTTCGGACGGGGCAGACGAGTTTAATCACCCGAGGAGGGTGAGCGTTAATGGCAAAACAAATTGTAACTGGTGCGAATTCACGTCAGGCGATTTTACGCGGCATTAACATTTTGGCTGACGCCGTAAAAATCACCCTCGGCCCCAAGGGGCGCAACGTTGTAATCGACAAGAAGTTCGGCTCGCCCATCATCACAAAAGACGGCGTCACCGTGGCGAAGGAAATCGATCTGAAAGAGCCTCTCGAGAATCTGGGCGCGCAGATGGTGAAAGAAGTCGCGTCAAAGACTTCCGACGTCGCTGGCGACGGCACAACGACGGCGACCGTACTCGCGCAGGCTATCTTCCGCGAAGGTGTGCGTACCGTTGCCGCGGGCGCAAGCCCGATGGCCCTCAAGCGCGGCATCGAAAAGGCCGTCGAAGCCGCCGTACAGGAAATCAAGAGGCTTTCCCGCGACGTTAAAGGCGACATGATCGCGCAAGTCGGGACCATCAGCGCCAATACCGACAAGCAAGTCGGCAATATCATCGCCGAGGCCATGAAGAAGGTTGGCAAAGACGGCGTCATCACAGTCGAAGAATCGAAGACCATGGAGACAACCCTGGAAGTTGTCGAAGGAATGCAATTCGACCGCGGCTACCTTTCGCCGTATTTCGCCACGGATCCGGAGCGCATGGAGTGCGTCCTTGATGATGTCCGCATTCTTATCCATGAAAAGAAAATCAGCTCGTTGAAGGACCTCCTGCCATTGCTCGAACAGACAGCCAAAATTGCCAAGCCGCTGCTGATTATTTCCGAGGACCTTGAGGGCGAAGCTCTGGCAACGCTTGTGGTCAATAAACTCCGCGGCACGCTGCACTGCGCCGCCGTGAAAGCCCCTGGCTTTGGCGATCGCCGCAAAGCCATGCTCGAGGACATCGCCGTTCTCACCGGTGGCAAAGCCATCACAGAGGACCTCGGCATAAAGCTCGAAAACGTGACCCTCGAAGAACTCGGTAGTGCCAAAAAAGTGACCATAACGAAGGACAACACTACGATCATCGCGGGATCTGGCAAGCCCGCAGAGGTCGAAGGCAGGATCAAGCAGCTCCGTGCGCAGATCGAAGAAACGACATCGGACTACGACAAGGAAAAGCTTCAGGAGCGTCTCGCCAAACTCGTCGGCGGCGTCGCGATAATCAAAGTTGGTGCTGCAACTGAAACCGAGCTGAAAGAGAAAAAGGCTCGCGTCGAAGACGCCATGCACGCTACACGAGCGGCAGTTGAGGAAGGCATAGTTGCAGGTGGCGGAACAGCTCTTTTGCGCTGCGTGCCAGTCCTCGATAAGCTCAAGCTCCACGACGATGAAGCTATCGGCGTAAACATCGTCAAGCGAGCCCTCGAAGAACCCCTGCGCCAGATCGCACTAAATGCCGGACACGAAGGCGCTCTCGTTGTAGGCCGCGTCCGCGAATCGAAGGACGAGAACTACGGTTTTAACGCAGAAACCGGTGAGTTCGGCGACATGATCAAAGCCGGAATCATCGATCCAGCAAAAGTCACGCGCCTCGCCCTTCAGAACGCCGCGTCCATCGTCTCATTGATGCTGACGACGGAAGTACTGATCGCCGATCTAAAGGCAGACGAAGAGATGGCCGGCGCCAGTGCCGGCCATGGCGGCGGCATGGGAGAAGGGTATTAAACACGACTCAGTTCTGCAGTCATGTCGTTTGCTCGCTATGGCAGTTACGTTTAACGAGATCAGCGTAATACACGGCTAGGTTCTTATGGAATCAGGCCGGTCACGAAACACGAAGAAAGGACCACTAGGTTCAGAATGTCGTCGCCCAAGACAGCCTCTCAGCTGAAGAAACCGGATCTTGTTGAAGTGCCGGGCCAAAACCCGTGCGACGTTCCGGGCGAAGTTGCCACCAATATGCCGAGCGATCACCGGGAGATTGACCTCAAAACTGCCCGCGAATTGGTAGGCCAGGACTACGTTGTTACGACAGATAAATCTCTGCTCTCCTGGCCAACCCATCCCCGGCCCACGCTGCCGAGCCGCGTTGCTATTATCGGAAATTATCTTCCGCGGAAATGTGGAATCGCTACGTTCACAACGGATCTTTGTGACGCAATTCACGCCGAATACGGCGCCACGGAGCTGCTGGCGTTGCCGGTCAACGATGTCGAAGAAGGTTACAGCTATCCCGCGCGAATACGTTTCGAACTCTCGCAAGACGATTTGAGTTCGTACCGGCAGGCCGCGGATTTTTTGAATTTCAGCAATATTGATTTGGTTTGTCTGCAACACGAATATGGGATTTTCGGCGGGCCGGCCGGCGCTCATATTTTGGAGCTTTTGCGGCGGCTTCAGATGCCCGTCGTTACGACGCTGCATACGGTATTGCGTGAGCCGAATGCGGATCAGCTATGTGTGATGGAGGAAATCGCAACTTTGTCGGATCGGTTGATCGTTATGAGCCGGCAATCCGCGGAGATTCTGCACGAAGTTTTTCGCGTAGCGATGGCGAAGATCGATTTGATTCCGCATGGCATTCCCGATTTGCCTTTCACCGATCCGAACTTCTACAAGGATGGATTTGGAACGGAAGGCAAAGATGTATTGCTTACGTTTGGTCTGCTCTCGCCTAACAAGGGAATCGAAAACGTCATCAAAGCTCTGCCAAGTATTCTGTCGCGTCACAGCAATGTTGTTTACATGATTTCCGGCGTCACCCATCCGCATATTCTGCGGCGAGAGGGCGAGAAATACAGGGCGTACCTGCAGGATTTGGCGCGCGAGCTCGGAGTTCAGGACAACGTAATCTTCTGGAATCGTTTCGTCAGCCCGAAAGAATTGGTCGAATTAATAGGCTCCGCAGATATTTACATTACTCCGTACAAGCATAAGGGACAAGTCGTCTCGGGTACTCTTGCATATGCTTTGAGCGCCGGTAAAGCGATTATTTCAACACCATATCTGCATGCAGTGGAATTGCTCGCCGACGAACGCGGAACGCTTGTCCCGTTCGATGATCCGGAGGCGATTGCGGCAAAAGCGATCGAGCTTTTGGACAACGGAACCGGGCGACATGCGATGCGGAAGCGTGCCTACTTGTATACGCGAGACATGGTTTGGGACCGCGTCGCGCAGCAATACATGGGAAGCTTCGAGCGCGTGTACAACGAACGTTTGCGGAAACCGCGTGCCACATTTTCGGCTCGGAACACGGTGAAGGACCTTGACCGTCTTCCAGCCATAACACTGGATCACCTGTACCGCATGACCGACCACACCGGAATTGTGGAGCATGCGGTGTTCAACGTGCCGAATTATCCGGAAGGCTACTCCACCGATGACAACGCGCGGGCCCTCATCGTCGCGATTCTCCTCGAAGAATTTGAAAGCAGCACGATGGCCGGCTCGCTCGATCTTGCGTCCCGCTATCTGGCTTTCTTGTGGCTGGCATTCGATCCCAACACTAAAAGGTTTAGAAACTGTCTAAGCTACGACCGCCAGTGGCAGGATTTGGAAGGATCAGAAGACAGCCACGGACGAGCATTGTGGGGCTTGGGAACTGTTCTTGGCAGAACCAAGGACAATGGGCTCAGAGGAGCCGCGGGCCGATTGTTTGAGTTGGCTGTTCCCGCAGCCGTGGAATTTAGAAGTCCCCGCGCTTGCGCTTTCGCTCTGCTCGGGCTGGACGAATATCTCGAATCATTCCCCGGAGATCGCGCGGCTCTGAATGCCGCGGATGCGCTAGCAAATCGGTTGATGGAGTCTTATCGTGCCAACCGTTCCGTTGACTGGAAATGGTTTGAGAACGAACTGGCGTACTCAAATGCCCGGCTACCGCAAGCGCTCATACGAGCGGGCGCGCGCAACGGGAACGATGCGATGCTTTCAGCCGGACTTGAAGCATTGGATTGGCTGGCAACCGTTCAGCGTTGCGAAAGAAAAGGCCACTTCGTGCCGATCGGGTCCCACGGTTTCTATCCGAAAAACGGAGAGCAGGCCCGCTTCGATCAGCAACCGATCGAAGCGTGTGCGGCCGTTTCGGCATGTTTGCAAGCTTATCGCGCGACGGGAAAGGACCGCTGGCTGAAAGAGGCCTGGTGCGCCTTCAATTGGTTCTTGGGAGACAACGACCTTCAGATCGCGCTCTATGATTCCACCACGGGCGGATGCCGAGACGGCCTGCATCCGGACCGCGCGAATGAGAATCAGGGAGCAGAATCGACCCTGTCGTTTCTCATGGCACTGCTCGAAATGCGCAAGCTTCCTGAATCGCATGTGACAGCCGGCAACTCCGACAGACAGCAAGTCCTGAACAGCGCTCAATAATTTCCTAGTCCTAAAAAAGCACGCGAGAGTTCGCGGTTTTGTTTTCAGATTGTTCTTGAGAGAGATAATGACCAAATACGATTCTTTGTTCTGCCGGCACTCTGCGAATCCGATCTTGTCCGCAAAAGACTGGCCCTATTTGATGAACAGCGTTTTCAACGCCGGCGCAACACTGCTGTCCGATGGCACCACGCTTCTGCTCTGCCGCGTGGAAGATCGCCGCGGCCTTTCTCACTTGTGCGTGGCGCGCTCGAAAAACGGTGTTGATGGATGGCAGATTGATAAAGAACCGACACTTTTGCCTGACCCCGAACATTTTCCCGAGGAAGTGTGGGGCATCGAAGATCCGCGGATAACCTTCGTGCCGGAACTTAAGAAATACGCGGTAACCTACACGTCCTATTCGCGCGGCGGCCCTGGTGTATCTTTGGCCATGACGAAGGACTTCCGCACGTTCGAGAGGATGGGCGTGATCATGTCGCCGGACGATAAAGATGCGGCGCTCCTTCCAAGAAGGATCAATGGATCTTGGGCGTTGATCCATCGTCCCATGACGCCTCTTGGGGCTCACATCTGGATCTCTTATTCCCCTGATCTCCGCCATTGGGGAGTTCACACTCTGATGCTGGAAGCTCGACGTGGAGCGTGGTGGGACGCGAATCGCATTGGAATGTCGCCTCCGCCAATTGAAACTTCGAGAGGCTGGCTGATGATCTACCACGGTGTTCGCCAGACGCCATCAAGCTCGATATACCGGCTTGGGCTGGCGCTCTTTGATCTCGAACGACCGGAAAAATGTACGATTCGAGGCGATTCCTGGATGTTTGCGCCTGAAGCGGAGTACGAGCGGCGTGGAGATGTACAGGACGTTGTGTTTCCGTGCGGCTACACCGTGGCACCGGACGGTGACACGATCAATCTCTATTACGGCGCGGCCGATTCCAGCATTGCGTTGGCTCACGGCAGCATTCGCCAACTTTTGACCTGGTTGGATGCAAATGGCCATTCCGAACAATCTCAGAATCGACGGCAGCGACAAAGTTAGACGCGGCGGCCACCCGTCTGCCGCTGGCCAGTGCGGGCCTAAGCGCTAATTTGAGTTGTTGGTACGGCGCGGTGACGCCATGCGGCGAACCCTTCTTTGACAAGGCTGAAAATTGTATGTCGATTTTCAGAAATCACCTTCAGCCAGGGCAAGACCCCCATTTGAGGAAAGTAGATTCCGCGGAAACACATTCGTGCGAGAAAAATATTTATGCGATAGCCGATATCCTTAGGATCGACCGAATTGACGGCCTGTTCAATCGCTTTCGCACTGTAGGCACGAGTCCATCCGTACCTCACTTCGTCGTGAGCTTGCGTGATCGTCATCTTCAGCGGCGTGTGGGCCATCGCAAAGGGAATAAATTCCTGCCAGTGTTTTGGCCGCGTTAGCCGTCCTGAGGCTTCAAGTCTCTTGTAAAGCGGAGTTGCGGGCAAGGGCGTGAGCAAGCCAAAGATCGGTAACCCCGGCGGCCAAGTGCGAATTTCCCGGAGCGTGCGTTCCGCGACTCCTGGCGTGTCGTTGTCCATGCCAAAAATAAAGGAAGTGATGGCGTAAACATTGCGCTGTGCCAGTCTCTCGAGCACGGCTGCATATTCGCCCGGCTTGTTGAATCCCTTGTTTACGCTGGCAAGGTTTGCGGGGTCGATGGACTCCATTCCGATGAAAATCCACTTGCCGCCCGAGGCAGCGATAAGATCAACGAGTTCCTCGTCGCGTAACAGGTTGGCGCTAATCTGCGCAACCCAGTGCAACTGGGCGCCGGCAGCGATGATGTCGCGCAGCAAAGATTTCGTGCGTTTGATATTGATGGCGAAATTATCGTCAATGAAGAAGACGGCAATCTGGCCGCCCTCGCTTTTCGCGCGAGCTTTCAAAAGAAGCAGTTCATCCACCACGCTTTTGTTGGAGCGAAAACGGATGGAGTCGCCGAAGAAGCCGGTGACCGTGCAAAACTCGCATCCATAAGGGCAGCCGCGTCCCGATTCGACGGGAATTATGCGAAACGTCCCCCAACCATCGGCCACGCGCTGGAGCATGCCTTTCGCGATCTTTGGGATTAAATTGAATTGCGCGAGGTCTATCTTGTCCCACGGAATTGCCGGGTAAGGTTGGAGAGTAGGCTTGCGCTCCTGGCCAAAATCGTCGACCGGGGCGTAGAGATCTTTGAGTTGTCCACGTGCCGCGTCCTCGACAATCCTGGGCCAGGTTTCGTCGGCTTCGCCCAGGGCCACAGCGTCGGCATGTCGCGGTCCGCCGTTGCGCCCCAGCGCCTCGTCGGCTTCTTCCGTGACGTGTGGGCCGCCCATCACTACCGGCACGCCCACCGAGCGAATTGCGTCAGCCATGCGGTAAGCCTTTGCGATCATGCGGGTCATGGCGCCAATTCCGACGAGTCCGATGTTTTGGTCGCGGACGAATCGCGCGATTCCGGCTTCATCCATCGGTTGAGCGTTGCCATCAATGAGCAATACTTCGTGGCCTGCAGGAGTCAACGCCTGGAGCAGAAACATCCAGAGATGCGGCATGAAGTTACGCGTGACCCCGTTATCCGGGTTGTAAAGCAGTATTCGCATCAGTTGGTCTCCAATGAGACGCCACTCACTCGTGCTGATCAGGACAGGCTACGATTTCAGGGCTTGTGCTTTTCGTCCGACGTCAAGGCGCAAACTCGCACGTAGCGTTGAGAACGGCTATCATCTTGTCGAATTGGGTCTACGCGTACCGAAATTGAACAGCAGCCGACCATAATTAATCTGTTCAATTTTGCACACTTTCGCTTTCCATCGACGGTATCATCTTACAAGTAAACAGTCATTGGAATTGCGATTCGATTGCGTTGTCTCGTGTTTGCGTACGTACGGGCTGCAGGGGCTGCGAGAGATCATCGCAACTCTGACCGCATCTGGGTACCGGGGAAGCTGGGCAAGCATTCAAAAGCGAATGGCGGCGTGCCGATAACATACGTAATCGATTTTCCGCCGGCGCTCTACCATCGAGCTAATTCTTAAGTTTTGTTGTGAAAGCGATCTATCGAGTTGCGGCCGAACGAGGCATTCTTCTGATCTCTACCGCTTCAACCGCAGAAAGCTTCCGGTCGATGTGCGGCTCTGTACGCGGGGCACCTGAGTGCGACAAACAGCGCTCACCAACAGCGACGCCGCAGGTAGGACAGGGGACCGCGAACAACTGTTTTGTCGTCAAGTCGCTCATCCTCATTGAAATAGAATGAGGCAGGATACCGCGAAAAACTGTTCCGTTTTGGACGCTACTCGCACCTGCTGCCGGACGGGGCCCTCGTCGTAATTCTCGTTGGCGGCGCCATGGTCGCGATGGGAATGTGGATGCGGTTCCGCCACTAGAGCGTGCCTAGAAGAAAGAGAGCAGCAAGCCAGCCAAGCAAAAAGACCGGTGGCGCAGCAAGTTGTGCCACCGGCCTTGTTTTTTGGAGGCGCTATACGTGAAGCTATTGAACTACGTCTCAGCTGGCGGACATTCGCGCGAGCGGCGAGGTCACGGCATTCTCGGACGCTAGTTGCCCAAATAGCGCGCCAGCGCCAGGCTGCCAACGGCGGTGGATCGATTTGTCGTCAGACCGACGGCAACGATGTCGCCATTCGTTTGAATGAGGACTGCCTCGATTGTGTCGTTGTTTTGGAAGCTCGTGGTTACGGTGCCGCCGGCTCCAAACGTGGCGTCCAAACTCCCGTTGGAGTCGAGCCGCGCCAAGCCAAACACTTCAGTGGAAAAACCTCCCGACGCATAGTAACCACCGACGATGATTTGGCCGTTCGACAGGATCGTGACGCCGCCGTAGTCATAGCCCGGGGCACCCCCTCCGGTGAAAACGAACGGGGAATTATTGAACGTGGTATCCACGGCACCGGTGGCGGTATAGCGAACCACTTCCTCATCCTCCTGGTGTTTCACCACGACAACTTCGTCGGAGGCGAGAAATTCGCCGTTTGAATAGAACGCGTTGATTGCACCGTGCCCGCTCGCGGCCGTGATTGTTGAGGGCGTGACGGCTGAATCGAGGATGCCGCTTGGGCTGAATTCAGAAACGCCTGCGTAATCCGCGACGAAGATATCGCCCGTCGCGTCGAGCCCGACAATCGCCGTTGCCACGTCAGAACCCGTCGCGACAACCGTTCCGCCGCTTCCGAATGTGCTGTCCAGCGTGCCGTTCGAGTTGTAACGCGCGAGCGCGGGGAATGTCGAACCCCCGTGATAGCCCGAGATTGCATCGACACCGGCCAGAAGTATCTTCCCGTTCGGCTGCACCAACACCGCGTGCGCTGTTGCTTCCAGGCCGGTCGTGAATGTCGTCAGGACTTGGCCGCCAGTGCCGAAGGTTGTGTCGAGGGGGCCGTTCGTATTCAAGCGCTCGACGGCAAAGACGCCTTCGCCGCCTCCGGCAGCGATGATCTGGCCGTTAGATTGGAGCGCAAGGGAATAGGGCAGAACCAGCGCGTCGGTGTTGAACGTCGTCGTGGCGATTCCGCCTTTGCCAAAGGTAGAGTCGAGGCTCCCGTTCGGCAAGTAACGAAGCAATACAAACGAGACTTCATTCGAGACGAGCACGACGATGTCGCCATTGGGTTGCAGGATGGCGTCGCCAACCGAATACACGGAGTAGGGATTGCCAGTCGAAGGATTCTTTCCGAGGCTCGTCGTCACTTTGCCGCCCTTGCCAAAGGTCGTATCCAGGCTGCCCGCCTGTCCGAAGGCGGACGTGGCACCCAGGATCGATCCCGAAAACAACAAACCCGTAAGGATCAACCGGAGGAGCGTTTTCATTTGGTTTTCGTCCTTTTTTGAGACTGTGAATTACAAGGCCTTGCGGGGCCGCCCTTGTTAGGTCGGGTTATATGGCGGGGAGTGCCGGGAGATTGTCTCGGAGAAGTAAAATCCTTGCAAACAGGATGTCTCAGGCCCCTAAAGAGTCCGTAGCACCTAAAAAAGACGATAGGCGAGGATTTCGGCGTTAGGTCAATACGAGCCTAACGCTTCAATCATCAAGTCCCAGAACTTGTCGAAGTCGAGCTTCGTGGCGACATTGGTGTTTGCCGGGCGGCCGGTAATTCCTTCCATGTCGCTAACGGTCGCGCCGTATGTATACGTTCCCTTTAGTTCGACGACGACGTTTACGAACTCGCACTTGACGATGTCCGGGTTGATCACGCGGGCGACCGCGCAGGCGTCGTGAATCGGCGGCGCATCGAAATGAAAATACTTTTTGTAGGTTGACGCGAAGAAGTCAATCAGGCCGACTGCCATTCGCGCGACTTCGTTGTCTAACTTTCGAATTCGATCAACGACCTCGGGCGTGGCCTTCGCCTGATGGGTCAGGTTGAGGCCGATCATCGTCACCGGCACGCCGGAACGAAAAACGATGTCCGCCGCTTCCGCGTCGATCCAGATATTTGCTTCCGCGAGCGGAGTTACGTTCCCGGTCGAATTCGTTCCGCCCATAAAAACGATTTCTTCGATCTTCGGGATGATCGTTGGGTCCTTTCGCAGCGCGAGCGCGATGTTCGTTAGCGGAGCAGTCGGAATCAGCGTGATTTTGTCATTGGCGTGGAGCAGGTCAATGATCAAGTCGGCGGCATGGCGCTTATCAACGGGAACCGTGGGCGGCGGAAAATTGTAGCCGTCGAGTCCCGTGACACCGTGAATGTACTCACCGGTGCTCAATTCGCGCACGAGAGGACGATCGGCTCCAGCGGCGAGCAGTGTCTTTCGGATCCCTGCGACTGTCATTACGTTGCGGGCGTTGCGGGTGACTTTTTCGAGTGTCTGATTGCCCGCGACCGTTGTCACCGCCAGCAAGTCAATCGCAGGATTCGCATGGGCGAGAAGCAGCGCGAGAGTGTCGTCGTGGCCGGGATCGCAATCGAGAATCACTTTTTTCATAGAGTTGGCTTTCACCGGAGAAAGATTTTAGTAAGAGCACGAGTTGCGGATTCAATCATGCAGAGTTGAACGTGTCAAGAACGGTTGAATGCCGGTGAAATCGGCACGGCCGCAATAGCCAGATTTACGGCAAGCAAAAATCTCGTTTGACACAGATTGGGCTGGAAGGCATATTTGGCGCTCTTCGCGAGCGACTAAGCTATTTCTATGCTCGGAATTGTAACCATCCTGGCCGTTTGCTATCTCCTTTCCTCGAACCGGAAAGCCATACAGGTGCGGGTTATTTTGTGGGGATTGGGACTGCAATTCGTACTCGCAGCGTTTGTGATGCGCACGCACGCTGGTTTTTGGCTTCTCGATCGGGCATCGCGCGGCATCGTCTGGCTTCTAGGATTCTCCAGGGCAGGTTCGGAATTTGTTTTCGGGAAGCTCGCCGATCCCAACGGCAGCCTCGGAGTACTTTTTGCATTTCAGATACTTCCTATCATCATTTTCATCGCCGCGTTGTTCTCCATTCTTTATTACCTGCGCGTTATTCCGGTCGTCGTCGGGCTCGGCGGGAAAATGATGTTCTGGCTGATGCGCACGAGTGGAGCGGAGTCACTCGAGGTTGTCGCCAGCATCGTGATGGATCAAACGTCCGCTCCACTGGTGATTCGTCCATATCTCGACGGGCTGACCATGTCAGAGCTGATGACGATCATGACGGCGGGCATGGCGCATATATCTGGAGCGATGCTCGGCGCTTACGTACTGCTCGGAGCTGATGCGCGCCATTTGCTCACGGCTGTGGTAATGACCGCGCCGGGAACGATTCTCATCACGAAAATGCTAATCCCGGAAACTGCTAAGCCGGCGACCGCGGGAAATGCTGACTTCGAGGTCCGCGAAGAATACATAAATATTCTCGATGCGATTTCTCGCGGCGTCACCGACGGCCTGCACCTTGCGCTTACCGTCGGCGCGATGCTGATTGCGTTCGTCGCTCTCATCGCGTTGAGCAATGGAATTCTTGGCACGATGCACACTTCGCTGCAGACAATTTTCGGTTATCTTCTCGCGCCCGCTGCTTGGATCATTGGCATTCCGTGGCACGACGCGCGGGCTGTGGGAAGCCTTATGGCAACGAAGTTAGTGCTCAATGAATTTCTGGCATTTGCGATGCTCGGGCCGCTTAAAGGACAAATCGCCGAGCGTTCCTACGCGATCGCGACGTACGCCATTTGTGGCTTTGCAAATTTCGGCTCTATCGGGATTCAGATTGGGGCGATCGGCGCTCTCGCGCCAAGCCGAAAGAAAGATTTGGCGCGGCTGGGATTTCGCGCGCTGCTGGCCGCGACGCTTGCGAATTATTTGTCCGCTGCAATAGCGGGGATATTTCTTCACTGATTCGGACATTCGCCAATCTTTGGAATAAGGGAGCGATTCGAAATGGAAGACGTCTTTTCAGCCCATCGCACGCACGATTCGATTCGCCTGGACGTTGCGCGCACCGCTGTTCTCATCGTTGACATGCTCAACGACTTTTGCAAAGCGGGCGGTACCATGGTCCTTCCCGGATGCGAGCGGCTCCTTCCTCCGCAGAAATCCGTGATTTCTGCCGCCCGTGAACGCGAAGTTCCCGTGATTTGGATTGCGGATAGTCACCGCGAAGGCTTGAGGATCGATCGCGAATGGTTGAAGCGCGCGCCGCATTGTGTCGAGGGAACGTGGGGCGCAGAGATCGTGGAAGATCTCGCCCCGAAAAAAAACGAGATGCGTATCTTCAAGCACCGCTATTCGGGTTTCTTCCAGACCGATCTCGATCTCGTTCTGAAGGATTTGGCGTGCGATCAACTGGTGATTTTCGGAGTCGTTACGAACATTTGCGTCCGTTCAACGGTCCATGACGCGTTTTTCAACGGGTATACGGTCGTTGTGCCGGAAGATTGCTGCGCCGCCACCGGCCCACGCGAGCAGGCATCTTCGCTCTACGATATCGCTACGCACTTTGGAGTCGTGAGCGATTCCTTTTCCGTTGTCGCTGCCTTGGCGACCGGATCCGCTCTTGTGAACAAAGCGCTCGCTTGAGAGATTGGACAACGCGAGACACATTTTTGCGCCACCAATCTGGGCGAGGGTGCATCCCAGATACATGACGTTCTTTTCTCCTGGTCCATTCGCGGAGGTGGCGTACCCTAGTCTCATGAGGACCGCGCTCATCGCGATTTTCATTCTTGCGGCGTCGCCTCGGGCGCACGGCGATGTTTCGCCGGTGCAGCTTGAAAGTTCCGCACCGTCGGTAAAGATCACGTACGCGGGGCAGGGAAACGATCCTACGATCGGCTCTTACTACCGGTTCTCGGTCCGAAATAACTCGACCCACAGCGTGACAGGCTTCCATCTCTTTGAAGTTCCGGATTCCATTCAAAAGACCAACGGAAGCTACCCCTGCGGCGCGTCCTGCACAGGCGTGGCCCTGAACGGTGACAGCGCCGATCCGATGATCAAGGCTGGCGAGTCGTTCGATTTGCACGTCCCGCTGAAAGATGCGGCGCGATTGCCGACGATCTGGATAGATGCAGCCGTCTTTGACAATTACACCTATGAAGGCGACAAGAAGATCGCGTCCCACCTTGGCCTCGCCCAAATCGCCACGCAGGCCGCGTTCGATCGCGTTAAGCCTTTACTAGACGGCATCGCGGCGGACACCAGCAACTCGGATAGCGGAAAAGCCGAAGAGCTTCAATCGGAATTGAAGGCAATTTCGGTGGACGTTGAGCCCGAGATGATTCAGCGGTTCAATTACTGGTTCCCGAACACCACGGACTGCAGCCACGATTTCGACCGCCTCATGCAGAGCACAGCGGCGGCAGCAATCCGCATAATCCAGGGACAACTAGAAAATTACATTGCCGGTGTTGAAGGAGCTGCGACGCCGTTTTCCACCTGGCTTGCTTCCATCAACGACTACTTGCATAAGGGCCATATCGGCTGCGTCGGCTGTTCTGACCTCCCGAGCGGCGCGTCTTCGGCGTCCACTGAGTTTCAGGTGTGTCCGGCGCCGGGTGCATCCGCAGCCAGCCAGAGGCCGTTACAACCGGCCAATTAGGCCTTGGTCTTCGCTCTTTCTCCTAAGCTTCAGCGCGCTACCTAGGGCCTACAATTCTCCCCTGATTCAGCTACCGGTCAACTAAGCAGAACTTGCAGGTGGGGCGAAAGAAAATCATAGTCACGGTTCTCCCATAAAAACTTAACTAGCTATTCTTCATGTACTTAGCTCGTAGTACTCGGTGGCATTCTACGTGCTGTTCTCAAATGCGGGGTATCCGTTCTGAAGCGCGATATTGAGGCACGCGCGTCTCGGCCGTTGGATCGTAGGAAAGGGGCCGGGAGTTGAAACCGCAGTAGGGAATCGGACTCTAACGAACATGAGCACGGCGACACAAAACATCCAGCCAGCGCCGCGGCCCAAATGGCGAGAGCGCCTCCAGGCGCTGAACAATATCCCGCCGCTGATGCGCATGGTGTGGCGGGCGGCGCCCGCGACGGTGCTTCTCAGTGTTTTCTTCCGTGTCGTCGTCTCTCTCATTCCCCTCTCAATGCTGGCGGTGACGCAAGTCATAGTCAATGCGATCCAGGTTGTTCAGTCGCATCAGGGCCCGCTCCGCCCACATTTCTGGTGGTTCGTCGGACTCGAATTTGCGCTCGCCTGTGTTGCCACCGGCGCTGGGCGAGTGCTCGATTATTGCGATGTGGCGCTTGCCGAAAAATATACGCGCTATATCAGCGTGCAAATCATGGAGCACGCTTCGCGGCTGGATCTTTCGACCTACGAAGATCCGATGTTCTACGACAAGATGGAGCGCGCCCGCGTCCAGGGCACCGACCGGCTTGGAATGATTCAGTCCACCGGGCGTCTCGTTCAACAGGCGATCACCACCGTCAGCTTGGCTGCGGGCATTTTCTTTTTCTCGCCGTGGCTCTTGCTCGTTCTTGTCGTTTGCATCGTTCCTACGTTTCTCGGCGAGACTCATTTTGCGTTCCTGGGATATTCGCTCAATTTCCAACAGACGCCTTCGCGGCGTGAGCTGGACTACCTTCGCGTTCTAGGCGGCAGCAAAGAAAGCGCGAAAGAGCTGAAGCTCTTTGGCTTGGCTCCGTTCCTTGTGGGCCGGTACTCGACGATTTCGAGCGACCTCCAGAATCAGACACTGGGATTGGCGAAGCGGCGGCTGATCGCCGGTTCGTTTTTGGCGATTCTCGGCACGCTTGGCTATTACGGAGCCTACGCGTACGTCGTGTACGAAGCCGTTGCCGGCGTACTGCTAATCGGCGCGCTAGTTTTCCTGACGGGCGCGATCGCGGGCGCGAGTTCGAACATCCAGCTGCTCTTCTCAACTTTCTCTAGCATCGCGGATCAAGCGCTCTTCCTCACCGACCTTCTGGATTTCTTCGCTCTCACTCCGAGAGTTCGTTCGAAGCCCAACGCGCTGCCCGTACCTCGCCCGATTCTCCAGGGATTTGAATTCAAAAACGTGTCTTTCGCGTATCCAGGCTCGAAGCGGATGGTCCTAAAGAACATTAATTTCAAGCTCCAGCCTTGCGAGCGCATCGCTCTCGTCGGCGAGAATGGCCAGGGCAAGACGACGATCGTGAAGCTGCTCACCCGGCTCTACGACGTCACGTCGGGGCAAATTCTTCTCGATGGCGTCGATATTCGCGAATACGACCTCGAAGATTTATGGAAGGAAACCAGCGTTATTTTTCAGGATTTCATGCGCTACGAAATGACGGCCTCGGACAACATCGCCATGGGCCGCATCGCGGATCGCGCCAACGCGACTCGAATTCAAGAGGCGGCGGTGAAGAGTCTTGCCGCGCCGATCATTCAACGGCTTCCGAAGGGTTTCGATCAGGTTCTGGGCTGCCGCTTCGACGGTGGCGTGGATCTTTCCGGCGGCGAGTGGCAGCGCATGGCTCTGGCACGGGCCTACCTGCGGGACGCGCAATTGCTGATTCTTGACGAGCCGACGGCGTCGCTCGATGCGCGCTCCGAGCACGATGTCTTCCGGCAATTTACTGAATTAACGCAAGGAAAAATGGCGCTGCTGATTTCTCACCGTTTCTCCACTGTGCGGATGGCGGATCGAATTCTGGTGATGGAAGACGGACAGATCAGCGAAGAAGGGCCGCATGACGAGTTGATGAAAAGCGGCGGGCATTACGCGGACATGTTCGAGTTGCAAGCAACGAGTTACCGATGAAAGTTCGAGGACAATTAGATGGCTGCCGCTGAACAAAATCCGCTGGCTTCACTGCAGCCGGTTGTGTGGCCTTCGGTGCCCAAGGCCGAGCCGAGCAAGAGCGAGTTAGCACCGAGCGACTTGGCGCCCAACGTTTCTCCGCGCCGCACGAAAGACGACGAAGCACGCTTACATGCGCTCGCCGTTGCCGAGGCGCGGACGTGGAAACTCGGCGCCGTCGAAGCGGGCGTGGGGATACTGGAAGAGCGGCGAAAGCAGATCGACCGTTCGTTGCGCGATTCAGTGCAGTCGGTGCGGAAACTCGAGCGCATAGAAATCAATCGCAGCGTCGGCGCGCGGTGGCTCCTCGACAATTCCAATTTGTTTCGCCTTTGTCTTCAGGAAGTGCGCGAATCGCTCGCGTCGGCGGGAGAACTGCCACAAATTGAAAACGCAAGCTCGCAGCGGCTTCCGCGCGCGTTCGCAGCCGCGGAAGGCTATATGCTCGCGGCGCAATACGATTTCGACGGACCAAAATTCTCCGCGTTCGTAAACGGCGCTCAGGAAGCGTCCTCGCTGGTCTACGCGGAAATTGGATTGCTGAGGCCCTTCGCGCTACTCGCTATTCTCGAACAGGTGGAAGCGGTGGCGATAGCGATAGCGGCGGAGGCGAAATCAGGCGTTACTGCCCCGACGCCCGCGAACGAGAGTCCGCTCAAAACGCTGCAGGCCCTGGTCGCGAGCCTGCGCACGATCGTTGACACGGACTGGCGCGAAATCTTCGAGGCCGTGAGCGCGACCGGCCGGATTTTGCGTGAGGACCCCGCAGGCGCGTACGAAGGAATGGACGCCGAGGGCCGTGAAGCTTATTGCAAGATCGTCGCAGAGCTTAGTGCGCGGTCGAACTGGAGCGAAGAGCAAATTGCACGGAAGGCCATCGCACTCGCGGCCGGTCCTCACACCGCCTCCGAGGCGCGCGCTCGGGAGCGCAGGTCGCACGTTGGATTTTATCTCGTCAACGATGGGCAAAAGATCCTCAAAAAAACGATCGGCTATCGCTCGACGCTTCTCGAGCGCGTGCGCGGAATCATCCTCCGTTGGCCAGAGCTCTTTTATTTTCTTGGCATCGAAGTCGTCACTCTTGTGCTGTTGAACCAGCTGATGTCGATTCCCGCGGCACGGCTCGCCGGACTTTTTGTCGTGGCACTCATCCTCCTGCCCGTCCTCGAATGTGCGGTGAGCGCTGTGAATCTGCTGGCGACGCTGGTCGTCCGGCCGCAGAGATTGCGGCGCCTCGATTTCTCGGAAGGCATTCCGAATGATTGCGCGACGATGGTCGCCGTCCCGATGCTGCTGATTAACGAAGAGCAGGTCGAGCGCGCCGCAAGGGATCTCGAGATCCGTTTTCTCGGAAACCGCGATGCCAATCTTCACTTCGCTCTTCTTACCGATCTGCCGGATTCACCTACTAGGTTCGACGAGCACGATTGTCTGACGGGTCTCTGCTCCGACCTGATTCGCGCGCTGAACGATAAATACGCGCACGAGGGAAAAGGCACGTTCTTCCATTTCCATCGCCCGCGGATGTTCAATGAGGCCGAAGGCGTTTGGATGGGCTGGGAACGCAAGCGCGGCAAAATTCTCGACTTCAACCAATTGCTCCTCGGTAAGGGCGATCGTTTCCCGGAAAAAGTTGGAGATCTTTCGATACTTTCAAGTATTCGTTACGTGCTTACGCTCGATCTCGATACGCAGTTGCCGAGAGATGCGGCGCACAAGCTTGTCGGCGCCATCGCTCATCCGTTGAATCGCGCTGTCCTCAATTCCGCGACAAATTTGGTGGCCGAGGGATACGGCATTCTTCAACCGCGCGTTGATATATGCACGAAATCAGCGGGCAAGTCGCGAATGTCTTCGATTCTCTCCGGGGAGACGGGCTTCGATATTTACACCCGCGCGATTTCCGACGTGTATCAGGATCTGTTCGGCGAAGGCTCATTCACGGGGAAGGGAATTTACGAGGTCGCGACGTTCCAGCGAGTTCTGGAGAATCGATTCCCGAGCAATGCCATCTTGAGCCTGATCTCCGACGTCGAAGTGGTGGACGATTATCCTTCTCGCTTCAGCGCGTTCAGCAAACGCAAGCATCGTTGGGTACGCGGCGATTGGCAGATTCTTTTCTGGATGTTCCCTCGCGTGCCGGACGCCTCCGGCCGCAGCGTGCGTAATCCGCTCAACGTCGTCTCGCGTTGGAAGATTCTGGATAATTTGCGCCGCAGCCTTACCGAGTTCGCCACGTTCGCGTTGCTCGTGTGTGGATGGCTGGTTCTGCCGGGCAAGGCGCTCTATTGGACGCTCGCGACGCTGGCGATTATTGCGCTTCCATCGTTCCTGCATGCGGCGATCACGATTGTCAGGGCGCGGCGCGCGCTTTTTTCGCCGGAATTTTGGTGGAACACAATTTCCGATCTCGTTAGTGCGAATTTGCGGCTGTTCTTCCGCCTGACATTCCTCTGCCACCAAAGCCTGGTGACTCTCGATGCTGTAGTCCGCACCATCGTCCGCATGGCGTTCACGCACCGTCGAATGTTGAATTGGGAGACGGCCGCCGAAGCTGAAGTTGCCGCGGCGAAGACGTCGCCCGTCGAGACTTATCTCGATTGGACGCCGTTGCTTTCGCTTGCGATTGCGGCATTGATTGCGGCAACCCGGCCATTCGATCTCGTGGTGGCCGCTCCATTCCTAATGCTGTGGGCATCGTCAAGGGCGATCGCGCGCTGGATCGACAAGCCGCGCCGCTCGAAGCACACCAGCATCCCTGGGAGCGATCAGGCGATGCTCCGCCAAGCCTCGCTGCGAACCTGGCGTTTCTTCCGCGAGTACAGCACCGCCGAAGAGAACTGGCTGATCCCCGATATCGTCCAGGAAGATGCTCCGGGCATCGCGCATCGCATTTCGCCCACGAATCTGGGATTCCTGCTGACGTCGCGCCTGGCTGCAAACGATCTCGGATTCACGACGTTGCCGGAATTTATCGCTGCGATCGGGCGAACCTTCGACACCTTCCGCGAGATGCCGAAGCAAAACGGCCATCTCTACAATTGGTATGACACGCTGACGCTCGAGGCGGTGCCGCCGCGCTTCATCTCCACTGTGGACAGCGGCAACCTCGTTTGCTCGCTTTGGACGCTGAAGCAGGGATGCCTGGACGTGAAGGCGCGCAAAGTGTTCGACCCGTCACTGTGGCGCGGGATTCTCGATCACGTTGAATTGATTGGCGAAATTCTGTCGCATGCGAAAGAGCAGGAGCTCATCGAGAAACTCGAAACGCTCAAGCATCTCATGGTGCCGCTCGCGACTTCCGCGGCGAAATGGCTTGAAGCGTTGCCGGAAATCGAAATCGAAGCGGCTTCGTTCGACGAAGCGGTGTTGAGCTCGAACTGTTCTAGCGAAATCAAATGGTGGGCGCAGGAAATGCATATGCGCGCGCGCAAGCTGGTCGAGCTGGCTTATGACTTCGCGCCGTGGTTTTCGCCGGTCTATGCAAAACTGCGCAGTGACTTTCCGATCCAGGACGGCATTGATCCCGGCGCGATGACTCTCGAATCGGCGCGGATCGTGATTCGAGGTCTTGACC